>JGI26086J50260_1000071_pt1 | contig 58447 bp, 59 predicted proteins | sample SaaInl3SG_22_DNA_FD_50260 | JGI IMG/M metagenome (IMG submission 50260)
CTTGCCGCACTTCGTAAGTCAGGTGCCCGCTATGCCGGTGATATAAATATGGGGGATGCCCGCTGCTCGCCCCTTTATGGCACCGCAGACGGGCTTGGCAANCTGCAGATTTTTATAAGCCAGGATGAGTTATTTTATCCAGATTCTGTGCAGTTTTATAAAAAAGCAGCGCANGCTAGAGGTACAGAAATTGAGCTGATAGCAGAGCCGCACCGCCTGCATTGCTGGCCTGTTTGTCTTCCTTTTTATGAGCAGGAAAACAATTTTCAGCAAATGGCCAATTTTTGCAAATTGCCCCTCTCAAGATAGCTAGCCAATAGGAAACAATAGGTGATGCTGCGTTTTTCGCACTTTTTTCTTGAAAGCGTTTTTACTCATCTATATAACGATGCAACGATGCGGGTGTAGCTCAGGGGTAGAGCACAACCTTGCCAAGGTTGGGGTCGAGAGTTCGAATCTCTTCACCCGCTCCAATTTTTCGCATAAATTGGAAACGCATCTCAATAAAATTGTAAGATATATAGGCCGCATTAGCCGCAGATGGTTGTTTGTGTAAAGGCGATGTTAGCGCGGGCACGCCGTTTTTTGTTAAGACATCTTCAGCAGATAAAATAACAGTCTTTAACCGTCTTAGGCTGACTTTGAAAAAAGAATATCCACGTTAAATTCCTTTTCAACCTGCCATTCAGACTTAAAGCCAAGAGATGCCATGAAATCTATAATGGCGATATTTTCATTATCTATTTCAATAAAAACCTCTTTGAGAGCAGGGGATTGCAATATTTTTTTAGCCCCCTTTAGCACCTCAAACTCAGCGCCATCCACATCTATTTTTAAATGGGTGGGCTGGATATTATGGGATGCTGCGAAATCATCTAGTGCAAGGCTCATCACCTCATACTCATAAGGCACATTTTTCTTGTGCAAAGCAGGTATATGCGNATCTGAATTNGCCTTTATTGTAATTAAATCACCAGATTTTGCGCCAATAGCTGCAAATATAAATCTAAATCTGTTCCCATTGAGACGCCTATTTAAAGCACAAAAATGGCTTTGATAAAGGCTACAATCAAACCCAAAAACGGTTACATTTTTTTCTGTCAAAGAAGAGGCAAGAGAAGATTCCTGACCATAACTAGTGCCAATATCAAATAAAATTGACCCCTTATCTAGATTATTGAGCCAGCTATACAAAGCAGGCTCTCTTTTTTGGTTAGAGATATCTATCAAATCATCACAAATATAATGATTATTGATGGGAACAAAAAATGTGGCGCTCATATCGAGGAGGTGTAGCTTTTTTGTTTTAGGCAAAAACCTGAACATTCTTGCCAGAAAATAATAAATAGTGAGTAACACAGAAATTCCCTCAACCTTTAAATTTTAAACAGCGCTTTAGCGATTAATTCGGGCAAAAATAAACAATCAAATCATGCGGGGCTTTTGCATNTCTATCTAATTTAGNAACCACTTGCTTGTAATAAGAACTCATACCAAAAAACTTAAACAGAAGTGATTTTAGATATTGTTTTTGTTTATAAAACCCAAACCATTCCAGTTTATGGTTTTTTGAGGAAAAGCGCTCAAAATCAATTTCGTCAAGGAAGTTTTCCATGATAACCACTACCGAAACACCCTTTGGAATATGTCGAAGCAAAGCGTTGAGGATACTAAGGCCATTTAAATCTTGTTAAACATTTCAACTTTGATATTTGGTCTGTACCTCCCTGTTATGCTAGATTTAAAAACTTAACCCAAATTTAGATAGATATTGGAGCCATATCTTGTCATTTGAAAGCAAAAAAACAAATGAAATTCGGAAAAATGAATTCAAGCTAAAATATCTTTCTAAAAAAGTCTTGGACATTGGAGCAGGTCCAGACCCAGTAATAGATGGGTGTACTATTTTTGATTTGGAAGATGGTGATGCGAATGACATTGCCTCATATTTTAAAAAAAATACTTTTGATACGGTTTATTCTAGCCACTGCCTAGAACATATGCGCGATGCTAGATCTTGCTTGAAACAATGGTGGAGTTTAGTGAAACCTGGCGGTTACATGATCACTGTTGTCCCTCACGAAGACTTATATGAACAATATATTTGGCCTTCAGTTTTCAACGAAGACCATAAATGGACATTTCGTGTATCAGGCAAAACATCTTGGTCACCAGTATCAATCAACATTATAGAAGAAACAGAAAAATTAGAGAATGCTCTCGTGTTAGACGTCGAAACCCACGACAATAATTATGATTACGACCTAATTTTTCCTCTAGGAAAAACTCCTAAAAATAGGCACAGCTTTTGGAATCGGCAAGCAATATCACTAGCAAAAAGACTGCCAAAAAATATTGGAAAGTCGCTAATCCGCTATCAAGTAAACCAAGGGTATCCCTATCCTCAAACGCTAAAATCTGGAGCATTGGCACAAATACAAATAGTAGTTCAGAAAAAAATGAAGTGATGAATATAGTTTGTATTTTCATTCGGAAATACAGCAAGAGCCAAAAATTATTGTGGATAAAGGAAAATCTCTCCCAAAATTCCTTAACCCTATGCTCTGATGTCCAACCAACTTAAAGTCAAACGATTAAATATAGAAATAATTTTTTGAGGAATTCATGGAAATAGAGGGTGAGGATAAGCTTGTGATATTTCAGCCGCTGGTAGGTATCGGCGACATGATATGGCATAAACCATGGATAGACGAATTAATTTCTAGAAATAATGTTATATTAGCAGTCAAAAAATCATCGCAATCACATCATTTATTTTCAGATACGCTTTCCCACGACAACTTTTTTTTCATTGACCGAAATGTCAGAGGCAGCAAAGGCACTCATGACGGCCTGTTTGGCAAATTGAAAATGGCTTTGGATTTAAAGAGGGTCAACGCTCAACGCGCCCTCATTTTGCACCACTCGCAAAGTTATTATTGGATAGCTAAAACAGCGGGTATTAAGAAAATTGGCGGGTTTGGCTTTGGGAGGCAAAACTATTCTGGCCACACACTGCCTGCTAGTGACAGAGATAATCATTCTTTGGAAAAGATGGCCAAGTTTTGGGAAATTAATGGCTGGAAACACCCAAATCGTAAATGGCAAATCACTATTGATCAAAAAGACAGGGAGGCTGCTAAATCATGGCTTAAAGATAATGGCCTTAAACCTGATAATTTTATCGTACTTGGTATTGGTGCTATGCATCACGAGCGTATTTGGCCAGCTGAACGGTTTGCCAATTTAATCGAAGAATTGAGAAATAAAAGGCCTGATTTAATACCGGTTTTAATGGGTGGTCCAAGCGAAAAACCAATTGCAGAAAAAATTCAGTCGCAAGTTGGGGGCAACCCAGTAACAGAAATTTTTCTGCCCTTTAATCAGGCAATGGCAGCCTTATCCTTCGCTAAATCCTATGTTGGCAATGATACAAGTCTATTAAATTTATCTGGCGTGTTAGGCGTGCCATCCTTGGGTTTGTTTTCACAAAGCAAGCCACTTACTTATGTAGAAACCATCCATCATCTAGATGTTATAGAAGAACAGGATTACGGAAAAAGCAACATTATCCTGTCTTATCAAGTCGCAGACGTATTTGATTGGATTGATAGAAATTTTTAATTATGCACCAAAGAGACGAAAAGAGTAGCAGCGCTAGAATAGCTCTTGTGCAGCGGCGATGCGGGTTTCATTATCTGGGGCGATAGTTCCATCTGGCATAAACATCGAATTCTCAAACCCTACCCTGACTTTACCGCCCAGAGATACCGCTGCCTCAAGGCAGCTATGCTCCTGTTCAGCAAAGGCGCAAACCGCCCAATCCAGCCTAAGCCCATGAGAGGTAGCACGGTCGATAAAAGGCTGGATCATATCTGGATGGCTAACCCGCCCGGTATAATGGCCAATAACAAACATGCCCCATATTTTTTCATCCTCAAGACCTGCTTCGGTGATAAGGCGTGCCAACAAATCTACATCTTCTAGCTGATAACAAAGATGTTGAACCCGGCAATTTGCCTCATACAAGCTTTGATAAAGGCGGATGTTATCAGCACTTGGCTGGCGGCTGGGAATCATCTCAGCCACACCAATGGAAATTCCAGGCGGCATAACATCATAAGCGATTTTTGTCATTTCCTCAGGGCTATATTGACCCACCGCCTCGGTAGTGATTTGCAAATGCATTTCTGGGACTTGGCGGTATAATTCTGCTAGCCCTTCTTTATAGAGCCCTGCATCCAGAATATGTTGCTGGGCATTATCACGCAGGTGAAAATGGATCGCTTCTGCCCCAGCTGCATAGCATCTCTTAGCTGTCTCTACTGTTTCTTCCAGTGTAACGGGGATCGCTGGATGGTCAGATTTCGTGCGGCGCGCCCCATTCGGTGCTACCATCAGTTTTGGCAAATCTTGCGGCTGATAAAAATTCATAAAACAATCCCTAGCTCTACGACTGATAAATAGTGAACGGGCGGGCCCGCGATTTTATTATTTGCGACCAATGGAGGTGTAGTCGATGCCGTTCTCACGCATCACATTCGGCTCATAGATATTACGTAAATCAACAAGAATTGGTCCAGCCATCAGGGATTGGAAAATATGCGGGGTAAGGGCACGGAACTCATTCCATTCTGTTACCACTACCGCACAATCTGCCCCTTTTAAGCAATCTTGGGCCGATGCAACATAAACTACTGATTCTGGCAATAGAGGACGGGCTTCTTCGATAGCAGCAGGATCATATGCAATAATATTAGCACCAGATTTGCAAAGAGTAGATATGATATCCAAGGCTGGGCTTTCCCGCATATCATCTGTTTCTGGCTTAAATGACAGCCCCAAAACAGCAATATTTTTTCCCGATACATTATCGCCGCATGCCCTGATAACGCGCGCCGCCATTGCTGACTTTCGCACCGCATTATAGGCCACCACGTCAGAAACAATCGAAACCGGCACGTCAAAAAGTTCAGCAGTTTTAACAAGTGCTAATGTATCTTTTGGAAAGCATGAGCCGCCATAGCCAGGTCCGGGGTGTAAAAATTTACTGCCAATTCGATTATCTAGCCCCATCCCTTTGGCTACATCATGCACATCTGCGCCCACCGCTTCACATAAATCTGCCATCTGGTTAATATAGGAAATCTTTACTGCCAGAAAAGCATTTGCGGCATATTTGATCAGTTCTGCTGTTTCAAGAGAGGTGAATAAAACCGGCTTTTCAATAAGATAGAGTGGGCGATAAAGCGCGCGCATACGTTCTATCGCGCGCTCACTCTCGGCGCCAACAACCACTCTATCTGGGCGCATAAAATCATTGATAGCAGAGCCTTCACGCAGAAATTCTGGATTTGAAACCACATCAAAATCAGCCTTAGGGTTTGCTTCGCGCAGAACCGCCTCGACCTGCCGACCTGTACCCACAGGCACAGTTGATTTGGTAACAATTACGGTATAGTCACAAAGCTTTTCTGCAACCTCGCTTGCGGCTGCAAATACATAACTCAAATCAGCATGACCATCACCGCGCCGGGTTGGTGTGCCAACCGCAATAAAGACTGCATCCGCATTTTCAGCATACCCATCTAATGTCGTGGCAAAAGATAGACGGCCAGCTGCGTGATTACGCTCGACCAGCACATCTAAGCCTGGCTCGTAAATAGGAATGACACCCTTTTCCAGCTGTTCAATTTTTTCCTTGTCTTTATCAATGCACGTAACATTAAATCCAAACTCAGAAAAACATGCGCCAGAAACAAGTCCAACATATCCAGTGCCAATAACAACAATATTCATCTTAAAAACGCCTCTTTATAGATGCGAAATTCTATTCATCAATTTTTTGCAAAAGCTGCTCAACTTGTGCGGTGATAGCATGCCCCAACGCAATATGCCCTTCTTGGATATGCATGGTGATATCACTTGGAACAGCAATTAAGAGGTCGCAATTTTCTGCTAATTGACCGCCACTTTGTCCCGTCATGGCAATTACCAATATACCTAGCTCACTTGCCCGTTTTGCCGCTGCAACCACATTTTTGGAATTACCGCTAGTGGAAATGGCTATCAGCACATCACCTTTATGGCCAAGCGTTTCCACCTGCCGTGCAAAAACGCCATCAAAGCCAAAATCATTTGCATAAGCAGTTAAAAAGGATGTGTCAGTAGTTAACGCAATCGCTGGCAGACCTGGCCGGGGACGGGTATGATCAAGGGTTGCTACAAACTCTGCCGCTAAATGCTGGCTATCCCCAGCTGAGCCGCCATTGCCGCATAACATCAGCTTACCTTTATTAGCCAGCGAATTGGCAATCATCTCTGCTGCTCGTTCTGCAGGCAGAATACACTTGCTNGCAAGCGCTTGTTTGACAGTCACCGATCGGTCAATTATCTGTTTAATTGTAGACATTTTTTTCTTTTTATATGGTGGCNAGNTTGCCAAGCTTGCCTGAAATTAAAAATTAACAGGAAAGCGTGAAGTTTTGATGAAAGTACCTGTAAAATGACAATAAAAAAAGCAATTTTTCCTGTTGGGGGTTTGGGCACACGCTTTTTACCAGCTACTAAAGCGATGCCCAAAGAAATGCTGCCAGTTGTTGATAAACCCCTGATCCAATACGCAGTTGAAGAGGCGGCAGCGGCCGGGGTAGAACAATTTATTTTTGTGACTGGACGCAATAAGACAGCTATTGAGGANCATTTTGATCATTCCACTGAGCTAGAATCTGTACTGGTAGANAAAAACAAGACACAAGCTCTTGAAGTAGTTAGCCGGATGCTNCAGGAGCCGGGCGCGGTTTCTTATGTACGCCAGCAAGAGCCTGCAGGGCTAGGTCACGCCGTTTGGTGCGCACGTCATCTGATAGGCAATGAGCCTGTTGCCGTTTTACTTGCCGATGATTTAATTCTCGGCGCGCCAGCACTAGCCGAAATGACAGCCCATTATAAAAGCGGCAATATGGTCGCACTGATGGAAGTGCCAGCCAGTGATACAGGCGCTTATGGTATTATTACCCCTGGCAAAAAAGACGGTCAGGTTACCGAGATTAGCGCGATTGTTGAAAAGCCCTCACCAGAGACAGCACCTTCCACAAAGGCGGTGGTCGGGCGGTATATTCTGGAGGCAGGCGTATTTGATGTGCTCTCGAAAGGTCAGCGCGGTGCGGGCGGCGAGATTCAACTCACAGATGCACTTGCTGCACGCATCGGCCATGTACCATTTCATGGATTTGATTTTTCTGGTGAGCGGTTTGACTGCGGTTCTAAAATTGGTTTTCTAAAAGCTAATATTGCCTTTGGACTAGTCCGTGATGAGTTACGAGGAGACCTAGCAGAATGGCTTCCCACAAGACTGTAGATACTGCGCATTTATTTGAGCCTACTATTCTGCGTAGTTATGATATTAGGGGGCAGGTAGGCAAAACCCTGTTCGAAAAAGACGCGTTTTTCATTGGGGCTGGGCTAGGCCAGCTTATACGCGAAAATCTAGGCCGAACAACGTTAGCTAAAATTGCGGTTGGGCGCGATGGCAGGCTGACCTCGCCTGTATTGGCAGCAGCACTTATTGATGGTCTGGTTTTTGCTGGATGCAAAGTCTTTGATATCGGCGTTGGCCCTACACCGATGCTATATTTTGCCGACAGATATCTTGAATGTCATGGCGCTATTCAGGTCACGGGGAGCCATAATCCACCTGATCATAACGGCTTTAAAATGGTTTGTGATCATCAAAGTTTCTTTGGTGAGGATATTCAAAAATTAGGGACGCTATGTGCATCTGGCCTGACAGGTCATGATGGCGGAACACAAGAAAAGATATCCGTGTTTGATGCTTATATTGAACGGATTATGAAAGGCGCTGATTTTGGAGACGCTAATATCATCTGGGATGCAGGAAATGGCGCGGCGGGCCCAGCCACAGACGCAATAATTGCACGCGCGACCGGTCAGCATAAAGGGTTGTTTACTGATATTGACGGACATTTTCCTAACCACCACCCCAACCCAGTTGATCCAAAGACACTGGCGATGCTACGTGATGAAGTTTTAGAAGCTGGTGCAGATTGCGGCATTGGATTTGATGGGGATGGCGATAGAATTGGCGTTGTCGATGCCAAAGGAAGGCATATTGCCGGCGATGTTCTAACCGCCTATCTGGGCCTCGATATCTTAAAAAAACATCCCGACAGTGATATTATTTTTGATGTTAAATCCAGCCTTACAGCAATGGCCATCATAACAGAGGCAGGCGGTAAAGCCCATCTTTGGAAGACCGGGCACAGCCATATGAAAGCCAAATTACGGGAGATGCAAGCCCCGCTCGCAGGTGAAATGTCTGGCCATATTTTCATAGCTGATGATTATTTCGGTTTTGATGATGCGCTGTTTGTTGCGGTTCGGCTTATTACTTCCATGACCCGCCGAAAAATGGAAACAGGCAAGACCCTGACAGATTTTATAGATGCGCTTCCAGCTATTTTTGCGACACCAGAATGTCATATTGACTGTCCGGATGATCAGAAGTTCGGGGTCATCAAAACATTAGCTCATGAATTTTCAAATGAGCTGCCAGCCAAACAAATAAACCTAACAGATGGCGTGCGCATAACCACTGAGGCAGGCTGGTGCCTTATTCGCGCATCAAATACTGAAGGGGCGCTTGTGGTGCGTGCAGAAGGACAGGACGCAGAAAGCCTAGCAGGCTTTGTTACCCTTATTAAAACCCAACTTGCCAAGGCTGGTATTGTCTGGGAAGGCCTATAAACAAATATTCAAAGCTTCATTTTTGAAAGGCGTTTCCATATAATGGAATTTGCGCTTACGCTGTTTTATGACTAGGCGTAGACATCATCATGGTAGTGCTATTTACATGCGCGAAAATCTGAGCCAGCTTAAATCTTTTTTTAGGAGCCTAAATTATGGGATATATCGTCCAAGGTAATTTGTCTGTAGATGCTGAACTTCTTGCCTTTGTGAATGATGTGCTTTTGCCAGCTGCATCTGTTGAGCCATCCTCATTCTGGCAGGGCTTTGATAATGCTGTACATAAGCTTGCCCCCCGTAATGCAGAACTGCTGGAAACAAGAGANGCTATTCAAGCCAAGATAGATAAATGGCTGGTAGATAATCGCAGCACTGGCCTCGATAGCGATGCCTATACTGACTTTTTAAAGGAAATCGGATATCTCGTGCCAGAAGGAGATGATTTTGTTATCAGCACTGAAAATGTTGATGATGAAATTGCTAGAATAGCTGGCCCACAACTGGTAGTGCCAGTCATGAACGCAAGATATGCCCTGAACGCTGCAAATGCGCGATGGGGCAGCTTGTATGATGCGCTTTATGGCACTGACGTGCTTAGTGAAGAAAATGGGGCAGAAAAAACAGGTGGATATAATCCAGTTCGCGGGGCTGCGGTTATCAGCTATGCACGCGCCCTGCTTGATGAGCGCATGCCGCTCCTGAAAGGCTCCTGGGAAAATGTTACCGGTCTTACGATTGAGGGCACAAATCTGTCTATAAAAACAGAAGAAGGCGATACCTTGCTGGCAGATAACAGCCAGTTTGCTGGATATAATGGTAACACAGATGCCCCAACCTCTATTTTGTTAGTGAAAAACAGCCTGCATATTGATCTGCTGATAGATAAAGAGGGGCGCATTGGCGCAACTGACAAAGCTGGCATTAACGATATTATTTTGGAATCTGCCATTTCCACCATCATGGATTGCGAAGATTCAGTAGCGGCAGTCGACGGCACAGACAAAGTGCTGGCCTATCGGAACTGGCTTGGCCTAATGGATGGTAGCTTGTCTGTTGAAATGAAAAAAGGCGATAAGGTTTTCACCCGCGCTTTGCATGCAAACCGTCATTACACCGCCCCNGATGGCACGAGCATTAGCCTGCATGGTCGCTCTTTGATGCTGGTNCGNAATGTAGGGCATTTAATGACTAATCCTGCAATTTTATTGAAAGATGGAAGTGAAATTCCAGAAGGGATTATGGATGCCTTTATGACGGTTCTAGGCGCGATGCCAGACAAAGCGCGCCAAGGCAACTCCCGCTTAGGTTCGGTATATATTGTTAAGCCAAAAATGCATGGCCCTGAAGAGGTCAGCTTTGCTTGCGAGATTTTTAACGAAGTTGAAACCGTGCTGGGGCTAGCAACAAACACTATCAAAATTGGCATTATGGATGAAGAACGCCGGACAACTGTTAACTTAAAAGAATGCATCCGTGCCGCCGCCGCCCGCGTGGTATTCATCAATACAGGCTTCCTTGATAGAACAGGGGATGAAATTCATACCTCTATGGAAGCCGGACCAATGATCCGTAAAGGCGATATGAAACAAGCACCATGGATTTCATCCTATGAAGATTGGAATGTGGATGTTGGGCTTTCTTGCGGTTTTTCAGGCCGTGCCCAAATTGGTAAAGGTATGTGGGCAATGCCAGATATGATGGCTGAAATGATGTCCCAGAAAATTGGCCATCCAAAAGCAGGGGCGAATTGTGCATGGGTGCCGTCACCAACAGCTGCTACTCTGCACGCCNTACATTATCACCAGATAGATGTCTTTACCCGTCAGGCAGAACTCACCGGCCAAAAGCGCGCTAAGCGCGAAGATATCCTGACGATTCCAGTAGCAAGCCGGCCAAACTGGTCAGATGCNGATATCACTGCTGAGCTGGAAAATAACGCGCAAGGTATTTTAGGCTATGTNGTGCGCTGGGTTGANCAAGGGGTAGGCTGCTCAAAAGTGCCAGACATCAATGATGTAGGTCTGATGGAAGACAGAGCAACGCTGAGAATTTCATCACAACATATTGCCAACTGGCTGCATCACGATGTCTGTTCAGAAGACAAGGTGATGGGCGTTATGCAGAAAATGGCCGCTATTGTAGATGAGCAAAACAGCGATGATCCGCTCTATGAAAAGATGGCTGGCAATTTCGATAATTCTATCGCCTTTCAAGCAGCATGCGATCTGGTCTTTAAAGGGCGTATTCAGCCATCTGGCTACACCGAACCTGTATTGCACCAAAGACGTCTTGAAAAAAAGGCTGCAACTGCTTAGCCTCAAGCTCATCAATATACAGATTTTGGGGATCAGAGATGGCAGACTTCAACCTTGATAACCATATTTCAAAAACGCCAGATTTCCCCAAAGAGGGGATTACCTTTTATGATATCAGCCCAGCGCTAGAAGACCCAGATGTGCTGGCGCATATGATGCAGGGCATGACCAAACTGGCAGCAGCGTTCCAGCCAGATATCTTTGCAGGTATCGATGCGCGCGGGTTTTTATTTTCAATGCCGCTTGCTCTGGCGCTGAATTGTGGCACCATCATGGTGCGTAAAGCAGGCAAATTACCAGGAAAAGTGCTGGAAGAATCCTATGCGTTGGAATATGGCACAGCACGCTTATCCATGCATGCTAGCCGTGCAGTTAAAGGTAAAAGAGTTGTTTTATGTGATGATTTGCTGGCAACAGGCGGCACATTGGCGGCCGCAGAAAAACTGGTGGAGCGTGCAGGTGGCAGCGTAGTTGGTGCGATATGCGTAATAGAGCTTACCGGTCTTAAAGGGCGGGACAGATTAGGCTGTGATGTCGCTGCCTTACAAATGTATGCGTTCTAGCCAGCACCGTATTTTTACCCCACAAAGATGTAGCTGGATGCTCTATGACTGGGCATCTTCGGTTCTGCCAACCTTGCATACCACTTTTGTGTTTGCTGTATATTTCACCACTACTATACTGCCTGAGAATGGAACTTTTTATTGGGCGATGATGACTGGGGCGGCGGCTTTGGCCACTGGGTTACTAGCCCCCATCTTAGGTCATCTAGCAGATATAAAAGGTCAGATAAAAAGTGGCCTTATCCTAGCCACTCTAACAGCCGCATTAGCCGTGATGGGTTTGTGGTTTGCTGTGCCTGATCCGCAATTTGCTATGCTTGCGCTCGGTTTGTCTGGGCTAGCGATTTTTTTCAGCGAGCTTGGCTTTATGTTTTATAATGCATTGCTGCCACGACTAGCTGATGCCTCTATCACTGGCCGGATATCCGGCTATGGCTGGGGACTTGGCTATATTGGCGCTATTTTGGCACTTATCCTTGTGCTGGCTATTTTTATCCTGCCAGACCCTCCTTTATTTGGCCTATCCAAACAATCAGCAGAGCCCGTGCGCGCCACCATGATTTTCGCTGGCTTATGGCTAATTATCTTCTCTTTACCGCTTATGCGCACCTCCTTTGACGAAGCGCCAAAAAAGAAGATGCAAGCCTTTATCCCCTCCCTGCTTCAAAGCGGGAAGCTGGTATTATCCATCCCCAATATGATGCGATTTCTAATNGCGCGAATGGCCTATAATGATGGGCTGATAACCTTGTTCGCCTTTGGCGGTATTTATGCAGCAAAAGTATTTGGCTTTACCCAGCAAGATATCCTGATTTTTGCTATAGGACTTAATATTACCGCTGGGATCGGCGCCATAATTGGTGGGCCTTTAACCGATAAATGGGGCTCTATCTGCATTATTCGCGCATCACTGATTTGCTTATTTTCCCTAGGGCTTATCTGCCTTATCACACATAGCCTGTATATTTTCTGGGCGGCCAGCTTGTGTCTGGGTTTGTTTATCGGACCATGCCAAGCCGCTGGACGGGTCTGGGTCAGTCATCTTGCCCCCCCTGAAAATCGGGCAAGCCTGTTTGGGNTCTTAGCCCTTTCTGGAAAGCTAACAAGCTTTGTTGGTCCAGTTTTATATGGTTGGATTATCTATGTTACTGGGTTGGAGCGGGCNGGCATGTTGGTCGTTCTGGCCTTATTTGTNCTGGGTTTTATTTTATTGCCAAAACAACGCGCAAGCTAGCAGCGCTTAGGGTTTATCTTGGCCGCTATTTTGCTGGCGATATTGATCACGTAGCGTATCAATACAAATCTCCCTGCCATCTTTACGCACATGCCAATATAGCCAGCCATTACAAGAGGGCTGGTCCTGCAAGCTAGCGCCTAGCCCATGAATAGAGCCTGATTGATTGGATTTTGTAACCAGCGAGCCATCCGCACGAATGCGTGCCTGAAACTGTCCAGTTTTATCAAATAATGTATCGCCTGTGCGCAATAAGCCGCCTTCGATAAGCGCGCCAAATGGCACACGCGGCTGCGCTCTTTTTTCGGTCAGGTCTAGCAACGCATCATCGACCAGCGGCTGTATTTGCGCGATACGCTGGCTGGCCAATGCCACATATTTTTTATCCTGCTCGATACCTATATAATGCCGGCCTAGGCGTTTTGCGACGGCCCCTGTTGTACCGCTACCAAAAAAGGGATCTAGAACAATATCCCCTCTTTTTGTTGATGCTAGCAATACCCGCGCCAGCAGGTTTTCAGGCTTCTGGGTAGGATGCGCTTTACCACCGCTATCATCCTTTAGGCGCTCTGAGCCGTTGCAAATTGGCAAATACCAGTCAGAACGCATTTGCAAACCTTCATTTAAGGCCTTCATTGCATCATAATTAAACGTATATTTTGCATCTGAGCTTTTTGCCGCCCAAATCAGGGTTTCATGCGCATTGGTAAAGCGCCGCCCTCTGAAATTCGGCATCGGATTAGTTTTACGCCAGATAATATCATTCAGCATCCAGAAACCTAAATCTTGGATCTGTTTACCAATCCGGAAAATATTATGATAGCTGCCAATGACCCAAATAGCGCCATCCGGCTTCAGGATTCGGCGACATTCAGATAGCCATGCTGCCGATAGCGCATCATATTCAGCAAAACTGTCAAACTGATCCCAATCATCATCAACCGCATCAACAAGCGACTGGTCTGGACGGCGTAATTGGCCTGTTAATTGCAAATTATATGGTGGATCAGCAAAGACAAGATCAACGCTTGCATCTGGCAGTTTTGCCAGCGCATCAAGGCAGTTTCCTTCTATGATCACGTCTTTTTTCATGTCTAAATAGTACGTCCAGTTAATGATTCTGAAACCAGAATGAATCATAGAATCTAATAAAGTCAATCTTTTACTTAACATTGCTAAAGTAAACTCTAGATATTGTGTTAGCCCTTTAACCGCTCACGATATCTGGTACGCAGCTTATTTAGCAGCGCAAGCGAAACACTAGAAAATGGGAGGTGTGTCGGCGTTTATCGGCCTATTTGCAACAGCCGTTTAATGGGAGCATAGCTTCGGCGATGATGCGGGGTTACACCATGCTCACTTAACGCCAATTGATGGGGTTTTGTCCCATATCCTGCATTGCGCTCCCAGCCATACACAGGATAGTCTGCCGCCAAATTTGTCATCACCTTATCGCGGCTCTGCTTGGCAAGGATAGAAGCTGCCGCGATAGAAAAAGATTTACTATCGCCTTTGATGATAGCTTTGGCAGGATAGGGCATTGTTGGCAACAAATTGCCGTCAACTAGGACACAAGCAGGCGAGCTGTAGCCATTCTGGGATAATTGTAAGGCAACTGAATCCACCGCCGCACACATCGCCTTAAAAGTTGCTGGCAGAATACCCATTTCATCAATTTCAGCGACTGCGCTATGCTGAACAGAATAAATATGCCCAAATTCAGGATAGCAAAGCTGCGCTTCAATTTCCGCTCTTTGGGCAGCAGATAATTTTTTAGAATCTGTTAGCTTATCAGGCAGCGCATGCAACGCGGATGGGCAAATCCAAAACGCTGCAGCCGTAACTGGCCCTGCCCAAGGCCCGCGCCCTGCTTCATCTACCCCTATAACTGGCCCAGATTGTGCAAATTCTGCCTCTAGCTGATAGGTTGGTCGAGAAGAAGAANTCATCTGAACAAATACATNCCGGCTACGCGCTTACTTGCCAGACCCGCGTCCCGCCAGACCCCCTTCACGCAAACGCGGCATAATCTCGACAAAATTACAGGGGCGGTGGCGGTAATCTAGCTGATGGATGAGCAAATCATCCCATGCATCACGGCAGGCAGAAGGCGATCCCGGTAGGGCAAACAGATAGGTGCCGCCAGCAACCCCAGCTACTGCCCGGCTCTGAAGGGTTGACGTGCCGATCTTCTGAAAGGACAAGAAGCGAAACATTTCGCCAAATCCTTCAATTTCCTTATCAAATACACTCCGAAAAGCCTCTGGGGTAACATCACGCCCAGTAAGGCCAGTGCCGCCAGTTGCAATGACACAATCTATCGCTTCATCATTGATATAGCTGGAAAGATGGGTTGTAATTTCTGGTACGTCATCGCGGACAATCACGCGCGCGGCCAACTTATGCCCTGCTGCATCTAGGCGGTGAGCGAGCAGATCGCCTGATTTATCGTCAGATAATTTGCGGGTGTCAGAAATCGTCATTACCGCAATATTTACCGGTATGAACGCTCGGCTTTCATCACTTGCAGACATCTCTTACCCCCATATTTACCAGACAAGACAGGCTAATTAGCAGCTTGTGCGAGCTTTTTCTGAGCGGTTTTACCCGCAATAAGGTCACGCAGAGCTGGAATATCTTCATTAAATCGGTTGCCATAGATAAACATATAGCTAATTACCCCTTTAACATAATTCCGTGTCTCACGCGCTGGAATAGATTCTATCAGCATGAACCTGTCACCATTGTGATTAATTTTGCGTAGCCATTTTTTAAGATTGCCCGGCCCACCATTATAGGCCGCAAGCATTAAGACTAGCTCACCGCCAATATGCGGCTCACCATTTAAATGCTCGATATAGTCTTGAGCTAGGGTCAGGTTCAATTCCGGGTCATGCAATTTATGCCGATGCGTGCGCCGATAGCGTCTGTCCCGTGCGATAAAGGCCGCAGTTGCCGGCATTAACTGCATCAACCCCGCTGCTTTGGCGCGGCTACGCGCAAGTGGATAAAAACCTGACTCCTTGCGGATAATGGCATGCAAAAGCGATTGATCAATGCGCACTTCTGCATCTGTTTTTAAATAAGGGTAAAGCGCACCAAGATAGGTAACACCAGTATCTGTCTTATAGATATCTGCTAGCCGAAAGGTCAGACCGGGCATATTATGAAGCGAGGTAAATGCGATAAGCGAGCGCACATGTTTTGCTGGCATTTCTTCGAATAAATATCGCAGCTCACGTGCTGCACGTGTCCAGTCCCCAATTTGTAATAGACCAAGGGCACGCTGACCTCCTTTTTGGGCTACCAGCCAGTCCTTGAACTCATCTTTGATACGCGGGAGCTTGAAATCAAGGCGAACAGACTGGCCCGAGGCTTCTATAGCCATCACCCCATAAAAGGTTTCAGGATAGGCCGTTGCCATATTCAGATAGAAAATTGCCTGTAGTGGTGAGCCGGCCAGCATAAAACCACGATAGGCCCAGAACCCCGCCCCAGCACGCAAGACATCTGGGGCACGTTCATTTTCAGCTAGCGTGCGGAAAAAGCTGGTTGCTAACTCATATCGACCAGAACGCCAAGCTGCCAGCCCACCAGCCCAATAGCCCATATAAGCGCGTTCTCCGCCTTTGGCTATTGCTTGGCGCGCGGTACGNACCGCTTTATCATCAACACCAAAAATGAAATAGGCATGTGCAATCTCACCGCGCAAATGCCCTTCTTCNGAGGCAGTAAGATAGCGCAAATTAGAAGGCTTATCTAAAATTTGAATAGCCCCTGTTGGATAGCCACGACGGATAGAACGGCGAATATCACGCGCAATTTTGGCGGTAGTACGCGGCGAGGCTCTGCCTGACCAGCTTTCTGGAACATCGGCACGAAAGCTTTGTGGGCGCGATAAGCCAACCCCNTTTAAATACCCACTTTTCGGACTTCGCGCTGCTTTAGCGCCTTTTGGTCGTCTTCTGTCTGAAAGCCACTTTATGCGGCTAGCCGTGGGGTGATCATTATATTTTTTGAGCCATTCTGAAAGCTCTGAAAAGCTAGAGCGCCACGCAGTAGGATGAAGATATTTTTGAGCCAGCACATGTCCTATCAATAGCTGGTTATCTAGCTGTTTAATCAGCTTTGCAGCCTTTTTAATTTCACCATCATCTTGCAGAGCAAAAATTTGTTCATAAAGATCAGCATCGCTTGCGGAAAGTGGGCGCGGCAGCTCGTTGGAGGACGCAGCAGACGCTGTCATAAAAAACACCGGCAGAAAAACCAGTCTAATTAATAGCTGGGGGTACAGGCGGCGCAATATCATCATCAGCTTCACTTTCCTTAACAACAGCTTACTTTTTATATTGTTGTAAGTGTAATAAATCCAAAAAGGCTTGTTTTTTCATATTTGGTGCGCGCAACAGATACGCAGGGTGTAAACTAGGTAACACGGGAATAAGCAAGCTGCCATCCCCAGCATCACTGAAATCAATCTCCTGCATCTGGCCACGCAGCTTTAAAATACCTGTTTGCGTATTTAACAACAATTTTGCCGAACTGCCCCCTAGTGCAAAGATTATCTTTGGTGCTTTTAGCTGAATATGGCGACGCAAAAATGGCCACAAAAGCTGTGTTTCTTCAGGGGAGGGGGTGCGATTTCCAGGTGGACGCCAGGGCAGAATATTGGTGATATAGACATTTTGTCTGTCCATACCTATCGATTTTAGCATCCTGTCCAGCAATTGGCCTGCTGCGCCCACAAAAGGCAGGCCCATCCGATCTTCATCACGGCCCGGCGCCTCGCCAATAAGCATGATATCTGCTGCCGGATTGCCATCTGCAAAAACAAGGTTGCTAGCTGTTTTTTTCAAAGCACAGCCATCAAATGCCTGCAAAGCAGATTTTAGATCCTCTAATGTTTGAAGCGCACTGAGATCCCCAGAACGCGCACAAGGCAAAGCATTACGAGATGCATCATCACCAAATGTATGGGGTATCGATGGCATAGTGTCCGCAAGAGCCGTCACTGAAGGCGTTTTGGGGGGCGTTTTGGAGGGCGGATGCGCGGATATAGAAGTACTAGCAGAAACAGGGGCAGAAACAGGAGCAGAAACAGACGCAGAAACAGACGCAGAAGCAGGCATCTGAGCCATATCAGCGGCATACAGCCCAATAGCTGTATCCCTCAGGGCGCAATCTATCCCCATATCTGCCTGCCATTTCAGGGCTGAAAGCAATTCATCTTTGGACTGATAAGACGCTGTCATTCCATTTTTTGTCCTGATAAGAAAATTCACGCCGATCAATAATGCCATAATTAGCTAGTCGCGTCTTGGTTAATCTGATAATTCTTCGGCAAAATTAAGGCAAAATTTTTTGAAAAAAATCTGGATAGTGTCTTTACATGAGCGCCAAGCTTAGCCTGAAATAAAATGGGATGAATTGGTCGCGATCAAATAGGCGCAAACAAGAGGCTTAAAAAATTTAAGGGGAAGATGATGGAACGGGAATCGATGGAATTTGATGTGGTTATTGTTGGCGGCGGCCCATCTGGGCTATCAGCAGCTATCCACTTAAAACAACTTGCCACTGAAAAGGGCAAGGATATTTCCGTCTGTCTGATAGAAAAAGGCAGTGAAATAGGCGCGCATATTCTGTCTGGTGCAGTGCTAGAGCCGCGCGCCTTAAACGAATTATTACCAGATTGGCAAGATCGTGGTGCGCCTCTGGATACCCCAGTAAGTCAGGACAAATTTATGTTCCTGACCGAAAAAGGCAGCTTTGGCCTGCCAACACCGCCGCAAATGCATAATAAAGGCAATTATATCATCTCTCTTGGAAATTTCTGCCGTTGGCTTGGTGAACAGGCAGAGGCGCTAGGAGTAGAAGTTTATCCAGGTTTCCCAGCAGCCGCTGTTTTATACAATGAAGATGGTTCTGTGCGCGGGGTTGCCACTGGCGATATGGGCATTGGCAAGGACGGCGAGAAAACAGATAGCTATATGCCGGGTATGGATTTATTAGCGAAACAGACCATTTTTGCCGAAGGTTGCCGCGGTCATCTAACTAAAACCCTGTTTGAGCAGTTCGATTTGCGCGAAGGTAAAGATCCACAAACCTATGCTATCGGCATTAAAGAGCTATGGGATATTGAGCCTGAAAAATCAAACCCGGGCACAGTCTGGCACTCTGTTGGCTGGCCACTTAGTACCGATACTTATGGTGGTTCATTCTTATATCACTTAAATGGCAATCAGGTGGCGGTTGGCTATGTGGTTGGTTTAGATTATTCAAACCCGCACCTCTCACCCTTTGAAGAGTTTCAGCGCTTTAAAACCCATCCGGCTATACGCAGCATCTTTGAAGGAGGAAGACGTGTTTCTTATGGTGCGCGTGCGCTAAACGAAGGGGGGTTCCAGTCTATTCCAAAATTAACGTTTCCTGGGGGATGTTTGGTTGGCTGTACAGCTGGATTTTTGAATGTGCCAAAGATCAAGGGGACGCATACCGCGATGAAATCTGGTATGCTGGCTGCCGAAGCGGTGTTTGATATGCTGGCTTCTGCACGGCCTGAAGCAGAACCAGAAAATTATGGTGAGAAAATCGAATCCTCATGGCTATGGGCAGAGCTTTATAAGGTGCGCAATATACGCCCAGCTTTTGCCAAGGGATTATGGCTTGGTATGGGCTATGCGGCTCTGGACACTTACCTGTTTAGGGGCAAAGCGCCTTGGACATTCCACCATCATAGCGATCACACCGCATTGAAACCTGCTAGTGAAACACCTGTCATTACCTATCCAAAGCCTGATAATATTGTCAGCTTTGACCGCAATTCATCTGTCTATCTATCAGGCACAAACCATGAAGAAAATCAGCCTGCCCATTTACAGCTAATAGATGAAAGCGTGCCTGTGGCGCATAATCTTGCGATTTATGATTCCCCAGAGCAGCGCTATTGTCCTGCGGGGGTTTATGAAATTGTGCGGGAAGATGATGGGTCAAATCCGCGCTTGCAAATCAATGCGCAAAATTGCGTGCATTGCAAAACTTGTGATATTAAAGATCCAACTCAGAATATTCGCTGGGTGACCCCTGAAGGGGGGGGCGGACCAAACTATCCGAATATGTAAGGCTATTATAAGAGACAAGCCGCAACATTAACGGAGTTTGCATGGCTAGCTCCGCTTTATCTGGGTTGCGCCTTTTATTGAATGAGGTGGCGTGGTGCCTATAATCAATTGAATGATGCATAAGGTTTCAAGAGAATTCAGTATGAACGCATCATCCATTTTAGGGTCTTTAAAAAAAGTCGTGCTCACCCGCCAAGGCGCTTTTCTTGCTAGTTTGCTATATGTTCCCAGCCTGCTATTTGTTCCCGGCCTTCTATTTGTTCCCGGCCTGCTATTTCTTGTTAGCGCCTGCCAGACAGCTAGCCCAGAAGGGGGGGTGCCAACAAACGCCCTTTCGCTAGTCCCTACATCGAGCCAAACCATCCAAGAACCTTCTGCTACACCAAGCTTTGCTGGTCAGTTTCTGGCCGCACGTTATGCACAGCAGATTCAAGACAATGCCGCTGCTTCTAGCTTTTTCAGTAACGCTCTTCGCTTTGGACAGGCAGATGAAGTATTACTGAAATATAGTTTCATTAATCATTACCAGAATGGAAATCTAGCTGAAGCTATTCGCTTAGCGCGCGATTTTGAGCGTTTAAGCATTGATTTTGGTCTTGCAGCTGAGCCAGCCATAGCAAAAGCAGTTCAAGACGAAGATTGGCAGGCACTTATCGCATTATCTGAGAAAATTGAGGTTAGTGATGATTTCTACCTCCTTGCTGGCGGTTTGCGCGCCCTTGCCTATATTGGGCTTGGTGAGCCAGAAACAGCGTTAGGCTTTTTGCATGAATTAGAAAGATTTGTTGAGGTATCAGATAGCGCCCAAGAAACAGTGATACTGCTTTTAGGCGGCTATATTTTTGAATATTTGGAAAATAACGAAGAAGCGATACGCTATTTTCGGCAAGTGCTGGCCAAAAGCCAGAATGAATATATCGTCCTTAGCGCTGGTGCCGGATTATGGCGGCAAGGCAAAAGCCTTCAAGCTGAAAATCTGTGGCTAACTGGTCTTTCTGCAGATGCTGCCCCTCTGACACTAATCGCCAAAATGCGGGCAAACTCCAGCACCGCCTCTCATGCGCCGCAACTAAATAAAATCATTGCCCAATTCCTGTTTGATACAAGCTGGCTATCAGCAGATAGCTATCATAAAAATCTCACTATTGCGCGCGCCCATCTGGCCATTTCCATCAGCCCAGATTTGGATGCCGCACATATGGCGCTAGCGAAATGGTATCTGAATGCAAACAACATCAGCCGGGCAGCCATGCATTTGAACAAAATAAATGAGGACGCACCACTTTCTTTGCAGCGCCGTCTTCTTCAACTAGCTTTGGCGGAGGAAACTGGAAAGACAGCCGATGCGTTGGCAAGTTTGAAAACCGAATTAACACCAGATAATGAAGTTTCAGGCGGTCAGCTAGCGACCCCGATAAAGATAGAGCGCAGCCTTCTTGCACATGCTGGCGGCGATATGTGGCGGCGCAGCGGTGCATGTATAAAAGCCCTTCCTTTTTATCAACTTGCCTTGGATTATGGCCTGAATAGCTACCGCCTCTATCGTAGTATGGGGATTTGTTTTGAGCAGACAGAAAAACACGCACAGGCAGAACAAGCGCTGCTAACAGCAATAGAGCTTAATCCAAATGATGCGATTTCCCTAAACTATCTGGGCTATTGGTGGGCAGATGAAGGCCGGCACCTGAAAAAAGCCATCACGTTGATCAAAAAGGCGGTGCGCTTGCAACCCCGATCAGGCTATTATGCTGATTCGCTAGGCTGGGTATATTATCGGCAAGGTGCCTTTGATGAGGCCGTAGAATGGCTGGAAAAAGCTATTCAGCTGACCCCCACAGACGCCATAATATCCGAGCATTTAGGAGATGCGTATTGGCAAACAGGCCGGCTTACCGAAGCGCGTTTTAAATGGCAGCATGCCCTGGATATGGGGATTGAGCAGTCCCGCGTGCCTGCCTTGCAAGATAAGCTTGCAAATGGGCTTTAAGATGGACAATGTTTGGTATGATATCACAGCGCATGCAAAAGTGAATTTGTGCCTGCAAGTCCTGGGCAAGCAAGAGGATGGGTATCATGAATTGCTGTCCTTCGCTGGTTTTACCAATTTTGGAGACCGGCTATCTGTCTGCATCCATACCGAAGATGTCTTCAGCGTAACCGGACCATTTGCAAAAAAACTAGAGGCGGCAGGCGGAGATAGCCTGTGCCGCAAGGCCGTTGCCCTTATCCGCGAGGCTGGGTTTAATCTGCCGCCTTTGCATATCAAGCTGGAAAAAAACATCCCCTTAGGCGGGGGGCTAGGTGGGGGGTCAAGCGATGCGGCGGCCGTGCTACGCCTGATAGAAAGAGACCTGTTACCCAAACAGATCAAGAATAACCAGCTTCATGCGATTGCCCGCAAGATAGGGGCAGATGTGCCTGTTTGCCTTTTGCCTGAGTGGCAAATTATGACAGGCAGCGGCACACAGACACAGCCAGCATCCCTGCCGCATCACGCCAGTGCACCTATTTATGCGGTGCTGGCAAACCCGCAAATTCATTTATCAACGCCTGAGATATTTGCGAGGATAACGCGTTATTCTGCCTCCAATCTTGCCCAGCTAGAAGGGTTTATTGCTACAGGCGCACTGGCAGACATTATCGCTATCGGCAATGACATGGCCGCACCTGTCATCGCACAATACCCAGAAATTGCCGCACTGATAGACCAGCTTAACACGCCGCATGACGGATTTCTGGGTGCAGCTATGAGCGGCAGCGGGGCAAGCTGCTTTGTGCTGACCACAAACAAAGGGGCAGCTGAGAAATGCTGTGCCAGCCTGTTGGCAAAAAATATCTGGGCACAGGTTACATGGCTGCGGGGCTAGCTATTAATTCTTGCCTAACTAGTCCGATTTTTTTGATTGATCCGCTATAACATCATCGCTATAGTCGCGCTCAGCTTGAGATATATAAGAGGGGTGCCCCTCTCTCAGGCATGGAGTATTGCTGGGGCGTGGCCAAGTGGTAAGGCATCGGTTTTTGGTATCGTGTATCGTAGGTTCGAATCCTACCGCCCCAGCCAATCTCTAATCAAAAACTCTTAAAAAGATTTAATGAATATTTGGCTATTTAAGCACGCTCTTCAGCATCTTCATCCTTGCTAAGACGGTAGCCAGTAGTTGTGGTTTCAATAAGCTGGTTATCACTCAGTCGCGCAATTTTTTGGCGCAAACGGTAGATATGGGTTTCCAATGTGTGGGTAGTCACATCACTATGATAGCCCCAAACTTGTGAAAGCAGGCTAGCCCGGCTTACCGTTTCAGGCCAAACGCGAAACAGCTTTTTTAAGATTAGCGTTTCTTTTTCAGTTAATGTCACCGTCTTTTTCTGCTCGCTACAGGTAAGGGACTTATCAGCTGGAATAAAATCTACCCCCCTAGCCGCGAAACGGGCATCATCTGAGGCACGGTGTTGGCGAAGTTGGGCACGAATTCTGGCGACCAACTCACCAAAGCGCATGGGCTTGGCAATATAATCATTAGCGCCAGTATCTAGCCCCTTTATCACTTCTTTTTCGCCATCTTGGCCAGTAAGCATAATAATAGGTTTTTCAAACCCCTGTGCACGCAAGCGCGAGCAGATATGAAAGCCATTTCCATCGGGAAGCTGAACATCAAGTATCAATATATCTGGTGCAAAGGCATCAATTTTAGCAAAAGCTGCTTCCATTGTTTCTGCCTGTTCCAGCGCCGCAACACCCTCCCGCTCAAACTGTGTAAGCAATACATGCCGGAGATCGTCATCATCATCGACGACCATAATACGGGCGGTGCGAAGAATTTCCTGTGTATCCATTGTAAAGCCAGTTCCTAAATCCATTTTCATGTATAATCTGCTTACCTAAAAATTGCGACCTGAAATTTGCATCTGGTTATGATTGTACGCTACAAGACAAAACAGCAGATAGACATGCCATCTATGCCCCATTTTAGGTGCGGATAGGGCACAGGACAGAAACAGAGATTGCCATGAGCCAAACCCATTTTTTCAATGATTTGAAACTGGACAGAGTGTTTATGATTCTGCGTCGTGGCGGCTTTGTTATTCTGCGCGATGAACGCGGTCAGGCAGGTCTGGTTCGGGCGGCTGAGTTTGCAGATTATACCCCTGAGCCAGTAGCGCGTCTGGTACAAAGCAACGAAATTCTATGCCTTACGGCGCGCCATCTAGAAGCCTTTGGCAAATCTGTAAATGATGCTTTTGACAGCTTTAGCCTGCCGGCTAACAGTCTAGATGACAGCGATATCCTAAGGCTGATTCTAGGGGATGCAGACGCGCTGCCATTGGGATTAAATTCCCTAGCCGAGCGGAGGGACAGCCTGCCTGATCTGGCCTGCCGGCTATTGCGTTCAGCGCGGCTTATTCCCGCAGCCCTGCTCACCAGAATGAGTATGAAAGACACCCATCAGCTGCATCATTTCTCAGAGAATTATCAAATACCGATACTAGATTTCCATGAAGTTGCTAGCCTTAAGCGTGATGTCGAAATTGAGATGAGCATTACTACTTCAGCTAGATTGCCGCTAGCCGCTACAGATGATGCTAAAATCGTGATGTTTAGACAGAAAAATGATCGCCAAGAACATTTCGCTGTAATTGTAGGTAATGAAGCCTATGACGCCCCGCCTCTGGTGCGCCTGCATTCTCAATGTGTGACAGGCGATGTGCTAGGGTCGCTGAAATGTGACTGCGGCCCACAATTACAAACCGCGCTAGCAATGATGCGTGAGGCAGGTTCGGGCGTGCTCCTCTATCTTGCCCAAGAAGGGCGGGATATTGGTCTTTTGAATAAAATCCGTGCCTATTCCTTGCAAGATAAGGGTATGGATACCGTTGAAGCTAATCATTCGCTAGGCTTTGAGACAGATGAGCGTTTATTTGGCCCGGCTGCAGCGATGTTAAAGGCACTAGGGCTAACGGAATTAAAATTACTGACCAATAATCCAGATAAGATCTCCAGATTAGAAGCTCATGGCATAAAGGTGCATGCGCGCATTGGGCTGGAATTGCCAGCCAATCCACATAACGCAGACTATCTAAAGACCAAGGCAGAGCGGACAGGACATTTAATTAAGCCTACAAGCTAGCCACTTTACGCTTTTTTAGGGGCGCGCGCCAAACAGGGCTGATCCCACCCTTATATGAGTANCTCCAAACGCAATTGCTTCTTCGTAATCGCCGCTCATCCCCATAGAGAGCTTGGGTAATGATAATTTATCTGCAAGGGTTTTCAGCAATGCAAAATGCATTGCCGCTTCTTCATCTATAGGCGGGATGCACATCAGCCCGAGGATATCTAAGCCTATCTCACTACGGCAAAGACGGTAAAATTCTGGAACTTCTGTTGGTGCAATACCGGCCTTTTGCGGCTCATCGCCTGTATTTACTTGAATAAAACAAGGGAGCTGGCGGTTTTGCTTATCCATCTCTATCTTTAGGGCGTGGGCGATTTTGGGCCTGTCGAGGGTATGAATGACGTCAAATAAAGCCACTGCATCCCCTGCCTTATTAGATTGCAATGGGCCAATAAGGTGCAGTTCCAAATCTGGAAAAAGCGGGCGACGGGGCTGCCAGCGCCCTTGTGCCTCTTGAACTCTGTTTTCACCAAATATCCTTAAACCCGCCTCCAAGGCGCTATCGATACGTGCATCAGGCTGCTGTTTAGATACTGCTATGAGTGCTATCTCACTCATATTGCGGTCAGCCAGCTTTGCAGCTTTGCCCAGTTTGCTTTGAATTTCTGCCAACATCGATATGCCTATCTGCTCTTTTGTTATTATCAGCGCTACCTAATCCGCAAAGGTAGGGCGCCTAGTATTTTCTATCTAGTATTTTCTATATAGCCTTGCCGCAGGTAAGAACCAACTCTAACTTTTTTTATCTCCTACCCTCTTTTGCCCCTAACTTTTCTAAAACTTCTCGTGCCGCCAATCGCCCCATTGGAAAAAACCGCCACCGCAGGTTAGCGATACGCGCTTGTTCCTTTTTTTTAACAACCTCCCAGCTCGCTGATTTCAGTTTATGAAAAATGCGCAACATCCTGACTGTTGCATTTCTGCAACATCTATGTGCTATATTTTATGTAAATCTAATTTATTTATTGCTGTTTAAGGGTTTTTTAATATTTTAGGATTGTTGCCAATCCCGGCAATGTAATCTTTTGGGAGATTTAACATGCGTAAGATTCTTCTTGCATCAACAGCTCTCGTTGCAATGACTTCAGTGTCAGCAATGGCTTCAGACGTAACAATTTCAGGCTCAATCGACGCCAAATACTCAATGGTTGACGATGACGGCGTAACAACTGACACAGATTCATTTGCACAGACAAGTGACATCGACATCAGCTTCTCAACAACCACAGACAGCGGCCTGACAATGTCATTGGCAACTGGCTTCACAGATGGTGACACTGACGATTCAGTATTTAAAGTATCTGGCGATTTCGGTACAATCATGATCGAAGACGGTGGTACAGACCAAGATGACAGCGATGCCGTTGAATCAATGGATATCGACGTTGACGGCTACACAAATGATGAAGGTGCAACAGGTACAGCAACATATGCTGGCGGCTTCTCAGCAACTGGTGCCGACTCAATCTCATACACACTTCCAGCAATGGCTGAAGGCCTGTCAGTTGCAGTTGCGCTTAGCGATGGCACAGCCGATGCAAAAACAACAGCATATGGCCTGACCTACTCAGGTTCAACTGGTTCAGTTGGCTTCAAGCTAGCAGCAGCAGCATCTAGCGCAGACAACGGTACAGCTGAAACTGACAAGACACATTACGGTCTTGAAATCACTTCAGGTGCCATCACATTGGGCTTGGCTTCAAATGGCCAGGACAAGTCAGATGACACAAAAGATTACTCATCATCTGAAATGGGCATCAAATACGCAGTATCAGACGTTCTGACAATTGCTGCAATGAACCGTTCAGCTGAGACAGGCACTGCTTCAGAAGATTACGAAATGACAGCTTATGGCGCGACTTACACAATCGCACCTGGTCTGACAACAAGCGTAACTTCTTCAGATGTTGACGTTAGCGCAACAGACAAAGACAGCCGCATTGTTATCGCACTGGAAGCCTCTTTCTAATTATTGAAAGATTAGCTATAAGAGAGAGGTCGGCTTGCCGGCCTCTCTTTTTTTATGAGGATTAAATGATGCGCACACTATTCGCCCTTGCTTTCATTTTCGCTTTAACAAGCTGTTCTGGTGTTGGACAAGCACCGGTGGAGGAAAAAAGCGCTGGCTCCATTTTAACAGGTAAAGATACACAAGGCATTAACCTTTTAGAGCTTGGCGAAACATCGAATAGTNANACTNGCCTGCCCATCAATGCGCTTTTATGGCGGGCATCTCTTGATATAGCCTCCTCTATACCNCTTGATGATATTGATACATTTGGCGGGACAATTGTGACCGAATGGTATCAGCTGGACGAGAATAATGAGGAGCGTATTAAACTGGCTATTTTTGTACTTGACCGGGAATTGCGCTCAGATGGTATCCGGGTTGTGGTCTATGTTCAAAAACGTGACGGCAGCGATTGGCGCGATGAAGGTACAGACAGTGAAATGGGCTTGCGCCTAGAAGAGCTTATCCTAACCAGAGCAAGAGAAATTCGCGCCGGAACGGTGAGTGAAACAAATTAATGTAGGCGCAGGTTTTATCCGGCTGGCCTTGTTGCCAGTTCAAAATATCTGTTCTGCTGTCTTTTGAGTGTCCCATGACTAAATTAACCCCTTCAGAGCTTGAAACCAAGTGGCAAGAAATCTGGAATGCACAAAATGCATTTGCCAGCGAAGCTGACCCTAGCCAGCCTAAATATTATGTGTTGGAGATGTTTCCCTATCCCTCAGGGCGCATTCATATGGGACATGTACGCAATTACGCCCTAGGCGATGTGGTTGCGCGGTTTAAGCGCGCTAAGGGGTTTAATGTTCTGCACCCGATGGGCTGGGATGCGTTTGGCCTGCCAGCTGAAAATGCAGCGATAGAGCGCGGTGTGCATCCGGGCAAATGGACAACCCAAAATATTGCCGCCATGCGGGCGCAGCTGAAAACAATGGGCCTTTCTTATGACTGGGAGCGCGAAATTGCAACCTGCACCCCAGATTATTACAAACATGAACAGAAAATGTTCCTTGATTTTCTGGATGCTGGTCTTGCCTATCGCAAAGAAAGCTGGGTGAATTGGGATCCGGTGGAAAACACTGTGCTTGCGAATGAGCAAGTAGTAGATGGGCGCGGCTGGCGGTCAGGTGCTCTTGTGAAACGCCGGAAATTATCACAATGGTTTCTGGCTATATCAGAATTTGCTGATGATCTGTTGCAGGCTATTGATGGGCTGGAAAGATGGCCCGACAAAGTCCGTTTGATGCAAAATAACTGGATTGGCCGCTCCGAGGGCGCTGAATTACGCTTTGCCCTAACAGGTGAGGAAGACAACGAAATTGCGGTTTTTACGACCCGGCCAGATACCTTGTACGGCGCATCTTTTATTGCCTTATCAGCACAACATCCCCTAGCAGCTGAACTGGCGAAAACCCGGTCCGATATTGAAGCTTTTATCGCAGAATGCGCCCAGCTAGGCACATCTGAAGCGGTGATTGAAAAAGCAGAAAAAAAAGGGTTTGATACAGGTCTGTTTGTAAAACACCCGCTGATTGAAGGGCATAAATTGCCTGTCTATATAGCGAATTTTGTATTGATGGATTACGGCACTGGTGCGGTTTTTGGTTGTCCAGCCCATGATCAGCGTGATCTAGATTTTGCAAATGCCTACAGCCTGCCGATTATTCCGGTAGTGCGCCCACATGATGCAGGCGATGATTTCAGCGTATCAACACAAGCCTATACTGGCCCCGGGGTGCTATTTGGCTCTGGTGAATGGTCAGGGCTAGAAGTAGAGGCTGCAAAAAAAGCGGCTATTGATAAGATTGAAGAATTAGGAGCAGGCCAGCGGAAAATAACTTTTCGTTTGCGCGATTGGGGCGTATCGAGGCAACGCTATTGGGGCTGTCCTATCCCAATAATCCATTGCGGTAATTGCGGCGCGGTACCGGTACCAGAAAAAGACCTACCTGTTACCCTGCCAGAAGATGTGGAGTTTGATAGCCCCGGCAATCCACTGGACCGTCACCCTAGCTGGAGCCAAGTTGATTGTCCTTCTTGTGGTAGGGCTGCTAGGCGCGAGACAGATACATTTGATACATTTTTTGAGAGCTCTTGGTATTTTCTGCGCTATACAGATCCAAAAGCTGAGGAAAAGGGCTTCTCAGCTGAAGCTGCAAGCTATTGGATGCCTGTTGATCAATATATTGGCGGGGTGGAACATGCGGTTCTGCACCTGCTTTATTCAAGATTCTTTACCCGCGCTTTGTCAAAAACTGGCTATTTGCAGCTAGATGAGCCTTTCGCTGGGCTTATGACACAAGGGATGGTGTGCCATCAGAGTTTTAAAGATAGTCAAGGAAACTGGCTGTTCCCCGAAGAGGTTGAAAAACAAGATGGGGCATGGGTGCATAAAAAGACCGGTGCGGAAATTAATGCTGGCCGCGTTGAAAAAATGAGCAAATCTAAGCGAAATGTGGTTGACCCGGAGCATATTATCCAAACCTATGGTGCGGATACAGCACGTCTATTTATGCTATCGGACTCTCCGCCTGAACGCGACTTGGAATGGACAGAATCAGGGGTAGAAGGCGCCCATCGTTTTATTCAGAAGATTTGGAAGCTAGCTTTGGCTACCACGGCTTGCCCACAAGGTTTCACACTTAACAAGGATAGGGCTACTACCGAAGCAGATGAGGAGCTGGCACGCGCCCTAAATAAAGCCATAGACGACATTGCCAATGATATTGAACGTTTTGCTTTTAACCGTTGTGTTGCGCATTTGCATATTTTGGTTAGCGCCTTAGCTGACTATCAAGCATCCGCGCAGCCAAATCAGGATTGTTTTGGTTTTGCGATGGGACGGTTCGCTGTGCTTTTATCTATGTTCTCGCCGCATATTGCTGAGGAAATTTGGTTGCGATCAGGCGGAACGGGTCTGGTATCGCAAGCAAAATGGCCAGAAATTGACCCGAACTGGCTAAAAGCAGATACAGTAGAAATAGCTGTTCAAGTAAATGGCAAGCTGCGTGCGCGCCTTGAGCTGCCGTTAGATTGCCCTGCCAAAGATGCAGAAGAAAAAGCNCTGGCGCTTGAGAGCTTGCAGCGATATCTTGAAGGAAAATCACCTAAACGCGTGATTGTTGTGCCTAACAGGATTATCAATGTGGTGTGTTAATTATTGCAGAAATTTTGTGGCGTTCAGCCTGCTTTTAATGAGTTTGGTTGGCTTAAGCGGCTGTTCGGTTAAAACAATGGCAGATGTGGACCTTACAACTTCTGCTCATTTTCAACATATGGTACTGCCTGAGACACAAAANCGCTCGCAGCAGCTTATGAACCGGACCTTGTCTGACTATGTAGGCGTGTTTGATACGGATGCGCATTATGCGCTTTNTTATAAATTAAGCTCAGCTAGCCGTTCTGTTTTATCTTCTGCTGGCGAAGATAGCTCTATTAACAACACCAAAATGTCTGTTAGTTACGAGCTGCGGGAACTTGCAACAGGCAATATATTAACAAGCGGTAATATTGATGCATTTGCAACCTCAGGTGCGGTTTCCTCATTCCATGGTCAGGATGTTTCAGAAGATTTTGCTGAAGAGCGTTTGATTAAGCTTCTTGGGGAACGCTTATATCAGAAATTGCAGCTTTATTTCCTTACTCTTGAGGTTTAGATGAAAATTGCTGCTCGCGATGTTGCCGGATTGCTAAAGAACCCGGGAACGCGCTTTTCAGCCTATCTTCTTTATGGACCTGATCAGGGACTTGTGCGCGAGCGCGCAAGCCAGCTTTCCAGCCATTTTTGCGATCAACCTGACGATCCTTTTGCACAGACAAGCCTGACCGGCACACAACTCGCCGATGATAAAGCCAGATTATCAGATGAAGCCATGGCGGTGAATATTTTTGGTGGTCTGCGTGTAGTCACTGTCAGCGGTAGCGGTAGTGAGATGACAGCAGCGGTTAAATTGGCCTTCTCCAAGCCCAATCCAGATGCGCGTATTATCATCCGGGCGAGTGATGTTAACACCCGCCATGCGTTGGTTAAATTATGTGATGAGACAGAATTTTGTGCCTCTATCGGATGTTATTCTGATGACATGCGTAATTTACAGCAAATCGCGAGGGAAATTTTTGCAAAAGACAATATCACGGCCGCACCAGATGTGATGACAGCCATAGTTGCGCGTCTTGGTTCTGACAGACAAGTTAGCTTGTCTGAGCTAAGTAAGCTGGCGCTATATGCAGGGCCGGACGGTGTGCTAGGCCTAGAAGATGTAGCCGCGGCATTAGGAGATAGCGGGGCAGTGGCAGTTGATGAGGTTAGCATTGCGCTTTTGAGCGGTGATGTTGGCGCCTTTGAGCGGGATTACGCGCGGCTTCGCCACGAAGGTATCCAACCTATTGCGGTGCTTCGCCAACTCCTTTCCCTATTTAAAGGTATGCAGGCAGCGAGGGCACGCATGCAGACAGGCCAGCCTGCTGCCCAAGCGGTGGCGCAGCTTCGCCCACCTGTACATTTTAAAATGAAGCCAATAGTTATCCGGCAGCTAGGCTTATGGCGTGAACATCAGATAACAGACACTATTGAAAGGCTGATGCAGGCAGAAATTCAAACAAAATCAGCAGCTTCTGCAAATCCAGCAACCCTTACTGGACAGATCTTGCTAGGGATTTGCTTACGCGCCCGGCAGCTGAATAGACAGCGCTAGGCACCATTTTTTTTCCTACATTAATTTCAGCTTTTTCAGCAAATCATCTAACTGCTCTAACGAGGTAAGGCTAACCGATATCCGGCCCTTCTCGCGCCCCTCATCCCAGTTGATTGAAAGAGCAAGGCCAAGCTCTGTCTGAGCGCGCAATTCTATCGCGCGGATATCCGCTGATTTCTGGACAGGGTGACGCGAAGACTTACCAGATTTACCAGTCTTTATAAGGGCTTCTACTGCGCGAGCGCTTAAATTATCAGCGGCAATTTTTACCGCTAATTCTGCAGCCTGTGGATGACCGATAAGGGGACGTGCCTGACCCATGGTTAATTTGCCTTCTGCCAGCATCGTCTTGACAGATACAGGTAGTTGACGCAAACGCAGTAAATTAGCGATATGGGAGCGCGATTTGCCTATAATCTGCGATAATTCATCTTGGCTGTAATTATGCGCATCAATAAGCGATTGATATCCATCTGCCTCTTCAATAACGCTCAAATCCTGACGCTGGATATTCTCAATGAGCGATAATTCCGCAGCTTGCTGATCTGTAAAATCAGAGATAATCGCTGGAATTTCGTGCATTTTTGCTATTTGCGCCGCACGCCAGCGCCGCTCACCAGCAATTAGCTCATAACGTGATGGTTTTTGGCTGTTTTCACGCACTAAAATAGGCTGAATAAGGCCGCGTTCCTTTATTGAGGTAGCCAGCTCACGCAATGCCTCTTTATCAAACTGTCGGCGTGGTTGCCAAGGACCTGGATTAATCCATTCTATTGGTAATTGGCGTACCTGACCTTTACTAGGCCCAGCAGCGGGGGCATTTTGTGTGCTTTCAGGTACTGGCCTGCTCCCAGTATCTGAAATATCACCAGAGGCAGGCGCAATAGGCACTTCGCCTAATAATGAGGAGAGGCCTCGGCCAAGACGATTAGTTTCTTTTGGTTTTTTGGGCGTTTTGGTCATGTGTTTTGCTTTTCCTGCTCCAGAAGTTCTGCGGCTAATGCCACATAAGCTTGTGCGCCTGCACATTTTAAATCATACATTAACACAGGTTTACCAAATGATGGTGCTTCTGATACACGCACATTCCGCGGAATAACTGTCTTATAGACTTGCGCACCAAAATGGCCACGCACATCACTTTCAACCATCTCTGACAGCTTGTTGCGGGCATCATACATTGTAAGCACAATACCTTGCATCATGAGTTGTGTATTAAAGTTTGAGCGCACCACAGAAACAGTTTTCATTAATTGCGCTAACCCCTCTAGAGCATAAAACTCGCATTGCAGCGGTACCATAAAGGCATTAGCCGCGCATAGACCATTTACCGTTAACAGGCCAAGCGAAGGTGGACAGTCAATGATTATATAGTGAAAATACTGACGCTGCGCCTCTAGCGCATTTGAAAGGCGGAATTCCCGCGCCTTCAAATCACTTAATTCAACCTCAGCAGCCGATAAATCCATTACCGCAGGCAGAATAGACAAGCGCGGCACAAGAGTGGGTACTATTGCCTCTGCTGCGCTGCATTCACCTGTTAACACCCGATAGGCATTAGCCTGACGCTGCCCCTCATCAATCCCAAGCCCCGTGCTGGCATTGCCCTGCGGGTCAAAATCAACCAGCAACACATCCAGACCGCATGCCGCCATAGCGGTTGCCAGATTAACAGCTGTTGTTGTTTTACCCACGCCGCCCTTCTGATTAGTAATGGCAATAATTTTGGCTTGCATTATGCTTTCCTAAGATATTGTATTTTCACGATTAAATGGTTTTAAATGGATGATAGACGCCTCACCATCTGTTAAGCTGGGTAAACATTCAGCCTCTAGTTTCGGACAGGAAGGCAGTGTGGTCAATTCCTGTTTTGCGTCGCGGCCTTTCAGGAACAAATATTCAAGCTTGTCATGATGCTGGGTATTACAAAGTGCCATAAGCTGATCAAGTGGTGCAAGCGCTCGGGCGGTAATAACATCTGGCTGTAAAACAGGCAGCTGCTCGATACGCGTTTCATGTAGAACCGCATCAGTCCCTGTTTCTCTTAGGGCTGTTCGCATAAATGAGACCTTGCGACTATCTGATTCGGCTAGATGCAGCTGGTGATCTGTCAATATCGCCAGAATAACCCCCGGTAGCCCTGCCCCGCTTCCCATATCTAGTATAACAGACGGCCTTGCTGGCAAATGTAAGACAAGCTGGGCGCTATCAAGTATGTGGCGATGCCAAATTTCAGGCAATGTTTTTGAGGAGATAAGATTAATACGTGCCTGCCACTTTGTTAGCAAATCTACATATATTTCCAATTTTTGGCGTGTTTCACGTGAAACATTGAAAAAATGAGCAATCGAATTTGCATGTGCCTCTTCTACTGTCCAATGCGTATTTCTGTGTGTCATGCTCGCCCGCTTAAAGACTAGAACTTGCGGATATGGGACGCGGCTGGCCATCCCCAGCACTGCTGATTTTACGCAAATGGCGCAGTAATGCTACGACGGCAGCAGGCGTCATGCCAGGAATTCGGCTAGCCTGACCAATAGTTTGCGGCTGATAACGGGCAAGCAAATCTTTTGATTCAGACGATAGACCGCCTATCGCTGATATATTTAGATGAGCAGGAATTTTAACCGCATCATCACGGCGCATAGCATCAATATCCGCCTGCTGCCGCTCCAGATAACCAGCATAGCGGCAATCTGTCTCTAATTGGCTATGTAGGGGCTCAGGGATTGTTGCTAGTTCTGGCCAAATTTCAAAAAGCTGAGTTAAACCCACCCCTTCCAAGGCTAGCAGGTCGGCAGGTGTTCTCATACTACCATCACGCGGTGTTGGCAAACCAGCCGCTGCCACCACGTTTGGGCCTTTTGGTTGGCTAGATAGTAACCGGCGCGCGGCACTCAATGCTGTTTTTTTGTCTGTCCAGCGACGTGAACGTACCGGCCCAATACAGCCAATTTCTAAACCTTTGTCTGTAAGCCGTTGATCTGCATTATCAGCTCGTAAATGTAGACGATATTCCGCACGNGAGGTAAACATCCGGTAAGGCTCTGGCGCGCCCTTGGTAACCAGATCATCAACCATAACNCCAATATATGCATCCGCACGGTCTAAAATAAAGCCGTCAGCTGCTTTTGCAGATGGGTTGCAATGCAGGCTAGCGTTAATACCGGCAATAAGACCTTGCGCAGCCGCCTCCTCATAGCCTGTTGTCCCATTAATCTGGCCAGCTAAAAACAGGCCTTTCAGAGCCTTTAACTCTAGGGTTGGCGCTAAGGCACGCGGGTCAATAAAATCATATTCTATCGCATAGCCAAATTGCAAAATCTCAGTCTTTTCAAGCCCTTCTATTGTGGCAATAAGGGCAGACTGCACATCACGTGGCAGACTGGTAGAAATGCCATTTGGATAAACGGTGCTATCATCTAGCCCTTCTGGTTCCAGAAAAATTTGATGCGAGCTTTTATCCGAAAAACGATGAATTTTATCTTCAATAGATGGGCAATAACGTGGACCCTGACCTTCAATCTGGCCTGAATAAACAGCAGAAAGATGGATAGAATCAGAAATAATCTGATGCGTTTTCTCGTTAGTACGGGTAATGCCGCAAGAAATTTGAGGGACTTCAATGCGCTGCGTCAAGCTAGAAAACGGCACCAAAATATCGTCTGCCGGCTGCATTACCAGCCTATCCCAGTCGATAGTTCTCCCGTTTAGACGGGCCGGCGTACCCGTTTTTAATCTTCCCACTGGTAGACCTAATCCGCGCAGCCGTTTGGCCAATTGCAAAGATGGGCGCTCCCCAAAGCGACCTGCTGGTGTGCGCTCCGTGCCTAAGTGAATAAGCCCGCCGAGAAAAGTTCCGGTGGTGAGCACCACCGAAGGGGCATAAATATGCCGGCCATCTTCGGTAATAATGCCCGTTATTTGCCCATTTTCGGTGCTTAAATCCCCAACAGCTCCTTCGATAATTTGCAAATTATCTTGCGACGCCAATAATTCCTGCACAGCTTTACGATACAGCTTTCGGTCTGCTTGGGCACGTGGTCCCTGAACTGCTGGCCCACGCGATTTATTTAACATGCGAAACTGAATGCCTGCCTTATCGATGGCCTGACCCATCAAGCCATCTAATGCGTCAATTTCCCGCACAAGCTGACCCTTGCCCAGCCCACCAATTGCCGGATTACAAGACATTTCCCCAATTTTATCTACTGCAATTGTTACCAGCGCAGTAGCCGCACCCATACGCGCCGCTGCTGCTGCTGCTTCGGTGCCTGCATGACCACCACCAATTACAATGACATCAAATTTCTGGCTCATTTATCTGCCTAAATACGCTTAGAGAATAATATCTTATGGCTCAAATACTGCGGAATAGTAGCAATATGCCTTTGCAAAATTCCCCTGATAATTCGTCGCCAGCTTAATCTGTTTCACGTGAAACAGCAATCTGCTTTTCAGCGCATAGAGTTCAGCGCCAGTATTTATATAAAAATTATTTACCAATACAAAAACGCGAGAAAATATGGTCGAGTAATTCTTCAACATCAATATGCCCAGTTATCCGCCCCAATGCAGAGGCAGCACGCCGATAATCCTCCGCTATCAAGGCAATATCGCCCTCCCATGACAGGGTTTGGCTATGCTGTAAGCTTACAAGAGCGGCTGCGAATGCATCACGGTGACGTGCACGGGTAATAATGGGTGTCTGGTTTGCCTGATTAAGGGGGGCTAGATAGCTATGCAAGGCTGCTTCAATTTTCTGGGCTGTTTTACTTTGTGTTAAATCAGCTGAAAGATAGCCATCCTCATCCAGATCTGCCGCCACTAGCCCTTTATCTGACTTACTGGCAATAATCAAATAAGGGGAGCCGAATTCTTGGCACATCTTATCCGCTGTTTCTGCCCAACTAGGCTGACTACCATCTATGACTAACAACACCAAATCTGCTGTATTTATCTCAGTTTGTGCGCGCAAAATCCCCTCTGCTTCAATATTATCAGCAGTTTCACGAAATCCGGCAGTATCAGCTAACCGAACAGGAATTCCAGATAAAGTCAGACGCACCTCTATCACGTCCCTTGTTGTGCCTTCAGTATCAGATACAATAGCGGCGTTGCGGCCAGCCAATAAATTCATCAAGGTTGATTTGCCCGCATTTACCGGCCCCGCTATGACCACAGACAGACCATTTCGAATAATCTCACCAAAGCGCTGGTCATCAAGCGCGGTTTCAAGAGCTGCGCATAATTTTGCGGTATCTGCCTCTATCTCTCGGCGTAATGCTTCTGGAAGCTCTTCATCAGCAAAATCAATAAGGGCCTCTAAATGTGCAAGCAGCCGTGCTATCTCCTCACGCCAGAACCCTACTGGCCGACTAAGCTGCCCAGTCATTTGAGCACTCGCTTGCCTGCGCTGCAGCGTCGTTTCCGCCTCAATAAGGTCTGCTAACCCTTCTGCAGCGGTTATATCCATTTTGCCATTATCTAGCGCTCGCCGCGTAAACTCGCCTGCCTCAGCAGGGCGAAACCCTTCTGTCTTTGCCAGCACACCCAATATATCCTCAATGACCGCAACTGACCCGTGACAATGGATTTCTAGTACATCCTCACCCGTGGCTGAGGCTGGTGCTGCAAAGCCAAGCAACATCACATCATCAAGTATAATGCCCCTATCATCCTTTAAAAAGACCCGTTTCGCTGTACGGGGTACACCAGCTTCTACACCAAATAAATGCGGTACCCGCAACGCGCTAACGCCTGAAATACGGATAACGGCAATGGCTGACACACCAGGCGGCGTCGCTAGCGCAAATATTGTATCAGCATTTGAAAAGGACATTCTGTTTTCCTGTTTTAAAAAGCGCAATATCAGTAGTGGCTAAGCAATGGCAGATGACAGATTAGGCAATAGTTTTGACATTTTCTTAATCATGCTACACTCCCATGTCTATAGATACATTTGGGAAACTCTGTCTCTTTACAAATTTTTGCTACAGGAGAATGGCTATGACCTATTCTAGCATTACCCATACCCCGCTTGGTTATATGCGGGCAATCACCACAGATATTGGTGTTTGCAGATTAGATTGGCAGCAAACTCCTTTTACAATACAGCCTGACCAAATAGATAATCAGCAAAATGATGTTTCACGTGAAACAATCAGCCAGTTAAATGCTTACTTAGCGGGGAAACGCACAAAATTTACCCTCCCATTAGATTTATCAAACATTGCACCCACACTTCAAAAATGGCTGCTTGTTCTGAATGACGTTCCTTATGGTGAAACCATTTCTTATGCTGACTTTGCAGATCTTTGGGGCAACCGTAAAGCTGCCCGCGCTGCGGGCGGCGCATGCCAGCGTAATCCCCTACCGATTATCGTGCCATGCCATCGTGTTTTAAAAGGTGATGGTAGTTATGATAATTATAGTGGCGGCGATAATAAAAACCCGCGACACCCTGATAATGTATACAGAAAACAATGGCTTATAGAATTAGAGGCTCAGAACTTCCAAAACCAATTAGCCTCTTAATAACGCTATCAAGCTGTTATTACCTAGCTGTTCATCTGTTCAAAGAAATCATCATTCGTCTTAGAGTGACGCATCTTATCAGATAAGAACTCCATTGCATCAACAGGGCCCATCTGCATCAAGATACGGCGCAACACCCACATTTTCGACAAGGTCATCTTGTCCACCAGCAACTCTTCTTTACGCGTACCTGATTTTGTCACATCAATAGCAGGGAAGACACGCTTATCAGATAGTTTACGATCTAGCACCACTTCACTATTGCCTGTGCCCTTGAACTCTTCGAAAATCACTTCATCCATACGTGACCCGGTTTCGATAAGGGCGGTTGCGATAATTGTTAACGAGCCGCCCTGTTCCACATTACGCGCAGCACCAAAAAAGCGCTTTGGACGTTGCAGCGCATTTGCATCAACCCCGCCTGTCAGCACTTTGCCAGACGATGGAACGACAGTGTTATATGCCCGTGCTAAACGCGTGATAGAATCCAGCAAAATGACAACATCTCGCTTATGCTCAACTAGCCGCTTTGCTTTTTCGATAACCATATCAGTAACTTGCACGTGACGCACTGCAGGCTCATCAAAGGTAGAGGAGATAACCTCCCCATTTACAGACCGCTGCATATCCGTTACTTCTTCTGGCCGCTCATCGATTAGTAGCACAATCAGATAGACTTCGGGGTGATTAACAGCAATCGCGTGAGCGATGCTCTGCAGCATCATAGTTTTACCCGTACGCGGCGGCGCAACAATCAAGCCGCGCTGGCCTTTACCCATAGGCGAGATAAGGTCAATAACGCGCGGCGTATTGTCTTTTTTATCTGGATCAAACGGCAGCTCTAGCGATAATTTCTCATCAGGATAGAGAGGTGTTAAATTATCAAAATTAATCCGGTGGCGGACCGCATCTGGATCTTCGAAATTAATAGATTCTACTTTAAGCAACGCAAAATATCGCTCGCCATCCTTTGGCGCTCTTATCTCTCCTTCAACAGTATCCCCGGTACGCAAGCTAAATCTACGAATCTGGCTAGGCGAGACATAAATATCATCTGGGCCTGGCAGATAGTTTGATTCAGGTGCCCGCAGAAAACCGAACCCATCAGAGAGTACTTCTAATACTCCAGACCCCCTTATAATGACGTCATTCTCCGCTAATTGTTTAAGAATAGCGAACATCATATCTTGAGTACGAAGCGTAGAAGCGTTTTCAATCTCTAGCTCTTCAGCATAAGCAAGTAATTCAGATGCTGATTTTGATTTTAGTTCCTTGAGATGCATAACAAATGACCATGAATAACAATAAGGGAAGGGAGATATAATTGTCCGGCTTACTGANGAAGCTGATATTATATGGAATAAATGCTGGTCTCTATGGGTGGACAACTACACATTTAGGTGGACAATTCTTCCTACACTTAGTCGCAATTATCAAAAAAAGTCAAGAAATGCTTAGAAAAGTTANTATTTAGAGAAAATTGCCCATTAAATAGGCTCAACTACCGCCATAATAACGATAATGATCATTAAAATGGTCGGNGCTTCGTTCCAAATACGATACNCGCTNTCTTTGCGAGCCCTGTCTTTTTCTAACTCTTTGCGCATTTTTCCAAAAACCATATGCGCTGCGGTCATACCGATGATACACACGATTTTGATCATCATCCAAATTTCAGATAACAAGCCGGGGTTCATATACAACATCGCCAGACCAAACCCCCAGCTAGCTATCATTGCTGGATTCATAATCGCTTTTAAAAGGCGGCGCTCCATCAGCTTAAAGGTTTCAGCACGGACAGACCCTGCTTCTACCATTGCATGATAAACATAAAGTCGCGGCAAATATAATAATCCGGCCATCCAAGCGATAACAGATATTACATGTAACGCTTTAATCCATTCATAAGCCATTGATTCTCTCCGCTTTGTAAGGTTTATGCGCGTATTAACGCCAATAATTCAGTGACATGTTCCGGCGGCGTTTGCGGCACAATTCCATGGCCTAAATTAAAAATATGTCGGCGGTTAGCAAAAATTTCCAATATTTCATTAACCTCACGCCGCATGANNTCCCCGCCAGATACAAGACATAATGGGTCNAGATTACCTTGCAAAACGATGTCCGAGCGTAAATTTTCTGCAGCCCAACGCCTATCTACATAATGGTCAAGCGCTAGGGCTTGGATATCAACCTCTTCGCTATATTCTTTCAGCCCTTCAGAAAGACCTTTTGGAAAAGAGATTATCGGTAAATGGATACCAGAACTACGCAAGTCAGCGATAATTTTTTGATGCAGACTGGTTATAACACGACCACGTTGTGATGCGGGTACCGCCCCTGCCCAACTATCAAAAAGCATTAATACATTTGCGCCTGCATTCGCCTGCAAAGTTAGAAAAGAAACCACATATTCCGCTAAATGATGAAGAAGTTTTTCACTTTCTTTAGGCTTTGACCATAACCAGTCCCGGGCAATATTAAAATCACGTGACCCTGCCCCTTCAGTAATATAGGTCATCAGGGTCCAGGGCGCGCCCGAAAACCCAATAAGAGCGGTTTTTTCTGGTAATTTTCCTCGGGTAAGCTTTACCGCATCAGCCACTGGTTTTAAAAATTTCTGAAATTCATCAAAATCTGGCAATGATAACTCATCAACAGAATTTAGTTTAGTTAAAACTGGACCTGTTCCCGGAATAAACTTTACTTCCCTGCCAATGGCATGGGGTACAAGCAAGATATCAGAGAAAATGATTGAAGCATCAAAATCATAACGTCTTATAGGTTGTAGAGTTACTTCACAGGCTTTTTCTGGATTTAGGCAAAAATCTATAAAGTTATCGGCCGATTTCCGCAATTCACGATATTCTGGTAAATAGCGTCCAGCTTGCCTCATTATCCATACAGGTGGTTTATCGGCTGTTTTCCCATTTAAAAGGTCAGTGAAGATCATTNATATAAAACTACCTAAATAAATATATTATATAATAAGGTTGTAGGGGTTGTTGATAGNTGTGAATTCCTGTTTGCCAGNCCATCCACAATTTTTGCACCTAATTTATCCCCTAATATGCTGTTAGTGCTTACTGGATATCAGAACTTTCATCTAGTCAAAAAATAAAACTATATCAGCTCCCTATTTAGCATTTTGTTAATCAGCTTCAACATCCAAGTATAGTTATCCCCAATATTCACTTTTGGTAACACACTATTTTCAACAAGCTATCTATTTGCCCCTAAGATGTGGATAAATTGGACAAAAAATACAAACACTAAAACTTATCCCCATACTTGGTCTAATTTTAAATAACCGAGGATAAGCTGTAGATAATATGATATTTATTTATATCTTCAGAATAAAGCCATTGCGGCATTATGATGACTTCTCGAGTTAGAATTGTTATCACATAGAAATTATGGAAACGACATTGCATATTCACCTTGTATCTGATTCAACTGGCGAGACAGTTCATCAGGTCACCAGAGCAGCGCTTGCTCAGTTCTCTAATGTTCAGGCATCAGAACATATTTGGACGCTGGTGCGCACTTCAGCCCATCTCCAAACCATTCGATCTGGTCTAGAGCGTAATCCGGGGATCATCTTATATTCAATTGTTGACCCCAAAATTCGTGATGAACTTGAAGCTTTATGTGCAGATTTAAATATTCCTAATCTATCTATATTAGATCCGCTTGTTGATCTGTTTTCTACCGTTTTGGGCTATAAACAAAATAGCCGGCCCGGCGGCCAACATAAGCTAGACCGTGCTTATTTTGAACGTATGGCAGCGGTTGAATTTGCGGTTAATCATGATGATGGCCTGAATATGGAAAGTTTGCAAAATGCGCAGATTTTACTGGTTGGCGTCTCCCGCACCTCAAAAACACCTACCTCTATGTATCTTGCTAACAGGGGCTATTGGGTAGCAAATTATGCGCTGGTTCCAAATGTTCCTTTTCCGTTGCAAACGATAGAGAAATTTCCAAAATTATTTATCGTTGGTTTAACAACAGATCCTAAACGTTTGGCGCATGTTCGCCGCAACCGGCTTGCCCATCTAACCGATAAATCAAATCAGAATTATGCAGATATGGAAAAAATTAGCGAAGAGCTTTCTGAGGCGCGCCGGCTATTTTCCAAGCAAGGATGGCCAGTATTGGATGTTTCNCGCCGTTCTGTTGAAGAGACAGCTGCCGCTATTTTGCATTTATATATGAATCATAAAGAAGCGCAGGCAGAAAACAACGGGGCTAGCTGATGGCAGGATGGGCAATAACCAAGCATAAAATATATCTTGCTTCTGCTAGCCAAACACGCGTCCACCTTCTGCGATCAGCTGGCTTAGTGTTCGATGCCAAAGCTGCACCTATTGATGAAGAGGCGATTAAGCAAGCTGGCCTGGCTGAAAATGTCCCGCCCGATGATATTGCTATCACTCTGGCAGAGTTAAAGGCACAAAAACTAGCTAGCCAGAAAGAGGGATATATTATTGGTTGTGACCAGCTTTTAAGCTGTGAGGGTGCAATTTTCAGTAAGCCGCGCTCTGAGCAGGAAGCTGCCCAACATTTAGAAAAATTAAGCGGCAAAACGCATCGGCTACATAATGCGGTTGTCGTATTTCAGGCAGGCAGACGTATTTGGCACCATTGCAGCCATGCAGACCTAACAATGCGTAAATTAACCGCAAAAGATATCGCTGACTACCTAGCCTTTTGTGGATCGGACTGCCTGTCTTCGCCGGGCTGTTATCAGATAGAGGCAGGCGGCGCACAGCTTTTTTCTGAAATTAAAGGTGTCTATTACGATATTTTAGGGCTTCCCTTGCTGCCCCTTTTACAGCTGCTTCGTGAACATGGCCTGATGGCTATTGATGGCGAGGCTGGCAAATGAAGATTATTGGTCTTACTGGCTCTATCGCGTCTGGTAAATCTACCATTGCGCAAATGTTCCGCGACGCTGGTTTGCCTGTCCATGATGCAGATAAAGCGGTGCATCAGCTGATGAGCGCAAAGGGTAAGGCAACCCCCCTTGTCCTTGCCGCGTTTGGCGATGATATGCGTGCTAGCGATGGCAGTATTAACCGTCCAGCCTTGGGCAAAAAAGTCTTTTCTGACCCTCAAGCTCGCGCGTCATTAGAAGCAATTTTGCACCCGCTTGTTTATCAGGAAAGAAACAGTTTTTTTGCAGAGCTTCATCGTGCGCGCAAATCTCTAGCTGTTCTAGATGTACCCTTGCTTTTTGAGACAGGTAGTGACGAGAAATGTGATTATCTGGTCACTGTTTGGGCACCGCATCGCCTGCTTCGGCAACGTGCACTGCAACGGGCCTATATGACAGAAGAAAAATTTGCCGCCATTATTACCGCCCAGTTGCCCCAATCTGAAAAGNTCAGACTTTCTGACCTAGCTCTTCCTACAGGATTAGGGCGCGCAGAAAGCAGGCGGCGACTAAAAAAATGGCTGAAAAAAATCAAACTCTAAGTAGCACTCGCTATCCTTGCATCTTGGTCTTAGAACGTTCTATGCTTTCGCCCAAGAATGCTTCTGCCAATTCGATCTAAAAGATGGAGCCTGTCCAATTATGCGTCATATTATCCTTGATACAGAAACTACTGGCCTGTCGGTGAGAGAGGGACACCGGATTATCGAAATAGGCGCGCTGGAAATGGTGAATTACGCCCTCACTGGCGAGAAACTGCATCTCTATATTAATCCAGAGCGAGAGATAGATGAGGGCGCACAAGCGATTCACGGCATTAGCGCCGAGTTTTTACAGGATAAGCCTGTTTTTAGCGAGATTGCGGATAAATTTCTTACCTTTGTTGGTGAGGATGTGCTGGTTATTCATAACGCCCCTTTTGATGTGGGGTTTTTAAATGCTGAGCTTGAAAATTGCCAAAAACCAGTTCTGAGTAACGATCGGGTTACCGATACTCTCACCCTAGCGCGGCAAAAATTTCCCGGTGCCCAAGCGAGTCTTGATGCGCTCTGCCGCCGGTTTCAAATTGATAACAGCCACCGTGATTTACATGGCGCGCTCATTGATGCTGATTTGCTTGCTGGCGTGTTTGTTGAGCTGCAAGGTGGTAAACAGCCTGGCCTGGCTTTGCAAGAAGAGACAGAAAAAGGGGCGAATGCCGATCAGCCATCAATGGATGAAGGCAGCAATCTTTCTGGCTTTAATATAGCAGACAGGCCCATTCGGCCTGCCCGTATTTTTGCTGTGCCTACCCAAGAGTTAACGGCACATAATGCTCTGCTAGATAAAATGGACAACCCTATTTGGCGTCAAACCGCATCCCATCATGATAAGGAAACAGACTAGCCGCAGGCTAGGTACAGTTTAGTTTTTTGACGCTGCTGCCTGTTGGCGTTGCTGCATATTTTGCTGATATAAGGCAAGGAAATCAATCGGGTTAAGATTGAGCGGCAAAAAGCCTCCCTCACGGGTAATATTGGCAACCACCGCCCGCGCAAATGGAAATATCAAGCGAGGCCCTTCAATAGCAACTAGTGGATGTAGCATATTTTCATCTGNGACATTTGATGACACGATGCCGCCATAGCTAAGCTCCACAATGAAGATGGTATTATCTTCTGTTTTTGCGGTAGCTGCGATTTTCAACACTACCTCAAAATGATTATTTTCTAGCTTACTGGAGTTGACATTAACGGCCACCTCAACATTGGGCTGACCAGGCTGGTTTAAAAACACATCTGGTGAAGAAGGGCTTTCAAACGAGAAATCCTTTACATATTGCGTATGCAGGAAAATTTGCGGCTGAACCTGTTTTTGGGCTTCACCAGCAGCGGCTGTCTTTTCAGGAGTTTCTGATTTCACGCCAGTTTTAACTTCTGTCTTATCGTCAGCGTTAGCTTTGGTATTTTTCGAGGTTTTTTTGGACTCTGCCATAATATTTCATCCACTTAAATTATGTAAATTTGAAGCTATTGTTATCAGTGTTAAGAACTACCAGCAAGAAAAGGTGAATGAAAAGGCGCGTTGTTTACGTATCTTTAATCCTTTTTCTCAAAATCCCCTTCAATGATGTCTCCATCTAAATTTTTTGGCTGGCTAGAGGCGCGCCTATCATTTGAATAAGTTGTGCTATCACGTCTATCAGAAGCGGGGCTAAAACCAGAAGAAAAACGTTGCCCAAACATATTTTGAACGTTCACCAGCTGAAATCTGGAGAGAAGGGCGCTACCGATCAAGAAACGCAGACCAGGAATAAAGCATAAAATGCCCATAGCATCGGTAACATAACCTGGTAATAACATCAGCAAAGCACCAAGCAGCAAGGATAATCCGCTAGCGAGTGAAGCTGTTTCCACCTCACCTCTGGTCAGATTTGCCTGCCATCTTGCTAAAACAGCGCGCCCTTGTGAGCGGAGCAGCCACATACCAATGAAAGCAGTGACAAAAATGCCTAAAAAGCTGGCTAAACCGCCAATTTCGCTGCCAATAAATATCAAGGCTTCAAATTCAACCCAACCATAGAGGCCGAATAAAATTAGGATATAAAACAGCATTTTTTGTCTCCAGCTTGTATCTGAAAATGGGCAACCCATATGTTATCATATAGGAAGGCATTCTTTTAGATGCAAATCTTGATGCTTTTATGGCATAGTTCTCTTAAAGTTTAGCCCTTGTTAAGTTTAACCTCTGCCCTGAAACCTTTTTATAGACGCTTTATTATGCCCCTTATCGATATTCTGATATTCGCTGCTATTGCTTTGTTTCTTATTTTCCGTTTGCGCTCCATCTTAGGAAGTCGCGACGGGTTCGAGCAAAAGCGTGAAGAGCTGTCCCGTTTTAACAATGAACCTGCTAATGACACAGCTAGCCAAGATGGAGAGGTTATTTCCTTGCATGGCGAGCAAAAGGCTATAAATGGCAAAGGTCTGACATTTGTTCGTCAAGCAGATCCAAGCTTCCGCGATGATGAATTCATGAGCGGTGCGGCCTCAGCCTTTTCTATGGTACTAAACGCGTTTGCTGATTGTGATTTGGCAACGCTACGCCGCCTATTGGCATTTGAGCTTTATCAAGAATTTGCCCAGAGCGTGCATGAACGTAATAAACGCGGTGACAGGCTTGAGATTACAATTGATGAAATTGAGGATGTCCAGCTTATCGATGGTGAGGTTGTTGATAATGTTGCTTCTGTTACGGTTCAGTTTGTAAGTCTGCAAACTCGGATGGTTACAGACAAAAATGCTGTGGTGTTAGAAGATGAGTCAGAAACAAAGGTGAAAATTACCGATATCTGGGTCTTTGAGCGTGACACCCAGCTGGCTGATCCAAATTGGAAACTGGTTGAAACCCGAATTGAAGATGATAATTAGACGCCTCTAATCATTAGAGGCTGTTTTTATTCTTCCAAATTGAGTGCAGCAAATGGCCTCAAATAAAAATAAAACGCGAAAAGTAAGGCCGGCCTCCGCAGATAGTGATGAGGCGAGCATACTTTGGGATGAGGTAGCAAATACGGTTAAACGCCAGCCCTCCTCGCGAATACCCCCTGTTGCATTGCCAGAAAACGCCCAAAAGAAGCACGCCCAAAAGAAGCACTTATTGGCTAAAAAGACATCCGCAAGTGCAAGCAAGGCCGTAAATTTGCGCAAAATTGCTGACCTTAAAATGGATACGGTTAATGCAGGCCTTGTTACGGGTCCAGCTAATTTGTCGCAGCCAGTTTATGCAGGTATCGACCGTAGTTCTGCCAAAAAATTACAGCAAGGCAAAATGGCGCTCGAAGCCCGAATTGACTTACATGGGTTAAGCCAACTTGCGGCGTATCAACGTTTACAACATTTTATTCAAAAATCGAGACAACAAGGCTTACGCACTATTCTTGTGATTACAGGCAAAGGTAAGGCTGGACGCGGTGTGTTGCGTGAAAATGTGCCGCAATGGCTCTCAGAACCCCCTTTGAGCGATGCCATAATTGCTTTTGGCACCTCACGTCCGCAAGATGGCGGTGAAGGCGCTCTTTATGTTCGCCTGAAGCGAGCCCGGGAGCGATTGTGACGCCATTTGGTTTAAAAATGCGCAGTTTGCGCGCCAAAAGAGGGCTGACACTGCAAGATCAAGGTGATTTTCTTGGCGTGTCATCAGCCTATATATCCGCACTTGAACATGGCAAGCGTGGCCGTCCATCCCCAGCTTTTGTTGATCAAATTTGTGTTTGGCTGGAACTGATTTGGGATGAAGCAGAATTGCTAAAATATTTAGCGCAAATGTCACACCCTGCGCCTACTGTTCAAACAGCTAGCTTACCCCCAGAGGCAACATTTCTGGCAAATTTGCTTGCCCAGAATATNGATCGCCTTTCTCCTCAGGAATGCCGGCAGATTTTTGAGGGCTTGCAGGGTTATTTAAAACANGAAACAGGCATTGATTTTGATGGAGAGGCCCCNACAAGTCCAAGCTGATGACCGGTTCAGTCCTGTAGCGGTGAAGCTTGCTTGTGCGCCTTCCTACATCACGAATTTGCTTGAAAGCGCACATATGCTGGTTTTATTGCGAAAAAACTGCTATGTCTTGGCCTCAGATCGTGCCGAAAACTTTTGGCAAAACCCGCGAGAGAGGGCTGAATGAGTAGAACTGCACAAGTAACACGCAAAACAAATGAGACAGAAATTTCTGTCCGCCTGACAATTGATGGCACTGGCAAGGCAGATATCCAAACTGGTATTGGTTTCCTTGACCATATGCTGGAACAATTGGCGCGCCACAGCTTGATGGATATCACGCTTAAAGCAGAAGGTGATTTGCATATTGATGCTCACCACACAACCGAAGATACTGGCTGGGCAATTGGGGATGCATTGAATAAAGCGCTTGGTGATCGTGCGGGTATTAACCGTTATGCATCTTGCTTGCTGCCCATGGATGAATGTCTAAGCCGGGTGGCTTTGGATGTTTCTGGGCGCCCTTTTCTTGTTTGGCATGTTAATTTACCCTCAGAAACATTAGGGGTGATGGAAACAGAATTGTTCCGTGAATGGTTTCAGGCTTTTGCCATGGGTTCTGGTATCACTTTGCATGTGAGTAACGAATATGGGGTAAATACCCACCATATTGTCGAAAGTTGCTACAAAGCATTGGCTCGCTCGCTGCGGCAAGCATGTGAAATAGACCCAAGAAGTGGTGGACGTATCCCTTCAACCAAAGGGGTGCTTGGCGGCTCTCTTTGAAGAGATTGGCTTTAAGAGACGAGATTTATGAAAATCGGCATTATTGATTATGGTTCAGGGAATCTGCACTCGGTTCACCATTCGGTTGCATATGCAGCTGAAAAAAAAACAGATATGCAGGTAGAAACCTTATCAGATACACAAAGCCTACAGGCATGTGACTATATCATTGTGCCAGGTGTTGGCCATTTCGCTGATTGCTGGGCAGGGCTTTCAGCTATTGATGGCATGGTCGAGGCTTTGCGTGAGGCTGTATTGGAAAAGGGAAAGCCGTTTTTAGGTATCTGTGTGGGTATGCAACTCCTCGCAAATGAAGGCCATGAAGGTGGAAATATAACGCCGGGTCTAGGCTGGATTTCTGGTAAGGTTCGTCATTTCGCAGATTGTTCAAACGGGGGCAATATGGGGGGGCTGAAAATTCCGCATATGGGCTGGAATAATTTACAAATTAAAGCAGCTAGCCACCCTGTTGCAGCGGCATTGCCAGCCGAGGTGCAAATGTATTTTGTGCATAGCTACGTGTTTGATGAAATTGATACAAAGCAGGTGTTGGCCGTAGCAGATTATGGCGTGTCTGTACCTGCGCTTATCGGCCGGGATAATATTGTTGGCACGCAGTTTCACCCAGAAAAAAGCCAGCATGCCGGTCAGGCGATGCTGAATGCATTTTTATCTTGGCGGCCATAATAGCGCCCGCGTTAAAGAGGATGTAAATGAATACACAAAGAACACCTCTGGTGACCATCGAGATGGCAACAGAGCTAAGCGCGAACGATATTTCAGAGCTTTGCGACGCTACCGAAGAAGCCATTGAGGCTGGTGGTGGTTTTGGCTGGTTGGCACCGCCGCCGCGCTCGGTTCTGGAAGATTACTGGCGCGGTATTTTGCTGGTACCAGATTATCATTTGTTCTTGGGTAAGCTGGATCATGTGATCGCTGGTTCTTGCCAGATTGCACGCCCGCCACGAAATAATGAGGCACAGGCTACTACTTGCCAGTTGCGCACCTTCTTTCTGGCACCTTGGGCCCGTGGTCATGGGTTGGCAGGCGCACTGGTGGCTGAGACAGAAGAGTTTGCCCGCTCTGAAGGCTATCAGATCTTAAATCTAGATGTACGGGCAACACAAGACAGAGCGATTAAGGCATTTGAGGCGCGCGGCTATCAGCATTTTGGCACTAACCCCTATTATGCACGGGTAGGCGATGATTTTGTCCCCGGCCTCTATTTCACCAAATTGCTGAACGCATCTAAAGTTTAAGGCGATAAGCAAAAAAAAGATTAAAAGAAATTAAGCTCAACCAAGATTATAAGAATAGAAGAGTTATCATGCATATTTATCCCGCAATTGATTTGAAAGATGGCCAAGGTGTTCGCCTGTTGCATGGTGATTTTAAACGGATGACGGTTTATGCACCAGATCCGAGGGCACAAGCGGAAAAATTCATTGCCGCNGGGTGTGAATGGATTCACGTCGTGGATTTGGATGGCGCCCTAAAAGGGCAAACCGGCAATCGCCAAGCGGTTACAGATATCTGCCAAACAGGAGCTAGGATACAGCTAGGCGGCGGTATACGGACAATGGAAGATATTGAAAACTGGCTAACTGCTGGTATCAGCAGAGTGATTTTAGGCACTATTGCGCTGAAAAACCCAAAGCTGGTTATCAAAGCAGCCAAAGCTTTTCCTGGCCATATCGCAGTAGGTGCGGATGCCCGTAATGGCCGTATTGCTGCGGAAGGCTGGCTGGAAGATAGTGATATCGAAGCCGTAGATTTGGTTCGCCGATTTGAGGATTGCGGCGTGTCTGCGGTAATTTTCACGGATATTTCACGCGATGGTGCGCTGACAGGTGTAAACGCGGATGCTACCGCTGCGCTAGCGGATGCGGTATCGATACCAATTATTGCATCAGGCGGCGTTAAAGGGATTGAAGATATCAAGGCTTGTTTAGCCAAATCTGCGAGCGGCATTGAGGGTGTTATTGCAGGGCGCGCATTATATGATGGGCGCTTGGATTTAGCTGAAGCGCTGGCATTAGCGCGTGGCGGAAAGGTTTAGACGAAATGCTGAGCGCACGCGTAATTCCTTGCCTTGATGTACATGCTGGCCGCGTGGTTAAGGGTGTAAATTTTGTCAATTTGATAGATGCAGGCGATCCTGTAGAGCAGGCCCGTATTTATGATGCGGCAGGCGCAGATGAGCTGTGTTTTCTAGACATTACCGCTACCCATGAAGGACGCGATACAATTTACGAGGTTATTTCCAGAACCGCAGATGCGTGTTTTATGCCACTGACAGTAGGGGGCGGTGTTCGGGATGTTGGCGATTTCAGAAAGCTGCTTTTATGCGGCGCTGACAAGGTTTCTGTAAACTCCTCTGCTGTTCGAGACCCTGATTTAATCTCGCGTGCGGCGGATAAATTTGGCAGCCAATGCGTGGTTGTGGCGATAGATGCGCATTTGCATGAAGATGGCTGGTTTGAGGTGACAACCCATGGTGGGCGAACCCCAACTGGCATCAATGCGGTAGATTGGGCTGTTACAGCAGCAGAAAAAGGTGCTGGCGAAATTTTGCTGACCTCTATGCGCGGTGATGGCACGAAAGCAGGCTTTGATATTCCATTAACACGCGCGGTTAGTGATGCGGTTAATGTGCCGGTTATTGCTTCTGGCGGGGCTGGCAAGCCAGAACATTTCGCTGAGGCTATTACAAAAGGTCATGCAAGTGCCGTATTGGCAGCATCTGTTTTTCACTTTGGACAATTTACCATTGATGAGGCAAAATCAGCTATGCAGGCTGCAAATGTGCCCGTGCGCCGTTTGAAATAATATCAGGAAAGCAAGCAAATCATGTCGTCTGATCTACCTTCTATCCATGTGTTGGAACAACTTTATGCGGTGATAGAGGCACGTAAAGATGCGCCGTTAACCGAAAGCTATAGTGCTGCGCTGCTTGCTGAAGCACCGGAAAAACCTGTACGCAAACTAGCAGAAGAAACTACGGAAGTTGTTATTGAAGCTTTGAAGGGTGATAAAGAAGCCCTTGCCTGCGAATCTGCTGATCTGCTCTATCATTTAATGGTGGTATGGGTGGCAGCTGGGTTAACGCCTGAGGAAGTCTGGCAAGAGCTTGCTGCGCGCCAAAACCGCTCAGGTTTAGCCGAAAAAGCGGCACGAAAATAACTATAACGGTCTCTACCTTAATATGGTGCTGAAGAGACGTTTTTCGGAATTGTAGGTAAGGAGAATAAAAGCCATGTCACAGCCGATATATGATGATGAGAATATTTTTGCTAAGATTCTGCGCGGTGAAATTCCCTGCAATAAGGTAGATGAGTGCGACCACACGCTAAGCTTCCATGATATTCAGCCTCAAGCGCCAGTACATGTGCTGGTAATCCCGAAAGGCCCTTATGTAAATATGACAGATTTCAGCGAAAAGGCTCCGCCTGAGGCACAGGCTGCTTATATCGCTGCCCTTGGCCGTGTTGCCAAGATGGTAGGGGTCGCAGAAGATGGCTATCGTCTAATCGCCAATACTGGAACAAATGGCCATCAAGATGTCCCGCATCTTCATGTTCATATAATGGGCGGTCAACCGCTTGGCAGGATGATGCCTTCTGCCCATTAGATAAGCTTAAAGCATATTTATTTCTGATAAGTTTTAAAAACAGTTAGGGCAGAATAGTTACCCGTGATAGCTGTATTTAATGCAATCATTTGTCTCAACGGTTGCCTATCGCGGCATCGAAACACTGGATGTTTCTGTTCAGGTACATATGTCCAATGGCCTGCCTGCTATGGCAATTGTTGGTCTAGCGGATAAAGCCGTTGCTGAATCCAAAGAACGCGTACGCGCAGCTTTATCTTCACTAGGGCTTGCATTGCCAGCTAAGCGTATTGCGGTAAACCTGTCTCCTGCTGATCTGTTAAAAGAAGGCGCCCATTTCGATTTGCCCATAGCAATGGGGCTACTGACAGCGATGGGGGTACTGCCTTCGGATAGTTTAAGCGAGCATATTATATTAGGCGAGCTAGCTTTAGATGGCTCTATACGGCGGGTGGCGGGAATTCTGCCAGCAGCTTTGCATGCTAAGGGCAGCGCTAAGGCCCTAATTTGTCCAGCTGAAAATGGAGCAGAGGCTGCGTGGGCTGGCGACCTAACAATCCTAGCTTCTCAAAATTTAACAGAATTAATAAATCATTTGCGCGGTAATCAGCTGCTCGCCGCGCCAGTAGCGCGTGCAGAACCGCCGCCAGAAAACGGCCCTGACTTAGCTGATTTAAAGGGTCAGGAAACAGCTCGCCGTGCATTGGAAATTGCTGCTGCAGGCGGGCATAATTTATTGATGATAGGCCCGCCCGGTGCGGGTAAATCAATGCTGGCCGCACGTTTGCCGTCTCTGCTGCCGCCGCTTACCGCAAGTGAGGCTTTAGAGGCTACCATGATCCATTCTGTAGCTGGTGCGCTACCCGCATCTGGGCTTATCCAGCAACGCCCTTTTCGCGATCCACATCACTCAGCTTCCATGGCATCGCTTGTTGGTGGAGGCCAAAAAGCATGGCCAGGCGAAGTATCGCTTGCCCATAGGGGTGTTTTATTTCTAGACGAGCTCGCAGAATTTAGCCGCCCCGCTTTGGATAGTTTGCGCCAGCCCCTTGAAACAGGCGATATTGTCATAGCCAGAGCTAATCATCATGTCCGTTACCCAGCACGTTTTCAGCTGGTTGCGGCAATGAACCCTTGCCGTTGCGGCTATCTGTCAGATCCAGCCCGGGCATGCAGCCGCGCCCCGCGTTGTGCCCAAGATTACATGGCACGTATATCTGGGCCTATACTTGATAGATTTGATATTTTGCTGGATGTTGCGGAATTGCGCCCAAGTGAGCTGTTATCAGAACAGCTTTCAGAATCAACAGCAGCTGTGCGCAAGCGCATCCTTTCTTCCCGCAATTTCGCTGCCGCCCGTCACAGCGACCATCCAGAGATATTGAATGCCCATCTTGAGGCTAAATCGCTAAATGATGAGCTAAAAAACAATGACGAAATTCGTGCTCTTTACAGTGAGGCGCTTGAAAAACAGGCATTATCTGCTCGCGGTTTTCATAAATCGATAAGGGTAGCACGCACAATTGCTGATCTTGCCGCCAGCCAGCAAATTACCCGTTATCATGTTCTAGAAGCGCTATCTTATCGGCGATTTTTTCTGTTTGGTGCTGATAATGGCTAAAAAACACAAAATTAGCGGGAGATGACGCTATTCGTCCAATGAGGGGTCCATTCTTCGATAATTTTCCAGAATTCAGCTGCCATGCTCTGTCCGGTAAACGCCTCTATTTCCCGAATGCCAGTGGGAGAGGTTACATTAATTTCGGTCAGATAATCGCCAATAACATCAATACCTACAAAAACAAGTCCACGTTTTTTCAGCTCTGGGCCAATGATATTACAGATTTCAATATCGCGTTTGGTTAATTCTACGGCTTGTGCAGACCCGCCCACATGCAAGTTAGAGCGTGCCTCCCCTTCTTGGGGCACCCGGTTAATCGCACCTTTAGCTTCGCCATTAATGAGGATTATTCGTTTATCACCAGCGCGCACTTCTTCTAGATATTTTTGCACCATTACAGGCTCGCGGCTGGTTGCGAAAAACATCTCTAATAATGCATTTAAATTCTGATCAGCTTTTTGCAAGCGAAACACACCTGCCCCGCCATTACCGAAAAGCGGCTTGATGATGATATCTTGATAATGCTCGCGAAAGGCTTTGATTTTATCTGCATCCCGCGAGATAAGCGTAGGTGGCATAAGCTCTGAAAACAGGGTTACTAACAGTTTTTCCGGCGCATTTCGGACTTCAGCTGGATTGTTAATTACTTTGGTTGTAGGGGGCAACATTTCTAACAGATGCGTTGCCGTGATATAGGCCATATCAAAGGGCGGGTCTTGGCGCATCAATATTACATCAAATTCCTGTAAAGGCCGCTCTTCAAAGGAGCCGGTTTCAAAAAAATGTGCCGGATTATCAAATAAACGCAGCGTCTGACCAACCGCACTTATAACGCCCTCATTATAGCTCAGCTTGTCTGGTGTATAATACCACAGGGAATGACCACGCTCTTGTGCCTTTAGAGCGAGCGCAAAAGTGGTATCCCCTTTTATATCAATTGAGGATACGGGATCCATCTGGATGGCGATATTGAACGGCATGTCTGTGGCTAGTCTCTCTTATCTGTTTCCAGAATAATGTAATTCACCACTTTTTTAGCAAAGCGTAATTCCTGAGCATGGGCGATAACCCGCTCTTTCTCCATTTCATTGGACGCCACCCCTGCTAGATAAACAATACCGTTCACCACATCGATAGAAAAATTCAGAGACGAGACGTTGGAATCACCAATGAGTGCAGCGCGAAGCTGTGCAGTTGCCGCTAAATCTTTTGCTGTGTCGCGCAACGAGGTATCTTGTGTTACCTGCAGCTCATTTACAACTTCACGAACCCCCTTAATTTCCCACGCCAATTTGGTCGCTAGTACTTTTTGCTCAATGGTATCCACACTACCTGTGAATAGCACACTACCATTATTTACAGATTTCTTGATGTTAGTCGCTAGGGATGCATCATTTTGGATGAATCTATCGACCAGCTTCGCTTCAATAATGCCATCCGAAACAGAGGTTGATAGCCCCTTTTCAGTTGAAGATGCCGCCACAGCAGCGGTGCCAATACCAACAGCAGCGCCTACACACCCTGACAAGGCCAAGGCAGATGAAAGAAGTAAAAAAACGCTAAAATAAAGGTTTCTGATAATCATCACTGAAACGCTCCTGAAAAAAGGCGATTAGCCCCTATTATTAAAAAATCTAGGCTCTTTTGATATACTGCAATTACGATTCTATAGAAAACCCCTTTTTTCATCAACCGTGTGCCGAGTATGTATTAAATCAAATTTAAAAACCAATTTCGATCTGCTTTAGCCGGCCCCAGCCAGACCATTGAACCAGACGAAGATGTATCTGCCTACCTTTGAAAGCATTGTGATGCGCAATCATCCAATTAACAGCCTTTTTCATCCGAGCTAGCTGACGCGCACTAGGAATACCGCTCTCTGCACTATCTATCTGTCGGCGATATTTAACTTCTAATACAAGGATGGTTTGCCGGCGTCGCAGGATAAGGTCTAATTCTCCGAAAGGGGTTTTCTGGCGTGCCGCAACACAAACATACCCTGCCAGAAAATATAAAAATCTGGTCAGGGTTTCAGCTCGCCTGCCAGCACGCTCTGCTGCTTTATATGCTGCTGTGTTTCTGCGCGCCATAGCCAGATGCACCAGCCCCCAAATTCATAAGCTAAAGAGGCTAGTATGGGGGCATTAATCTCTTCTGGCTATCTGTAAGGCCATTTGATAGAGCGTGCGACGTGGCCAGCCTGTCAGTGCTTCTGCTTCCTTGGCAGCATCTTTAACAGATGCGCGGTTAAGGATATCTTCCAATAGCGAAATTACCGCCTCTTCGTCATAATTTTTGGCTGATTTATCTGCGCCGCTAACCAGCAGAACAAGCTCACCTTTTGGCGGGTCTGTATCCCCAAATTTTTGGGCTAAAACACTAAGGGTTTGTCGTTCAACCGTCTCATGGAGCTTGGTTAACTCACGTGTGATAACAGCAGTACGTTCGCCGTAAATCTCTGCCATCAATGTAAGGGTTTTCGCAAGCCGGCGCGGGGTCTCGAACCAGATTTGCGTCATGGTGAGGCTTGCCGATTCTGTAATTTGTGCGCGCGCGGCGGTTTGTTTTTGTGGCACGAACCCTTGAAAGGTAAACCTGTCTGTTGGTAATCCGGAAATGGTTAGGGCCATTAAGGGTGCAGCAGGACCGGGCGTGGCTGTTACGCGTATGCCTTGGCTATGACAAGCGGCCACTAGCTTATATCCAGGGTCTGAAATAAGCGGGGTGCCAGCGTCACTAACCAGTGCAACGGTTCGGCCTGCCTCTAATAAAGCTAATAATTTTGGCCGCATTTCTTGGCCATTATGATCATGATAGGCCAGTAATTTTGCCCGCACTTCCAGTGAACATAGCGCAAGCAGCTTGCGGGTGGTGCGGGTATCTTCACAGGCTATTATATCTGCCTCTTGCAGCGCTGTCATGGCGCGCGGACTAAAGTCGCCTAAATTTCCAATAGGTGTAGAGACAATATTCAGCACAATTTTACCTTATTTTAATGCGTAGATTGTTTAGGTAATCAGCCATCTAGACAGGAGTGTGCCATGCGTCTTGGCATCTGTCACGCAAGGACAGAGATTGAGTTCTTTATGGTTTCATGGCATCACTATAGCGAGGTTTTATTGTAAATGGCACAGGAAAAACGGCGCCTAAAGCTAAGGGATTGCTCTGCGATGTTAAGTTCAAGAATATATGCAAGCCTAATTGTAGCGCTGTTGCTAGCAGCTTGTGAGCCAGCGACCACAAAAAATGTGCGTCAAGATAAACAGCCCTCAACCAATCTTTCTGCCACCAGCCCTTCTCCTTCGAAGACAACCCCTTCAGATATAGCTGATACACAAGCAAGCTCTGATATCGTTGGCAGCATTATATCGCAAATTGAAAATCAAACAGGTGAAGAGGATGCTGGGATAGCCCCAGAGGATGAAGTGTTGACCGCCGCTGCAGGGCAAGCAGCTAGGGTTGATGAAGCTACCATGAAACGTGAAGCCCTCGCAGAACAGGCTCTGGAGGCAGCGCTTAGCCTATTAAAAAACAAGGTGCCTGAGCGCCCTCTTGCTCCGGAGCCTTTTGAAATGCCGATTAAAGCAGATGGTCAATTTCGCATTGGCATGATGCTCCCCTTTTCAGGTGATTATGCTACTCTTGGCCGTGATATAGCCAGCGGCGCAGAACTGGCCCTATTTCAGCTTGCTTCTGCTAATGCCACACTGGTCTATTTTGATACGGCAGGCGGCAGCCGCGCCGCTGAAGCGGCAAGAGAGGCGGTAGCGGCACAAGTTGATATTATCATTGGCCCGNTATTTACAAAATCAGTGATGCAGACGCGCACCATTTTTGCCGCATCTGCNATTCCGGCTATTTCCCTGTCCAATAATGTACAGGCCGCCACCCCAGGGCAGTGGGTGTTAGGCTACCTGCCCGAACAGCAAATCGACCATTTACTAGGTCATGCTATTTCTGAAAACAGCACAAAAATTGCTATTTTAGCATCTGAAGATACGTTTGGTCAGCGCTTATTATCGCATACCCAAAATCGGCTCAGCTCGTTTGGGCTTCAGCCTGCTGAAGTGACAACTTTGCCACAAGAGCTGCTAGCAGATGAAGAAAGCATCAAAGCGGCTGTTCAGCGTTTCACCCGCTATATAAAAGCAGACCCCGATATACCTGAATTGCCAGAGCCTGCTTATGATGCGCTGATATTGGCAGGTAATTCAGAGTTTATTTTGCGGGTGGCACCGCTACTTTCCTATTATGATATGGACCCGTCGCGGGTGATGTTTTTAGGCACCGATTTATGGGCGCGCCCAGAATTGCTAGCAGAGCCGTCACTACAGGGCGCATTTATCACCCAAGCTTTGCAACCAGAGAGCACCAATTTTGAAAACCGCTATCAGGGCCTGTTTAATAAGCCAACCAACCAGCTGGTTAAATTAGGGTTTGATGCGTTTGCACTGGTGGCCATTACCCATCAACAGGCAAGCAATAATGCGGCAAATACACAAATTGACTGGCGCGCCAGCTTGATAAGAGATGAAGGGTTTGAAGGTTTGAGTGGACGCTTTAATCTATTACCTGATGGCCAGAATCAACGCTTTTAT
>JGI26086J50260_1000091_pt1 | contig 54640 bp, 56 predicted proteins | sample SaaInl3SG_22_DNA_FD_50260 | JGI IMG/M metagenome (IMG submission 50260)
CCCCCTCCCGACAAACGGAAGCCGGCGGCACTGATCCGCTTTTGCAATGTGGGCTGGCCACATTCAGGGCAATCAACCAATGGTGCGTCTGACATTTTCTGCAACGCTTCCAAAGACTCACCGCAAGCGGTGCACTGGTATTCATAAATTGGCATGGCGTGTCCTCAAAAGAATCGTGCCAAAGCACGGAAGTATAGCGATCCAAGCGCGATCGCTGAACCCAAAATCGCAACGTGCGGCCAAGTTCTTGGTTTTAAAGCGCACTGTCAGGTGCAGTCAGAGTCTCTAGCAACATCTCAAGGGCGGCTCGCACAGTCTCTGCGCGCACAGCTGGTCGGAGTCCTGACAGGGCCAATTGGCGACTGAAGACGCCCTCACGATCCGCCAGACCAACCCATACAGTCCCGACCGGCTTATCTTCGGTACCCCCATCTGGGCCCGCGATACCCGTGGTTGCTAAAGCCCAGTCAGTCGCAAACAACTTCTGCGCACCTGCCGCCATCTCAGACGCCACTTCCTCACTGACCGCACCATGGGCCAGTAAAGCGTCGTGCGAGACCCCCAAAAGATCCGTTTTCACCGAATTGTCGTAGGCCAAAATACCGCCCATGAAGAACGCTGATGAGCCAGGCAAATCAGTGAGTGCTGCACCCAACAACCCGCCGGTGCAACTTTCAGCCACTGCAATGGTCTGTCCCCGCACTCTCAGTTGACAGGCCAATTGACTCATCAACTCCTGTTGGTCACGCATCATCAAAACAACCGGCAAACAAAAACAACATCATCGCAGAAAACGACGCCTTGCGTCTTCATTCTCCGCATGACAAACCGGGAAGGCCCCTGGCGAGTACAACGCCTCTCGCAAGAGCTGTTCAGATGATCGCGCATCGCGCATCGGTGCAAACTCCGGCGCTGTAAAGATCTGCGGTGCCGAGGAGGCGTTAGCGTCGACTAGAAAGCGCATTCGTGTGCGGCCTAGGCTATAGTACGGCGCGTCAGTAAAACAAAATGCATGCTCGCAACCGGCGAAAAAATCTGTAGATGACTGAACCTAATACACCTCAAAGCGCACCGCATACTCCCATGATGCAGCAATACCTCGCCATCAAAGCCAAACATCCGGATGCGCTGGTGTTTTACCGCATGGGGGACTTCTATGAGCTCTTCTATGATGACGCCAAGCAGGCCGCCACTACGCTCGACATAACACTCACCAGCCGCGGCCAATCCGCCGGTGAACCAATCCCGATGGCTGGCGTTCCTTACCATGCTGCAGAAAACTACCAAGCACGCCTGTTACACGCCGGATTTGCAGTGGTGATCTGCGAACAAGTGGGCGTTCCCGGTGAGACAAAAGGTCCAGTGGCACGTGAGGTGACACGGATTCTCACACCAGGAACTGTCACGGACGATGCCTTCGTAGANAGTGGAACTGAGCTCTGGGTTGCAGCCATACAACCAGATGGCTTGCGCTGGGCTGTTGCACTTGGCTCTGTGGCTCGCGGAGAGATCATCATCCACGACCAACTGGACGAGGATGCTCTGCATGCAACGTTCAGCCGAATCAATCCGCGTGAGACGCTCAGCGTTGAATCCATCACTCTGACCACCGACACCCGCTGGGTACAAACCGCCCCATGGCATTTCAGCTCAGAACAATTGCAACGGGAACTGGAAAAGACCTATGCAGTGTCTGAACCGAGCGGCCTCGGTATGGGCGACCTCTCTGACGCTGCACTGGAAGCCACTGCAGCATTACTGACCTACTTGTCCGATACCCAACGCACTCAACTAACGCACTTCAGTCGACCACAAATTGCGGCACACGACGCCTTCGTNATNCTGGACCAAACCACACAAAAAAATCTGGAACTATTGAGCACCCTTCGCGGCGAAAAAAAACACAGCTTGTTCTGGGTTCTGGACCGCACTGCCACTGCGATGGGCAGTCGCGAGCTGGCTCGCTGGATCACCCACCCGTTCAAACAGAGCCAACGACCTGCCCAGCGCTTGAACCGAATCAGTGCGCTCATCGGTAGTGGAATACTGTCAGATACCCGGGCACTGCTCGGTCAAATCGGTGATATCGAGCGGATTGTGGCACGAGTCGGTCTGCGCTCGGCTCGCCCGCGCGATCTGACTCGGTTACGTGACAGCCTTGGTGTGCTACCTGAGCTCAAATCCTGCCTTTATCACACTGCTGAAACCACACTGAGTGCGCTAGCTGAGCAAATCCACGTCTTACCGGACTTGCATCAGTTACTGTGCCAGGCGCTGGACGACGAACCGGCACTGGTGATCAGCGCCGGTGGCGTGATCAGGGAAGGCTTCGATGAGGAGCTCGACCGACTCAGACGGTTTTCCATGGATGCCAACAGCCTGCTCACCGAAATGGAGCTGTCAGAGCGACAAACCAGTGGGATCAATGGTCTTAAGTTGGGCTACAACCGAGTCCATGGGTATTACTTTGAGATTTCCAAAGCGCAACTACTAGGACAGGAAGTCCCAGTCCACTTTCAGCGTCGACAGACCCTGAAAAATGCCGAGCGCTACACCACCCCTGAGCTGAAACGGTTTGAGGACCAAGCGCTGTCGGCGGAAAGCCAGGCACTGAAACGCGAACGCTTGTTGTATGAACAATTATTCGAACCACTGACAGAGGCGATCACCTCCCTCAAAGCCCTGGCCCACTGCATCGCTGAGATCGACACTCTGCAAAGCCTTGCCACGGTGGCGCGTGAGTCCAATTGGGTGCAACCCGTATTGAGCGAGCATCCAGAAATTCAGATCGAAGCAGGTCGCCATCCAGTCATCGAAAAAGCGCACCGTGATCCGTTTGTACCGAACGACACGACGCTTCAATCGGGACGGAGTTTGGCGCTTATCACCGGCCCCAACATGGGGGGCAAATCCACGTACATGCGGCAAACCGCGCTGATTGCCTTGTTGGCCCGGGTCGGCAGCTTCGTCCCCGCTTCATCCGCCACAGTTGGCGCCCTGGACCGGATCTTCACGCGCATTGGTGCATCAGATGATCTGGCCGGCGGGCGCTCGACATTCATGGTGGAAATGACAGAGACCGCAACCATCTTAAACCAAGCAACCGAATCCTCCTTGGTATTGATGGACGAAGTGGGTCGCGGAACCAGCACCTTTGATGGGCTGGCCTTGGCGTGGTCTGCAGCCAATGCCTTGGCGACTCGTGGCGCATTGACCTTGTTTGCCACCCATTACTTTGAGCTGACGCATTTGCCAGAACAAGCAAATAACGCCTATAACGCACACCTCACCGCGCAAGTTACCGGTGAACACATTGTATTTCTGCATCGAGTTGAGCCAGGTCCCACTTCACAATCCTACGGGCTGCACGTAGCACGACGCGCTGGTGTACCCGAGGACGTCATTGGTCACGCGGCCAGCTATTTGGCCGAACTCGAGTCACAACAACTCCCACAGCGGAGCCAATCAAGCCCACAAACTGATCTATTTCAAGTCACACCAGATCCTATGGTGCGCGCCCTGGCTCAACTTGAGCTTGATGACTTGTCGCCACGGGAAGCTTGGTCGACGCTTGAGCGATTCGTGGAAAAAGCGCGCAACTCACTTGGCGAGCCCGAATGAAACGCATAAAATCACGCGCCTACTGAGGAGAACCCCATGACCTTTGTTGTGACCGACAATTGCATCCGCTGTAAATACACCGACTGCGTTGAGGTGTGCCCAGTGGATTGCTTCTATGAAGGCCCCAACTTTCTGGTGATCAATCCAGATGAGTGCATCGACTGCGCGCTCTGCGAGCCGGAGTGTCCAGCGGAAGCGATCGTCTCTGAAGACGAACTCTCAGAGAGCCAAAAANGTTTTTTGGCGTTAAACGACGAACTCTCTCAGGTCTGGCCCAACATCACCGAGAAAAAAGACCCACTCCCTGATGCCGAGGAGTGGGATGGCGTACCAGATAAGATCGAACATCTCGATCGCGGCTAAATTACAGTAAGGCTGCGTCCACAGGGATGCGGCCATTGGCCACTAAACGGCGCAGCGTTTTTAACCCATCAACCTGAATTTGTCTGATTCGTTCGCGTGTTGTGCCCATCCGTTCGCCAATCGCCAGCAAGGTCTCNGGATCTCGGCCATCCAGTCCATAACGCCTCGTCAGTACCATCCGTTGTTGATCAGGCAGCAAACTAAGCCACTGTGCAACATGGGTCGCCTGGTCGGACTCGATCACCTGCTCCTCAGGGCCTGGGTCATTTGACATCAACAGATCAACAGCGAAGGCCCCCTCCTCACCATCAATCGGCTGATCAAGCGAAATGATTTGGTCCTGTGGTGAAAACCAATGATCCAGATTTTTGCGTGCGTAGCCTGGCTCATCGCGTAGCAACGCTTCCTGTTGGCGACGCTCTGCCCAATACTCACGCTGCTTGTGGATCGGTGTACGGACTGTTTTTGACTGGTTCATCAGCGCCCGCTCAACCGCTTGACGGATCCACCAAGCCGCGTAAGTGGAGAACCGATAGCCCATTTCTGGATCAAATTTGTCCACTGCGCGCATCAAGCCCAGATTGCCCTCTTCCACCAGATCGGCAAAATCCACACCACGGGCGCGGTAGCGCCCTGCAATGCTGATCACCAGCTTTAAATTGCGTTCAATGAATTCCGTTCGNGCTGCCTCAGATCCCTGTCGTACTTTACGACCGAGNGCCAACTCTTCTTCTGCCGTCATCACGCGGTGTTGATTCAAATGATTGAGATAGGCTTGGCTGGATAGTGAATCGATCATGGTCTGCTCCTTCAGTTGTAGGAGCATTTATAACCAGCTGCGGATGCTCGCACACTTGGACCGAAGGACAGTTAGCTGCGCTTAGGAAGTAACCCCGCTGGATCGATCGGTGTCCCTTGCTTACGAATTTCAAAATGTAGCTTCACNCGNTCGGTTCCGGTCGAGCCCATTTTAGCAATCACCTGACCGCCCTGGACAACATCCCCAACTTGCACGGCCAAACTTTGGTTGTGGCCATAGGCACTCAACAACTGACCCTCGTGGCTGAGAATCACCAGATTACCAAAGCCGACAAGTCCATCTCCGGCATACACCACACGNCCAGCGGCCGCGGCCTTGACCGGAGTACCAACTTGGCCACCCAACTGCAGGGACCGACTAAATCGCGTTTTTGTCGAGTATCCCTCAAGTACTGGTCCATTCACTGGCCATTGCCACCCAGCCAAAGCAGGCACCGCAACTGCGGGTTCAGGTGGGGGTGTCGATTTCGGTTTGGCAACAGGTGCCTTGGTGACGGGTTTTGCTGGGGGTGAGGGTTGTTTATTAGGCACAGCCTGNGGTGAGGTTTCAGGAGTCGCCCTCAAGGCAGGGGGCGTTTCGACGCGTGCAGCGGCGGGTTTTGGAATCGGTCCTTTCAGTTTCAGTGACTGACCTGGCCGAATCAAATCGCTCTCGAGCTGATTACGACGCCTCAAGACCTCCGGGTCTTGCTCAAAACGCCACGCAATTGAAAACAATGTGTCGCCGCGAATCACCACATAGGATTCCGATGGGTCGACTGCATCCAATCCATCCCCCGAGATCGTAGTCACCTCAGGTTTGGGCGGATTAAAGGTCTGGCTGAGATTTTCTGTCGGCACCTGATAGGGTGCAGTGCAACCCCACAACAGGAGACTCGCCAGCACCCCAATCCGCTTCATGACTGTTCCACATGCTGTTTTGCCGACCACGTCAGAGCCCACCATGACCCAACACACCCCACCAGTAACAATGCCACCGGCCACAGCACCTCAGCTCCCTGTGGCCACAACAACACGAGACTGCCATCGACCGCAGCGCCTTGCCAAGGCCAGACCCGCACCAGCGCGCCAAATACCACACCGGTCAACAAACACAGTACCGGTCCCTCGTAATGGGCAAGCAACCAGTTTAAAAGATGTGCCATCGACAAAATACCGACCGCACCACCGAGCATAAACAAACTCAGAATTGGCAGATCTAAACCACTTACCGCGGCGATTAGCGCCGGATACAAACCGGTCAACAACAATAAAAAGCTACCTGAAATCCCAGGTAATAGCATCGCCGATAGGGCCATCGCGCCGGCGAACGGCCAAACCCACAGATCGGGGGACGCTGACTGTGGTGATTGCAGACCAATCCATAAAGCCAACAACACACCGAGGGCAAAAAAGCCCCAGTCACGGCTACTGACTCGATTGCGAATTTGCAACACCAACTGCACACCCATGGCGATCACCAAGCCAAAAAAGAATCCCCAAACACGCTCTGGGACAGTGTCCAACCACCCTTTGATCAGACTTGCCAACGTCAGCAAACTCATGCCGATGCCAAGTAACAAAGGCAACACAAACTCACCATCCAGCGCACGCCAGAGTCCACGGAACCCCTCGGCTCGAAACACCTGCCAAAGACTGGGGCGCACAGCCGTCAATACACGCAACCAACGGTCGTAAATTCCGGTTAAAAAGGCCACCGTGCCGCCCGAAACGCCAGGCACTGCATCGGCGGCACCCATCGCCAAACCACGCACCCAAATACCAAGAAAGGTCATTCGAGACCCGCCAAGGCTGGGACAAAAAATGCCGCATCCAAAGGTGTTTCTCGCACCGAGTCTCCTTCGCGCGCATAGAGCACCAGGCGTTGCTTTTGACCCAGTCCAACCGGCGCAATTAAGCGGCCACCATCGGCCAACTGAGCCAACAAAGTCTCTGGCACCTGCTCTGGGCATGCGGCCAAGACAATGGCGTCAAATGGTGCGAATTCAGGCCAACCCAGCAAACCGTCTCCGTGACGGATCACCACATTTTGCAGTTCCAACCGATCGATGCGTTTACGCGCCTCAGTCGCAAGTGGCGCAATCCGCTCGATAGCGAACACCTGGTCAGCCAAATGTGCCATAAGTGCCGTTTGAAATCCCGAGCCTGCACCAACCTCCAGTACTCGATTGAGACTGCGTCCACCGCGCACCAACTCCAACATTCGAGCCACAACCGATGGTTGGGACAAAGTCTGCTGAAAGCCCAGCGGCAATGTCACATCAGTGTAGGCTGAATCGGCCACTGCAGGGTCGACAAACCAATGCCGCGGCACCCGTCGGAAGGCATCGAGCACAAAGACGTCGTTGATCCCCAGATCCCCGAGTTGTTCTACTAAACGGCTTTGTCCGCGCTCATGGAGTAGATCGTGCATGCGACTCCGAGAATGATCCGAATTCATGAAGAACCGCGGTGGCAAAACTACCCCGAGGTAACCAAAAACTGAGTTCGAGTGTAGTGCCCATCCGATTCCAGACCAACTCTTTCGGGATCACCCGCACTGCTCGTCGCTCTTCGCGCGGAAAGACGCCACGCATCCAACGCGCCAATGAATCGGTATCAAGAACTGCCTGCTCCACGCGCGCCTGATCTATACCGGTCTGGCTGACTCGACCGGCCATCGGCGCGGTCGGGCTCAACTCTCCAGTCAGGATACGATCTCGAACATCGCCAAGTGCCTCTGTGTCGACTTGAAACTGACTACCGCGGCCTGTGAAAATAACCGTGTCACCAACTTCAACTGACAGCGGAGATTCCGTCTCAATCCTCGCCGCAACAAGCGCGTTGAAGCCAGCCGACCGGGCGGCCGAAGCAGCCATGCCGTCTTTGGGATGCAATCGACGTCGCCCTTCCGGATCACGACTCGCTAAACGCCGTGCCGCATCCAGATTTTGCCCACTGCGACCAAAGCGCTGCGGACCAAAGTAATTGGCTATGCCCTGCTGCCCAATGGCAGCCAACCTCTCCTCAACCAACGTCTCGGATCCCTCTTCAATCGTAACTCGCAGTTGGAACCGATTACCCGCCAACTGTCCGACTTTCAGTTTCCGAGAGTTAGCGCTGACTTGCATGATCCGCACCGCCGGATCAATCGGACCCTCTTGAATCCCTGGCGTCATCGGCACACTGAACCACTGCGATGCCCGCGCGAAGGTGTCCTTTTTACCGGCATACCCCACCTCTTTACGGGACACCTGAAAGTGCTGGGCCAAGCGGCTTGCAGCGTCATCGGTGGAAACACCGACCTTTTCAACCCAAAGCCAAGCATGACTACCCGCACCCTCGGGCACAAACCCGAGATCTTCATCAACCACAAAGTCATCAACCGACGCACGATAGATTCCGGTGGTCACAGGTTCTCCGTGCCAACGCGGCAGATCGGTCAGGGCAATGGATCGTGGCCCGTAGTGCATTGCACTCAATGCGAGTGCATCAGGCATACCGCCATCACGGCAATGCCCTCGCCGCGCCCGACAAAACCTAATCGCTCAGTGGTGGAGGCCTTCACAGACACCGCATCCAGAGGCATCTCCAACACATCGGCGACACACTGGCGCATTGCCTCACGCACTGGACCGATCTTTGGTGTTTCGCAGAGGATTGTCAGATCGACATTTGAAGGCGAATAGCCCTTACCCAGACACAGCGCCCTTACATGGCGCGTCAATTCAGCCGAATCCGCCCCTTTGAACCTGGGATCGGTGTCTGGAAACAAAGCGCCAATGTCGCCCAAGGCGAGACTCCCTAGCATCGCATCCATCAACGCATGCAACACAATGTCGCCATCCGAGTGCGCCACAATGCGATGTGCACAGGGAACCCACAACCCGCCCAAAGTGACGCCATCACCTGGCGCCAGTTGGTGCACATCAAACCCCTGTCCAATCCGGATCATCTCNTCTCCTGGCGTCGCCCAAGCACGCTTTCCATCAGTTCAAGNTCTTCAGCATAGGTCAACTTGATATTCGAACGGCGCCCACGAACCAACCAAGGNGCAACACCNAAGCGCTCCAATGCTTGCGCCTCATCAGTCACTGAAATCGCCGCCTCACGCGCCGAATTCAGTGCATCCATGACCGCTCCCAACCGGAACACCTGTGGCGTCATTGCATGCCACAGTCCGCTGCGATCGACCGTCTCCCCCACACAACTGTCAGCCGCTTCGGGGCATGCGTACATCACGTTGGCCCGCTTCAAAGTGTCTGCGGCAGGTACTCCCAACACAGCCCCTGGGCAATCGGCCTGCTCGATCGCCTCAAACAACGCACACAGCTCCATATCCGTTAATAACGGTCGCGCTGCATCATGCACAAAGACCCAGTCCATCGGGTCAACTCCTTGCGCAGCAAGCCACTCAAGGCCGGCCAGTACACTGTCGGCCCGCTCTGCGCCACCCGCAATGGCCACCACACGGTCATCAGATGCGTGATACAACTCCATAAAACGACGATCATCCGCGGCAATCGCCACCACCACACGGGAAAATTCGGGCATTTGCAGAAAGACATCCAACACATGATCCAAAACCGGCCGACCGGCGATGTTCATGTACTGCTTTGGCATCTGACTGCCAAAGCGTTGCCCCCGCCCCCCCGCAGGGATCACCGCCCACAGCTTATGGCGCAACAGAACCCTCTCCTTGCGGCAATAAGCGGATAAAGGTTTCACCTTCCCGAATGTAACCAAAGCGCGAGCGCAGTAGTTCTTCTATGGCTTGTGGATCAGTTTTTAAGGCACCGATTTCCTGCATCAGTTCCTCATTACGCGCCGCCAAACGNGCATTCTCTGCAGCTTGACGATTGAGCTCATCCGTCAGACGTTGCAACTCAGAAATCGAGCCGGTACCAAACCACAGTTGGTATTGCGACAGCCCCAGAAGCACCGCCAGAAAAATGACAACAAAACGACCGGTCATGACTGCCCGTAAATAGCGCCGCGTCCTGGATACACAGAATTGCCATCCAACTCCGCTTCAATCCGCAGCAATTGATTGTACTTGGCCACCCGATCCGAGCGACACAAGGAACCGGTCTTGATCTGTCCTGCAGCCGTCCCGACCGCGAGATCAGCAATGGTGGTGTCTTCAGTCTCTCCAGAGCGGTGCGAGATCACTGCTGTGAATCCGGCATCCTGCGCCATCTTGATGGCATTGAGGGTTTCGGTGAGCGTCCCGATTTGATTGAATTTGATCAAAATGGAATTGCCGACGCCTTCAGCTATCCCGCGCGACAAGATGGCCGTATTGGTCACAAACAAATCGTCACCCACCAATTGGCAACGGCCACCTAAGGTCCTAGTCAAATATGCCCAGCCCGCCCAATCGCTCTCATCCAATCCATCCTCGATCGAGACGATGGGATAGCGATCACAAAGGCCAGCCAGATAGTCCGAGAATCCCTCAGCATCGAAAGATCGACTTTCACCGGCCAGATGATACTGACCATCGGAATAAAATTCGGAGGCGGCGCAATCCAACGCAAGAGTAATGTCTTGGCCCAGCACATAACCTGCATTGGCCACCGCTTCTGCGATCACAGACAAAGCCGCTTCATTACTTGGCAGATTGGGCGCAAAACCACCCTCGTCACCCACTGCGGTGCTCATCCCTTGCGCCACCAAAACTTTTTTCAGGTGGTGGAATACTTCCGCCCCCATACGCAGAGCCTCATGGAAGGAACCCGCTGAGACTGGCTGAATCATGAACTCCTGAATGTCGACATTGTTATCAGCATGCTCGCCACCGTTTAAAATATTCATCATCGGCACCGGTAGAGCCAAGGGCCCTTTAGTGCCATGCAGATCCGCTATGTGTCGGTACAACGGCACGCCTTGATCGGCCGCATGTGCGCGTGCCACTGCCAGAGACACAGCCAGCATCGCGTTAGCACCCAAGTGTGATTTGTTGTCAGTGCCGTCCAGCGCAATCATGGCTTGATCCAATCCACGCTGATCCCCCGCATCACGACCAACACACAGATCACGAATCGGTCCATTGATGTTGGCAACCGCCAACAACACACCCTTACCCAGATACCGCTGTGGATCATGATCCCGAAGCTCCAAGGCCTCACGCGAGCCGGTTGAGGCACCCGATGGGGCACAAGCNCGGCCCACCGCGCCTGAGGCCAACTTTACGTCGGCCTCAACCGTAGGATTGCCGCGAGAATCCATTACTTCGCGGCCGATTACTTGAACGATAGCTGTCATCAGGTGTCGGTCTCCAGGGTATCAAACGTTTTCACCAGACCATCAATGGCCTGCACTTGTGTCAAGAAAGGTTCCAGTTGATGCAACGGCAGTGCTGAGGGACCGTCGCATTTCGCGGCATCTGGGTTCGGGTGCGCTTCCAAAAACAGACCAGCCAACCCCACTGCCATGCCAGAACGCGCCAATTCAGTCACTTGTGCCCGGCGTCCATCGGCAGAATCGGTGCGTCCACCAGGCTTCTGTAATGCATGGGTGACATCAAAAATGACCGGAACCTCAAGTGATTTCATCACNCCAAATCCAAGCATATCCACCACGAGATTGTTGTAGCCAAAACTGGATCCTCTCTCGCACAAGATCACACGATCATTGCCAGCCTCGGCACACTTGTTGATGATGTGCGCCATTTCATGCGGCGCAAGGAACTGCGCTTTTTTTACGTTCAGCACCGCGCCAGTTTTGGCCATCGCCACCACCAAATCGGTCTGTCGCGACAAAAATGCCGGCAACTGAATCACGTCGCAAACACTTGCGGCAGCTTCAGCCTGCGCAACCTCGTGTACATCGGTGATCAAGGGCACACCAAAATGCGCCTTGATGTCAGCCATCCACTGCAGACCAGTCTCCAAGCCGGGACCACGAAAACTGTGCATACTGGAGCGGTTGGCCTTATCAAAACTGGCTTTGAAGACGTATGGAATCTTGAGGCGGGAACACACTTCGACATAGTGCGCAGCAATCTCGAAGGCCAAGTCACGGGACTCCAGCACATTCATGCCACCAAACAGCATCATCGGATGCCGATTGCTGATCGGCATGCCATCAATCTCAATCACAGACCTCATGAGAACAAGGCTTCCTTCGCATCGGTTTTCGAATACACATGCGCCGCCTCAACAAAACTTGTAAACAGTGGATGTCCATCCCGTGGTGTTGAGGTGAACTCCGGATGGAACTGACACCCGACAAACCACGGATGGTCTTCTACTTCGACCACTTCAACCAAGGTCCCATCCATTGAGCGCCCAGCAATAACGAGGCCGGCGTCGCGCAGCTTCTCGAGATAATCGTTGTTAAATTCCCACCGATGGCGGTGACGTTCACTGACCACATCCGTACCGTAGATTGCGGCGACCTTAGAACCAGCCGTGAGACGACAATCTTCAGCACCCAAGCGCATCGTACCCCCCAAATCACTGTCTTCAGAGCGCACCTCTCGGGTACCATCGGCACGGGTCCACTCGGTGATCAAGGCAATCACAGGGTGCTCTGCATCTGGTGAAAATTCACTGGACGTCGCACCATCGAGGCCTGCAACGTGGCGAGAAAACTCAATCACAGCAGCCTGCATTCCTAGGCAAATGCCGAGATAGGGAATCTTATTCTCTCGTGCGTGACAGACCGCGGCAATTTTGCCCTCAATGCCACGCTCACCAAATCCGCCAGGCACCAAAATGGCATCCACGCCCTCGAGTAGTTCCAAACCGCGTTTTTCGATGTCTTCTGAATCAATGTAGCGGAAGTTGACCCGTGTCCGGGTCTGAATGCCTGCATGCAGCATGGCCTCAATCAATGACTTGTAGGCATCGAGCAGATCCATGTATTTACCCACCATGGCCACCTCAATCGAGCGCAAGGGATTCAATTGCGCATCGACCACCCGCACCCACTCACTGAGATCAGCGGCATCACAGGCCAAGCCCAGTTTGTCGACAACCCACTGGTCGAGACCTTGCTCGTGCAACATGATCGGAATCCGATAAATGGTGTCAGCATCCTTTAATGGGATAACGGCCCGTTCTTCAACGTTGGTAAATAATGCAATTTTACGACGACTGGCCAGATCGATCTCGTGATCAGAGCGACAAATCAGCACGTCAGGCTGTAGGCCAATCGAGCGAAGTTCTTTCACGGAGTGTTGGGTTGGTTTGGTTTTGGTTTCGCCTGCGGTAGCGATGTAAGGCACCAGGGTCAGATGCATCAGCAATGCCCGACTGGATCCCAGCTCCTGTCGCAGTTGTCGCACGGCCTCCAAAAAGGGCAGCGATTCGATGTCACCAACGGTTCCACCGATCTCGACAATTGCCAAATCGGCATCGGCTGCACCCTGAATAATCTTGTGTTTGATTTCATCGGTGATGTGAGGAATCACCTGCACCGTGCCACCCAAATAATCACCACGACGCTCTTTTTTCAGAACATCTTCATAAACCCGGCCGGCAGTGAAATTGTTCCGCTTCGACATCCGAGTTCGAATAAAACGCTCATAATGACCCAGATCCAAATCGGTCTCAGCGCCGTCGTCGGTGACAAACACCTCGCCGTGCTGAAACGGGCTCATGGTGCCCGGATCCACATTGATGTAGGGGTCGAGTTTCAGCATCGTGACCTTTAGGCCACGTGCTTCGAGGATGGCACCCAGCGAGGCTGCCGCTATTCCTTTACCGAGCGAAGACACCACCCCGCCGGTCACGAACACGAATCGATTCATGTTGACCTTCAATCCTTTTGAAAACCCGCCAGAAGACCGGCGGCAACGTCGCAATTGGGATGGGTAGTTAGGATACAGAGGATTCCGACATCTGCCTAGGGACCATCTGCCACTGCCACCGTAAACCGTGTGGAATCAACTCCTGTTCTCGCACATCAATGCATCCCCAACCGAGCAGCCGATCGCCATGCGCAAGGAGCGGCGTTGAGCGACGAAGCCATGGCGGCACACCCAGGCTTTGCGCCAGCTGCTTCAGACTCTGCAAGGGCCGCCGCCGTCCCAGCCGAAAACTCCGCCCTTGCACTGCCACATACACCTGTACATCTTCTGATGCGGCGCCGTTTTGCAAGCGCAACACGCCATTGTCAACACGAACTTCTACGGCACTGTTAGGCGCCATACGCAGTGTCTTCACCTCTTCTTCGTGGTCTTCAGGAAGTAACGTACCCAGATCAACCCAATACAGTGCACCGCCCCAACGGCGCAGACACACCGTACCTTGGCCGATGGCCAGCTCCGGAATCCGATCCTCATCAGCAGCAAAGCACTGCCGACTGAATTCCTGGATCTGCTCTGTCGAGGGCGCATAGACCCCATGCATCTGGGCAAAAAACCGCACCTGCCAAGCGACCATCGACTCGGTTTCGGCCAGCGGTACCTGGATCTGCTCAAGGCTCGGGCAAGCGCTACCGAGTGCGTCTTTGGCCGCTGCCACCCGGTTGCTTGCCAGTTGCGCCAGCGCCAACAAATCCTGACGCGCCTTGGGTGCGACCCGCGACAAGGCCGGTAACAGCTTCAAACGTAAAAAATTGCGGCGATAAGTTTGATCGGCGTTACTTGGATCACTGATAAATCCGACATTGCGAAGGCCCAACAGGCTGCGCAACTGCTGCCGGGTCACCGACAACAGCGGCCGTACCAGCAGTGCATCACCCAGAGCACGAGCCACAGGAATCCCTGCCAACCCGACCCATCCTGAACCTTGCGCAAGCCGCAACAATAAGGTCTCTATCTGATCATCGCGGTGGTGTGCAGTCATCACCACATCACCAGCAGACACCATTGCAGCCACAGCGGCATAGCGAGCTTCCCGTGCCCGCGCCTCAAAGTCAGGCCCAAGGTGGAGCGTCAAATGATGGATCTGGACAGCAAAGCCCCGTCGCGCAGACTCATCGGCAACAAACTGCGCCCATTGATCGGCCGCCTCAGCTACGCCGTGGTGACAATGGTGCACCAACACATCGCGGGGCACGGTACGATGAAACTCGCTGACCAAGGCCAACAGCGCCATCGAATCTGCGCCACCACTGACCATGACATGCACACGCTGTCCATGACTCGGCCAGTGCGGCCGAAGTAGACCCTCAGCTGCGACCGACACCGAAGCTCATCAACTTCTCATACCGACCGGCCAACAAGGCCTCCGAGTCGAGCCCAGTCAACACATCCAATTCACTCTCGATGGCGTCACCCAGTGCGTTGGCTGCCTGCTCTGGATCACGATGCGCTCCGCCAAGCGGCTCGCGCACCAATTGATCAACAAGACCCAACGAGAATAGTCGGTCGGCCGTGATTCCCATCGCTTCAGCCGCCTCTGGTGCATGTGCCGCACTCTTCCACAGAATCGACGCACACCCTTCAGGAGAGATCACGGAGTAGGTGGCGTACTCAAGCATCAGCAATCGATCACAGACGCCCACAGCCAGAGCTCCACCAGAGCCCCCTTCACCAATAACTGAAGTGACAATGGGTGTTTTCAGCCGCGACATCACCGCCAGACTTCGCGCAATTGCTTCGCTTTGGCCACGCTCCTCGGCATCGATTCCGGGATAGGCGCCTGGCGTGTCGATAAAGGTCAACACCGGCAACTTGAAGCGCTCCGCCAATTGCATCAAACGTTGTCCTTTGCGATACCCCTCGGGCCGCGGCATACCGAAATTCCGGGCCACCTTTTCTTTGACAGAGCGCCCCTTCTCGTGACCAATCACCACGACCGGACGGCCCCGAAACTCACCTAAGCCACCCACCAGAGCCTGATCATCACCAAACATGCGATCCCCATGCAGCTCATCAAAGCCCTCGATCAAGCGGGACACGTAATCCAGTGTGTAAGGCCGTTTTGGGTGTCTGGCCAACTGTGCTTTTTGCCACGTGGACAGGTCGGAGAAAATTTTCTCAGTTAAGGACTTTGACTTGTTTTGCAGCCGCGCCACTTCCTCGGCGATGTTAATACCGGACTCAGTAGAAAGGTGCCGCAGTTCGTCAATTTTCGAATCGAGGTCAGCGATGGGCTGTTCAAAATCGAGATAATCCGGATTCATTAGCGTTGCGTTGTCCTTGTAGCAAATTCCAGCTGGACCCGATCTGCGCCCAGTAAATCCTGTAAATCCAATAACAGCGCATCACTTGGATGCACCTGATGCGACTCACCAAGCACCACTTCGCCGGTCGCTTCCGGTGTATTGTACGCGATTACGACCGGACACTCACCGCCCTGATAGGGATTCAATCGTGCCATCAATGTGTTGGCAAATCCGGCCTCGACCTGATCCAGTGTGATACGCACGCCAGAGGCCGACTGTTGTCGGGCATGCTCTAGCGATTCGACTCGGTAGGCGCGCATTTTCAGCCCATTGGAGAACTCATCAAAACTTACCTCGCCCTCGACCACAACCAGGGCATCCTCTGTCAAGAGTTCACGGCAATCAGCCAACAAATCAGAAAACACAGTGACATCCAAGCGTGCGGTACGGTCATCGAGTGTGACAATCATCAGCGTATCACCGCGACGGGTGCGCACCGACCGAAGACCCACCACCAATCCCGCCACTCGGATGGTTTCCTTGGCTTTTTGCAAGGACTCGAGCGGCCGGGTCCCCAATCCCTTCAGATCGGCGGTGTACCAATCAATTGGATGCCCCGTCAGATAAAGTCCCAGCGTTTCTTTTTCGCCTGTTAACACCTCGCGTTCACTCCAGCGTGCGGCCGACCGATATCGCGCGTAAGGGTCGACATCGGTCACGGCAGGCGGACCACCAAGACCGAACAGATCATCAATTCCTGCTGCCGCATTCCGTGCCTCTTGATCGGCTTGTCCGACCGCATCATCCAAGGCCGCCATCAAAATCCAACGGGGAGTGTCGAGCGAATCAAATGCGCCGGAACGAATCAATGCCTCAAGGGTCCGTCGATTGACCCGGCTGGTACCGATGCGCTGACAAAAATCAAACACATCTTGGAATAATCCTCCGGCTTCCCTCGCCGCCACGAGTGCCTCGATCGGCCCGGCACCTAACCCCTTGATGGCGCCGAGCCCATAAATAACCTGCCCTTGATCCACGGAGAACTTGAAGGTTCCAGCATTGACGTCCGGGGGACGCAGAACCAACCCCATGCGACGGCACTCTTCAATCAAGGGCACCACCTTGTCCGTGTTGTCCATGTCAGAGGACAACACCGCCGCCATGAACTCAGCCGGAAAGTGTGTTTTGAGATACGCCGTTTGATAGGACACCAAGGCATAGGCAGCTGAGTGCGACTTGTTAAAGCCATAGCCCGCAAACTTTTCCATCAGGTCAAAAATCGACCCAGCCAAGCCAGGTGCAATGCCCCGCTCTGCCGTGCCTGCGAGGAAAATCGCACGCTGCTTTTCCATTTCCTCAGGCTTCTTTTTGCCCATCGCACGACGCAGTAAATCGGCTGCACCCAAAGAGTAATTCGCCAGCACCTGGGCGATCTGCATCACCTGTTCTTGGTAGAGAATTACCCCGTAAGTATTCTTCAAGATGGGTTCAAGATCAGGGTGCGGGTACTCCACACGCGCCCGACCGTGTTTCCGATTGATAAAATCATCCACCATCCCCGATTGCAGAGGTCCGGGCCGGAACAAAGCCACTAAGGCCACGATGTCTTCAAACGAGTTGGGTTTAAGTCGCCGAATGAGCTCTTTCATGCCCCGCGATTCGAGCTGAAATACGGCCGTCGTGTCACCACGGCACAACAGCTCAAAGACTTTGGGATCTTGCATCGGAATGTATTCGATCACTGGCGCGTCACCGCGCGTTTCACGAATCAGACCAAGCGCCCAATCNATAATCGTCAGGGTCCGTAATCCCAAAAAGTCGAACTTCACCAGACCGGCGGATTCCACGTCATCCTTATCCAACTGGGTNACCAGACCGGACCCGTCAGACGCTGACAGCAAGGCGGTGAAATCCGTCAGCTTACCTGGTGCGATGACCACACCACCGGCATGCTTCCCGGTATTACGTGACAGGCCTTCAAGCTTTAAGGCCATTTCCCAAACTTCGCGCACGTCCTCATCGTCGGTAATCAACTGCGCAAGCTCTGGCACCGCTTTAAACGCACTGTCCAGCGTCATACCCACTTCAAATGGGATCAATTTCGCCAGCCGGTCTCCCAGACCATAGGGCTTACCCTGCACCCGCGTGACATCGCGCACGACCGCCTTAGCAGCCATTGAGCCGAAGGTGACGATCTGAGACACCGCTTCGCGACCGTANCGATCAGCCACATACTCGATCACTCGATCTCGACCTTCCATACAGAANTCGACGTCAAAGTCAGGCATGGAGACCCGTTCGGGATTCAAAAATCGCTCAAACAGCAAATCGTGAGCGATCGGATCCAAATCAGTGATTTTTAGTGCCCAGGCAACGATCGATCCGGCTCCGGAACCACGCCCAGGACCGACTGGAATTCTTTGTTCTTTGGCCCAGCGGATGAAATCGGCAACGATCAAGAAATATCCGGGGAAGCCCATCTGCAAGATCACACTGACTTCGAAATCAAGTCGGGCTCTGTAGGCCGATTCGTCTAAGTCGACCCCCATTTGAGCGGCCTCAGCCAGTCGCTCAGTCAGCCCCTCGTGGCTAAACGCATTAAAGAATTCGCCCAAGGTCATGCCCTCAGGCACAGGATAATCTGGCAAAAAATATTGACCGAGTGTCAATTGCACGCCACAGCGCTTGGCAATCTCAACGGTGTTTTCCANCGCATCTGGTAGNTCGTCGAACAGGGCGCACATGTCCTCTGGTGATTTCAACCATTGCTCTGGTGTGTGCCGGTGTACACGTCGCGGGTCATCCAAGGTGACGCTGTCGTGAATGCACACACGGGTCTCGTGCGCNTCAAAGTCCTCCGCGGTGGCAAAACAGGCTACATTTGTAGCGACTATTGGGATCTGATGTTGCGTTGAGCGCTCCACNACATAGGCTGCCAGCGCGCTCTCGCCAGCCAATCCCAAGCGGGTCAGCTCAAGATATAAACGGTCACCAAACAGCCCCGCATAACGAACCAACACCTGATCCGCTTTTTCTGCCTGACCAGCCGCCACGAGACGCCCGATCTCCCCTTCGGTAGCGCCAGTCAAACAGATCAATCCTTCGGCNCGAGGCACCAACTCATGCCAATCGATTAGCGCATAATCGCCCTCTTGACCTTCGCGCCAAGCGATCGAAATCAGCTCCAGCAAATGCTGATAACCGACCTGGTTCATGGCAATTAGCGTCAAGCGACCGTAGCCGTGCTCTGTTTTAACCCAGCAGTCTGCGCCGATGATCGGCTGGANGCCCTGTGCTAAGGCGGCTCGATAAAACTTTACCAGAGCAAACAAGTTGGACTCATCGGTCAGTGCGACCGCCGGCATACCGGCTTGTTTGACTCGCTCCACCAGTTCCTTGACACGCAACAGACCGTCCACCAGGGAATACTCTGAGTGGGTGCGCAAATGAATAAACTGTGTCACAAGACCTCCAATCGTTTTCGCACCGGGCCGAAGCTTCGGCGATGTATGGGTGTGACACCGAGCTCATCCAGAGCCGCCAAATGGCTGGGCGTCGGATATCCCGCGTGTTGTTCAAATCCGTAACCTGGGTAGGTTTCTGCCCAGGCCATCATTTCCTCATCCCGAGCCACCTTTGCGAGAATCGAGGCAGCAGAAATCGCCGGCACGATGCCATCGCCACCGACAATGGCCTCAGCCCGCCCCACCAGACCGCTAGGCACCCGATTACCATCAATCAAAACTCGGGCAGTCACCTCACCGAGTCCAGCAACTGCTCGTTCCATAGCCACCATGGTGGCCTGTAAAATATTCAGTTGGTCAATTTCGTCCGCTTCAGCGCGACCGTAACTGATCCTGGCTGCCCGCTCTCGGATCCCGGCAATCAGCGATTGCCGTTTTTTCGCCGAGAGTTTTTTCGAATCTGCTAACAATGACCACTGCAGGTCAGCCGGCCACAGTACTGCACAGGTCACCACCGGACCTGCCAGTGGCCCACGCCCCACTTCATCCACGCCAATCACCCAAGTACTCACAACATTGCACCGATTGCTTCCGCAGCGCGCTCAGTGACCGGTCCAGATAACTGGCTGTGGATGGCGCGCGCGTCTAAAAGAAATGCATCACTGGCACCGGCATCAAGTGCAGCCAACANCTCAGCACTAAGCGCTTTGGGTGTCGCCGCGTCCTGAATCAGTTCCGGAATTAAAGCATGGCCGGCAATAAAGTTGGGCAAGGTCACAAACTCTGACCGCAAACGGCTCTTCACCCAGCGGTAGGTCCAGGGATTCATCCGGTAGGCAGCAACCGTAGGTCGACCGGTTAACACGGATTCCAGTGCCGCTGTTCCAGAGGCCAATAACACCGCATCGGCCGCTGCCATCGCAGTCCGTGACTGTCCATGAATCACAGTGATCGGCCGTGTACCCACTGCCGCCGAAATGAGCGTATGCAGTGACGGAGTCGCAGCCGGGATGACGCCGTGCAGATCCGAGCGCTGAGCATGTGCCAGATCAAACGCGGCCAAAAACAAAGGCAGCAACCGTCCCACCTCGCCCTGCCGACTGCCCGGCAACAGTGCCACACAGGGGCCGTCCTGTGGGAGGNTCAACTGCAGACGAGCAACTTTGGATTCTGGATTGAAGGTGATTTGNGNGGCCAGCGGGTGCCCGATGAAGACTGTGTTCAGACCAGTCCCCGCATAGAGCGCCGGTTCAAAAGGAAACAAGCAAAGCAACAAATCCAGTTGCGCACTGATCTTGGGGATACGATTTCTCCGCCACGCCCAGACCGATGGACTGACCACATGAATTGCAGGAATACCTTGCTGCTTTGCCGCCCCACAGAGCGGCAAATTGAAATCCGGTGCATCACAGGTGATCAGGGCTTTTGGGGTTGCCGCACGCAGGTATTCAACCATGGCGCGTCGCATCGACAGCAATTCAGGCACCCTCGGCAATACCTCAAGCAGCCCCATGACGGAGAGCCGCTCCATCGGGTACAGCGGATACACCCCGGATTCAATCATCGCAGGTCCTGCGATCCCGCTGACTGAAATAGGATGCTGCTCACCGAGACGTGCCAGTATCGGTGCGAGAATCTGATCGCCAGACACCTCGCCCACCGAAGCCACCACTTGCATCAGCGCACAATACCCCGCTGGCTCGCTTTAAGGCTATCGAGAAAAGCGCGTACTTCGGCGCAGTCGGCAGTGTTTTGATCAATTTCGGCTATCGCTTGATCCAGGGTGAGGCCACGCCGGTAGACGGTTTTATATGCCTCGCGCAAGCGGTTAATGGCATCTGAGTCAACACCACGACGGCGCATGCCCTCAACGTTCATGCCATGTGCCTCAGCTCGGTTGCCAGAGCATGTGACAAAGGCCGGGATGTCTTGCAACACGACGGTCCCAGCTGCGGTCATTGCATAGGCACCAATTCGACAAAACTGATGTACCAGGGTGCCACCGCCTAAAATCACACCCTGCCCGATGTGCACGTGTCCAGCCACGGCAGTGTTATTGGCCATGATCACACCATCACCGATGACACAATCATGCGCCACGTGTACATAGCACATCAGCAGATTACCCGAGCCGATTTGCGTCACGCCTCGGTCCTGAATCGTGCCACGATGCAATGTGGCTCCTTCCCGAATTACGTTGTCGTCACCGATCACCAGACGCGTCGGCTCGCCACGGTATTTTTTGTCCTGGCAATCCTCACCGACTGAAGCAAATTGGAAAATCTTATTGCGCTGACCGATTTCAGTCGGCCCTTTCAGGATGGCATGCGGGCCAATGACAGTCCCTGCACCGACCTGCACATCAGGGCCAATAATCGCATAGGGTCCTACCTCGACATCACTGTCGAGTTCCGCTTTTGGGTCGACTACTGCCAGCGGATGGATCATGCTCACACCGTGCGGTCTGCACACATGATGGTGGCGGTGCAGACGGTCTCATCACCCACACTGGCGCGGCAACCAAACTTCCACACTCCGGCTCGAACCTTCAGAACCTCCGCCTCGAGCGTCAACTGATCACCGGGTATGACCTGACGCTTAAAGCGCACATCATCCGCTCCCACAAACAAATAAATCGACCCTTCTGCGGGCTTTTTATCCATCGTCTTGAAGCCTAGGACACCAGCCGCTTGGGCCAACGCCTCAATAATCATGACCCCGGGGAACACCGGATGGTCAGGAAAGTGGCCGTTAAATACATCCTCGTTTCCGGTGATGTTTTTGATCGCCTTGATCCGGTGATTGAGCTCCAACTCCAACACACGATCCACCAATAAAAACGGGTAGCGGTGTGGCAAGTATTCGCGGATTTCCTTGATATCCAGAAGCATATGAGTCCTTACTCTAGTGACGCCCACGCTGTTCAAGCGTTTGCAAACGACGCGCAAGCGCGTCCAGTTGTCGAAAACGGACAGCATTCCGTCGCCAGTCAGCCGCTTTCATTACTCCACCAGCCCCGCCTAAATACGCGCCGGGGACGGTAATTGATTGGGTTACGAGCGCCTTCGCGCCAATGTGTACTTTATCACAGACCGACAGATGTCCTGTGAATCCTGTCATGCCACCAACCGTCACATCAGCGCCGATCAGTGTACTTCCAGCCAGAGCGACACAGCCGGCCATCGCGGTCCGCGCGCCAATTTGGCAGCCATGCGCAATGTGCACCTGGTTGTCCAGGATCACACCATCACCAATCTGAGTATCATCCAGAGCACCACGATCGATGGTGCAACCGGCACCAATCTCAACGCCGTCACCGATGAGCAAGGCACCCAATTGACGGATCTTGACCCATCCATGTGCTGCTTTGGCATAGCCAAAACCATCCGAACCCAGCACTGTGTTCGCCCCAACCAAGCAATTTGCACCGAGTTGCGTACGCGGATAGACCGTGACATTCGGGCCAATCACCGTGCCCGCCCCGATCACCACCTCATCACCCACCACGGCGTTCGGACCGATTGAAACATTGTCCCCAAGGACCGCTCGCGGCGAGACGACAGCTGTCGCAGCGATGCCCTGAGAAAACGGGATGCCGGCCCTGTCAAATAACACCGAAAGCTCGGCATANGTCAGGTAGGGATCTGCGGAAATCAGGCCACACTGGATCGCATCACGGAGACCCTCAGGCACCACAAAGGCTCGCGCTTGGCTTTCTGCGAGGGCACTTCGCTGGTGCGCGTGCACAACGAACGACAGAGAGTCCTTCGAGGCCGAAGCAAGCGAGGCCAGGTTGGTCACCTCACAATCAGCCGACCCAACCAGCTCGGTGGCCGTCAGACGCGCGAGCTCGGCGAGCCGGAAGCACATCAGAAGCTCGAGCCAATCGAGAACTGAAAGCCCTCTGTTTCGTCACCAGTCTCTGAATTCAGTGCCGCCGCATAGGTAAACGACAATGGACCGATGGGTGTCATCCAAGCCAATGCGAGACCGGCCGAGTAGCGCAGATCATCCAACTTGACCTTGTCGTCATAGACCTGGCCAACATCGGTGAAGAGAGACAAGCGAGCTTGATCGGTTTCTTTAATCCCCGGCATCGGAAACTGCAAGGCAGCTGTACCGGTCACCAAGACGTTGCCACCGATGTTGTCGTCGCCTTCTTTCGGGCCAAGGGTGTTGTACTGATAACCACGCACACTACGGATACCACCGGCGAAGAAGTTCTTCAAAAATGGCAATCCGTCGGAATCTGCATAGCCATTACCGTACCCAAGACGAGACTTGAACTGCAGACTGACATCTTCTGCATCCAGCACCGGAATATAGGTCTCACCCAGATAGGAAGCCACGTAATACTCGAGATCAGAACCCGGCACCGAGATGTCAAAGCTGACCCGATGACGTGAACCATCAGTCGGTAAAAAGGCTTTGTTCAAGGTATCGTAACTGTAGGAAACCCCTGTTTTCAGTTCAGCAAAATCACTGTCTCGGCTGGTCGATGACACTCCCTCAGAGGTCAAAAACGTACTGATGTAGGTCGGGATGACGGCGGCAGTCTTCAAATTGACATTTTGCAGTGAGAAATTCGCGCTGATCCGCGACTTGTCGCTCACTGGGTAGCCGAACGAGAGTCCGACACCGGTTTCGTCGGTGGTGTAGTCCGCAGACGCTTCCTCATCGAAGTCAGTTTCCCGAAAATAAAGATCGATCCCGCGGCTGACTCCATCGATGGTGTAGTAAGGATCAGTGAACGAGAAACGGGCTTCTTTAGTTGAACTTGAGCTTTGGAGACCGAATGAGACGGAATTTCCCGAGCCTAAGAAGTTCTTCTGACTGATCGCAGCACCCAACAAAACACCCTCGCCCTGACTGAAGCCTACGCTCGCAGACAGTGAACCGGAGGCCTGCTCACGCACCTCATAGACGACATCCATCTGATCTGGCTGATCTGGCACGGGCCGTGTTGAGACCCGCACCTGGCTGAAGAAGCCGAGACGTTGCAAATTAATACGACCCTGCTCGATATCAGCCGCTGAACTGATCGCCGCCTCCAACTGCGGGATCTCACGACGCAGCACCACATCCGATGTGTCGGTATTGCCACGGAACTCCAGTCGACGCACATAAACCAGTGGACCCGGGGTCACGACCAGAGTCACGTCGACGGTTTGTGTGTCTTCGTTAATCTCCGGCACAGCACGCACTTGCGCACGCGCATAGCCGGCATCGCCCAAACGGGTCGACATGGTGCTGACCGCGTCATTAACCAAACGCCGACTGAAAATCTCGCCACTCTGCAGCTGCATGGTGGCCACTGCATCGGACAGATCAATGGGCTGCTCGCCGCCGACGTTGACCGCGCCAACTCGGAACTGTGCACCCTCNCTCACAGTGATGGTCANATACACCTCATCAAGTGTTTCCGACAACTCGACCTGCGGCTCTGAGACCTCAGCATTGACGTAGCCGCGGTTTAAATAAAACGAGCGGATGGCCTCAACATCGGCGGCAAGCTTTTCCGCTTCATAATTGTCGGATCCTGAAAACCAAGTGAAAAGACCCGGTTCGGTTAAGCTCATCTCATCGAGTAACGTGTCATCATCGAATGCTTGATTACCGACAATGGAAATGCGGCGAATCGCAGCGACCGATCCTTCAAAAATGTCGATCTTCAACCCGACCCGATTGCGGTCTTGTTCAATAATTTCNGAACGCACAGTCGCATCGTATCGACCACGNCTTGTGTATTGGCGCTGGATGGCCTGCTCCAACTGATCCAGAGTCGCACGCTTCAGTACGTCGCCCTCCACGATCCCTGCTCGGCGCAAGCTATCCAACAAATCTTCGGTTTTGATCGCCTGGTTGCCTTCGATTTCAATCCGCGACACCGCAGGGCGTTCAGTGACCGAAATCACCAGCACATTCCCATCAGCACGAACTTCGACCTGATCAAAAAAACCGGTGTCNAACAGTGCCCGAGTNGCCGCGCTAATATCTGCGTCGGTAACACGGTCACCCGGTTGCAAGGTCAGTGCATCAAACACCGAACCCGAGGACACGCGCTGCAGTCCATCGATTCGAATGTCTTCAGCCTGGAATGGCGTCGCCGCCTGTGCAGAAAGCGAGAGTGCGAACGCCAAGGCACTCAGCGGAAGAGAACAACGCATGGTGAGAACTTCCCGGTTCCGTGCAGCTAGAGCCGCATCAAATCATTGTAAAACGCAAAAAACATGAGTCCCATCAACAGAGCCATTCCAATCCGAAGCCCTTGCATCTGCACAGCCTCCGGAACCGGTTTACCCCGTAACCACTCCCATGTAAAAAACACCAAATGACCACCATCCAAAACCGGGATGGGGAGCAGATTCAATACACCCAAACTCACGCTCAAATAGGCAATGAAGCTTAAGTATGCATACCACCCCGAACTGGCCGAATCCCCAGCCACTCTAGCAATGGTCAGCGGACCACTCAAGTTCTCTGGCGACAACACACCCGTAATCATCTTGCCGATCGACTCGACTGTCAGCCAACTCATCTCAACAGTCCGTTCAACGCCAACCCACAACGCGCTCAAAGGGCCTTCCTGTACAGTACGCAGCAAGTGCGGTGGGAGCGGCTCAATCACAGGCGCAACGCCCAAAAATCCGTATGGACCATCTGCACCCTCACGACGGCTCGGCGTGGCGATCAACTCAATGGTTTGCCCGCCGCGGGCGATCTCTAAGGTAATGTCGCGGTCATAGGCGTCTTTGACCAAGGACACAAAACTCACCCAATCCGTGACCGACTGCCCATCCACGGCGAGGATACGATCTCCCGGCTGCACACCGGCCAATTCCGCCGCTTCGCCGGCAACAACACGCTGAAGCACAGCCTCAACCGGTGGCGACCAAGGGCGCACCCCATAGGCGGCCAGTGGGCTTTGGTTAGCGATCAAGTCGGAAGGCACAGGGATCTGCACGGTTTGAACCACATTGGAATCCAACGGGCGCAGCCGCATCTCCACCATGGGACCATCGCCGATGACGTCAACCATCGCAATCGATACGCGCTCCCAAGACTCCATGCTGCGACCGTCAAACGCGACAAGCTCAGCCGGCAACCGTGCCTGAGATACACTGCCCTCAGGCAACTCAGAGACAACAGGCACAGGTGTTTGCACACCGATCATGCTGATCAGCGCATAAACTAGGGCGGCAAACAGCAGATTAATTCCTGGACCGGCNGCTACAATGGCAAACCGCTGACCCACAGACTTTTGATCGAACGCCTCTAACTGCGTCGCGTCATCAAGCTCGTGCTCGCGGCCGTCAAGCATTTTCACGTAGCCACCCAATGGGATCGCCGCAAGGCAAAACTCGGTTCCTGAGCGATCTGTCCAGCTGTACAGGGGCTTACCAAAGCCAACAGAAAAACGCAGCACACGCACACCGCAGCGTTTCGCCACCCAGTAATGCCCGAATTCATGCACGGTCACCAGAAGCCCGAGGGCAACGATGGTGGCAAGTATCGTGGTAATCATGTGTTCTCCTGAATCCAATCCGATGCGCATTGTCGACATAACGTATCAACCATCTGCACATCCTCTAAACAGGATATAGGCTGTTGTGGCATCCGATTCAAGCATTCGGACACAAGTGCAGTGATTGCGTTGAATCCAATCCGATCTTCAAGGAAGGCAGATACGGCCACTTCATTCGCTGCGTTCAGCACAATTGCCCGGTCATCACCTGCTCGGCTGGCTTCTCGCGCCAACGCCAGTGCGGGAAATCGGTCATGATCCACCGCTTCAAAGTGCAATGTGGCTAGCGTCGTAATCGACAGCCGCTGCACTGGAATCGGTAACCGTTCTGGAAATCCAAGCGCGTGCGCAATCGGGATCCGCATGTCGGGGCTGCCCAATTGCGCCAACAATGACCCATCAACAAACTCCACCAGCGAGTGCACTGTCGACTCGGGATGAATCACCACCTCAATTGCCGATTCAGACACTTGAAACAGATGGGTGGCTTCGATCAACTCAAGCCCTTTGTTCATCAAGGTCGCGGAATCTACGGAAATCTTTTTGCCCATCGACCACGTTGGATGCGCAATGGCCTCACGCGCACTGGCCTTCGCCATTTTGCGCGCCGACCAGGTGCGAAACGGACCACCCGAACAAGTCAGAATCAATTGCGCCAGTCCAGCTATTGGCTCACCGGTTCGGTAGTCCTGAGGTAAACACTGGAACATGGCATTGTGTTCGGAATCGATCGGCAAGACCGTCGCACCGGTTTGCCTGGCCCTGGCCATCATCAATGACCCCGCCATGACAAGCGACTCTTTATTCGCCAAACAGACCCGCTTACCAGCATTGACCGCCGCCCAGGTTGATGACAAACCGGCACCACCAACAATGGCGGCCATCACGACATCCACCTCAGACGCGACGGCTGCCTCGGCCAGAGCCACCTCACCAAAGGCCACAGAACCTTTAAAATCGTGCGGCAGTCGCGACAACAGGGTATCCGCTTGGCTCACATCAGTGAGAATCACATGCTTTGGAGCGAAGTCACGAATCACTTGCAGCAATTTCTCAACCGAATTGTGTGCGCTGACCACTTCCAAGTGGAACCGATCTGGATGCGCCTGCAACACCGACAACGTGGACTCACCAATCGAGCCAGTCGCACCAAACAATGCGACACCGAGCGTCATGGGAGCGGCCAACCGGTCAAATAGACCAACAGCGCAAACACCGGTGTGGCTGCAGTTAATGAATCAATCCGATCGAGGATACCGCCATGACCGGGTAACAAAGCCGACGAATCTTTAACGCCATGCTCACGTTTGATCAAACTTTCAAACAAATCACCGAGAACAGAAAACAAGACCGTCACCGCACAAATGAAAATCAGCCATACCCAGGCCGACAGCGGAAATAGGGCCCCATTGGGCTCACCAATCCATGCACTGCTCAAACCGATCACCAGCGCCATCACCACGCCACCGGCCACCCCAGCCCAACTTTTCCCTGGCGACACTTCCGGGGCCAACTTACGCACACCGAAGCGGCGACCGACAAAAAATGCACCGACATCTGCGGCCCAAATGACTCCAACCAAGATGGCAATCAACAACAAATGGGTGTCGTGACGACGCAGATACAAAAGCGCCACATAGGCAGGAATCAAGACCAAGAGGCCAAAACCCAGTTTCATGCGTCGACCACCAACCTGCTCTTTACTGCGTGGATACATCCACACCATTAGGGCGGCGCCGATCCAGAATACACAGCCAATGCCTAGCACCATCGGGACATACACTTGGGGCAATTGATATGCCGCCCACAGTAATGCGCCGAACACAGCCAACAGTGGCCAACGGGCAACGCGCGACACCATGCCAGACAAGCGGACCCACTCCCAGGCACCCATCAGCACAATACAACCGACAGCCAATGCGAACGCATCGGGCGGTAGAACAAACAGAATCAGCAGGGCCACCGGCAGCATCAACAAGGCGGTAATCACACGCGCCTTCAGCATGAGACACCCCGAATCTGCTCAGAAGTCATACCAAAACGTCGTTCACGGTGGGCGTACTGCAGCAAACACTGGTCGAGTGCTTCGCCATCAAAATCGGGCCACAACACGTCACTGAACACCAGTTCCGCATAGGCGGACTGCCACAGCAGGTAATTGGAAATCCGATGCTCCCCGCCGGTCCGAATCAACAAATCGACCGGCGCATGCCCGGCCAAGTTGTGCATCTGTTCAAACAGCGACTCATTGATGTCCTCAGCCACCACACGTCCAGCCATTACTTCATGCGCCAGACGACGNGCGGTCTCAGCAATATCCCATCGACCACCGTAATTTGCCATGATGTTGAGGTGCAGTCGGGTGCCTTTTGCAGTCGCCCGTTCAGCTCGATCCATGGCGTCACGCAAGGAGGCGGAGAATGCCGAGCGGTCACCAACGATTTGGATGGCGATCTTGTTCTCCACCAACTCAGGGACTTCGTCATTAAGCGATTTTTCGAAGAGACGCATCAAACCGTCCACTTCGAATTTCGGACGATTCCAATTCTCACTGGAGAATGCGAATACAGACAAGGTTTGTACGCCACGCTCGATGCACTTGCGAATCACTGCGCGAAGCGCATCGGCACCCGCTGCGTGACCGGCGAGTTTACGCTTGCCGTGCGCCTTGGCCCATCGGTTGTTGCCATCCATGATGATGGCAACGTGACTGGGTAGATGCGGTTCAACCATGAACCTCAGACTTCCATCAAGTCGACTTCTTTGTCCGCCAACAGTTGATCGATCCGTTTGACCATGTCATCCGTCAATTTCTGGATGTCATCACCAAATCGCCGCTCATCGTCCTCGGTGATTTCTTTTTCTTTTAAGAGGTCTTTGGCTTGCGCCATGGCGTCACGACGAATATTCCGCACAGCCACTTTGGCCTGCTCTGCTTCGGCACGTGCCTGCTTGGTATANCCCTTGCGCGTTTCCTCAGTCAACGGCGGCATTGGCACGCGAATCACAGTCCCCGCAGTCGAGGGATTCAGGCCCAAATCAGCCTTCATGATGGCTTTCTCCACCTCACCCACCATGGACTTCTCCCAGGGAGTAACCGCCAGAGTCCGCGCGTCCTCGACGTTGATGTTGGCGACCTGTGCGATCGGCATTTCAGAACCGTAATAATCCACCTTCACCGCATCCAAAATGGACGGGTGTGCACGGCCGGTGCGAATTTTCGCGAACGCATGGCCTAAGGACTCTAATGATTTTTCCATCCGACTCTTGGCGTCGGCCTTAATCTCGTCAATCACGCATCTGTTCCTTGTTCGATCAGCGTACCTTCGTTCTCACCACGGATGATGGAAACCAAAGCACCTGGTTTATTCATGTTAAAGACCCGCACCGGCATTCCGTGGTCACGCACAAGGCAGATGGCAGTTAAGTCCATTACGCCCAGCTGCTTTGCCAACACCGTCTCATAATCCAAAACNTCATATTTTACTGCATTTGGATTGGTCACGGGGTCAGAATCGTANACGCCGTCTACCTTGGTCGCTTTCAGCACCAAATCACAGTCCACTTCAATCGCTCGTAAGCATGCCGCTGAATCGGTCGTGAAAAAGGGATTGCCAGTGCCTGCGGCAAAGATCACTACATCGTTCTGATCCAGGTAGCGCATCGCCCGACGTCGGTCGTAGTGCTCCACCATCCCACTCATCGGAATCGCGCTCATCACGTGTGAGGCAATTGACGAGCGCTCTAACGCATCACGCATAGCCAATGCATTCATCAGGGTCGCAAGCATTCCCATGTGATCACCGGTGACCCGATCAAGACCCGCTTTGTGCAGAGCGGCTCCACGAAACAGATTGCCGCCACCAATCACCAACCCCACTTGCACACCAATCCCGACCAATTGGCCNATCTCAAGTGCCATTTGATCTAACACTTGCGGGGAAATCCCAAATCCCTCAGGGCCTGCCAGTGCCTCGCCTGAGAGTTTCAATAAAATCCGCTTATAACGGGCGGACCGTTCACCTTTTGCCATGTGTCCTCCAAAAAAAAGGCCGCTCATGCGGCCTTTTTCGAATTTCTGCTCAGTTGCCTCTGGCCTGCGCCATCACTTCTGCTGCGAAATCCACTTCTTCTTTTTCGATGCCTTCGCCGACTTCGAATCTTACCATCGCGGTGACGTTTGCGCCGGCTGCTTTTGCCAACTGACCAACAGTCTGATCTGGGTTCTTAACAAACGGCTGCTCGACCAGGCTCACTTCCGCCAAAAACTTGCGGATGCGGCCGCCAATCATCTTCTCAATGATCTCTGCAGGCTTTCCTGAGTTTTCCGCCTGAGCGACAAAAATCTCTTTTTCTTTCTCGATCACAGCTGGATCAACATCGTCTGGGCTCACAACCATCGGGTTAACCGCAGCGACGTGCATCGCAATGTCTTTGGCCAGTTCTGCGTCACCGCCATCCAAACCAATCAACACTCCGATTTTCTCATTCGAGTGCACATACGCTCCAACCACCTTGGCATCGATCTTCGCGATCCGACGCACTGTGATGTTTTCACCGATCTTCTGAACAAGTGCAGAGCGCGCATCTTCCAGATCGCCCGACATGAGCTCGGCGACGTCGGTCGACGCTGCCGCGGACGCCGCAGCGATCACACGGTCAGCAAATGCCGAAAAGTTGTCGTCACGGGCAACGAAATCGGTTTCTGAGTTGACTTCAAGCAACGTGCCTTGACCGCCATCGACGGCCACACGCACTACCCCGTCAGCCGCCACACGACCGGCTTTTTTCGCCGCTTTCATNCCAGACGACTTCCGNANGTTTTCGATCGCCAGATCCAAATCACCTGACGCTTCCACCAACGCTTTTTTACACTCCATCATGCCAAGACCTGTGCGTTCGCGCAGTTCCTTGACCATCGCGGCTGAAATATCGGCCATGCTGAATCCTCTCTATCTAAACAGTTATGCGTCTTTGCTCGCTTCAGGCGCGTCGTCAACCGGCGCATCTGCAACTGCGTCAGCAGGCGCCTCCGCAGCGACCTCTGCAGCGGCTTCAGGTGCTGCTTCGACAACCGCCTCTGCGGCTGGTGCTTCAGCAGCTGTCTTCGGCTTGGCCTTGGCTTTCGCTTTTGGTTTGGCTTCAGCAGCTGGCTTGGCTTCCGCNGGCTCTGCATCTACTTCGACATAGTCACTGCGACCCAGGCTCTCAGCTGCGCCTTCGATGCAAGCGTCTGCAATCGCTTGCGAATAGAGTTCGATCGCTCGGATCGCGTCGTCATTCCCAGGAATCACGATATCAACGCCGTCTGGATCTGAGTTAGTGTCGACGATGCCGATCACTGGGATCCCCAACTTATTTGCCTCTTGGATAGCAATCTTTTCATGATCCACGTCGACCACGAAAATCGCATCCGGCAAGCCGCCCATTTCCTTGATCCCACCGATCGACCGCTCGAGCTTCTCGAGTTGACGCGACAAATCCAACGCTTCTTTCTTGGTGATCTTGTCGAGTGTGCCGTCGGTCATCTTCACTTCAAGCTCTTTCAAACGCTTGATCGACTGACGAATGGTCTTCCAATTGGTCAACATGCCACCGAGCCAACGGTGGTTCACGTATGGCTGACCAGAACGGTCCGCCTGCTCTTTAATGATCTTGGCTGCTGCACGCTTGGTGCCGACAAACAGAACCTTGTTTTTGTTTTGCGCCATGCCACGAACGATCGCCACTGCTTTTTCTAAAGCGGGCACTGTCAATTCGAGGTCAATGATGTGAATTTTGTTCCGCGCACCAAAAATGAATGGTGCCATTTTAGGATTCCAGTACCGTGTTTGGTGACCGAAGTGTGCGCCCGCCTTCAGCAGATCGCGCATGCTGACATTTGCCATGTGTATTTCCTTATCAGGGGTTAGTCCAAAACAAACTTGCCCCTGCCATGACCTTTCTAGAAGGCACCCCATGACAGGTTGATGACAAGCCTGCGATTTCAAGCGGCGCGAAGTATAACAACTTTCGACCGGAATACCACATCTGGCATACTGTTCCCTTGATTGAAGGAGTTCCCGTGGCACACAGCATCCAAACACCCGAAGACATCGCCGGAATGCGCCTCGCTGGCCAGCTGGCAGCAGACTGCCTGATGATGATCGGCGAACACGTCAAGCCGGGCGTCACCACCGGTGAGCTGGACCGTATTTGCCATGACTACATTGTCAACGTGCAGCATGCGATTCCGGCGCCACTGAACTACCGGGGTTTCCCCAAATCAATTTGCACCAGCATCAACCATGTGGTCTGCCATGGGATCCCAGATGACGAAAAAGAGCTGAAGAAAGGCGATATTCTGAACATCGACGTGACCGTGCTGAAAAATGGCTACCACGGCGACACGAGCAAGATGTATGTGGTCGGCGAGGTCAAGCCCTATGTCGAACGCCTAATCCAGATCACACAAGAGTGCATGTACAAGGGCATTGAGTTGGTCAAACCGGGGGCGCGACTCGGCGATATTGGACATGCCATCCAGGTGCATGCAGAAACCAACTTTTACTCTGTGGTGGAGGAGTTTTGCGGCCACGGTATCGGCAAAGTATTTCATGAAGATCCGCAGGTTCTGCACTACGGGAAACCAGGCACAGGGGTGGCACTGAAAGAAGGGATGACCTTCACCATTGAGCCGATGATCAATCAAGGCAAACGGCACACCCGCGTTCTCTCCGATGGCTGGACAGCGGTTACCAAAGACAGAAAGCTGTCAGCACAATGGGAACATACCATTTTGGTGACACCTACCGGATACGACATTCTCACCTACCGCGATGAAGAAACCTTCCCGAGGGTCGGTTGATGGCGCTGATCACAGGCCCTCTCTCGACAGAACTGGAAACGCCACAGGATCTCAGCCCTGCCGGCATCCGTGATTATTTAAAACGACAGCAAGAGATTCTAAATCGCGCCTTTGGCAACGGAGTTTTCATCGAGTATTTGCTCGGTGCTCGCGCCATGGTTGTTGACCGATTACTCGATGCCCTCTGGGTTGATGCCGGACTCGATGATTTCCCGCTGGGTCTGTTTGCCGTCGGCGGCTACGGTCGCGGTGAACTGCATCCATATTCCGACATCGACATTCTGATTTTGGGAGAGGAAACGGCAATTGAGGCAGCTTCAGACTTGTTGGCTGCATTCACAACACGGCTTTGGGATTTTAATGTCGACATTGGTCACGCTGTGCGTTCATTCGATCAGTGTCGCGAACTGGCGCGTGACGACATCACCATCGCCACCAGCCTCATCGAATGTCGTCCTGTGGTTGCGCGTGTCGAGATGACGACACAGCTTGAAGCAGTTGCCTTTGATGACACCCTCTGGAGTACGCAAGCGTTTTACCAGGCCAAGGTAGCAGAGCAGGACGAGCGCTATGACAAGCATGACAATTCCGACAACCGCTTAGAGCCTGACATCAAAAATGCTCCAGGCGGCCTACGCGATCTGCACACTATTATCTGGGTCACGCGACGGCATTTCCGCACCACGCGGCTGATCACCTTGGTCGATGAAGGCTTACTGACGCAGCATGAATTCCGCCTTCTCGACGAAGCCGAGCAGTTTTTGAAGCGCACCCGATTTGCCCTGCACATGTGCGCCGGCCGGGCACAAAATAAACTGCTGTTTGATCATCAAGCACAAGTGGCTGAAGCCATGGGCTTTAACGAAACCGACACTAAAGAGCGGATCGAAGCATTCATGAAGCAGGTTTATCGCATGACACTGCGAATGGGTGAGTTCAATGACATGCTGTTACAACACTTTGAAGAAACCGTACTCGGCGATCCCGAGTCACTGACTGTCAAACCACTCAATGCCCGTTGGCAGGTGCGCGGCCAGCATTTGGAATTGATTCACGACAATGGCTTTGAGCGGAATCCCTCGGCCCTCCTCGAAGCCTTTGCCTTATTGGCACAGAATTCAGAGCTCAAAGGACTTCGTGCAGCCACCACTCGACAGATGTACACAGCCCGCCATTTGATCGATGACGCCTTCCGAAATGACATAGTTAATATTAGTTATTTCATGGAATTAATGCGATATCCAGAGAAATTACCTGAGATCTTACGGCGGATGCGTTACTACGGCATTCTGAGCCGCTACATCCCTGAATTCGGTGCCATCATGGGTTTGATGCAACACGATCTGTTCCACATTTACACAGTGGACGCCCACACATTGCAATTGGTGCGAAACATCACCCGCTTCTATATGGGTACCGCGCGTACGGACTATCCCATCGTCACCGACTTGACCCAACAATTGCCAAAAATCGAGCTGATCTACCTTGCTGCTTTATTCCACGACATCGCAAAAGGTCGCGGCGGCGACCACTCCGAGCTCGGTGCCGTTGATGCCTATAACTTTTGCAAACATCATCGCCTGTCTGAGTATGATTCCCGTTTAGTGGCCTGGCTCGTCACCAACCACCTACTCATGTCGATGACCGCACAACGAAAGGATCTCTCNGATCCGGATGAAATCCGCGCATTCGCNGAAATCGTTGGCGACCAGCGGCGCCTAAACTACTTGCTCTGTCTGACCGTTGCCGACATTACAGCCACCAATCCCGAACTTTGGACCAGTTGGCGCGCCTCTCTGCTGCGTCAGCTTTACCACGCCACAACCGAGATGCTCAAACGCGGCCTTGAGGGCTTGCCTGGTCGACAAACCTATGTCGAGGAGACGCAAACCGATGCGCTGGCCTTGGTTCGTCCATCAATCCGCACACAAGCGCCCTCCTTTTGGGCCCATTGGTCGCAAGAATACTTTGTCAGTCACTCCTCAGATGAACTGGCCTGGCATTTAGAGACGCTCCTCGANACCGCTGCGACAGAAACCATCGTNGCCATTGCACCAGATGCAATTAANCCAGACAAAGGTTCTACTCAAGTGCTGGTGTCGACACCGAACCGAGGGCANNTGTTTGCTGATTTGACCGCCTGCTTTGCTGACCTCGGCATTTCGGTGTTGGATGCGCGCCTGCATTCCAGTGACCACGGCCGCTCAATTGACGTGTTCATGGTACGCAACGAGGGCACCGGTGATGCCATCGCCAACCCAGAGGACCAAGAACGTCTCTTGAATCGCCTGTCTGAAGCAGCAGAAGCCAGGTACAGAGCTCAAGGACAAACGCGTCGAACGCCACGCGCGTACAAGTTTTTTAACCAACGGGCCGACGTTCGGATCAAGCCAGATCTCGATGGCAAGCGCACCTTGGTTGAGTTGGTCGCTCCAGACCGCGCCGGACTCCTAACCACGGTTGGTCGTGTCTTTGCTGAATTCGGCCTCGACGTCAGTACCGCGAAAATTGTCACGCTCGGCGAACGCGTCGAGGACGTGTTTTATGTCACCGACAGTGAAGGGCAAAGCCTGTACGATGTCGACTTTATTGCACGCCTAAAAGCAAAGCTTGAAAGCGAACTCAACGCCCTCAGTGGAGCCACTGCCGATGCTGAATCCTGATCTTGACCGCCTCATGCCCTACCCATTCGAGCAGCTCGCCCAGCTGTTTCAGGGTGTTGAGCCACCGACGCATCTGACGCCGATCCCGTTATCGATCGGTGAGCCACAACATGCACCACCTGCGCTGGTCCTTGACGCGCTGCAGGCTCACGTTGGTCTGGTCAGCAAATACCCCAACACCAAAGGCACGGACAGCCTACGTACAGCTATCGCAAGCTGGGCTAACAAGCGCTTTGCACTGCAGGCGCAACCGCTTGATCCGAACCGTCACGTCATCCCAGTCAATGGCACTCGAGAAGCCATCTTCGCCGTGGTGCAAGCCACCGCGAATCGCACACAGCCTGGTCTGGTGGTGATGCCAAATCCGTTCTACCAGATCTATGAGGGAGCAGCCTTTATGGCCGGGCTCACTCCACACTACCTGCCGATCGATGCCAGTGGGCAACCTGATTACCACGCCGTCCCGGATGCCGTGTGGCGTGACTGCCAGTTCTGCTTTATCTGCACTCCCGGTAACCCCACCGGTACAGTGCTCACGCACGAGACGTTGGCTTATCTGATCGATAAGGCACAGCGTTTCGATTTTTGGCTCGCATCCGATGAGTGTTATTCAGAGATCTATCGGGAGACGCCACCGATCGGCTTGCTGCAAGCAGCCGCCACCGTCGGGCTCGCCGACTACCGCAAGTGCTTGGTGTTTCACAGTCTGAGCAAACGCTCCAACCTACCGGGGCTCCGCTCCGGCTTTGTGGCTGGTGACCCGCAGTTGATCGAAGCCTTTCTTCGCTACCGCACTTACCACGGCTGCTCGATGTCGATGGCCACACAGAAGGCCTCGGAGCTCGCCTGGGCAGATGAGGCACATGTCATCGCCAATCGTGCCTTATACGCTGAGAAATTCGCTGATGCCGCACAGATTTTCGATGGCGTCTTGGACAGCACCGATCCCGGTGCTGGCTTTTATTTGTGGGTCAGAACGCCGGTCGCCTGTGATACCTTTAGCCGCGCTCTGTATCAATCCACCGGCGTGACTGTGCTACCTGGACAATATCTAGGGCGCAGCGTTGATGGCATTAATCCAGGAGCTGGCTATGTGCGAATGGCATTGGTCGCAGAGCCTGCTGCCTGCCGCGATGCACTGACCCGCGTGGCTCAATTTGTTCGAGGACTGGCATGACCCTAACTGTGTATGGCATCAAAAACTGTGATTCGATGAAAAAGGCCTTCCAGTGGCTCGAAGCCAACGGCATTGCGTACACCTTTGTCGATTTCAAAACCACGCCCCCGCAGCCTGATCAAGTGCGCGAGTGGTTAGCTGGCGTCGGTCCAGCCTTGGTAAACACCCGCGGGCCCAGTTACCGACAACTGCCTGAGTCGGTGCGCGCCACATTTGATGGCGAGACACGCGTTGATGCCATCGTTCACAAGCCCACCCTGATCAAGCGTCCCCTGCTGGTCAACGGATCCACCATGACCGTTGGTTTTGCACCAGACGCGTGGACTGCCTTGCCGAATTTATTGACTGATTGAGGAATCTGTATGGAATGCTTTGCGTTTGGACTGGGTGTTGGACACCAAAATGCCGATGATCAGTGGCTTGATGTGTATTACCCCAAGGCACTGTGCCGTCCGGATCCGGCCTTGGTTGAGATTGTGCGGGACGTTTTCGGCTGGTCTGGTGAAAACCATGTCGCACCGATCACAGCGGATGATCTTGACGATTTTCTTGAAGCGCTTGAAGACAGTGATGACGGCGATGCCGAAGGTCTACTCAAAGCTCTGACACCACTGGCTGGTTCTGAACAACCGCTGGTTGTATGTGTTCTGGCATCAGACGCCAAGCCCGCCTCGGTGCCCGAGGTGTACCTGAAACTGTCAATGATCTCGATGCGCAAAATCCAGCCGCATGGCACCAATTTAGAAGGCATGTTTGGCTTATTACCGAACGTGGCTTGGACCAGCCAAGGACCGATTGATGTGAAGGAACTTGCGCATGCGCAAACCCGCGCTCGCGCCCACGGCGAAGTATTGACCGTGCACTCAGTCGACAAGTTTCCACGGATGGCTGATTACGTGGTACCGCATGGAGTCCGTATTGGTGACGCCTCAAGAATACGTCTTGGTGCGCACCTGGGTGATGGCACCACCGTGATGCACGAGGGCTTCATCAATTTCAATGCAGGTACGCTCGGCGTTTCGATGGTCGAAGGACGGATCTCTGCTGGCGTTGTGGTGGGCGACGGGTCCGATTTGGGCGGTGGATGCTCCACCATGGGGACCCTTTCCGGTGGCGGTAACATGGTCATCTCCATCGGTGAGCAATGCCTACTCGGCGCCAACTCAGGCCTTGGTATCCCACTAGGAGACCGCTGCACGGTGGAGTCAGGCTTGTACCTCACCGCGGGCGCCAAAGTGCGCGTATTGGACCAAGAAGGCCAGCCAATCGCCACCATGAAAGCCAGAGATCTGGCCGGCCAAAGCGATTTGCTGTTCCGCCGCAATTCCGTAACCGGTGAGATCGAGTGCTTAGCGAATAAATCCGCCATCGCTCTAAATGCTGAACTCCACGTCAACAACTGAGGTCTTATGCACTGTCCTGTCCGCCAACTGACTGAAGCTTTGATTGCACGGCCCTCTGTCACGCCAGANGATGCTGGCTGCTTGACTTTGCTTGGTGACCGCCTGGAAGCACTCGGTTTTCGGTTGGAACGGATGGACCGTGGCGGTGTGGCCAATCTTTGGGCGACCTATGGCACTCAGGGACCGATGNTGTGCTTTGCAGGGCATACCGATGTGGTGCCGACCGGTGATCTCAGCGCATGGAGTTCAGACCCCTTCACCGCAACGGAAACTCCTGAAGGCGAACTGCGCGGCCGCGGCGCAGCCGATATGAAGGCCTCACTGGCTGCAATGGTGGTGGCGGTGGAAGAATTTCTACAAGCCAACCCCAACCCTAACGGACGCCTGAGCTTTTTGCTCACCAGTGACGAGGAAGGCCCTGCAACCGACGGCACGGTGGTGGTGGTTGAAGCACTCGCAGCCCGACAACAGGCCTCAGGCCAAGCGGCCATCGACTACTGCGTGATTGGTGAGCCAAGCTCCAAAGAGCGCCTCGGCGACCAAATCCGAGTCGGACGCCGCGGCTCGCTGAATGCAAAAATCATCGTACATGGCGTGCAAGGCCATGTGGCCTACCCCGAGCTGGTCAACAATCCGATCCACGGTCTAGCCCAGTTGATCGCCAAGCTGACTGCACTCGATTGGGATCAGGGACAAGATAATGCCTATTTCCCAGCGACCAGTTTTCAGGTGTCGAACCTCAATGCCGGCACCGGAGCGAGCAACGTGGTGCCAGGCGATGCGCATTGCCTCTGTAATTGGCGTTTCTCCACCTCAACCGATCGAACCCGGATCGAACAAATGACCCAACAGGCCATCAATGCACTGGGACTCGACGCCAGCATCCATTGGACGCTCTCCGGCGAGCCCTTTCTTACCGAGCAGGGCGCTCTGACCGATGCCTGTGTTGAAGTGATTGCAGCCGAGACCGGTGCGCAATGTGACTTGTCGACCGGCGGTGGTACATCAGATGGACGATTCATCGCCAAACTGGGATGTCAGTTGATTGAATTGGGTCCAATCAACCGGAGCATCCACAAAATTGACGAGTCCGTGCGCATTGCAGACCTTGGGCCGCTGAAAAATTGCTACCTCGGTCTGATGAGAACCCTACTGGCCTAGTCGTCGACTGCGTCGACGTCTTCAGCCTGGGGGCCCTTACCGGACTCACCCAATACGTAGGACACCACCATCCCCTCGCGCAGTAGATAGCGATTGCGGCCACGAATCGAACGGTAATGCACAAACACATCCTCACCGTCTTCGCCGGTGATAAAACCAAACCCTTTGGTGGCATTGAACCACTTCACCGTGCCCTCTTCACGAGGTCCACTCGGAATCGGTCTGAAGTTGGTGCGATTGAGAATTTGTGTCAGGGCAGTTTGGGCATATTGCAGCACCAAAATCACCAAGCCGATCAATACCCCTGCTTCAAGCGCACTGCTAGTGGTAGGCTCCATGCCGAAATTGGGCAGCAAAAACAATAGAACGAGCGCGCCAAGAACAGACAGAACCAGAGACAAGAACAGTTGGCGTAACGTATAGCGCATGAGAAACTCCCTTAGAGACACATTCGATTGGTGAGGCCACAGGAGCCAATTTACAAGACAATGAGCACGGATCCATACATCACCGAACTCGAAACTCGCATTGCGTTTCTCGAGGATAACCTTGATGCCATCAGTCTCGAGGCCCACAGACTGGCGCAGGCCAATGATAAACTCAATAGCGAAGTGCAGGCCCTGGCCAAGTTAGTGAAGCCGATGCTGCAACAACTCTCGCAACTCGGGGGTGCTGATGACAGCACCCCACCGCCGCACTACTGAGGAATCCCATGTCCAATCATCTTGATGCCTGGATCACAACCTACCCAGACTTCCCAAAGCCTGGAATTTTGTTTTACGACATCGCGCCGATCATCGAACAGCCGGAACGATTGACAGCAACGTGCCAACTGCTGACCGAGCAGATCACAGACTGGCAACCGGATCTGTTGGTGGGGATCGATTCTCGCGGATTCTTGTTCGCCACACCGGTGGCCGTGCAAATGGGGCTCGGTGTTGTGATGGTGCGTAAAAAAGGCAAGTTGCCTGGTCCTGTCCGCGAAGCCTCGTATCAACTCGAATACGGAGAGGCGACACTGGCGGTACAAAAAGACAGACAGCTACAGGGCAAGCGCGTAGTACTGATTGATGACCTTTTAGCGACCGGCGGCACCTTGGCTGCAACCGAAATGCTATTAAACGAAGCAGGCGCCGAGGTGGTCGGTACCGTAGTTTTGATCGAGCTGACCGCCTTGGGTGGGCGCAGTAAGCTGAAGGCACCAGTGCGGAGTTTGCAAACCTATGTCGCCTGAGACGATCACACGCCACAACACGCTGTTGGTCGTGGCATTGGAAGATGAGTTACCCAGTGCCCAGGTAGCCGGCTGGAATGTGCTCTATACCGGAGTCGGCAAGGTGAATGCCGCTATTGCAGCCACCGAGGCGGTGTTGGCGACACGACCAACCCACCTAATCAACTACGGCACTGCCGGCGCGCTGAATCCCAAGATCTCAGGTCTGGTACGGGTCAATCATCTGGTCCAGCGTGACATGGACGTCAGGCCCCTGGGCTTTGATTTGGGNCACACGCCTTTTGATACCACAGGCCACATCGATTTAGGTGGTCAGGGCGTTTCCTGTGGCACTGGGGATCACTTTGTGACCACGCCGCCGGAACTCCTCACCGACATCGTCGACATGGAAGCTTACGCGCTCGCCAAGGTGGCACGGATGTTTGGAGTCAGCTTCCATTGCCACAAATACATCTCCGACAATGCCAACGAAGAGGCGGCTGATCATTGGGCTGAAAACGTGGCACGCGGTGCCAACGCATTCGTCAGCGAGGTGATTAAGCCCCTGCAGGATTAGGGGGCTTGACGACTGCTGTCGTCTCGCTGTGTTGCTTTACGTGCCTCCCGCTGCTGCCGAGTCGTCTCCTGTCGGCGCTTCAACGCTTCTTGTTGCAGACCGACATGGCGCTCCCCACGCGCAGCCGCCAGCTCGATCTGTCGTTGACGCATCGCGAAGCGTTCTTTTTGTGCAGGGCTGTGTTCATCAATGCAATGATGACACTGGATACCAAGCAGATACTCGGGACGAGCCTTGTCATCTGCGGTAATCGGCCGCCGACAGGCATGGCACTGGTCATAGTCACCTGGCTCCAACCGGTGATTGACAGTCACTCGGTTGTCAAACACGAAGCACTCACCTTCCCAGGTACTTTCCGTATGCGGGACCTGCTCAAAGTAATTCAGTACACCACCCTTCAAGTGATAGACCTCTTCAAAACCTTGATCGAGAAGATAGCTGGTGGATTTTTCACACCGGATTCCGCCGGTACAAAACATTGCGACTTTTTTGTGTTTTGCAGGATCTAAATTTTTCGCAACCCACTCTGGAAACTCCCGAAAGGAGCTGGTCTCTGGATTGATCGCACCGCGAAAACTGCCAACTTGGTATTCGTAGTCATTACGGGTATCGATGGTGACGCAGTCTGGGTCTGTAATCAGCGCATTCCAGTCCTCGGGCACCACGTAGCGCCCGACCTGCATCTTGGGACTAATCCCAGGCACACCCAAAGTAACGATCTCTTTTTTCAGCTTCACCTTCATTCGGTAAAAGGGCACGCCGTTTGGATCCATCGCCGATTCTTTGTACTCCAACTGAGTGAATCGGCCATCTGCCGCCAACCAGTCATTCAGGGCATCGATCCCCTCACGGGTGCCTGCGACTGTGCCATTGATTCCCTCCGCTGCCAGCAACAGAGTGCCAGTCACCCCATGCGCCATACAGTGATTCAATAGAGGCTCACGCAGACTGCGATAATCAGGCAGCTCAACAAATTGATAGAGTGCGGCAACGATCAACGGGCTGTTCATAGCGACTCGCGCTTCATCCCACCATGACATGGCGGCGAGGACAACCGCATTGGATCGCTTGCCCACTCCTCGGGAGTAAAGCATTGCATCGCCAATGCGTGTACACCGCGCGCAAGTGCTTCACTGGCTGCTTTGTAGACCAATTGGTGCCGTTTGACGCGACCAAGACCTGCAAAGGCTTGTGAAACCACCACCACACGGAAGTGGGTTTCTGAGTTTTTTGGCACATTGTGACCGTGGCTTTCGTTCTCGATCTCCAAGTGTGTTGGAGTCAGTGCATCGGCCAAGGCTTGATTCAGTAGCGTTTCTAACATGGTGTTGATGATACGGTAAATTTGAGCGAAAGGCAGTGACTGCGGTCTTGATCCAGATCAGGACAGAGTGCCGAGACGCTCGCCACGATAAGCTCCTGAGCGCACACGTTGCCACCAGGCGCGATTACTCAAGAACCAATCGACAGTTTTCGCAAGCCCGCTCTCAAAGGTCTCGTCAGGCGTCCAATCGAGTGCGTTGGCTATTTTTGACGCATCAATGGCATAGCGCCGATCGTGTCCTGGCCGATCAGTAACGAACGTGATCAACTCAGAAAACGAGGCTAAACCATTTGGCTTGTCAGCAATTCGCGCATCTAGAAGCTGACACAAGGTGTGTACCACTTCCAGGTTCGTTTTTTCGTTGTGTCCGCCGATGTTATAAGTTTCTCCCACCACACCCTCGGTCACCACCTTCAACAGCGCCTTGGCGTGGTCTTCGACGTAGAGCCAATCGCGAATTTGATCACCGCGGCCATACACCGGGATGGGCTGACCTTCAATGGCATTCAAAATAGTGAGCGGAATCAGTTTTTCCGGAAAATGATACGGGCCGTAGTTATTCGAGCAGTTGGTCACCACCACCGGTAATCCGTAAGTGCGATGCCATGCCCGGACCAAGTGATCACTGGCGGCTTTTGATGCCGAGTATGGTGAACTGGGTTGGTACGGTGTCTCTTCGGTGAAGAGCGCGTCGGTGCCTTGGAGGTCACCGTAGACCTCATCAGTGGAGATGTGGTGCAAGCGAAAAGCCGCTTTCGCATCCGCCTGCAAACCCAGCCAATATGCGCGGATCACTTCCAGAAGGCTGTAGGTCCCGACAATATTGGTTTCAATGAAGGGGCGTGGACCGTCAATGGAGCGGTCGACATGACTCTCTGCCGCCAAATGCATTACATGGGTTGGCGCAAAGGCATTAATCGCACGCGTCAATGCATCGGTGTCACACAGATCGAGCTGTTCGAAGGTATAGCGCGGGTGTGATGCCACCGATACCAGAGACTCCAAGTTGCCAGCATAGGTCAACTTGTCCAGATTCAATACCTGCGCATCGGTCGATGCAATCAGATGTCGGACCACGGCTGAGCCGATGAAGCCCGCTCCTCCTGTGACTACAATTCGCATCATTAGCTCACTCGATTCAGGCCGTTGATCGCCGCCACGCGATAGGCCTCTGCCATGGTCGGATAGTTAAAAGTGGTGTTGGCAAAAAATGCCAGACTATTGGCCTCGCCAGGTTGCTTCATGATCGCTTGGCCAATGTGAACAATCTCAGACGCCTGATCACCGAAACAATGCACACCCAAAATCTCCAAAGTCTCACGGTGAAACAGCAACTTCAGCATACCAACAGATTCATTGGTGATCTGCGCCCTGGCAATGTCTTTGAACATCGCCTGACCCACCTCATAGGGCACCTGCTCTAAAGTCAGTTCACGCTCGGTTTTGCCCACCGAAGAAATCTCCGGAATGGTGTAGATGCCCGTTGGTACGTCATCAACAAAATTAAACGGCCGCCCCAAAAAGTCATTGGCGGCATTGCGACCCTGATCGTAGGACGCTGAAGCAAGTGACGGCCAACCGACCACGTCACCGGCGGCGTAGATGTGTGGCACCTCTGTCCGGTACTGACCGTCCACTCGCAGTTGTCCGCGCCCATCGGCACGAAGACCCGCAGCAGACAAATTCAAGCGCTCCGTATTGCCTGTGCGGCCGTTACACCATAATAAGGCATCGGCCTTGATTCGTTTGCCACTCTTTAACTCCAACACCACATCGTGGGCATTGCTATGCAGTGCAGCCATTTCCTCTTGATGCCGAATCACCACACCGGAATCACGGAAGTAATACGACAGAGCGTCGGTGATCTCATCGTCCAAAAATGACAACAACCGATCACGGGTGTTGATCAGGTCCACTTTGAGGCCGAGACCATTGAAAATCGATGCATACTCGCAGCCAATCACACCAGCTCCATAGATGATCAAATGTCGTGGGGTGCTTTGCATCTGCAAAATTGAGTCGGAGTCGTAAATACGTGGGTCGTTGAAATCAAGCTCAGGCGGCTGATACGGGCGCGAGCCGGTGGCGATCAAAATCGTCTCCGCTCGGTAAGTCTCTAATCCGTGTTCGCCGCTAACGCTCACCGTGTGCGGATCGACAAATGAAGCTTCGCCATGCACCACCTGCACCCGATTGCGAGCATAAAACTTTGAGCGCATTCGCACCTGTGCACTGACCACCCGATTGGCGGTCTCCATCACATGCGGGTATGGCAACCAACAAGGCTCTGAAATAGCTCGAAACATCGGGTTGGTGTTGAAGTCGATCATTTGCTTAACCGCTTCACGCAATGCTTTGGACGGAATGGTTCCTTTGTGTGTGCAGTTGCCGCCAACCTGCGGTTGCTGATCAACTACCACCACCGAATGGCCTTGCTTGGATGCATTCATGGCACCTGCCTCACCGGCAGGTCCCGCACCCAAGACTAAGACATCGGTTTCGATCATATCGATTCAGTCACTCCAACTGCGCGTTTGGAGGCATCTTTTACCGACACGGTGCCCACCACACTCTTCGAATTAATCGCTTCTTCGCACTTCTCAGGGTCACCACCACAGATAGCACATTCGCTGTCTTCCCCATTGATCCGACCAATACCACCGCAACTGCCACTGATCGGCCGACGCCCCATCATCACGCCAATCGCCATAATCGCAATCAAAAAGGCAAATACCGCAAAGACAGTGAAAAAAGTCCCAATCATTCCGTCACTCCTGCCAACAACCGCTCGAAACGCGGTGTGTACTTCACCGAAAAGCCATCGGCTGTGCGTTCAATAAACATTGCCGGCAAATTCTGTCGAACCGCCAACTGGAAGCCCTCGGTGGGGCCCAAAACCAACAGAGTCGTCGCCCACCCATCTGCCATCGCGCAGCTCTCATCCGCAACCGTCACCGATGCCAGATTGTGAGTGGCCGGACGACCTGTCGACGGATCAATAGTGTGACTGTAGGCCACACCATCAATCTCCCGGTAATTCCGATAATCGCCTGAAGTTGCAACGGCAGTATTTGACAGCGCCAACACTTCGGCAACTTGCCGTTCGCCGCGTGTCGGTTTCTCCACTGCAATTTGCCAGCCAAGGCCCTCTTTCCGACCTTTGACCCGCACTTCACCGCCAATTTCGACCAAAAAATTACTGTAGCCCAGCGCATCGAGGACCCCATACACCTCATCAACACCCAGTCCCTTGGCAATCGCCGAAAGGTCGAGTCGCCGCGGCGCATCCTTCCATAACGCCGCACCACCTGGTGCCTCGGGCGCTCGCACTTGGATGGCGTCGTAGCCAACTTCCTCTCGAGCGGCCTCGACGTCGGCATCGCTTGGGATTGCCTCACGACCCGCTTCAGGACCAAAGCCCCAGAGATTCACGATCGGGCCGACGGTTGGATCAAAAGCGCCGTTGGAAATACGGGAAAATCCAAGCGCTTTGGCAGTGGTTAACGCAAACAGTTCAGACACCGGAAACCACTCACCTANCGGCGCCTGATTGAATCGAGAAATTTCACTGTCTGGGTCGTAGGTAGACATCTGTCGGTTGACAGCNGCCAAGGTGTTTTCGATCGCAGTCTGCAGCGCCTCTCGGTCGTGCGCGGCTATTGGGTTGGCAATCACCACCGACCAAGTCGTGCCCATGGTTTTGCCTTGCAATCGATCCATCTCGAGCTCACCGCTGCAGGCCGTGAGCAAGAGCATTACACAGAAAAATGCCGCCCAACGGGCGGCATTCTTGGTGTGCACCAGTGGGTTAACCACCAAAATCATCCAGCATGATATTTTCATCTTCGACACCCAAGTCTTTGAGCATCTTGATGACTGCCGCATTCATCATTGGCGGACCACACATNTAGAATTCCACATCTTCCGGTGCCGGATGGTCTTTCAGATAGTTTTCCAACACCACGTTATGGATGAATCCGGTCGGGCCACTCCAATCGTCTTCCGGTTGCGGATCAGACAGCGCTAAGTGCCAATCGAAATTCTCGTTCTCTTTAGCCAGCATGTCGTATTCGTCTTGGTAGAACACTTCACGCAGTGACCGTGCGCCATACCAGAAAGAAATCTTTCGCTTGGAATGCAAACGCTTCAACTGATCAAAGATGTGAGATCGCATTGGCGCCATGCCAGCACCACCACCAATGAAGACCATTTCGGCATCGGTGTCTTTGGCGAAAAACTCACCAAAGGGCCCGAATACAGTGATCTTGTCACCTGGCTTCAAGTTGAACACGTAAGAGCTCATTTGCCCCGGTGGCAAATCAGTCCCTGGCGGTGGCGTAGCGATCCGGATGTTGAATTTGACCAGACCACGCTCTTCAGGGTAGTTCGCCATCGAATAAGCGCGGATTACGGTTTCGTCCACTTTCGACTCGAGATTGAAGAAGCCGAACCGCTCCCAATCTCCGCGGTACTCATCTTCCACCTCAAAGTCTTTAAATTTGACGTGATGCGGTGGTACTTCCAACTGTACGTAGCCACCAGCACGAAAATCGACGTTTTCGCCCTCAGGCAACTTAAGCGTAAGCTCTTTAATGAACGTCGCCACGTTCGGATTGGAGACGACCTCGCATTCCCAACGCTTAACGCCGAAGAGTTCAGGTTCCACCTCGATCTGCATGTCTTGCTTCACAGCCACCTGACACGAGAGGCGCCATCCGGCTTTTGCTTCGCCTTTTGTGAACGCGGACGCTTCGGTTGGCAGAATGTCTCCACCACCTGACTTGATCACACAACGGCACTGCTGGCACGAACCACCACCGCCACAAGCAGACGGCAAATAAATACCTGCGTCAGCCAATGTACTCATCAATTTTCCGCCCGCGGCGACTTTGATGCTTTGTTCTGGGTTGTCATTGATGGTGATGGTGACATCACCCGATGACACCAGCTTTGAACGGGCCGCCAAAATCACTGCAACCAGGCCGATAACGACCACAGTGAACATCGCCACACCCAACATGATGGTCATATTTTCCACGTTCTGTGCTCCTTACAGTGAGACGCCAGAGAAGGACATGAAGCCAAGTGACATCAATCCAACCGTGACAAAGGTGATTCCAAGTCCTTTAAGACCTTCGGGCACATCCGAGTACTTGAGCTTCTCCCGAACTCCAGCCAAAGCTGTGATCGCAAGTGCCCAACCCACACCGGCTCCAAGGCCATACACCACCGACTCGCCGAAGGTGTAGTCCCGCTCCACCATGAACAATGACGCACCCAAAATCGCGCAATTCACTGTAATCAATGGCAAAAAGACCCCCAACGCGTTGTAAAGCGCGGGGACGTACTTGTCGAGAAACATCTCGAGGATTTGCACCAAGGCTGCAATCACGCCGATGTAGGACAACAGCCCCAAGAATCGCAGATCCACATCACCAAGCGCGGGAGAGAGCCAAGTTAAGGCACCCTCTTTAAGCAGGCCATTGAGAATCAGATTGTTCACCGGGACAGTGATGGCCAAGACCACAACCACTGCTACACCGAGACCTACCGCTGTTTTAATGTTCTTCGACAAGGCCAAAAAGGTGCACATACCAAGGAAAAACGCCAAGGCCATGTTTTCCACAAACACTGCTTTGATAAAGAGACTAATGAAATGCTCCATCTCAGGCCTCCTTCAACTTGGTGTTAGGCGCGATTTTGAATTCATCACGCTCGATCTGTGCCGTCTTCCAGGCACGGATTCCCCAGATTAAGAATCCAATGATGAAAAACGCAGAAGGTGGCAACAACATCAGACCGTTGGTGTAATACCAGCCGCCCTCAGTAACTTTTGGCAACACTTCCATACCAAACAGCGAACCGGAGCCAAACAACTCACGGAAGAAGGCGACGACCATCAAAATCGCGCCATAACCGAGCCCGTTACCCACTCCATCGATGAACGAATCAATCGGTCCATTCTTCATGGCAAAGGCTTCTGCACGCCCCATCACAATGCAGTTGGTGATGATCAACCCGACAAATACCGACAATTGCTTTGAGATCTCATAAGCAAAAGCTTTCAGAATCTGATCCACCACAATCACCAGTGAAGCGATGATGGTCATCTGCACAATGATTCGGATGGAACTTGGAATCTGCGAGCGAATCACCGACACAAACAAACTAGAAAATGCCGTCACCGCGATCACCGCCAGCGACATTACCAGAGCCACCCACATACTCGAGGTGACCGCGAGCGCTGAGCAAATACCAAGCACCTGCAGCGCGATGGGGTTGTTGTTAATGACTGGGTCAAACAACAATTCTTTGGTTTTCGCCATCAGATCCGTCCTTGTTTCACATTATCCAGAAACGGCTTGAAGCCAGCATCTGACATCCAGAATTGAATCAGGTTATCCACTCCGCGCGAGGTCAAAGTGGCACCAGAAAGTGCGTCCACACCGTAAGTATCCGAAGGGCTGGCTCCGCCTTTCACTAAACGCACCGCCACCGCATCGCCCTGGTAAATTTGCTTTCCAGTCCACTGCGCCTTCCAGTTAGGGTTGTCCACTTCGCCGCCAAGGCCAGGGGTTTCCGCGTGTTCGTAAAAACCGAGTCCGGCCACTGTGTTGGCATCCCCTTCGAGCGCCACAAACCCATAGAGTGTCGACCACAGCCCATAGCCATGCACCGGCAAAATGATCTTTTCAATTTGCTCAGCGTTTTCGATCAGGTACACCTTAGCGATCTTGGCTTGGCGCTTGATTGAGGCAATGTCCTCATCACCTGACAACACCCGATTCATGGACGGATCCTTAGACGCCTTCCGTTGGTTGTAGGTGTCAGGATCCATGCCCTCAACAAACTGACCGGTACTGAGGTCGACCAAACGCGGTGTCACTTGCATGAATTGCTCTTGCACAGACTTCGATGGGTCATAGAGCCCCGCCGCTTGCAAGATATTCATCTGCATATTGGCCTGTTCATTGATAACCTGCGCCGGGCGTAGGGCTACNGCGGCGATACTGACCACCACCGAACACACCAGACACAACGCCAGTGCAACGACGACAGTGCGTTGAACGGATTCTTTATTGGACGACACTTCGCAACTCCCTTCGCTTGATGTTGGCCTGCACCACAAAATGATCAATTAACGGCGCAAACAAGTTGGCAAACAAAATGGCCAGCATGATCCCCTCTGGGAAAGCCGGGTTGACCACACGGATCAACACTGCCATCAAGCCGATCAAGGCACCGTAGAAATACTTACCCTGGTTAGTCATCGAGGCGGACACCGGATCGGTTGCCATAAAGAACATACCAAAGGCAAAGCCGCCCACCACCAGATGCCAGTACCAAGGCACGGAGAACATTGGGTTGGTGTCTGATCCCACGACATTCAAGAACAGCGAGGTTGCGACCATACCCAAGAACACACCAGCAACAATCCGCCAGCTGGCAATACCTTGAAGCAACAAAATCGCGCCACCGAGCATGATGGCAAAGGTCGATACCTCACCAATTGATCCCGGTACGTTGCCGATAAACGCATCGAACCATGTGAAGTCAGAAATCACCTGGTTGGCCGATGCAAGCGCGGACACTCCACCCTCAGCCATCATGCCAAGCGCTGATGCTCCAGTGTAGCCGTCGGCTGCGACCCACACGGCATCACCAGAGATCTGTGCGGGGTAGGCAAAGTATAGAAATGCACGCCCGGTCAGCGCGGGATTCAAGAAGTTTTTGCCGGTGCCACCAAAAACCTCTTTACCGACCACAACTCCGAAGGTAATGCCAAGCGCCGCCTGCCAAAGAGGTAAGTCCGGAGGACAGGTCAGCGAAAACAACACCGACGTCACGAAGAATCCTTCGTTCACCTCATGCTTACGTACCGACGCAAACAATACTTCCCAAAACCCGCCGACNATAAAAACGGTCGCATAAATCGGTAGGAAGTAGGCAAACCCATAGACCAGATTCGACCACAGACTCGGATTTCGCCAATACTCAGCACCAGCGAGCAACTCAATCACGCTACCACGCAAGCCTTCAGGCGCCAGAGCCCCTGCCGTGATGGCCTCTGCNGCGTTCTGGCCCAGGAAATAGGCGCCAAAAAACATCGCAGGGAAGGTGCACATCCACACCGTGATCATGATCCGTTTCAAATCCACACCGTCGCGCACGTGCGCAGTCGATTTCGTGGTCGAACCCGGCGCATAAAAAATCGTGTCGACTGCTTCGTACAGCGCGTAGAACTTCTCGTATCGCCCTCCAGGGTGGAAGTTCGGCTCAATCCGATCCAGATAAGCACGTAGTGACATCATCAACTCTCCAGTTCAATGGTCGTCAAATTGTCCCGAAGAATCGGGCCGTATTCGTATTTGCCGGGACACACGTAAGTACAGAGCGCGAGGTCCTCCTCAGCGAGCTCCAAAGCACCAAGTTTTACCGCCATGTCGGTGTCACCCACAATCAGTGCGCGCAACAACTGCGTTGGTAAAATGTCCAAAGGCATGATTTTTTCGTAAGCACCCACAGGCACCATCGCCCGCGGCGAGCCATTGGTGTTGGTGGTGTAGTCAATCAGTTTCTTGGGTGTGAACTTGGATAAATAAATACCCAACACCGAATGTTTGTTGGTACCCGGTGACAACCAACCAAACGGAATCCGTGCTGTACCTTCAGGCAAACACGATACCTGCTGGTGGTAGCGGCCAAGGTAGGCGCCCGTATCTTTCGCAGTCCGACCGCCCAAAACAGACCCCGTCACGACGCGATGATCACCTGCCTCAAGTGAACCCGCAGTCAATTCGGTCAGCGAAGCACCCAAACGGGTCTCCAGCACCCGTGGATCAGTCACCGATGGACCGCCCAATGCCACCAGCCGGGTTACCGACAACTGCCCATCGCGGAACAACCGACCGATTGCAATGACATCTTGAGCGCCCAAGTGCCACACTTCCTTACCTTCACCGATCGGATCTAAATGATGGATGTGGGTACCAACCAAGCCTGCAGGATGCACACCGCCGAAGGTCTCGACTCGCGCACTACCGGTCGCAAAATCGGCATCTGGTTGGCGGCACACGATCACCGGCCCTTCGGTAAGGTGCGCGAGGACATCCAAGCCGGCAACGAAAGCGTCTGGGTCTTTGGCGATTGCCAAGGTGGGATCTAAAGCCAATGGATTGGTATCCATCGCGGTGACGAAAATCGAATGCGGCGTGGCGTCGACTGCCGGAATTTTCTCGTAAGGCCGCTTACGGATCGCAGTCCANAATCCACTGGAAACCAATTGCGCTACGACCTGCTCGCGACGCAACGTCTGCAGATCAGCGTGGGCATCAAAAGAGACGGCAGCATCGCTACCATCCAACTCAATGACCACCGACTGAAACATCCGACGATCACCTCGGTTGATTTCCACTACGGTACCAGCGCCCGGTGCAGTAAACAGGACGCCTTCGTTTTTCTTGTCACTAAACAACGGCTGGCCCAGCTTGACCTGCTCGCCTTCACGGACCAGCATCGTCGGCTTCATGCCAGGGTAGTCTGCACCTAGCACCGCTACGCGACTGATGACGGGGTTTTCAGCGATTATTTGACGAGGTGCGCCTTTGATGGGCAAATCCAGCCCAGTTTTGATCTCGATCATCGAGTCCGTTCCTACCTGTTCAGATTCAGTTTACGCTTGTGGCGTTCAAACTTAATGGCATAAAAACGCATTAGTATGGCGGGTGTAGATTATAAGAACGTTGGACAGCAATCGCTAGGGTGAATTGCAAAATTCGACAATTAATTTCGCACATGCAACACAGCCATCCGTCATTGCCCTGCCACTTTGTCAGTCAATAACAGGGCAACACCACATCGCTCCAATGCCCGCTAGGCTCAGTGTAAAAGGAGTGACTATGCGCACCAATAAAGACACCTCAAAACCAAGGATTGACGCGCTAATGCGCGATCCAAAAGCCATTCGATGGCAGCCCAAATCACCCCCCACAGATGGTGATTATGTGGTGTTTATTGATGAGTCAGGTGATCCGCATTTGGACCGCATAGACCCGCTGTTTCCAGTACTTAATCTGGTCGCTGTTCTCATCCGAAAGGAGGATTACCTCGACCACTTGCTACCACAACTTAACGCCATCAAATTGAAATTTTTCAACACCACCCAGGTGGTCCTGCACGAATCTGAAATGCGCCACAAACAAGGCACTTTTAGGCTGCTCGAAGACCAAAGCACCCACTACCGATGTGTCAATGCACTCCTTGAGCTACTAACAGCTGCACCAATCCGTGTCATCGCGGCAAGCATTAACAAGCAGCGGCTATTGGCTCGCTATGCGCGTCCCTATGATCCATACGATCTCGCCATGCGGTTTTGCTTGGAGCGCATCCAGCACGTGTTAAATCAGCAACAGCAACGCCACCTGTGCACGCAGGTGATTTTCGAAAGCCGCGGCAAACGTTTAGATCAATTGGCGCTGGCGCACTGGTCACGGATCCGTCAAGCCGCGAATCCCATGGGACCCCACACCACTGATTTTCTCAGTTTCCCGATGGAGCCTCTATTTATCGCAAAAAAAGCCAACGTGGCCGGTTTACAAATTGCTGACCTGATTGCGCGACCGATTGCACGCGAAAGCTTAGAGCCTGGGAATCAAGCACGCGTCATGCGGGCGATCTCAAACCGACTGATCGCCCACAAAATATTTCCGCGCCGACCTTATTGCGTTGGGAAGACTCGGTTCAGTCCTTCGGCGAATTCACGACAGGCCACCTCATATCCAGACCAGGCGGTCTTACGCACCACGCCATCAGCATCTGCCCACACCTCGATCTGACAGGGCTCAATGTGCGATTCTGCGAACCAACGGTATTTTGTTTGCCCACTGTCGCTACTGGTTTCCACCGCCTCGCCTAATGCTGACTGCAACTGACTGACGTTCTGCCCCATGGCCGACGCCAATCCATGATTCATCCGATCGATTGACAAGCTAGAACACCCAACCAGCGCAAGCGCACTCACACCCATAACCCAAAATTTCAACATCACATCCCTCCAAAATGAGACCACTCATGCAGTGACGAAAAGCCTACGCCGATTCTTGAAATTAACCAGAGTATTCCCATCAATCTCCATTGTTCGGGAGGTCTCCATGTTTCCATTCACTCGCTACATCCTCGTCTCACTATTGGCGCTGTTCGTGGCCTTTAGCCTCGCTGTCTCTGCAGACACCTCAGTGCGAGCGCACTATCTTGCGGACGAACTCACCCACCCTTGGTCGATGGACTGGTTGAGCGACGACGAGCTGCTCATTACCGAACGCGACGGAAATCTAATTAAACTGAATCAGCGCACGGGGGAACGGATGACGATCTCAGGATTGCCACCGATTGCTGTGAATGGCCAAGGTGGGCTGTTCGATGTGCGGCTATTGCGCGACGACCA
>JGI26086J50260_1000097_pt1 | contig 53706 bp, 43 predicted proteins | sample SaaInl3SG_22_DNA_FD_50260 | JGI IMG/M metagenome (IMG submission 50260)
GTACGATTTGTACACGCTCAAGGCTTCTTTGCACTTGAGTTGTTGCTCAGGGGTGTCGCCGTAGCGTTCGTCTTGCGCCAAGCCCAAAGGAGCGAGGAGGAGCACAAAAACGGCGGTCAACAGGGTCTGATAGGCTTTCATGATTGGAGCGTTTCTCAGGTTCAATGTGGTTCTTCTCAGGAATTCAGGTTCGTCAGTCGTACAACCGCGGTGTCAGCCAAAGGTTCTTCACATACGGGGTCACAGACACGCCGATGTGNAGGCGAAGGTTGGTTTCACGGTGGATGGATTCAAGTTCTGTGTAGCGTTGACCAACATCCATGCCAAGATGAAGTTGGCTTGCGCTGCGGCTTCCTTTGAGTGGGGTGTTCAAGCCCAAACTCACACGCCGCTCCTGCAAGGGGAAAGCGTCCTCCCCGTCCGCACTTGTCAGGGTCACGGGCAAAGTGGACTGGCTAAATCCTGCACGGTACGTGGGGCGGACAATTTTTCCGGGTTTCCGCCCCGGCGTCCAAACCAAACCCACGGCTGTCGTGCTTGCGTCTCCCCATGCCCCGGAACCGTCCATCAAATGTGGGAGGGACGCCGCCGCTTCAGACCACGCTTGGCTGTGGTGGTCGACGTAAAGGCCAATGCGATTTCCAGTCGGTCCGTCCCATTGAATGCCACCACCAGCCGTCCATTTGGCCGGAATGGTTCCGCTCAACACTTGCTCGTCGAATGCCGACGTGTCCACCCCCGTCACCACGTTGTTCAGAATCAGGGTGGATTCCACAAGGCGATAGTAGTCGGTGTTCAAAGCGCGTGAAGGACTCCAAGTGCCTCCCATGCGAAACAACCAGCTTCCCTGGAATTGCTTGTATTCGTTGTACTTGGCTTTCAGAACTTGAAAGGCCTCGGCACCGAGCACAGCACCTGTCGCGCGATGACGGGAGGAGATGGTGGTTCGGACGTCTCGGAAGGAGAGGTCGGCGATGTCCAGGGTGGCCGTTTGGAGGGCATTTCCAAACCAGTGGTCGATCTGCGCTCCCACGTCGAGTCCGTTCGAACTGATCAAGACACTGTCCGCGGAACCCGCATTGATCCAATGCCGGCCACGCCATCCATGAGCGAATCCGAGGTAGGCACGAGCCAACCCTCCCGTGCCGTCATACGATTCCACGATGTTTCCTAACGTGGTGTCGGAGGTGGCACGCGTCACGGAAAACGCCTTGGATGTCAACGGCGTCAGGCCAAGTTGCAGGGCGCTGCGCGAACGAGGCTGCTTGATGACGAGGCCAAAATTCCCTGGACCCCCGGTCAAGGCGGTGCTCGTTGCGTCCCCCTCGCTCAAGCGCATTCCCTGCATGTGTATGGATCCCTGGAACGTCGGGTTGGTCAATCCCGCAGCCGAGGCCGGTTGGTCGGCGTTGACCACCAAGTTGGTGGCGGAAATGCTCGTGATGCCACCCATGCCAGCCAGGTTGGGGGTCAAATTTCCTTGCCAGGTCCCAAGCCCAAACCGCGCAAATGGGCTGAAGTCGGTTTCTTGCGACCAGCCGAGGTTGGCTGCTCCCAAGCTGAGCACGAGCGCAAGCCAAACGCGTGTTCCGAGAGAAAACACGGGGGAGTCAGGGGTGAGGGTGGGCGTGTGTATACAGTGCATGATACCCTTTGAGGGTCAAATGAGCGTCGGCGAATTTCGGGCGGATGTCGCGGAGTTCCAAGTGCGGAGCATCTCCTCCAGTGAGGACAACCCCGAGATTTGGCACTTCTTGGCGCAAGGCGTCCCATTTCCCTGAAATTTCTGCCGACAATCCGCCGCATGCTCCAGCGAGCAGGGCTTCATCCGTTTGCCTTCCAATGGCTGCAGGTTGATTCAGGTTCGTCGTCGTCTTTTCGAGGCTGGGGAGGGGCAAGCGTGCGGTTCCTGCAGACATGGCTTGCAACCGCATGCCCATTCCTGGAGAGATCGTCCCTCCGAGGTGCACGCCTCCAGTCACGACATCGACCGTCACGCACGTGCCGGCATCGACAATCATCCAGGATCCCTGGGGGTCGGCTTCCGACAAGGCACCATGGAGCACTGCGAGAACGTTCGCAACGCGATCCAAGCCGAGGGTCTGCCCTTCGCGCACCTCGGTGACCAGGGGGGTTGGGTCGCCGGGCCGCAAAACCCAGGCCTCAGGGAAGGCGGAAATCCAAGGGGCGAGATCTCCGCTTCCGGTGACCATGATGGGCTCTCCGGCTTTCACGGCATCTTTCCACGTTGTCGCTTGACTGGGGTCGTTGGCGGGGGCCGTGAGGACCTCGGAAAGGGGGTTCCCTCCGACGCCGTCCCTCGCCGAGAAGGAGGCCCACTTCGCCCGCGTGTTGCCCACGTCGAGGATCCACCTGATCATGGCCATGAAAGCGTTTCCATCAAGCGCCGCATGTCCGCTTCCATGCGTTCCAGCACGGGTGCGGTGCTGTCGGGATTGGGTTGATGCGCGAAGTAGAGAGATCCACGCATGAAGTGTTCTGAACTGTCGGTGACAAAAAATTGCAGCGGCGCCGCAACGGGACCTTCAAGCACGTACAACATGCCCGACTTTCCGGATTCGTTTAAGGCGTAACGACGGATGCCCGTAGCGGCAACTTCGTGCCCAAACACCAAGTCCTGCGCGTCATTCATCAACTCGGACAGCCGATTTCCCACGGGCACTTCGGTGCAGTGCACTTTCGCCTTGAATCGCGGAAACGTCAGATTGTACCAACATCCTTGGGCTCCTTCGGGCGTGGCCCGAAGTTCCACTTTGGCATGGTTGGGCAGGTTGTACCCTGTCCCGCATGGACTCACGTAGGGCGTGGACGACGTGTCAGGCAGGGCAATGCGAACGTGACCTAAGGGTTTGGGGACAGGCAGAGGTGCTGGGCGTGTCCACAGGTAAACCCCACCCACCAGTGCGAGCAGTCCTGCCATCCACACCCAAGGGAGTTTCCGTCTTGGGGGGTGATTGCGACCCTCGATGCTCATTCAAGGTCCGATTCAGGGGAGGTCGAATCCTCGGGCCGCGGCAACATGATTTTCACACGGTGAATGCGACGCGCGTCTCCTGCGTCGACCTGGAGCACTGCACCTTCAAATTCGATCGATTCACCTTTCCGCATCAACCGACCCGATTGTTCGACCATGAAACCTCCTAGCGTGTCGCTTTCGCCCTTCGCCGCTTCCCAGACTTCTTCGTCCAAACCGAGGATGCGGTAGGCGTCGAGGAGTGGGGTTTTGGCTTCCATGAGGTAGGTGAATTCGTCGAGCACCGAGTGCATCACCTCTTCGTCATCAAACTCGTCTGCGATTTCCCCCACGATTTCTTCCAACACGTCCTCGAGGGTGACCAAGCCGCTGGTTCCGCCGTACTCGTCGACCACAATGGCCATGTGGATTTTTTTCTCTTGGAATTCGCGCAAGAGATCGTCGATTTTTTTGCTCTCTGGGATGTACATGGGCGGCCGAAGGACCGCTGTCCAATCAAGTTCGTCCTGGTGGAGGTGCGGCAGCAAATCTTTCACGTGAAGGACGCCGACGATTTGATCTGCAGACCCCTCATGCACGGGGATGCGGCTGAAGCCCGTGGCCACAATGGTGGCGCGAACATGCTCCCAAGAATCCCTTTTGCTGAACGTGCTGATGTCCGTACGAGGGGTCATCACTTGCTTGGCATCTTTGGATCCAAAGTTGACAATGCCTTCTAAAATGCGCTGCTCGTCTTCCGTCCGATCGGCGTTGTCGGTCAGCTCGAGGGCTTGTTCCAGATCTTCGACGCTCACCTCCGTGTTGGGAGACGTCAACTTGTCGTCCATCCAGCTGCCCAGACTCACCAAGGGGAGCCAGGCAGGCTTCAGCATGCGTTGGGCCCAAAGGAGGGGGGCCGAAGTGAATTTGGCGAGTTGCATCCCAAAAGATGTGGCGTAAATCTTGGGGATGACTTCGCCGAACAAAACGAGCAGGAACGTCACCCCCACGACGTGGATGAGGGTGTTCACCCACGCGGGAAGGGCATCACTTGGAAACAACTGCTCGGCGACGACGGTCGCAATCAGGACAATGCTGATGTTGACCAAGTTGTTGACCACGAGAATCGTGCCCAGCAAATTTCGTGGCCCTTCCGTGTTGTTGGGCGTGCGCATCAATTGCAGCACGCGTTTCGCTCCCGGATGGTCGTCGTTTTCGAGATCTTGGAACGCCTGAGGCGAAAGGCTGAAAAAGGCCACCTCTGACCCCGAGACAAGCGCAGAGATCACAAGCAATCCAACCACAACGGCCAAACTCACTCCGTGTTCCATCAAGGCTGTTGCACTCTCAATAGGGTCCATGGAAGTGGCCTCGCGTTAGAAGGGGAGGTCGTCCGCAGACCCGTCCGCCACAGTGGGCGCGGGTTGAGCCACGGGTTGGGCCACGGGTTGGGCGACCGGTTGGCTTTGAGGGGCCNCGGCTTTCTGGGCCGCGGGAGACGCTTGTTCGTCTCGTCCAGGGGCCGGCCCCAAGAGTTGCATCACGTCGCCGACCACCTCCGTGGTGTAGCGGTTTTGGCCTTGTTGGTCTTGCCACTGGCGGGTCTTCAACTTGCCTTCGATGTACACTTGAGAACCGGTTTTCAGGTACTTCCCGGCGGTTTCAGCCAAGCCACGCCACAGCACCACGCTGTGCCATTCGGTGGTGGTGATGCGCTCGCCAGATGCGCGGTCGGTGTAAGATTCGGAAGTGGCCATGCGCAAGGTGCACACGGGAACTCCGTTGGGCGTGTAGCGCAATTCGGGGTTTTGACCGAGGTTGCCCACGAGGATGACTTTGTTGATGCCTGCCATGGTTCGAAGGTACGGTTTTACATGCGTTCTGACGCGGTCAAGGCGGCGTAGACTTCCTCCCACTTTTTGGTCAACAGGCGGGGTCTCGCGAGTGCGCTCAATTCGCGCCACGTCATGACATGGGCATCGCTCGCGTTGGCGTAGGCACGCAGGCTGGCCTGATCGCCCGCCTGCCAACCGTGGAAGGAAGCTGAAATGAGGCGGTGCGACAAGATGTGCTTCACAGGTTCAAGAAGCAGCCCGACTGAAGCAAAGTGACCTGGAGGAGGAATTTCAGGGAAGGTCCACATTTTGGGCCAAACCCCATTGTCAGGACGTTGCACCACCACCACCCATTCCCCGCAGGTGACGACGTGCCAATGCAACTCCCAAGGCACAGGTTTTTTCTTGGGCTGTTTCACGGGAAGGGAACGCCAAACATCTTCGCGTCCGGCGCTTGCGCAGGTCGCCTCAAGGGGACACGCTGTGCAATGAGCTGCCCTCGGGGTGCACACGAGTGCGCCNAGTTCCATGACGGCTTGGTTGTGGTCGCCAGGATGTTGCCGATCCAAAAGGGCATCAGCGACATGCTGCACCGCGAGTGCGCCTGCTTTTGAATCGACGGCTTCGGCGATGCCAGCCCACCGCGCCACGACACGTTGCACGTTTCCGTCCACGGCCGCCACGGCTTCCCTCAAGCCGATGGACGCGATTGCCGCAGCGGTGTACGGTCCGATGCCGGGAAGCTCCAGCCACTCGGCGTGCGTACTTGGAAAATCGCCCGCCTCGTGGATGGCTTTTGCGGCGCGGTGCAACAACCGGGCACGTCGGTAATACCCCAAGCCCTCCCACGCCTTCAGCACTTCGTCCTCCGAAGCACGAGCCAAATCAGCCACAGCGGGAAACGCCTCCCGGAAGGCATGCCACTTCGGGACGCCAGTTTCCACGCGGGTTTGTTGCAACATGATTTCACTGATCCACGTGCCGTAGAGGGACGGCTCGGAGCGCCATGGCAGGTCCCGTGCGTTGGCCAAATACCACGCTCTCAAGGCCTTTGTGGTCAACAAGGCCCGCTCGGGGTCCAAAGTATTTTGCAGAAAACCCGGTTCATTCATTTCGTTTTCAAAGGTATGCGCGTATTTTTGCACCCCTGAAAACGCCCCACTGGGACGTTGAATTGAAACCACAACCCTACAAGAAACCTGCAAAGACCATGACCAAGGCGGACATCGTAAGTCAAATTTCCGATCAGACCGGAATGGAGAAAGGAGACGTTCAAGTCACTGTGGAAGCGTTCATGCGCGCCGTCCGCAGCAACTTGGAGATTGGAGAAAACGTGTACTTGCGCGGTTTTGGGAGCTTCGTGGTGAAAACGCGCGCCGCCAAGACCGGACGCAACATTTTGGCCAAGAAGTCCATTCAAATTCCCGCTCACAACATCCCATCCTTCAAGCCTAGCAAGGATTTCGTGGAGAATGTGAAGCTGAACGTCAAGGTCAAGTAAGCGCAGCAAGCATGGCCATGTCCAAATCCACTTGGGTCCTCGTGGCTGGCGCAGGAGCGTTGGCAGCAGGCATCATGTGGATGCCACGGATTCCGGCCTCAGCTTCGGCGGTTCATTCTCACTCCGAAGAGGTGGCGCTGGAAGACATCGGGACAGACCCTGTGGACATCGCGATCGCCAAGGTAAACGGGGACAACCCCATGGAAGGGATTTTGGAACTCAGAGCTTTGGCCGAAGAGACTCCCCCTAACCTCGATGCCGTGCTCTGGCTAGGGCGCTTCAGCGTTCAAAGTGGACAGCTCGAAAAAGCCCGAGAGCGTTTCGAGCAGGTCATCAACGCTGCACCGGATCGCGTAGAAGCGTATTGGGAGCGCGCCATGTTGGACATGGAAGAGGGGTTTTTGGAAGATGCAATTCAAGGGTTTGACCTTTGCATCTCAGCAGACGAAATGTACGTGAATGGACGCTTTTTCAAGGCTCGTTGCCTGGAGGCCATGGGGCAAGCGGATCAAGCACTGACGGAATACAAATCTTACCTGCCACTCTCCCCCGACACGGCTGTGTCGAGAAGTGTGGAAGGCATTATCGAACGGCTTGAAGCTGGCTCGCCAGCCTTGGGCACCTAAACAACATCATCATGCCAAGCGGAAAAAAGCGCAAGCGTCACAAGATGTCGACGCACAAGCGGAAGAAGCGTCTTCGCAAGAACCGTCACAAGAAGAAGTAATTGACGCGGCGCGGGGCAGAGCTTAGGCTCGTGTCCCGCCGCCGTGACTTCATGTGATGGACGCCGAACTCGTCATCAATTCGACGTCTACGGGCGTCGACATTGCACTCCTCGAGGGGGGACAGCTCGTTGAGCTTCACCGCGACAGAGGAGACGTGCAATACGCCGTGGGCGACATTTATGTCGGCCGCGTCAGGAAGGTCATGCCCAATTTGAATGCGGGTTTTGTGGACGTGGGACATGGGAAGGATGCATTCCTTCACCATTCCGATTTGGGTCCCCAATTCCAAACGCAACAGGTTTGGGTCAAGCGCGTGATGTCCGGCAAACAGCCGACATCCGACATTCGTCAATTCAAGCGGGAAGAGGACATCGACCGCAAGGGCAAGATGAAGGATTACGTATCCGCATCGCAGCTCGTGCTGGTCCAAGTCGCGAAAGAACCCATCAGCACCAAGGGCCCAAGGTTGACCGCAGAGGTCAGCCTGCCAGGGCGATATTTGGTTTTGGTGCCGTTCAGCGACAAGGTGAGCCTGTCTTCGCGCATCAAAGGAGATAAGGAGCGCAACCGCTTGAAGCGGCTCATGCAAAGCATCCAGCCTCCAGGTTTTGGGATCATCGTGCGTACCGTGGCGGAGAACAAAGGCTCGGCCGACCTGCACAGTGACCTCGAAGACCTCGTGTCGCGTTGGAAAAAGCTCTACGAAAACCTGAAGAGTGCCAAGCCTGGCAAGCGTGTTTTGGGTGAAGTGAATAAGGTCAGTGTCGTGATGCGCGACGTGATGACGCCCGACTGCAAAACCATCCACGTCAACAATCCTCGCGTTGCCGATGAAGTCAAGGAGTTTTTGGTTGGCAACGGTTCGGGTGACGAGAGCATGGTGAAATTGAGTCCGGCGAAGGACTTGTTCAACGCGATGTCCATTCACCGCCAGATCAAGGCGGCGTTTGGGCGTCAGGTCAACCTCCAGAGCGGCTCCTACCTCGTGCTCGAACAAACCGAGGCGATGCACGTCATTGACGTGAACAGTGGAGGCCGGAAGAAGGGTGCTTCCAGCCAGGAAGAGAACGCCCTGATCACCAACCTCGACGTGGTGAACGAGATTGCCCGCTTGCTGCGCTTGCGTGACATGGGGGGCATCATCGCCATTGATTTCATCGACATGGCCAAGCGTGAGCACAACAAACAGCTCACCGATGCCATGAAGGACGCGATGAAGCGTGACAAGGCGAAGCACAACTTGTCGCAGCCAAGTCGGTTTGGGGTGATGGAAATGACGCGCCAGCGGGTGCGAGACGTGGCTCAGGTGTCTGCGCAAGACGCCTGTCCAGCCTGCAATGGCTCAGGCAAAGTCGAAGCGAGCATCTTGATTACTGAACGCATTGAGTCGGCCTTGAAGTACCTCGCAGAGGGGGAAAACCGGACGCGAATGACGCTCATGGTGCACCCCATGCTCGAAGCTTATTTGACACAAGGGTGGTGGAAGTCCATCCGCCGCGCCTGGCAAAAGGCGTTGGGCATCAAGTTGGCGATTGAATCCAATTCCAATTTGGAAATTCTCGAGTACCACATCCACAACGCGCTCGGCGAGGAAATCACNCCTGACTGAGGCGGAATCAGCGTGCGGGAGCCACAAGCTCCTTGGGGTAGCAAAGGAAGCTCTTTTCGACTGGCCGGCTCAACATTTGCAGGTTGAGGTGGTCATTCGCATCTGCAAAATCGCGTGTGGTGCCGTCTTTGTTGAGGACCAGGATCCCCTTGGGGACATAAGCCTTGTTGTCGATTCGAGCATTGCTGACCAAAAACTCAGCTTCGTCCTGCGAGAAGCCAAGGGCCTCTGCTGTAGCATTCACGCGTTCACGCACGTCGTCTTCGGAGAACGGCTCCGGACGCAGTTCGATGCGGAACAATCCGCGGTCGAGAAGTCGCTTGCTGAGCAAGGAGAGCACCCGATCCTCGTGGTGCCGCCACGACTTCATGGCGACGAAGACGTCGCTGTCATCCAACTCGCAGAACCGTTCCAAAACTTGGGGTTCTGCCAAGAATTTGGCGCGGTCCAAATCGTCGTGCAGAAACAACGACAACGCCGGAGAGGCAAAAACCGGAACGCCTTGACGCACCAAGTGCTTGGCNCGTCGCAGCACGAGCATCAGCATGTGCTCGGCACTCAACACCGTACGGTGGAGGTACACCTGCCAGTACATGAGTCGTCGCGCCACGATGAACTTTTCGATTGAATAGATGGCCTTTTCCTCGACGCAGAGTTGCCCGTCGACGACATTCAGCATCTTGATGATGCGCTCGCTGCCAACCTTCCCTTCGGTCACTCCGCTGTAGAAGCTGTCTCGGGCGAGGTAGTCAAGCCGATCCATGTCGAGTTGGCTGCTCACCAGTTGGTGAAGGAAGGGCTTGGGGTGGTGGTCGTTGAAGATTTCAATGGCCAAATCCAGCGCCCCACTCATTTCCTCGTTCAACCGCCCCATGATCAGTGCGCTGACGTCTTCGTGGTTCACGCCCTGCACGATGCTGTGCTCCAGGGCATGGCTGAATGGGCCATGCCCCACGTCGTGGAGCAGGATGGCAAGGCATGCGGCCTCCGCTTCTGCCTCGGTGATTTCCACCCCTTTGTTTCGAAGGCTGTCGATGGCTTCTTGCATCAGGTGCATGCAGCCCACCGCGTGGTGGAACCGGTTATGGACGGCGCCGGGGTACACCAGGTGGGACAACCCGAGCTGCGAGATGCGGCGCAAGCGCTGCATGTACCGGTGGTCCATCAAATCGAGCGCTCGCTCATGGCGCAAGGTCACAAACCCGTAGACCGGGTCGTTGAGAATTTTGTGGCGGTTCACCGTGCTCATGCAGATACGAAGTCGGACGTCTCGGCGTTACTTTGCCGTCAGGCGAGGTTTACGGCGAGAGACGCCGCAAGATACGCGCCGAGCCAACGCTCTGAAATGAGCTTGGCGTACGAATGCAAACTGAGATGGGACGACCACAAATTCTTTGGGCAGACGACGAGATTGAATTGCTCCGCCCGCACATCATGTTCCTCGCAGAGAAGGGGTATGATGTGACCGGGGTCAACAGCGGGGTGGAGGCCCTGGACGAAGTGGAAGCAAGGCCATTTGACGTGGTGTTCTTGGATGAAAACATGCCGGGGTTGAATGGCATCGAAACGCTTCAGCGCATCAAGGAAAAACATGCCCATTTGCCCGTGATCATGATCACGAAAAGCGAGGAGGAACACATCATGGAGGAGGCGATTGGGTCCAAAATCAGCGATTACCTCATCAAGCCGGTCAACCCCAACCAGATTTTGTTGGCGGTCAAAAAGATCCTCGACAACCAGCGACTTCAAGGCGCGCAGGCGCAGTCGACGTACATGCGCGAATTCCGTGAGTTGGCCATGAAATTGGGGGGACGCATGGGCGCCCAAGAATGGTCGGAGGTGTATCGGCGGTTGATGCACTGGCACACGACGTTGGGGGAGTCGGGGGACCGGAGCATGTTGGAGATTTTGGAAAGCCAACATGCGGAGGCGAACCACCAATTTGTGCGCTTTGTGGAAGACAACTACGAGGCGTGGATGACGGGGTTGAAAGAGGCGCCGATGCTGTCGCATCGCGTGCTGCCGGAGTGGTTGCCCAACGCGATTGAAGGAGCGGAGGGCAGGCCGGTGTTTTTGGTGGTCATCGACAACCTCCGTTGGGACCAGTGGCGCACCATTGCTCCCACATTGAGGCCTAGGTGGAACATGGTGGAGGAGAAAACGTACTTCAGTATTCTACCCACCGCGACGCAGTACGCCCGCAACGCTTTGTTTGCGGGAATGACCCCGGGTGAAATTGCACGGGTCATGCCCCAACTTTGGATTGGGGAGAACGAGGAGGGGTCCAAAAACGCCAACGAAGAAGCGTTGCAACAGGGGTTGTTTTCGCGATTGGGGGTGCAAGGCAAAACCTCATACCACAAAATCACCAACCTTCAGGCTGGCAAGAAATTGGCGGATCGTTTCCACGAGTTGAAAGGCCAAGAGGTCATCACTGTGGTGTACAATTTTGTGGACATGCTGAGTCACGCCCGATCTGAGATGGAGGTCCTCAAAGAGCTGGCGGATGATGAGGCGGCGTACAGGAGTCTGACCCATTCGTGGTTCCAACACAGCCCGCTGAAAGAAATGATGGACGCCATGGCCGACATGGGGGGGCGCATGATCTTGACGACCGACCATGGAACGGTCCGTGTGGACCACCCCGTGGAAGTGCGCGGGGATCGTGAAACCAACAGCAACTTACGCTACAAAGTTGGTCGCAATTTGGGGTATGACGCGAGCGAGGTCATGGAGCTCCGCAACCCCGACAAGGTGGGTCTTCCCAAGCCCAACGTATCAAGCACCTACATTTTTGGGAAAGGCAAGGACTTTTTGGTGTACCCCAACAACGCTGCGAAATACACCAAGACGTTCCGCGACACGTTTCAGCACGGCGGCGTGAGCATGGAAGAGATGATTGTGCCGTTTGTGATTTTGGATCCCAAAGGGGTGTGACATGGCGAAGTTGGTGGACATCTGCACATGGAGCCGTTTTGAGTTGAGTGATCTTGAAGGGGTGGCTGCGCGCCTTTCGGGGTGTTTGCCCCTCTCCGGGGTGGTGGCTGTACACGGCCCCATGGGTGCAGGGAAAACCACCCTCGTCCGAGCCTTGTTGCAGGAGTGGGGGGTGGGGGAAGAAGCCGCGAGCCCCACGTTTGGGCTTGTTCATCAGCATGTGGCACATCGCAATGGGAAAGCGGTGACGGTGCGGCACATGGACCTGTATCGCCTCGAAGATGAGGAGGAGGCGGAGCGTTCAGGAATTGCAGAAATGCTCCGAGATTCCGTGTTGAACTTGGTGGAGTGGCCGGAACGGGTGCCTGGATTGATGCCCGAGGACGCTTGGCTTTTGCGCATTGAGCCCTTGGAGGATGGGGCACGAACGTGCATTTTGTCGCAGTTGCAAGCGTGATTCGCGAAGGGTTGGCTATTTTCGACCCGCATGGAATCTGGACGCAAAGCGATCAAAGCCCTGGCCCGTGAGGCGGCTCTTCTTCCTCAAGAGGAGTTGCTGCATGCCAAGCAGGGTCACGCGGAATTGACCATTGGCATACCCGCCGAGACCAGTCTTCAGGAAAAGCGGGTTGCGCTCGTGCCGGAAGCGGTTGCCCTTCTCGTCGCTCACGGACACCAAGTCCTCGTGGAAACCCAGGCAGGTGCCGAAGCCCAATTCTCGGACAACGACTACAGCGAATCCGGCGCGCGCATTGTGTACGACCGTCGGCAGGTCTTTCAGGCGAACATCGTCTTGAAGGTCGAGCCGCCTTCACTTGAGGAAGTAGAGCTGATGGGCATGCGCCAAACGCTCATTTCCGCGCTGCAGTTGAGCGTCCAGAACGAGGGACTGCTCGAAGCATTGAGCGCCAAGAAAACAACCGCCATTGCGTGGGATTTTGTCCAAAACGAAAACGGCATTCAACCCCTGGTCCGCGCCATGGGTGAGATCGCGGGAAACACAGCCGTGCTTCTCGCAGGGGAGTTGATGGCGAGTGTGAGCGGACAAGGCACCATGCTCGGTGGCGTCAGCGGAGTAAGGCCCAGTGAAGTTGTCATCCTTGGGGCCGGTACCGTGGGGGAATATGCCACGCGTTCGGCGTTGGGGCTTGGAGCCAGTGTCAAGGTGTTTGACAATTCGGTCCACCGATTGATTCGCTTGCAAAACGCCGTTGGCCAACGCCTTTGGACATCCACCCTTCAGCCATCCGTGCTGGAAGAGGCGTTGAGTACGGCAGACGTCGCCATCGGTGCGGTCCGGGGCTCAGGTTCGCGCGCTCCCATGCTGGTCAGTGAGCCCATGGTTGCGGGGATGCGCGACCGCTCCATTGTGGTGGACGTCAGCATCGACCGAGGAGGGGTGTTTGAAACGTCGCGGCTCACCAGCCACGAAAGACCGACCTTCATCGAATGCGGGGTGATTCACTACTGNGTTCCCAACATCCCGTCCCGCGTTTCCAGAACCGCGAGCAAGGCTCTCAGCAACATCTTCGCCCCCATGCTCCTNGGAGTTGCCGGTGAGGGAGGNGTGGTNCCNTCNATCAAGGAGCACAACTTGATTCGAACCGGCGTATACATGTTCAACGGCACGCTCACCAACGAGGAAATTGCGTTGCACCGGAATTTGCCGTGGAAGCCGCTCGATTTGCTGGCAGCGACCCTTTGAAGGGCCCTTTTCAATCAAGCTTTTAGCGCTTCGCCTGATTTTTTTCCAGTCAGCGTGGCTTTGATTTCATGCAGCTTCATCAGTGCCTGGATGGGGGTCAGGTGGTCAATGTCGACTTCCATGATTTGGTCACGGATGGATTCGAGCGCCGGGTCGTCCAGTTGGAAGAAACTCATTTGGATTCCCTCCTCCTGAGGGAGGATGTCGCGAACTTCAGGTTGAGAGGAGGACGCCCCTTCCGCACGAGCGGATTCGAGAGCAGCCAGAACGTCTTCGGCTCTGCGAACGAGGCCGCGCGGCATGCCCGCCAGTTGAGCGACATGAATCCCAAAGCTGTGGTTTGAACCGCCCGGCGCCAGCTTGCGCAAAAACACAATCTTACCCTCCATTTCCTTCACGCTGACGTTGACATTGACAATGCGCGGGAAGCGCTGGCTCATGTCATTCAACTCATGGTAGTGCGTAGCAAAGAGGGTCAAGGGACGCGTCTTTCCTGTTTGATGGAGGTGCTCGGTGATGGCCCAAGCAATGCTTACGCCGTCGTACGTGCTTGTGCCCCGGCCGATTTCGTCGAGCAGGACCAAACTCCGTTCCGTGAGGTTGTTCAAGATGGCGGCCGTCTCGTTCATCTCCACCATGAACGTGGATTCGCCGCTGCTGATGTTGTCTGAGGCCCCTACCCTTGTGAAGATGCGGTCGAGAATGCCTAAGTTGGCGTGTTTCGCCGGCACGAACGACCCCGCTTGAGCCATCAAAGAAATCAAGGCGGTTTGCCTCAGGAGCGCACTCTTGCCAGACATGTTGGGCCCGGTGACCATCAAGATTTGCTGGGTGGCGGGGTCGAGCTGAACGTCGTTGGCCACATACGTCTCTCCTGTTGGCAGCTGCCGTTCGATGACCGGGTGGCGGCCCTCTGTGATGGCGATGCCTTGAGCCTCTTGCATTCGGGGTCGCGTGTACCCCAAATCTGTGGCCGTCTCTGCATGGCTAGCGAGCAGGTCAAGCAAGCCCATGGCCCGCGCGTTCTGCATGAGCGGCGCCACTTCTTTCACGCAGGCGGCCACCACCGAGGCAAAAGCAGCATGCTCGAGGGTCTCGGCCTGTTCTTTGGCGGTGAGGATTTGGGATTCCAACTCCTTCAGCTCTTCGGTGATGTANCGTTCCGCTTGCGTCAGCGTTTGCTTGCGAATCCACTCCTCGGGCACCCTGTCTTTGTGCGCATTCCGCACTTCGAGGTAATACCCAAACACGTTGTTGAACGCAATCTTCAGCCCGCTGATGCCCGTGGCNTCAGCCTCGCGATCTCGGATGGCATCGAGCGCTTCTTGGCTGTGGAAGGCCAAACGCCGCACTTCGTCAAGCTTGGCATCCACTCCTGCGGCAATGACTTCACCTTTGCCGATGGACGTTGCGGGTTCCTCCACCAATTCACGGTCGAGGCGTGCGAGCAGGCTCGAGCAGGGGCTGAGTTTTTCGAGGTAGGGAAGCAACGCTTCTTCGCCGGCCGTGGCGTCTGCAACCGCTTGAACGGCGTGCAGACCTCTNCGGATGTGGCCCATTTCTCGGGGGTTGATGCGGCCTGAGCTCGCNTTGGATGTCAGGCGTTCCANGTCTCCTACGGATTTGAGAATGACGCGCAAATCATGTCGCAGCGCCACTTCTTCGCAGAGGAGGTCGACGGCTTCGAGGCGAGCTTCGATGGCCTGAAGGTCCGTCAAAGGGGCCACCAGGCTTCTGCGCAAAGCGCGACCGCCCATGGGGGTGCATGTGCGGTCGAGCACGTCCACCAGGGTCGTTCCGTCCGGGTGGTTTGGATGGAGAATCTCGAGGTTGCGAACGGTGAATCGATCGAGCCACATGCCCTCGTCGGGTCGCATCCTGCGGATGCCTTGCACGTGGTCCAACTGACGGTGGTGGGTGGCGTCGAGGTAATGCAGAATCGCCCCGGCAGCGACAGTGGCCAACGGGGCATCGTCGAGTCCAAATCCTTTCAATGTCCCTGCGGCAAACTGGCGCTCGATTTGGTCGACNGCGTGTGCTTCCGTGAACACCCAATCGTCCAAGCGTGTTCGTGGCACATCGTCCCCAAAAAGAGCACGAACGTCCCGGTCGTGCAGGCGGTTGACCAACCATTCTTTCGGCTCCAAGCTTCGCAGTATGCGGTCAATCCAACGGCTGTCGCCTTCGGCGGCCTGAAATTCGCCTGTGCTCAAATCGAGCAACGCAAGGCCCACGGACTGAGACGTCCAATGAAGGGAAGCGATGAAGTGGTTCGCCTTGCTCTCAAGCACGTGGTCGTGCATCACCAGGCCGGGGGTGACCAATTCNGTCACGCCGCGTTTCACAAGGCCTTTGGCTTGCTTGGGGTCTTCAAGTTGGTCGCATACGGCCACTTTCAGCCCGCTCTTCACCAATTTGGGCAAATACGTGTCCAAGCTGTGGTGAGGGAAACCGGCGAGCTCGATCTCCGAAGCGCTTCCGTTGCCGCGCTTGGTCAATACAATGTTGAGGACCTTGGCGGCCGCAATGGCATCCTCGCCAAACGTCTCGTAGAAATCCCCCACACGAAAGAGCAGCACGGTGTCCGGATGCTTGGCTTTGATCCGGTTGTATTGCTTCATCAAGGGGGTTTCCTTCCCAGCCACGTTCGCGCGATTTCGAGGTTCGTCTCACCAAATGGATGAACTTCGAATGTACCCCGTTCGTGCCGGGAGTGCCCTGTTTCAGGGGGTTCCGTTATTCACAAGGGGTTCACATTGAAGGTCCACACGCGGACCTCAACCCCGGATGGCGCTAAAAATCCGACGGGGGCCCCGTCACAACCGGGAGGCCATCTCGTTCCCATCCGGAGATGCCGTTCTCGAGGTTGTACACCTCTTGGTGGCCCGCAGCCACCAATTCCTTCGCAGTCAAGCCACTTCGCCCTCCACCTGCGCAATACACCAACACGGGTCGGTGCCTTGGGATGGCGTTCATCGCGTCCTCAAACGCTTTTTCATCGCCCCAATAGTCCGCGTGTGCCGCCCCCTCCAAATGCCCTTCCTTCCATTCATCCGGGGTGCGTACGTCCAGCAGCAAAGCGCCCTCGAGGTTGGTGATGAGCTCCTGAAATTCAACGTTGCTTACGTCTTTCAGAACCGGTCCGTCGTTCTTGGATGTTTGGGCATTCCCGCATCCTGTTGACAGGGTGGACGCCAAGACAAGGATGGGCAAGGCNATCCTCGAAAACACGAAAGTGCGCATGGTCATGAGGCTTTGGCCCCGGGTTTTTTCTTGGGGGCAGGTGGGGGCNACGCGGCAACTTGGCTGTCGTCGAAATGCTCGTGTTGGGCTTCGATTTGACCTTGGGCGTAAGGTGCCGTAATCTTGAGCGACTTGGTGTCGCTCCCAGGCAAATCAAACATGGCGTTGCGCAAGATGATCTCACAAATGCCACGCAAACCGCGAGCGCCAAGCTTGCGTTCCAAGGCGTGGTCCACAATCAAATCAAGGGCGTCAGCTTCAAAAGAGAGCGCGATGTTGTCCATTGCGAACAGCTTGGTGTACTGACGAATCAACGCATTCTTGGGTTCGGTCAAAATCCGACGCAACGCACCTCGCTTCAAGGGTCGCAGTGCCGTCAGCACGGGGAAGCGACCAATCAATTCCGGAATCAACCCAAACGNCCGCAAATCCGACGGGTCGACGTAAGCGAGTGCTTCGCTCTCGTCCACCACCTGTCCTGNCGAAGCGTAACCGATGGTGCTCTTGCGAAGGCGTCGAGCGACAATTTTCTCCATGCCCGCAAAGGCCCCTCCGCAAATGAAAAGGATGTTTCCCGTGTTGACGGTGATGAGCTTTTGCTCGGGGTGCTTCCGTCCGCCTTGCGGAGGGACTTGCACGTCTGTGCCTTCAAGGAGTTTGAGCAAGGCCTGCTGCACCCCCTCGCCGCTCACGTCTCGCGTGATGGAGGGGTTGTCACTTTTTCGGGCAATCTTGTCAATCTCGTCGATGAACACGATGCCACGCTCGGCCGCTTGCACGTCGAAATCAGCGGATTGAAGCAAGCGCGACAACACGCTTTCCACGTCTTCGCCCACGTAGCCGGCTTCGGTGAGNACCGTCGCNTCNGCNATGCAAAACGGCACGTCCAACATGCGGGCGATGGTCTTGGCCAGCAGCGTTTTTCCCGTCCCGGTTTCCCCGACGAGGATGACGTTGCTCTTGTCCAACTCCACGCCTCCGTCGTCGTCGGTGTTCTTGTGCGTCAACCGCTTGTAGTGGTTGTACACCGCCACGCTGAGCGTGCGTTTGGCCGCCTCTTGACCAATGACAAAATCATCGAGGTAGGCCTTGATTTCAGCGGGTCGCCTGAGCGTGAAGTCCAGTGCGGATTGCACGCCGCTTTTGGCGGAGGCTTCCTCCAGCACAATGGCCTCCGCCTGCTCGACGCAGCGGTCGCAGATGTGGCCGGTGGCGCCGGCGATGAGGATTTCCACCTCGTCTTTGCGTCGACCGCAAAACGAGCATTGAATGTCTTTTTCGGACATGGGTGTTCGTTCCGTTGTTTGCCCTTGAAGTTAGGAAGAATCAGCTCGGGCGAACCAAGACTTCGTCAATCATTCCGTACTCCTTGGCTTCTTCGGCAATCATCCAATAGTCGCGGTCGCTGTCTCCCCAAACCTTGTCGTAGGTCTGTCCGCTGTGCGTGGCGATGATGTCGTAGAGCTCCTTCTTGAGCTTTTGGATTTCGCGCGCCGTGATTTCGATGTCAGAAGCTTGGCCTCGCGCGCCGCCCAAGGGCTGGTGAATCATCACTCGGCTGTGCTTCAAGCCAGTGCGCTTGCCCGCCGCCCCACCGCACAACAACACGGCACCCATGGACGCTGCCATGCCCGTGCAAATGGTGGCCACGTCAGGACGGATGTACTGCATGGTGTCGTAGATGCCTAGGCCTGCATAAACACTGCCTCCAGGGGAGTTGATGTAAATCTGAATGTCCTTGCCAGGATCCGTGGATTCCAAGAAGAGGAGCTGAGCCTGAATGATGTTGGCGATGTAGTCGTCGACCCCCGTTCCGAGGAAGATGATTCGGTCGGCCATCAAGCGAGAGAACACGTCGACTTCCCGGAAGGGCATCGGACGTTCTTCAATCACCGTACGCGTCATGTTGTCTGGACCCGACACTGGGCTGTGCGTGGCCGAGATGTAATCTTCGACGGTGTGGCTGCTCATGCCGTGGTGGTGCACGGCGTACTTCAGGAATTCTTTGCGGTTGTTCATGGTGCGAATCTTGAGGCCAAATTACGCCCCACACCCCTCACCCCCGGCACGTCCGCACCGGGTTGTTCACAACTGTTGGGGTAGAATCAACGGACCGCCGCCGCGAGCTTTCCGAACTCGTCAAAGCTCACGAGCTTCTCCGAAATCGTCACACGCGTTTTCAGGTCATCGACCACCTTCCGCTCGACCAAAACGTCGGCGATGCGTCGACGCTCCTTCTCGTCGTTCAGCACGTTCTTCGCCACGTTGGTGAGGGTTTCCTCGTCCATNGGCATGCCGTACTGGGCGTATTGCGCTCCGACCATGCGTTTGGCCTCGTCCTCGAGTTCGTCGGCCGCCACCTTCAAATCGATGGCCTCGGCCACGGTCTGCTGCAGGATCTGCCAACGCAGGGATTCGGCGTACCCAGGGTACTCCTCCTCGACCTGTTCAGGGGTGAGCGGGTTCTCGTTGGTCAACATGATCCAGCGCTTGAGGAACGTGTCGGGCAACTCCACCTTCATGTGGTCGATGAGGTCCACCACGAAGCGGCGGCGGAACACCCACTCCGCGTCGCGCTCAAAGTGGCCATCCAAGTCTTGGGATACGCGCTCGCGGAAGGCTTTCTCATCCGTGACCACACCCTCGCCGTAGACCTTGTCGAAAAGCGATTGGTTGATGTCGTGGGGCTCGAGTCGCTTCACTTCTTTCACCGTGAATTGGAAGTCGCCTTTCAAGTCGTGCACTTGGTCGTGGCTGATGCCAAGCATGCGGCCCAAATCGTCGTGCCCGCGGCTCACCTTGTGAGGATCGACATTCACGGTGGTGCCAGGCTCGAGGCCCACGAGAGCCTTCTTGGTCTTCTTGTCCTCCACGAATTCCACGCTGATCGTGCTGTCGCTTGAGATGCCACCTTCCAGGACNTTGCCCTCGGAATCGAGCTGAGNAAACGCGCCCACCAACATGTCGTTTTCCGCGCTCTTGTCGGGGTCAGTCATCTTGCCGTGCCGGCGCTGCAAGTCGGTCACTTGACGCTGGATGGCGTCCTTGTCCACCTTGATCTTGTGGCGTGTGAATTTGGCCTTCTTGCCGAAGTCCAAGTTCAAAGCAGGGGCCAAACCCAATTCGTAGTGGAACGTGAACGACTCGGGGTTGTTCCAATCGCCAGCATCTTCCTTGTTCTCGCTGGGGATGGGGTTGCCCAACACGTTCAATTTGTTTTCTTGAATGTGCGATTGAAGCTGCTCGCTGAGCAACGAGTTCAACTCCTCGGCCAACACGGACTGGCCATATTGGCGCTTGATCAATGGCATGGGCACCTTGCCCTTGCGGAAGCCGGGCATGGCCGCGTTTTGCTGGTGGCGCTTCAAAGTGCGCTCCACACGAGGGCTGTAATCTTCGGGGGTCAGGGTGACGGCCAATTCAATGCGGAGGTCGTCGAGGGAAGTCTGAGAGACGTTCATGGGCGAGGTTGATGTTGCCGGTTCAAGTTCCTCGAAGATGTGCGGGTGGAGGGACTCGAACCCACACGCCGAAGCACCAGATCCTAAGTCTGGCGTGTCTACCAATTTCACCACACCCGCTTCCTTCGAGGGCCGCAAAGATAGAATGTTTTTCTCGCCTGTCAACCTGCACGTTGCGCTGATGAAATGCGATGTTTTTCGCAGCGTTTGGAGTTCAGTTTTGCCGTCATGAGGCGAGCGGCACAATGCGCCATGTTGGCATGGGCGCTGGGAACGGGTGTGGTTTGGGGTCAGAATTCGGAGCCATGGTGGTCCCAAACGGGAGGCGAAGTGTCGGGCATCCAACGCATTGGTTTGCCTTGGAACGCTTTGTCGGCACGCGTTTGGGGACTGAGGCGCCAATCCCCGTTTGAGGAATGGGCATTCGGGTGGACCCACCAAGGTTGGACCGCTTGGACACAATCGGAACTCACGGCTGGAGCACGCGTTCAAACGTCGGAACATGCGCGGTTCGAAGGCATGGTTTCCGCCGGGCTAGTGAGATGGCCGGAGGTCCATGGACACTCGGGCTTGTTTCGCGCAGATGTGGCAGGAATGCATGACCGTCCTTGGGGGATCTTTCGGCTTCATGCATTTGCGGAAGCGGGGCAAGGCCAAACGTGGTGGCGTGAAAACCCCAATGCACATCTTGATCTTGGAGGCAACCGTTGGGGGTGGGAGATGTTGTGGTCACCCCAACTCGACGGGGTGACATGGCCGCTTCCGGCCTTGAGTTGGGCTTCCGACGGATCGTGGACGTTGTCGTGGAGCGCATCGCACGAAGCCTGGACAGGCCAAAGGTTGTGGCGTCGCCCTCCTGGGGGCATTCAACTCGCCTGGACCTATCCCGAGTCGCGGGTCGACGTGGCATGGCGATGCTCGCTCATCTCCAACGGGAATCGCGTCGGTCGGGCATCGACGCGAGCCCCTGAACAAGAAGGGCAACCTCGTTCACATTTCATGCGGCTAGGCACTTCAGCCCACCGCCTCCAGACTTCGTGGCAATGGGCGTGGGAGTGGTTGCCAACCGAGAAGCCTTCGCGCCTGTGAAGCGGCCCTTCACCTTGTTCCTCATCTTTGTTTTAACCACGCCTTCTTGGGCCCAAATCTCAGATTCCGATCCCATTGGCACCTGGAGCTTGAGGTGGTTTTTGGTCCGGGCTGTGGAAGATGGAAACCTGTCGAATACAGGCGCGGAAGCCATCCTGGCTCACGTTTCTCAGCACGGTCCTCCCCTCGCCCCAGAGGAAGCGTGGAGAATGGCTGGTTTGGACGTGCGGGAATGTTCATGGCTTGTCCATTCAGAAGAATGGCATGCCCTGTGTCAATCGGGGAGTGCACAGCCCAAAACAGTCGTCAAAGGAGCATTCACTTCCCAACAAGAGTGGGCCGAGGCGCGGACAGCGCGCCGCGAGTGGCGCATGCAGGTTGGTTCATTTCGAGGTCGTTTGCGCGCAGAGGAAGGCTCGGACGTGGCGGGATCCTGGGCAGGGAGCACGGCGAGGTGGACATGGGTTCTCGGAGATCACACATTGGGATGGGGTCAAGGACTCACTGTGCCGAGGTCGGACCCTTTTGGGTTGGCCTTTTTTCTAGGGTCCTCGGAATTGAGGCTTTCCACTCGGCCTACAGCATTGTACCATAGCGGTTTTGCTGGGGGGCTTCGCGGGGGCGCCTTGGAGTTCACGGGCATGCGTTGGTCCGCCGGCATCGCCGCTGGCGGGGGGCATCTTGGTGCGATGGTGAGAAGAACATGGACCCGTCACGAATGGACATGGACGTATTACCAAGCAGATCAACAGTGGCGCTGGGGAGTGGATTGGACGGGCCGACATGGGGCTTGGGATGCTCAAGCCGCGCTTGCACGGCACGAAGGAAAGACAGCCTTGCGCGTGTCGTGGCGCCTCGCACGTTCATCTTCCTTCGCGGTGCAGGCGGGGGCAGACATGGGAGTGGAACAGGGAATGTGGCGAGGAGAGGTGAGGGGCTTCATCACCTGGCAGGACCCCGACGCAAAAGGAAACGTTCAACTCCGCGTTCGAGGACGGCTAGAGGAAGGAGGTGATGTCCGCATTCAGGGTCGATTTCGAAAGGACCATCCTTGGAAGTGGTCGTTCCTGGGAACGCGCAACGAGGGCATCTTAGGGTTGCATTGGCGAGGAGATGGGCTGCGGACGACCTGGTGGACGGGGCGTGACCCAACGGGTACTTGGTCGTCGGTCCGCCATTTGGAAGCCCAATGGGACCTGCCTGGGGGCGGGAGTTGGGGCATGTTTGGGTTGGATGGACAAGCGACGTGGACTGGCACGTACGTCGCCTTGCCAGCACTCGATCTCCGACAATGGTCTCATGCACCACGCTCTGGAAGTCAAATGGGCGTTTGGTGGCGCTCGGGGATGAAATCACATCCGTCCCAACCCCTGAAGTACAGGTGTTCGTGGCAGGCTTCTTGGGCACCTTCTCAACAAGTGCCCTTTCGTTGCGCATGGCGATTGCGGTGGGAAGCGTGAGGCTCTGAAGTATCTTGCCACATCATCAACCTCACCGGAAACTGCATTCAGCGACCCAAGCATGGCCAACACGAGCGACATCAAGAACGGAATGGTATTGAACCACAACAACGGATTGTGGCAAATCGTGGAGTTTCTCCACGTCAAACCAGGAAAGGGTGCGGCCTTTGTGCGCACCAAACTCAAAAACATTGAAACCGGAAAGGTGGTTGATCACACGTTCAACGCTGGACACAAAATTGATCCGGTTCGCATCGAGACACGGGAGCATCAGTTTCTGTACAACGACGACGACGGGTACCATTTCATGAACACGGACAGCTACGAGCAGATCCGAATTGAAAAGCACCTGATCAGTGCGCCCCAATTTTTGAAAGACGGAACCATGTGCCTGGTGGTGTTTCACGCCGACGAGGAGCGGCCCATCAGCTGTGATTTGCCAAGCCACGCCGAAGTTGAAATCACGTACACAGAGCCTGGCGTGAAGGGAGATACGGCAACCAATACGATGAAGCCAGCGACAGTGGATACCGGTGCTGAAGTGCGCGTCCCGTTGTTCATCGATACAGGGGATTGGATCAAAGTTGATACCCGAACTGGTGAATACTCCGAGCGCGTCAAAAAGTAAAGTCGCCAAGGCGGCTCAAGCCATGCCCAACCCCAAGGAACGCCGACTCAAGCAAAAGCTTGAATTGCGGGACTTCAAGTTGCACGCGCTCTTGAAGGTCACGCAGGCGATCAATTCCCAAACGTCGGAAAAGGAGTTGATGCAGCAATACGTCGATTCCCTGAAGGCCAACTTGGGAATTGACCGTTTGGTGTTGTACGCCGCGGACTTGGATCGAGGACGCTGGCAGTTGCTGGTGTCTGAAGGGACGGATGGGTCTTGGCCTGCGTTCCAGCCGGCTTCTTTTTTCGAAGGGCTTGACCTTGACAACATCGGTTTGGCAGGCGCGATGGGCGGGGATGAACATCCCTCCGACGTTGTGGTCCCCGTGCATCAAAACGACGAGGCCATTGCTTTGGTCCTTGCAGGCGACACCACCGACGACGATCGCGGAGTGAGCCCCGTGGTCAAGCACCTGAATTTTTTGGTGACCTTGACGAACATCCTTGTGGTGGCCCGGCGAAACAAAGCGATGGTGGACCGCAATTTGAAGCAGGAGGCTTTGCGCCGGGAGCTGGAACTTGCGGGAGAGATGCAGGCCATGCTCCTTCCCAACTCGTGGGATCACTTGGATTTGGATGTGGCCGGCTACTATCAACCGCACACCGAGGTCGGAGGGGATTATTACGACGCATTCGCAACCGATACGGGAGACATCGTCATGTGCATGGCGGATGTGAGCGGAAAGGGCATGAGTGCCGCGCTGTTGATGAGCAACTTTCAGGCCCAGGTACGCGCGTTGTTTCAAGCGGGGACGACGTCGTTGACGGACACCCTCCATGTGCTGAATTCCCGCGTGATGCAAATTGCCCAAGGGGAAAAGTACATCACGTTTTTTGTGGCGGTCTTCCATCCTGCCAAGCGGACCATGAGCTTTGTGAATTGCGGACACAACCCCCCGTTGTTCGTGAGCCCAGACGGAAACAGCAAGTTGCTTGAGGACGGTTGCGTTGGGTTGGGAATGTTCCGTGAGATTCCGTCAGTGAACTTGGGTTCTGTGGACCTGCCTGTCGGCAGTTTGCTTTGNTGCTACACNGACGGATTGATTGAGCAGGAAAACGACCAAGAAGTCCCGTTCGGCACCGATCGCTTGTTGGGGTTGTTGGCTCACCACAAAGGCCAATCCTTGGAGGCTGTGCACCGCACAGTTGTGGCCGCTTTGGATGCGTTTCGAGGCGATGAGCCGCCGCTCGATGACACGGCCATGCTCAGTTGCCGCTTTACTTAAGGTTGTTTGGTCTGAGACTGCAGGTCAAAGACCACCATCAAGGCGAGAAACCCCCAAAACGGAGCGCTTGCTTTGTCGGTATCGAGGTAGTTGTTCAAGACCCCATGCACGAAATAAGTGACCAGACCGAGAAAAACGCCCATGGCGAGGCGCCGGTCGTCGGGGTCCATCAATGTGCGTTGCAACTTGAATCCGAGGTGACCAGTGGCCAAAAGCAGAGCAAGCAACGCCAAAAGACCAAGCAACCCCTGCTCTGACAAAGGTCCCAGGTATTCGCTGTGTGCGTTGCCGACGTCACCGTTGTTGGTGCTGATCTGGGTGCGAAGGTTGGATGTTTGGAAGGGGGCGTACTCAAATTGGTATGTCCCAGGTCCCCATCCGAAGACCGGGCGCTCTTGGAACATTGCCCACGCGCAAGACCACCTGTTGAGGCGCTCGAGGTTGGAGTCGTCACTCGACACGTTGGAAATGCTCTCCACGTGTTGGGCGAGGTCGTCGGAGGAGTCTTGCTTGTTGCGTTCGAGTTGGATCACCAAGGCGTCCCATGAAAAAGCCAGCCCTATTGCTCCGGCTAAGCCCAGCCCGAGCAAGGTTCGAAAACGAACACCGAGCAGCATCAGGACCCACAACCCGCCTGCAGCGGCGAGGCTCACCCATGCCGCACGTGTAAAGGAGAGGATTGTTCCCAACCCAATCCAGACCACGCCGATGGTCCAAAGCACACGTGAAAGGGTGGACTGGTGGGTACGCCAAGCCATGGCAATGGCCGGGGGGAGGAGCATGGCGAGCACTGCGCCGTACGAGGTGTGGTCCTTGAAAAACGGCTTCATCACCCAATGGCCAGCGCCTTTGCTGAAACCGTAATCGGCGTGACGCACGAGGGTGTAGGCGATGACGATGGACAGCGGGACGATGAGGAGGGAAAGGAATCGGTGTTTGGCCTTGGAGTCGGTCTGAAACCACTGCGCCAAAAGGAGGTAGAATGAGGCCAAAAACCAACCGCGGGCAATCCATGCTTTCAGCGACACCAGGATGTGGCTGCTGGGTAAAATGGTCAATCCCATCCAGAGGAATCCCGCCCCAATGACCCACGAAACCGGGTGTCGAAGCAGGGCTTTTTGCGGAGANTGGNCTGAAATCCAGCGAGCAGAAAACACGGCGAGCAAAGCGAACAACATGGGCTCGGTGGGCATGTACCAACCGATGGATGTCAGCCCAAATTCGCTCAGGTTGAGCGAAAGCGGCACGAGAAACACGACGGTAGACAAGTACAGGTCAATCCGCGCGAATGCCAACCAAAAAAGCAACGCCGCAGCAGGCAAAGCTAAAATGTAGGGAGCGTCAGCCGCCCACCCGGCGAGGGCNAGAAGGGTCATGGCGAGCCCTGCGAGGATGCCGGCGCGTGCAGTTGTCATGAAGGGGTCAGGCGGCGTTTTGGGCGCGTTGCAACGTGTCCCACGCCAGCATGGCAAGGAAGGCTGCGGCCACGGCCACGACCGAGGTCATGACCACAATCAACCAACGCACGGGTTTGGTCTTTTTGTCGGCTGCACTTGCGTAGTCCACGACGAAAGAGGAGGGGAGTTGAGTCTCCGCGTCCACCCGCATCAGTTCCACCCGCTTTTTCAGAAGGGCTTGCTGTTCATAGGCAGCTTCGAGGTAAGCTGAGAGGTTGTTGAAGCCGTTGGCCAACGCACCAATGCGCTCGAGGTCGCGCTTGATGGTGCTCGCTGCTGCGGGTTTTCCAGCGGCCAGCGCCATGCCGTATTGGGCAGTCAACCCTTCCACTTGTGCTTCAAANTCGTAGATGCCCAGGGCGTGNAGGGTCGCCAAGCTGTCCTCGGCCTCGGCGATTTGGCTGGAGGTTTTTGAGAGGGTGTTCAAGGCGAGGTTGAAGGCGTCCTTCGCACGGTCATTGCGCATTTTGTTTGCGACGCTGTCAACGAGGAAGGCCATGTCGTTGGCCATGTCTCTGGCAAGTTCAGGGTCGGTGTCCAGGACCCGCACTTGGATGGAGCCAAACCGCGTCAGGTTTGCGCTGACGTTGCCGTTGTAGGTCAAGCCCATTGCCGCCTTGGCACCTGATTCGCTGGGGTCAATGTCGTAGTGGGTGTACAGGTCGTACTTCTCGATGATTCGATTGCGGATGCGGTGCGAATTGAGGATTTGGAGCAAGCGCTCGGCGTCTTCGGTTTCCCCGTAAGCGAGGAGGTCGTTCTTTTTGTTTTCCTCGAAAAACTGTTCCCCGATGCTGTGTTGGGAGGTGGCGAACATGACCACCGTGCTCTCGTAGTATTCGTCGAGGATCATCGCGACGCCAGATGCGGCGACTGCAGCAAGGAGACCAACGGCGGCAAGCGTTTTCAAGTTGCGCCACAAAAACACAAGCAGGTGGGTGGACTCCATGGGGTTGGAGGGGTTGGATGTAGACATGCGTTCAGGGATTGAGACGAGAACAGCCGCGAAGGTAATGGGCACGGTCGGTACCTTTGAGCACATGGCTCGCATTGCCTTGAACGGTCGGTTGTTGGTGCCCGGCAAGATGGAGGGAATCGGTAGATTCACCCTCCGCTGCTTGGAAGGGTTGGTGGCGCTGCGCCCACACGACAGCTTTTTGCTGGTGGTGGATCGGCCTGACGACGCTTTGTTTCATTTGGGTCCCAACGTGGAAGTGCGTCGAATTCGCATCCCAGCGCGACGACCTTGGTTGATTCGNTGGTGGTTTGGTCGGCCGATGAGCCGCGTTCTTCGGGCCTGGAAGGCAGATGCATTTGTGTCGTTGGAGGGCCCGATNGCCACGGACATGCCTTCGGATTTCCCGCAATTGTCGGTGATACACGACCTGAATTTTGAGCATAGACCTGAGGGGCTGCCGTCCCACTGGGCGCATTACTACACGTCTCAATTCCCCAAATACGCCAGGCGTGCCGATGTGTTGGGCACCGTTTCGGAATACAGTCGAAGGGATTTGGAAAGCACCTACGGTTTGGACTTCGGTTCGATCCACGTGTTTTCAAACGCGGCCGACGCGTCGTTTCAACCCTCCACTCAAGACGAGGTTGCACGAGCTCAGAAGAGTTACGCCGAGGGGCGTCCGTATTTTGTGTTTGTCGGATCCCTGCATCCAAGGAAAAACGTGGAAGGCCTGCTTGCTGCTTTTGAGATGTATTGTGCCCGTGGGGGGTCCTGGGACTTGGTTGTGGTGGGGGTCGCCATGTGGTCGGAAGCACTTCCGACGCTTTCGAGTGAGGTTGCGCCCCGTGTGCATTTTGTGGGACGCCTCCAGCAAGAACATCTCGTTCTCGCGGTTTCAGGAGCGCGAGGTCTTGTTTTTGTGCCGTGGTTTGAAGGGTTTGGGATTCCTCTCATTGAGGCCATGGCCTGTGGCGTTCCGGTCATCGCCTCCAATGTCACGTCCCTCCCAGAGGTATGCGGAGGTGCTGCATTCGCCTTGGTCAACCCCTCGGACACAACTTCCATCGCCGCCGAGATGAACCGCCTCGAGTCGGATGCTTCGGCGGCTCGGGAGGCGGAGGAACGCGGCCTTCGACGAGCCGCGGATTTTTCGTGGTCCGCGACGGCGTCCAAGTTGAGCGAGGCGCTGAACCTGATTTTGCCGGCGTCATGAGTGTAAAATTGATGTCCCAAGTGGTTCGTGGCCGTGTGGAGGCGGGGTGTGATGAGGCCGGGCGTGGATGTTTGGCAGGACCTGTGGTCGCCGCGGCGGTGGTTCTCACTCCCAAGGTCGCGGAGTCTCTTCCGCTCAACGACAGCAAACAACTCACGGTGCATCAACGGCAAGAGCTCAGGAAGGAAATCGAGCGAAAGGCGGTGACGTGGGCCGTGGCGTTCGTTTCTGCGGAAGACATCGACCGCATGAACATTCTTCAAGCCTCTTTCGAGGCCATGCGCCGNGCGGTGCGGGACTTGGTCGCCACGCCCGACCACCTTTTGATTGATGGCAATCGGTTCGTCACGTCTTCGGACCTTCCGCCACATACGTGTTTCGTCAAGGGAGATGCGAAGGTGTCGAGCATAGCTGCAGCGAGCATTTTGGCCAAAACCCACCGCGACGAGTTCATGCTGGCAGCCGCGGAAACCTATCCGGGATACGGGTGGCAAACCAACATGGGGTATCCGACGGTGGCACACAGAAGGGCTTTGGTGGAACTCGGTCCGACGCCGCTCCACCGGAGCACGTTTTCGTGGGCCCCACCTGCCCCGACTTTGTTCGACTAACCTCTTGATTGGTTGGGATTTGTGTAATAGTTATAGCCCCAAGGGTGCGATGTATGTCAACCTCATGTGAAGGGAGGGTGAAATTGTCGTTGAAATGAGAGTTTTGGTGGCGGAATGCGTAATTTCACCCGTCCAAAACCTTAATTCCCAACCCATGCGTTTTTCAACTTGGCTCGCCTCGACTTTCCTCTTTTGGGGCGCAGGCTCCGCAATGGCTCAATGCGAGAACCTCTTCTTTTCAGAGGCGGCAGAAGGCTCATCCAACAACAAGTATTTGGAGATTTACAACCCCACTTCTGAGGCGGTTGATTTGACGGGCTACGCTTTCCCGAGCGTGTCGAACGCTCCAGACAACGGAGTCGGCAATTACGACTTTTGGAACACCTTCCCTGAAGGTGCTGCGTTGGCGTCTGGTGACGTGTACATCATTGCTCACCCTTCTGCTGACGCGAGTATTCTAGCTGTGGCAGACTTGACGTTTACCTTCTTGTCCAACGGAGATGATGGCTTCATGCTTGTTCAAGGAGACACCGCGAACTTCGTGCAAATCGATGCCGTGGGAGATTGGAACGGCGATCCCGGTTCGGGCTGGGAGGTGGCTGGCGTTGCATCGGGTACCGCAAACCACACGTTGGTCCGCAAGTCTTCTGTTCAGTCCGGCAACGCGGGTGACTGGGTGACCAGCGCTGGCACCAACGCCGACGACAGCGAATGGATCGTGTTGGCTTCGGACGACTGGACCAACTTGAACGCCCACACGTTTGACGGTTGTGGCGCAGCCGTGCTCGGTTGCACCAACCCCAACGCCACCAACTACGACGCTACGGCCACGGAAGACGACGGCAGCTGCCTGTTTGACAACCCTTGCAACGTGGACGGTGTGGTCGTGGAGGCGAGCAGCTTCCAGTTCGTGCCTGCTGATTTGAGCATTGCAGTTGGCCAAACGGTCGTGTGGTCCAACTTGGGCGGATCCCACAACGCCAATGGCGACGTGGACACNCAGACGGGGACTTCGTTTGGCAACCCTGAAGCCTTCTTCTTCAGCCCAATCATGGGCGCCGCTGGTGGCGTGTGCATCGGGTCCTTCACGTTCAATACGCCTGGCGTGTACACGTACGACTGTTCTGTGGGCACACATGCTGCCCTTGGCATGGTTGGAACGGTCACGGTCGGCACGGGTGGCTGCACCAATTCAGCATCAGCGAACTACAACCCTGCCGCAGACTTCGACGACGGCTCTTGCCTTGCTGTGAGCTTGACGACCATCGCGGACATCCAACTCGGCCAAGAGACGGGCCTCTTCACGGACAGCGTGGTGGTGACTTCCGGGGTGGTGACGGGCGTGTTTGGAAGCAACGTCAGCATTCAAGACGGCCAAGGTGCGTACAGTGGCTTGTGGCTCTTCTCTCCCGACGTGCCTGTGCAGGTAGGGGACCAAATCGAAGCCACAGGTGCTGTGACGGAGTACTTTAACAAGACCCAAATCAGCACTCCAGCTGTGGTGATCCTCAGCCAAGGCAATGCGTTGCCAGCCTCCGAAGTTTTGACCACGGCAGAAGCTGGTACGGAACCATGGGAGGCCGTTCTCGTGCAAGTCACGGGTGCCGTGACCAACCCGAGCTTGGGCTTCGGTGAATGGGCCATGTCTGACGGTTCAGGTGAAATCGCTGCGGACGACGCCGGCTTCGACGCCATCGGTGCTGGACTCGTCGGCCTTGGAAACGAGCTTCAGTTGACTGGTGTGGTGGACTTCTCGTTCAGTGCCTTCAAGATTCAGCCACGCGAAGTGGCCGACGTGCTTCTTTACGGGTGCACTGACAACGGTGCTGCGAACTACAATGCCTTGGCGACCCTTGACGACGGCGGTTGTGTCTACGTGGGTGGCGAGTGCGGTCTTTTCATCTCGGAGTACGCGGAGGGTTCCGCGAACAACAAGTACATGGAATTGTACAACCCCACGTCTTCCCCCATCTTCCTCGACGAATACACGTTTGGAAACTGCAGCAACGGATGTGACGCCTTGGGCGGAGCTTCTTCCATTACGGGTAACGTGGATTTCTGGACCTTCAACTTCCCCGCAGGTTCTCAAGTGGCTCCAGGCGGAACGTTCATTGTGGCTCATCCCTCTGCGGACGCGACCATCTTGGCGGTTGCCAACATGACGTACACCTACCTCAGCAACGGTGACGACACTTACGTTCTCGCGAAGATTGCCGGAGGCGACACGACGGTGGTCGACATCCTTGGCGATTTGGGAGCAGATCCCGGATCCGGATTCGCTGTGGCTGGAGTCTTGAATGCCACCCAGAATGCGACTTTGGTTCGGAAGCCTGATGTGTCTACGGGCAACGGCGGTGACTGGGCCGCGAGCGCAGGCACCAACGAAATTGACACGGAGTGGGTCATCAACCTTCAGGACGACTGGACCAACCTCGGAGTGCACACATTCACAGGCGCATGCGCTGTGGACAACACGGGTTGCACAGACCCAGGTGCGGTGAACTACGATGCAACCGCGACGGAAGACGACGGTTCGTGCATCTTCATCCCCAACCTGACGATTCAGGAAATTCACAGCGGGAACTTTGGCGGATCTGTGGTGACATCCGGGGTTGTGACGGCGGTTTACACCAACAACAGCGCGCTCGCGGGTCAACCCTCTTACGTCATTCAGAACGGCACAGGTGCTTATTCCGCGATTTGGGTCATTGGAAGCGGTGTGGCCATTGGAGACCAGGTGGAAGTTGCGGGCAACGTCAGCGTGGTCTACGGCTTGCGTCAGGTTCTTTCGGCAGTTCCAACCATCCAGTCTTCGGGTAACGCCTTGCCTGCGGCTGAGGTGCTTGCCACTTCTGCCATCAACGACGAGCAGTGGGAAAGCGTGTTGGTTCAAATGACAGGTGAAGTGGCCAGTTTGAATGCCACTTACGGCGAATGGCTCTTGAGTGACGGTGTTGCAACCGGCATGGCTGCTGCCCTCGGTTACAATGCCATCAACGACAGTGTAGATGTTGCGGGAGTGATGACGCCGGTGGTGGAAGTCGGACGCAACTACCGGGTGACAGGTCCCAACTTCTTCAGCTACAACAACTGGAAGCTGTGCCCTCGCGACACTTCGGACGTGGTGCGCATCGGTTGCACCGACGCGGCATTCCCCAACTACGACCCACTTGCGTCTGAGGACGACGGTTCTTGTTCCAACGTGTCGGGTTGCACCAATCCTTCCGCAGACAACTACGACCCTGCCGCGACCTTGGATGACGGTTCTTGCGTCATCACAGGCTGCACGGATCCCACGGCTTTGAACTACAACGCCAACACGACGTTGGAGGACAACACGACGTGTTACTACACGTTGCCAAACATTCTCATCAATGAAATTCACTACAACCCGTGCAACAGCCAGGGTCCCGATTTCGATTATGAGTTTGTGGAATTGGTGAATGTGGGCGATTTGGCTGTGGACATCTCTGGATACGAGTTTTACAACACGGCAGGTGGCCTGGACCAGCTCGGTTACACGTTCTCTGCAGGGACTTCCCTCGCGGCAGGTGAATTCGTCATCATCGTGGTGTCTGAAGCTGGCATGACCAACTACAGCGGCAACGGATACCAAGTGTTCCAAATGGAGCAAGGCAACTTCAGCAACTCAGGTGAAGCGCTTTCGTTGCGTGACGCCTTCGGGAACGTGGTGAATGCCGTGACCTACAACACAGCATCTCCATGGCCTTCCTCAGCTCAAGGGATCTTGGGCTTCAACTACATCAACAGCCCCAACGGCGGCTGTGCGACCTTGGAGTACATTCCTGAAATCCTCGACGTGTACTTGACGACACCTGTGGGCAACGGCAACGACTTCGGCGGAAACTGGCAAGCCTCTTGGGCGGACAACGGTACGCCAGGAGCGGCGAACAGCTCTGCGTTCGGATGCAACAACCCCGACGCGTGCAACTTCAACGCGAGCGCTCTTTTGGGAGACGAAAGCCAGTGCACGTTCGATTGCAGCGGTTGCACTTACGCCAACGCCGACAATTTCACGGCAGGAGCGACGCAGGACGACGGCTCATGCGAATTCACCACCGCCAACCCATGTCCTACGGACTTGAACGGCGACGGTTCAACAACGACGGCTGACCTCTTGGTCTTCCTCGTCGACTTCGGAAACACCTGCCTCTGATGGTGAAAGGTTAGAAACGAACAACGAGAAGGGCGCCCATGCGGCGCCCTTCTTTTATCTTCCCCCCGATGATTTGGATGAAATGGCTGTTGAGCGTGCTGGGAGGCCTTGGGGTCTTCCTGTTTGGCATGCGAACGTTGAGCGACGCCATTCGACGTGTCTCGGCGACGTCGTTTCGTGAATTTCTGTCCAGCATCACCCAAAGCACCTGGGTGGGCACCGTGACGGGCATGTTCGTCACCAGCCTCCTTCAATCGAGTTCTGCAGTTACCGTGACGCTTGTCAGCTTGGTGAATGCCGGCCTGTTGACCATTCGCGAATCGGTGGGCGTGTTGTTTGGAGCGAACATTGGGACGACCATCACGGCATGGTTGATTGTCCTTTCCCTCGGTGGATTTTCGCTCAGCGACATGGCGCTTCCCATCGCGGGTTTGGCGGTTCCTCTTTTGCTGATGGAGCGGCGACTGCCTCGGCAGATTGCCAACATCATGATCGGGTTTGCCTTGCTCTTCATTGGTCTTGGATTGCTCAAAGGCCAAATGGAAAGCGTCGGTGCCCGCGAACTGTTCACCTCCATTTTCCCCGACGGGAACGGAGGATTTGGGCACAACGTGCTGTTCCTCCTGATCGGTGCCGCATTGACAGCTTTGATCCAATCGTCCTCAGCGGCAACTGCGCTGACTTTGGCGGCGATGGTGACGGGATTGATTGGCCTCGAGAGCGCCTTGGCGATGGTGCTTGGTGAAAACATCGGCACGACCTTGACCGCGAACCTTGCGGCATTTGTGGGCAATCGGGCATCAAAACGCGTGGCTCGAATCCACTTTTTGATCAATGCTCTCGGTGCGGTTTGGATGATTGGATTGATTCCATTTATGGCCGACATGTTGTCCAACATGTTTGCTGCAGCCGAAACGGAAGACGTGCGCAACGGGTACGCTTTGGCCATGTTCCATACGGCGTTCAACGTGATGAATGGCTTGGTGATGGGTTTGTTCATCGATTCGCTGGTGAAGTTGTCGAAGAAGCTCGTGTGGGTGGAAGACCCGGAGGGGGAATCACCATTTTCCACGGTGGCGATTCCCGGCCGCATTGTGGACGCGCGGTTGAGCTTGGAGGAAGTCCAAAATGACTTTCGTCGCAGCGCTTCCCAACTCAAGCGGATGGTGCAAGGGGTGGAAGATTTGTTGGGGATCCTCGAGTCGGAGGACCGAGTTGATGTCATCAACGACCTGACCAAGTGGGAGGAGCGAACGGACCGAATAGAACAAACCATCAACGCCAAACTCTCCGTCGTGGCTCAGCACGAGTTGAGTCCTGAACTCAGCGGCAGGTTGGCTGCGCTTTCAGCGATCAACCCTGATTTCGAGCGCGTGGGAGACATGTTGCTGAGCATGGCCTGGCAGCTCGACGGCAAGGAACGCGAAGGGGTGTTCTTCATGCCGCGCCAAAGAACCAACGTCTTGCAGATGCTCGGCCTGTTGAAAGAGGCCATTCAAGTGATGGACAATCAGCTGAAGTCCACTTCGGTCGACCTTGACGCCGTGGCGGAAGTGGAGGGCAAGCTCAATGCGCTTCGGAAGCAACTTCGCGACAGGCACCTGAAGGACGTCGAAAAAGGCAAATACTCCGCCTCAAGTGGCGTGCTGTATGCGGAATTGATTTCCTCGCTTGAGGAGTGTGGAGACCGCATCGCTCACGTGAGTGCGCAGCTTGCGGGAACGTGGTCCGAGGAGGATTAAGGAACGGCTAGGGCGTCCGTGACGGCCTTGTTGCTCGGGTTCAGATCACGATCCCAAAGGGTCCACGTAAAACGCACGGAGTCTGCCGTGGTCCCGAAAAGGTACCACGAAGTCAAGGCCAACTCGATGGTGCCGTCCAAGGCTGGACTTGAACCGGTAGGCTCAGCGACGGGCACGCGGTAAGAGTAGGGGACCAGAAGGTTGGGCGTGTTCCACGTGTCGTTCAACCATTCTTGGTATTCACCGACGAGATTGAAGTGGTGGTCGCAGGTGGCACAGAACGGGGGGAGCGTGTCCGCTTGGGTCAGCCCTACATTGCCGTCTCCGTCGGTGAACCGAAGCGTCAGGGTGGCCGTTCCGTCGCTGTGCGGGACCAAGCTCTCTGCAGCCAAGGCAGGTTCGTCGGGGTACATGGGGTCCGGCAAGCATCCGACCAAGGTCAAATTGACCGCCACCACAACAATCCCTGTAAAAATCGCGTACCGAACCATTCTGCAAATCTACCGACATGAGCGGAGCTTTCCGAACTTGCAGGTCATGTCAGCAGCCTATGAAGATTGGGGGAGAGATGCGTCTCTCGGTGACGTTCGGGCTGCGCTCCAAAGTTGGATGCGGCATGGCGCGGCTGAGGACTTCGACCAAAAAGCCTTGGCTTTGTTTCGATGGCAAGCCTTCCACAACGAAGTCTACTCCACGTTTGTTCGTGCGCTCGGGATCCATCCAGAGGACGTGCAGGAGGTCAAAGACATTCCATTTTTGCCCGTCGAGGTCTTCAAGTCTCACTGCGTCCAAAGCGGCCTTTGGACGATCGAACACACCTTCCGGAGTTCCGGCACCTCTCAGACCGTTCAACGTGCTCATCACCACCTCGACGAGTCTGGGTTGGATTGGTATTTCGGGGTGACCCAGAGGGCTTGGAAAGAGGTGTGGGGGCACGACGTCTCGTCCCACAGCTGGTTGGGTTTGTTGCCGGGCTACGTTGGACGAGAAGATGCTTCGCTTCTAGCCATGGTTTCCAATTTCATGGAACAATCAGGGACCCCAAACGACGCCATGTTGATGGACGATCACCACGCCTTGATGACGCGCTTGCGGTCCTGGGCTGCAAGTGACGATGATCGCCCCATGGTCTTGTTTGGAGTGACGTGGGCGGTGCTGGATTGGGTGGATGCCCTTGACGCCAATCCAAGTTGGGCTCAAGGCATTCCGTGGAGTCGGGTGACCTTGGTTGACACGGGAGGGATGAAAGGTCGAGGGTTGGAGCCGATTCGAGATGAAGTCCAGACGCGAATCCACCAGGTGCTGCCTGGTTTGCGTCTAGCCTCGGAGTATGGCATGACCGAGATGATGTCCCAAGGGTATGCGATGGATGGCATTCATCACGTGTTTCCTAAGTGGGTAAGACCTCTTGTGCGGGATCTCCGCGACCCCCGTTCGGAAGAGCTCATGGGCCGCACAGGGAGGCTGGATGTGGTGGATTTGGCCAACGTGCACAGCTGCGCTTTTCTTGCGACGGGAGATGCGGCACAACGGGTTGAAAAAGGATGGGTGTTGCTCGGTCGCACCGACCGCTCTGAGGCGCGCGGATGCAGTTTGTTGGCTGCTCCGTAAATCATAACACCAATTCGTTGGCAGACTGAATTTCGTGGGGCATCTTGCGCCCGCAACTGCGACCCCGTGGAATCCCTCTTCGCCCTGCTCGGTTTTGCCTTGGCTGCCTATTCGGTGGTTGGGAATGACAGCATCCAAACTTTGGGGACCTTCCTTGTGTCCAACGACAGCAGAAAGTGGTGGCACCTGTGGCTTTTTGCAGGCACCATCATGGCATTGGTAGTCACGCTAGGTTACCTCGGTTACGGAGAGTACCTCGGAGGGAAGGGGGATGACCTCACGTTTGGAAAGTTTGACGGCATTTTCAAGAATGGCCAAACCTTCCCCACCATCAGTGCCTGGTACGTTCTTCCTCCACTGGCATTGTTGTTCATAACGCGTCTCGGCATCCCAGTCAGCACGACGTTTTTGGTCTTGACCTTTTTCGCACCAAAGGCATTGCCCCAAATGCTCATCAAGAGCCTCGGAGGCTACGGTTTGGCCTTCGGTTTTGCCATCGTGGCCTTCTTCATCCTCAGTCGATTCACAGAGCGCTTGTTCATGCGCCACCCGCTCGATGAGGAGGGTCAAGGTCTGTGGACCAACCGGAAGTTTTGGACGACACTGCAGTGGGGCTCAACTGGTTTCTTGTGGAGCCAGTGGCTTACCCAAGACTTGGTCAACATCATGGTCTACCTCGGAGATCCGCGTGAGGTGGGAGTGGGCACGTTTGCCTTCGCCTTGGGAACCCTCCTGTTGATGTTGGGCTACATCTTCTACAGACGCGGAGGCAAGATTCAAGAAATCGTCCGAGTCAAGACCAACACACAGGACATTCGCTCCGCCACCTTCATCGACTTCTTTTACGGTCTGGTGTTGTTGCTCTTCAAGTTTGACATGCTGGGCATCGGAGCGAAAATCCCAATGAGCACGACGTGGGTCTTTCTCGGAATGCTCGCTGGACGTGAAGTGGCGTTGCGCATTCGTCTGGAAGAGGCACACCATGACGGCAAGCGGGTTGCCAACATGGTCTTTTCCGACCTTGGCAAGGCGACCATCGGACTGGTCGTGTCGGTTCTTCTTGTCGTCTTCCTTTACGTGGTTGAAGGCCGCGACGTGATGTTGCTCTTCAGCTGAGGTTCATCGAAAGCCTCACCCCTCTACGCGTACCAAAAAGTAGTTCTTCTTGCCTCGTTGCAAGAGAATCAATCCGGATCCGATGATGTCCGAAGCGAGGACCACTTTGTTTTCGTCCACCTTCGATTTGTTGACGCTCACACTGCCTTCTTTCAAGGCGCGTCGCGCCTCCCCATTGCTCGCCAAGAATGGCGAATCTCCTCCCGCCAAAAGGTCAACGATGCTCACTCCCTGACCGACGTCACCGCGAGACAAAGTGCGTTGTGGCACCCCCTCAAACACGCTGAGCAATTCTGCTTCAGGCAAAGCTCGAAGGTCATCTTCCGAACTCTTACCAAACAACAAGCCGCTCGCAGCAATCGCGGTGTCGAGGTTGTCCTGGCCGTGAATGCGCCGAGTGACGTCTTCTGCCAGGGCCTTTTGCAGTGCCCTCGCCCCCGGATTGTCGGCGTGAGCCGCCTCGACCGCCTCGATTTCTGTACGACTTAGGAGGGTGAAAATCCGCAAGTAGCGCGCGGCGTCGTCGTCTGCGGCGTTGATCCAGTATTGGTAGAATTTGTACGCTGACGTGCGGTTTTTGTCAAGCCAAACGTTGCCCCCCTCACTTTTCCCAAACTTCGAGCCGTCCGCCTTGGTGATCAACGGCGCGGTCACCGCAAATGCCTGACCACCACCTTTGCGACGAATCAGTTCTGTGCCAGTAACGATGTTGCCCCACTGGTCGCTGCCCCCCATTTGGACCTTAACCCCGTGCTCCTTCCAGAGGTGGTAGAAGTCATAGCCCTGCACGAGCTGGTATGTGAACTCCGTGAAGCTCATGCCGCTTTCAAGGCGATTCTTCACGCTGTCCTTCGCCATCATGTAGTTGACGGTGATGTGCTTTCCTACATCGCGAATGAAGTCGAGAAAGGTGAAGTCCTGAAACCACTCGTAATTGTTGACCACCGTGGCGGCATTTTCTCCGCTGAAGTCCAAGAATTTCTTAAGCTGCGCTTTCTGGCATGCGAGGTTGTGCTCCAACACCTCGACGTCGAGGAATTGGCGTTCGGCTGTTTTGCCACTCGGATCGCCAACCATTCCTGTCGCGCCCCCAACCAAAGCCACCGGGGTGTGTCCCGCACGCTGCCAATGCACAAGCAGCATGATGGGGACGAGGTTCCCAATGTGAAGGCTATCCGCCGTAGGGTCAAAGCCTACATAGGCTTTCACGCGCTCTTGCGCCATCAGCTCCTCGGTGCCGGGCATGATGTCATGCAGCAGCCCGCGCCATTTCAGTTCTTCAATCAGCGACATGTTGGCAAAGATAACCCGCGTTAGAGGTACGGCATGACCCTTTCAAGGGCTGCACTTCGGCTTCCCTTGACCAAAATTCGTCGCTGGGCTGGCGGTTCCGTTTGAAGGTGTTGGGCGAGGCCTTCAAAGTCCGCCCAGTGTGTCCATCCGGCCACCTGTTCTGTGCGATGCACTTTCCCAAACTGCGGGCCAACGGTCCACAACTCTGCTTCTGCGCGGAGCGCTTGAAGGGCCACATTGCGGTGGGCTTGCTCACTGGAATACCCAAGCTCGGCCATGTCGCCGAGAAGGATCAACGGCCTCGCATGCCCTCTCGCTACGAAATCAGCAATGGCATGCGTCACGCTTGAGGGATTTGCATTGTACGCGTCCAGCAACACCCAGTTACGGCTGGTTTGGACCGCCTGCGAGCGATGGTTGCTTGGCAGGTAAGCCGATAGGGCTTGACAGGCCAGCTCGAAGGGAACGCCAAAATGTTCTCCGATGCGCATCGCGGCCACGACATTCGCCAAGTTGTAGCTGCCTTCCAAGTGCACGGTGCAGGCTTGTCCTTCGGGACCCGTGACGGAAGCAGATCCGTGCTCAGTGCGATTCCATTGCCACGACGGGGTGTCGATGGGAATTCGCCGTGCCAGTCCCTGAGCAGCCTCCACAACTTTGGCGTCTCCTTCTTGCACAAACGCCAATCCTCCTGTGCTTTTGAGGTGGTCAAACAACTCCTTCTTNCCAACGAAAACCCCACGTTCGCCGCCAAACCCTTCGAGGTGGGCGAGTCCGATGTTGGAGATGTACCCACACGTTGGCTCGGCGATACGCGCGAGCAAGTCAATCTCGCGTTGGTGGTTTGCGCCCATTTCCACCACCACGAATTCCGGTTGTGCGGGCGCGTTCAGCAACGTCAAGGGCACACCGATGTGGTTGTTGAGGTTGCCCTCGGTGGCATGGACGCTCATTGTAGTCGCTAGGACGTCTCGAATGAGCTCTTTTGTGGTGGTTTTTCCGTTGCTGCCGGTCATGCCCAGCACAGGGCAATCCCATCGTTTTCGATAGGCCCATGCAAATCGCTGCAATGCCCCAAGTTCATCCGGCACCACAGTCNCGTCTGGGTGTCCGTCCCACGAGCGGTCTGTNGTCACCGCGTGCGCAGCGCCCGCGCGGAGAGCCTGTCCGACAAAGGTGTTTCCGTCAAAATGTGCGCCACGTAGGGCAATGAACATCTGACCCGAAAGTTCGGCGCGGGTGTCGGTGGACACACCGTTGNAGCGGTCTCGAGTTTGGAGGAGGCGATCCAGGAGGATNGGGGACAGTTCCAGCATGGCCTTGGATTAGCACAAAGAAAAACCCCACGGCGGCGCCGCAGGGTTTTTGGAATTCGAGTTGTTGACGCTTCTTTGGTGAAGCCCGAGATCATTGTCCGCTGAAGGGAACAGGGGTGCCCAAGCGGTCCATGGCGCAACGGAAGCCGATGGATGCGGAGCTCTGGCGCTCGTCCAAGTAACGGCGAGTGCCAGGAATGAGGTAGTACGCTCGGTCATCCCATCCGCCGCCTTTGTAGACTCGGCTGCGGTTGCTGATCAAGGTTGAACCACCAAAGTTGTATACACGCTTGTTTTTCATTTGATCTTCTTCGGCTGATTGCGCAGCGAAGTCAAACGAGCTGTTGCGGTCTCCATCNAGGTAATCGGTGTTGTCGGCAATGCGGTAGTTCGTTCGGTCGAGGTTTTCCTCCAAAGACTCGTTCCGCATTTGCATTTGGCCGGGCAATGCATCGATGTTCTGGCTGAAGCCTTTGCGGAGGTCCGAAGCGGCCAAGGCATCGCTGTCCACGATGAGGTCCATGGCATCTTGCATCAACGTCTGGGCCTCTTCAAAACGCTGTTCCTTCAAACGCTGCTCGGCTTCGGTCACTTTCGACGTCAAGTTGCCCATCAAAGTCACATCTTCAGGTGTGAAGATTTGCACTGAGTTGCCTTCTTTCTCGTACCGGCGTAGGAATTCTTTCACACCGTCAATGTTGTAGACCACGTAGTCGTATTTGTCGACGGGGTTTCCTTCGGCATCGAGCCGCTTGGTTTGGTAGACGTTTCCACGGAAAGGTCGGAATTCGTTGTTGTCTTGAATGGAAAGAGGACGGTACACGTCTGCCACCCACTCGTTGACGTTGCCAGCCATGTTGAACAGGCCGTAATCGTTGGGTGCGTAGGTGTATACGTTGACCGTGATGTCGCCAAAATCATCCAATGCCCCGGCCACACCCATGTAGTCACCGTTGCCTTTCACGAAGTTGGCATTGATGGTTCCGTAACCGCCTGTGCGGCTGTCGCCGTTTCGGACGAAGTGTCCGTTCCAGGGGTACGTTTTGCGTTCAGCGACCAATTCTCCGAGGCTGTTGCCAATGAGTCCCAGTGCTGCGAATTCCCACTCCGCCTCGGTGGGGAGACGGTAGGCTGGGAGGAGCACGCCATCCTCGACGCGGACATCACGGAATTCGGAGTTCAATCCATAGCTTGGCAAACCCTCACGCAGGCGCTCGCCTTGGTATTGGCCTGAGAGGTACGTTTCCGTGGTAAAGTGTTCTTCGTCAATCTGGGCGTCGGGGTTGTGAACCAACAGACCTTCACGAATCAAGATGCCTTCATTCACNCGATCCGAACGCCACTTGCAGAAGTCGTTTGCTTGCAACCAACTCACCCCAACGACGGGGTAATCTCGGTATGCAGGATGGCGCAGGTAAAAGTTGACCATGGGCTCGTTGTAGGCCAACTTGTTTCGCCATGAGGCGGTGTCGGGGAGTGCCCGTTCCACAATTTCAGGGTAAGACGAGCCGTAGATGCGCTGGAGCCAATCCACGTACTCCAACCAAAAGTGGTTGCTTACCTCGGTCTCATCCATGTAAAACGAGGACACCGTGGTTCGGCGTGGAATGTTGTCCCACGAGTAATTCAGGTCGTCATCCACTTGCCCCATGGTGAACGTACCCCCTTCCACGAAGATCAGGCCAGGGCCCGTTTCTTGTTCGAAGTACGGCGAGCGTTCAAAGCCACCGTTGTCTTGGAAGTTGTACGCCCAACCTGTGGCGCCTGAGCGCTCGTAGTAACATCCGTTGAGGGTCATCAGACCCACGGCGACTGCGAGCAAGCCGAAGATGTGCTTTTGCGTCATGTCGTGCGGTTTCAATTTTCAGGTTTCGAGTAGAGTGCAGGAGGTTTCAGAACTCAGAACGTAGGGCAGGAGACGGTTCTGAATTTGGAGCGTTGAGGCGAAGCAAATTTCATGCTCAAGCTCAATTCGTGTGCGCCACCCGTTGCAGGGGTGAGGTCTGAGATGGTGATGTCGTAGCTGTATCCAAAGCGCATCAGAGACGTTTCCACTCCGAGCAACACGATCAACGCGTCGCGCGTGTCTTCAGAGAAGAAGCCGCGGTGCCAAACTCCAGCCACAAGTGGCCCCTTGCTGACGTAGGTTCCGATGTTGAGCTGCTGAAATTCCCCTTGGCGGCGGTACAAGATGTTGGGCGAAATCCACGCCTCGACTCCTTTCACGCTCCGCTGCAAGGGNAGCTTNGCTCCAGCATGCCCTGTGATTTTCATTGGAAGGCGACTCGTGCCAACCACCAAGCTTTCGTTGGGCTCGTTGAGGTGGTGTCCGGCCACGCCAGCATAAAACTTCTCGGTGAAGGCGAGCAAACCTGCGCCGAAGTCCACCTTTTTCACGGTTTCGCCGCGAGGGGTGTCCTGCGTTTCATAGATAAAGCCACGACGAGGGTCGATCATGTCGCCAAACGTCAAGTTGCTCCAATCGAGTGCCTTTTGGAAGTAGCTCGCCTCAAGCGCCATTCGAAGCGACAACTTGCGCGTGATGGCTTGTTGGTAGGAGTACATTCCCGTAATCCGAGTGGTCGTCAAGGTGTTTTGACCAGCTTGGTCGTTCATCACAACCAGGCCCAAGCCTCCTTGGATGGAATTGAAATGCTGGTCGTACCCAACCGCTTGCGTAACAAACGCGCCACTCATGGCAGGCCACTGGTTGCGGTGGGACATCACCACGCGCGGCCCGCGAGCTGTCCCGGCGAAAGCGGGGTTGAGCAACAAGGGGTTGGAATAGAATTGCGAGAATTCAGGGTCTTGGGCGTGGCATTCCTGGGGTGCTACACCGACAAACAACGCACTTGCGAGTGCGGTGAGCAAAAGGCAGGAGGTGAGTTTCGTCATGATCGAACGGACTGTTGAACCCACAATACTACGGAAAAATACCGAGGTGGCGAGGCGAAAGCGAGCCCAAATCCCGCCGTGTTCCGCTGAGGACCGCGTTCCGCTGTGATAGGCACAATATGCCCCACCTTTGTGCGTATCTGTTGTGATGGTAGTCCACATGGCTGGTCCAAACTTTCTTGCGAAAATGCACGATTCACTTCCCCAACTTTCTTGCCTTGCCGGAAGGTTGTTCACATCTCAACGTGAGCGGAACCTGTTTTGGTATGCGATCCAAGGCCTTCAATTGGCCCTGGCCTTGCTTGCTTTTGCTCCGTCTGCAGCCCAGTCCTCGGTCGAGTGGTCCGAGGATGGCCCTGTTGTTCGCGCCTCTTTGAGCTGGTCCGTGGACGATGTTCGGGAGGCGCTATCTCGGCCCAACAGCCGCGTTTCTTGCCAATGGCAACGTGCACTTTCCTCGGATTGGCCAGGCGTCGAGGTGTTGGACTCGAGGGTGGAATGGGTTCCGCTCGAAGCGGAGCTGGAAGCGCAGTTGACNTCGCAATGGCGTTCGAAAACAGCTCCATCTTGGGAGTGGTCTGTGCAACGTGCTCCTGGCAAATCATGGCTACGAGGAACCGGGTCGATGGTCCGATGGACGGCAGGTGTTTGGGAGCGGCTTTCCATGGTGGACGCGATTTTAGGCGCTTCCCCTCTCGGCTCACCGCGCATCTTGAGGGATTGGCCTGAAATCAGCGTGCGTTCCGAAGGCACATGGGTGGCGTTTGCCACGACGGAGGAAGGCATGCACTGCCTCGGATACGACCAATTCCTCGCAAGCGGGGTGCAGCCCGAGGACATCGCTCCTGAAGGGTTGCGGTTGTTTGGTGGCGGAGGCCAAATGCTCCCACTTTCCAACGACGAAGATCGCCCACTCGACATCCCTCAACAACGCGTGGCGTTGCGTGGGTTGGAAGACGGTTCGTTTGACCCGGGTGACGAGTTGTGTTGGTATGCACCGTCACACGAGACATGGGCTTGGGATTCCCTCGACGGTTGGACGCACGAAGCGCCGTGGTGGGGGGACACGGCGAAGTGGTTTGTCAGGCTCGATGCGCCCCCAACCCTGGAGCGNTTGGACATGCAGGTCGCTCCTGAAGTNACGGGCCCCGTGGATGAGGTTCGCACGTCTCACCTCGCCTTTGGCGTGGTGGAGGACCACGACGTAAATCTGATTCGATCCGGCCGAAACTGGTTTGGCGAAAGGTTGTCTGCTCTTGGAGCCAACACGGCCACATGGAACGTCCCTCTGGCCAATCCAATGTTGGGTGCTCCGGCGCGCGTGAGGTTTGCCGCGGCCATGCGAAGCACGGGCTCAGGGACATCGTCCCAGCTGGAATACAGCTTTGGGGACGACTCGGTGGTCCTGACAGACAACCTGCTCTCTCCCAGCTCGTTGTCCTACGGAAAGTACGTGAGTGGGGAATTGTCGTCGTCCTTGACGCAGGGCGGTATCCAGGTTTTGGCTTCCTTCACGGCGGGAACCGACGATTCGAATGCTTGGATGGATTACCTGGCCTACCAAGCGCCTCAGATGCTCGTGTACGCCTCAGGCCAAATGACCGTCAATGGCCTGCCTGTGGACGCGTCTGGTGCGAGTGTGGTCCGTGCAGAATACGTGTTGGGCGGTTCGGCGCCGGACGAAGTTTGGGACGTCACCGACCCGCTTGAGGTGAGGCGCATGCCCGCCTTTTCTGTGGCAGGCAGCACCGTATGGAGAGACCAGCAAGGGACGGAACCCAAGCGCTATGCGGCCTTTCGTTGGAATTCCGCCAAGAGGCCAGTCGCCTTGGGTGCGGCGGGAAACAGCAACGTCCATGGCTTGGGTGAGGTGGATTACGTGATTGTGACCGTGCCAGCCTTGAGGCCGGCTGCCGACTCGTTGGCGTCCATTCACGCCGCGCTCGGGAAGCGCGTTGCGGTGGTGCGTCAGCAAGACATTTTCGACGCTTTCAGTTCCGGGACTGCTGACCCTACCGCCATCAAAATGCTGATGATGATGCTTCGGGATCGAGCGGAAGCCAGCCAGGGGCAATTGGACCCTGCGAAATACCTCCTTTTGATGGGCGATGCGTCGTTTGAAAACCGCAATGTGCAAGGAGAGGGCAACACCGTGGTGGGCTTTTACTCCTCGGAATCGCTCCAAACGACCACCAGTTACATCTCCGACGACTACTTCGCGTTGACCGGAGCGGGACAAGGCGCGTCGCCTTCAGACCCTCTTCAATTTGGAGTGGGGCGCATCCCTGCGACCGACCTCAACGCGGCGCTTGCCGTCGTGGGCAAGGTGGCGACTTACCTCGGCTTCGGGGAAGTTGGGGGCGATGCAGAATCGTGTTTGGACCCCAATGGGAGCAGCATCTACGGACCTTGGCGGAACCGGGTTTTGTTCGTTTCCGACGATCAAGACGGCAACAACCTCGACGGTCACCGTTACATGCAAAACAGCGAAGAACACAGCACCACCATCCGCACCAACCACAACGAATACGACGTGTTGAAGGTGTACCCGGACGCGTACGTCCAAACCAACACGCCAGGAGGCGAACGCTACGACGATGCGGCCGCTGAAATTGGGCGACGGGTGGATGAAGGTGCGTTGATTGTCAATTACATCGGACACGGTGGTGAACGAGGCTGGGCGCACGAACGGATCCTGAATCTCGAGACCATCCAAGGCTGGCGGAACCGCCGTCGTTTGCCCGTATTCATGACGGCGACGTGCGAGCTGTTCCGCTACGACGACCCGGACATTTACTCAGCGGGCGAGGCCATCTTGTTCAATCCTGAGGGCGGCGGGGTGGCCCTGCTGACCACAACGCGCACGGTCTACAGCGCCGGAAACCAGCAGGTGAACCGCGCGTTTTTTGAAACCGCATTGAACGACGTGGAGGGCCGTTGTTTGGGTGACATCTACATGGACACCAAGAATTCAGACCAAATCACCTCTCAAACAAACAGCCGCAATTTCAGCTTGATGGGCGACCCTGGGCTGGCATTGGCCTACCCCAAGCAACACGTTTACCTCACGCAAGTTCCCGACACCATTCGATCGTTGGAAGAAGTTGTGGTTCGGGGATACGTTGGAAACGCCCAAGGGGACACGTTGACCGGTTTCAATGGAGTGGTGGTGCCTACGGTATTTGACAAGCGGGCTTCCGTGACGACGTTGGACAACGACCTGTCGGACGGGCCGTACACCTACGAGGTGTTCCAGAACATCCTGCACAAAGGGCTCGCGACGGTGGACGAAGGGGCGTTCGAATTCCGATTCATCGTCCCTAGGGACATCGACTACACCTACGGCACTGGTCGAATCAGTTGCTACGCCTTGTCCGATGTTGCCGACGCCCACGGTTTCACGGAAGATGTGGTCATCGGGGGGACGGCAGAGAATCCGGTGTTGGACGACGAGGGCCCCAAGCTGTCGCTGTTCATGAACGACACCCTGTTTCGTGCAGGCGACGTGGTTCACGAAGATCCTTGGTTGTTTGCGAGGGTGTTTGATGAGAGTGGAATCAACACCTCCGGGAACGGCATTGGGCATGATGCCAAAGCGATTTTGGACGGGGATGCAAGCCACCCGTTCGTGTTGAACGAATACTTTGTTTCTGATTTGGACACGTACCAAAGCGGCACCGTTCGTTTTCCTTTCCAAAATGTGAGCGAGGGAACGCATGAATTGGAAATGAAGGTTTGGGATGTGGCCAACAACAGCGCCACGGCATCGACGCATTTCGTTGTCGCTTCTTCCCTCGAGGTAGCGTTGGTCGAGGTGCTGGCTTACCCCAACCCCGCCTACGAAGACGTCACGTTTCGGATGACAGGAAACCAAGCGTGCAAGCAGGCCAACGTCACGTTGGAAATCTTCAACGTTCAAGGAGCCAAGGTGCACGAACACGTTTTTGAAGGGGAGGTGCTTGGGTTTCGAGACGACGTGATGACCTGGGATTTGAAACCTTCAGCCGGCGGTTCCGTAACCCCCGGCGTGTATGTGTTTCGCGTCACCTGGAAAAACGAATTTGAACAGTCCGCACAATACGCGGACAAATTGGTCGTTCTTCGACCCCAATGACGCGCTGCGCGCTTGATTAACTTTGGCAGCTCTACGATGAAGCAACTACTTACCTACGCCTTCGCCGGACTTGTGGTCCTGGCCCTCGGAATGCCTCGCCATGCTTGGGGCCAAATCGTCGAGGAGGACCCTACTCAATTGCTGCAGTTGAACACAATCACCACGGCGGTTCCTTTCTTGATGATTGCTCCGGATTCGCGTTCAGGAGCCATGGGAGATGTTGGCGTCGCGTTGTCACCCGACGCGAACAGCATGCATTGGAATCCTGCAAAAATGGCATTCACAGCGAACGAAGTGGAAATGAGCCTCAGCTACGCGCCTTGGTTGCGTGCCTTGGTGGACGACATGAACCTCGCGTACGTCAGCAGCGTACGCCGCTTGAACAAGCGCCAAGCCTACGGGGTGGCGCTTCGCTATTTCAGCTTGGGAAACATCACCTTTACCGACGAAGTTGGAACGACCATTCGGGACTTTCAACCGGCCGAACTCAGCTTGGATGGCGGATTTTCGCAGAAATTTTCCGACCGCTTCAGTGGCGGCTTTTCGGCGCGGTTCATTCACAGCAACCTGACGGGAGGGACGGCCGTGCAAGGTGCGGAGAGCCGCCCAGGCATCTCGGTCGCCGCGGACCTGAGCATGTACTATGTCAACGACCAGGCGGATTGGGGCAACAAGGACGGGACATTCAGCTGGGGCCTCAACATGAGCAACCTCGGGGCGAAAATGTCGTACACCGAGACCGCGGCACGTGACTTCATCCCAAGCAACTTGCGCATTGGGGCCGCGTACGAAACGGAAATTGACGATTACAACAGCATCACGATTGCCCTGGACGGCAACAAGCTTCTCGTGCCCACCCAACCGATTTATGCCCTCGATGACCCGACACAGATTGTCAGTGGATTGGACCCCAATGTCGGTGTGGCCTCGGGCATTGTCCAGAGCTTTTATGACGCACCCGGGATCGTGACATTTGACAATGACGGCAATTCTTCTGTGCTCGAAGGAAGTCGTTTGAAGGAGGAGTTGCGTGAGGTGAATCTCGGCGCTGGTTTGGAATACAACTTTGCGGATGTGTTCGCGTTCCGAACGGGCTATTTCTACGAGCATTTCAGCAAAGGCAATCGCCAATTCATCACGCTCGGTGCTGGGGTGAAATACACCGTGTTTACGGTTGATCTCAGTTACTTGATCAGCACAACACAGCAGAATCCCTTGGCGAACACCCTGAGGTTCTCCCTGCGCTTGCAGTTCTCTGACCTCGCGGATTACATCCAAGGCGAGGAATGAGCATGCGCATTGGCTACGGTTATGACGTCCATCAGCTCGCTGAAGGTGAGGAACTGGTGATTGGGGGATTGACCGTGCCTCATGAGAAAGGCTCTGTGGGCCACAGCGACGCGGACGTGTTGCTTCACGTGATTTGCGACGCTCTGCTTGGAGCACTTGCCCTCGGAGACATCGGCACACATTTCCCTGACACCGACCCTGCGTACAAAGGCATTGACAGCAAAATCCTGCTTCGCGACACGTGGAGATTGGTGCAAGCGGAAGGCTACACGTTGGCCAACCTCGATTCCACGGTGTGCTTGGAGCGCCCCAAACTGAAGCCTCACATTCCCGCCATGCGGGAGTGCATCGCGGGCATCCTAGGTGTGGACATCAGTCGCATCGGCATCAAAGCCACCACCACGGAAAAGCTTGGATTTGTCGGGCTAGAGCAAGGAATAAGCGCCCACGCCGTGGTGCTTCTCGAAGCTCAGGCCTGACCTTCTTCGAAATGGCCCGGCTCGTTGTCGGCGGAGAAGTGAATCTTGATGTTCGCGGTGTCGCGAAGCAAATCGACTTTTCCAATCTCCAGTTGAACGATGGTCACGCCGGTTCGGCGTTCCAAGTCTGCCACGAGTTCACTTCGTTTTCCCTCGTGGAGCAAATCGATCCGATCGTACACCACCATTTTCGTCGCGAGGTGTTCCACAAACCACAGGCGTTCCAGCACGAAAGAGAGCACCCAAATCAACACGTTGGCCACGACGATCTCCATCCAAGAAGCGGCAAGGGGCGCCAACGCGTTGATGACCGCCAGCGCAATCACGATGAACAAGTAGGTCATCTCCCGGATGGGGATGGCGTTGGTTCGGTACCGTATGATGCCGAAAATGGCGAACAGCCCCAGAGCAAAGGCCAAGTCAATCTCCACGCCTGCGAGCAAACGGCAGAGCAAGAAGACCGCTGTGGACACCAGCATGAACGTGAAGACAAAGTCTCGGCGTTTGGCGGCCATGTGGTAGATGAACCGAACGACGACCAACGAGGACACCAAGTTGAGGGCAAACAAGGCCAACAACGAATCCCAGCCGTGGACCAGGGAAGTTAGGGCTTGAAGGGGGAGGGAGGTCAAAAGGGTGGTGCAGTTCATCTCAGGAGGGATTCGGGGGCAAAGGTCGGGTTTGCGGCGTAGTGTTCCGCGCGGTGAAGGTCTCTCAATGCAGAACGGTACGTTCGCATGGGGTGCTGAGGGCGGGTGATGGAGTTGCCAAGAACAAACTTGGACATCCGAAGCGCACGCCCAAGAGGTCCCCGTCGCTCGGGTTGATGTCGGAACGATTGAATGAGCGACCCTTGGTGGTTGATTTGGTGCTGCTTCCACTCCACGATTGCGAGGTGTGGCACGGGAGAACTCCAGGCATGGTCGTGCGCGGAAAGCGCAGGGTCAAAGAACCGCAAGTTTTGGTCGAACGTGATGCGTTCTCCCGAGGGGAGATGGGCCAAGGTGAATCGATCGAAAGACCCTTGAAGCACCGGTTTCAAAGCGTGGGCGTAGGGCACCAAAGACGCCAAGAACTCTCCTTCTCGGGGCGTCAGTGGGGCGTCCCAAGCGTTTGCTTGGTCGCGGACCATGCGCTCCTTGGTGGTTTTGCCATAGACATCTCTCCGCTTGACTTCGAGAAAGGCCACACCCGTGTTCTCGTAATGACGGATTCGAATCTTGAATCGAGAAGACCTTCCTCGGATGTGGTCTTCCAAACATTGTCGGTCTACGGTGTCGAAATACAGGTTGTTGTACCTCGTTTGCACATGGCCCTCGATGGTCAAAATTTGGTGTTCACTCAAATCCTCAACGACAGGCTTCAGCCATGTTTCGGGCACCACAAATTTGGAGTCGTACCGGTCCATGAGCGCCACACTTTCGATGGCATTCAGACCGATGGCCTCTCGTTGGTGGAGCAGGTCGGTGAGATTCAAAACAAAAACGTTGGTTTCAGAACAGCAGGTTCGCTCAAGATGCGGCGGTGAAGGTACAACGCGAGAGTGGAGGGTGGGGTTGCGCGTCCAAAGGATGGCAGGGTTCGTGCGTGTACTTTGGACACATTACGCCCTTGAGATCGTCTCGTGACCCTTCCCCGGCGAACGGGTGAGTCGGAACGCTATATTTGAGCGTTAATCCCATCGCGATGGCAACTTCACAACCTACCGCCGCAGCAGCCCCTAAAAAGCCTGCAAATGCGCGTCGTAAGCCGGCTGCTAAGAAGACCAGTTCGGCCCTCAGCAAGGACACCTACACCCGTTGGTTCCGCGAGATGTACCTCATGCGCAAGTTCGAGGAACGTTGCGGTCAACTCTACATCCAGCAAAAGTTTGGCGGTTTCTGCCATTTGTACATTGGACAAGAAGCCGTGCTTTCAGGTATGCGTGAGGCCATTCGCCCCACGGATCGTGTCATCACCGCTTACCGAGATCATGCGCATCCGTTGGTTCTGGGTACAGACCCCAAGTATGTGATGGCGGAGATGTACGGCAAAAAGACCGGAACGAGCAAGGGGAAAGGCGGGTCGATGCACATGTTTGACAAGGAGCGCAACCTCTTTGGTGGGCACGGCATCGTAGGCGGTCAGATTGGCCTCGGTGCGGGAATCGCCTTTGCGGACAAATACCGCAAAGAGGACCACGTGACCGTGTGCTTCATGGGTGACGGTGCCGCTCGTCAAGGCATGTTGCACGAGACGTTCAACATGGCCATGACGTGGAAGCTCCCTGTGATTTTCATCATTGAGAACAACCAATACGCCATGGGTACTTCGGTGGAACGCACTTCCAACGTCACCGACCTTGAGACACTTGGCGCGAGCTACAAAATGCCATCGGCCACCGTGGACGGCATGAGCCCCGAGGCGGTGCGCGACGCGATTGGGGAAGCGGCCGAGCGCGGCCGAAAGGGCGAAGGCCCAACTCTGCTTGACATCCAGACCTACCGGTACAAGGGCCACTCCATGAGCGATCCTCAGAAGTACCGCTCCAAGGAAGAGGTCGCTACTTACGTCGAGCGCGATCCGATTGAGCACGTTCGAGGTGTGATTTTGGACAACAACTGGATGAAAGAGGACGAACTGAAAGCGGTGGAAAAAGAGGTCAAGGCGCAGGTGGAGGACGCCATCAAGTTCGCCGAGGAAAGTCCCCTTCCCGATGCTTCTGAATTGTACGAAGACGTCTACATGCAATCCGATTACCCCTTTGTGAACGACTGACATGGCAGAGATCATCCGCATGCCCAAACTGAGCGACACCATGACCGAAGGCGTCGTCGCAGAGTGGCACAAAAAGATTGGCGACGAGGTGGAGAACGGCGAATTGCTCGCTGAAATCGAGACTGACAAGGCCACGATGGAATTCGAGTCTTTCCAGGACGGCGTGCTTTTGCACATCGGCGTGGAAAAAGGAGGCACGGCCCCTGTGGACAGCGTGTTGTGCGTGCTGGGCGAAAAAGGCGAGGACTTTGCCGACCTCTTGGCTTCGGCAGCGGCAGACGCTCCAGCGAAGGACGAAGTCCCTTCTCCAGCCCCTGCCCCTGCGCCGGCCGCAGCACCAGCACCAGCCGCAGCACCAGCTCCCGCTCCGGCGGCAGTGGCTTCTGCGCCTCAGGCCGCTCCCGCTCCGGCACCCGCCGTGGCAAATGGACGAGTGAAAGCCTCTCCTTTGGCGAAGAAACTCGCCGAGGACCGGGGACTGAGCTTGGGTCTGATTCCCGGTTCAGGTGAAGGAGGTCGCATTGTCAAGCGCGACGTGGAAGCGTTTGTGGGGGGCGGTGCAAGTGCCGCAACCGCCGTAGAGCGCTTTACGGAGGTGGGCGTGTCGCAAATGCGAAAGACCATTGCCAGGCGATTGGCCGAGAGCAAGTTCACGGCTCCTCACTTTTACTTGAGCCTCACCATTGACATGGACGCCGCCATGGTGGCCCGCAAGGCCATCAACGACCGCGGCCCGCATAAAGTGAGTTTCAACGACATGGTTGTCAAGGCCGTGGCGATGGCTCTCAAAAACCACCCAGCCGTCAACAGCAGTTGGTTGGAGGACCGCATTCGCTACAACGAGCACGTGCACATCGGTGTGGCGGTAGCTGTGGAGGACGGCTTGCTCGTGCCCGTGGTGCGCCACGCGAACGTGAAGTCGTTTGGGGAGATTGGCGTGGAAGTGCGTGAATTCGCCCAAAAAGCGAAAGACAAGAAGCTCCAGCCCAGCGACTGGGAGGGAAACACGTTCACGATTTCGAATCTCGGCATGTTTGGCATTGACGAATTCACGGCCATCATCAACCCACCGGATGCGTGCATTCTCGCAGTAGGGGGCATCCAAAGCGTGCCTGTAGTGCGCGACGGCGCTGTGGTTCCTGGACACACCATGAAGGTGACCTTGAGCTGCGACCACCGCGTGGTGGACGGCGCGACGGGCGCGGCTTTCTTGAATGAGCTCAAGCAAAACTTGGAGAATCCCGTTTTGATGTTGGTCTGACGAGACGTGGGACGTAGCTTGCCGTGACCATGGCTGAGGTGCTCCCATCGACTCCTGTAGAATTTCTCAAAGGCGTCGGGCCCAAACGGTCCGACGCCCTTGTTTCCGAGCTGGGCATTCGTACCTGCATGGACCTCTTGTTGCACCTGCCTTTTCGGTACGAAGACAGGAGTCAATTTCACCGCATCTCGGACATCCAGAGCGAGCATACGGCGGTGCAAATGCTCGGAGTCATCACCCAGGCCAAGGAAGTGCGGGGTGCCAAGGGGAGCCGGCTGATCGCAGTATTTGACGACGGCGAGTCCACCCTGGAGCTGCAGTGGTTCAGAGGAGCTCAGTGGATCATGCGCAACCTTCCTGTGCAAAAGGAGGTGGTGATCTACGGCAAGCCCAACCTTTACAACGGCAAATGGAACATCGCACACCCTGAAGTGGAATTGCTCGCGCACTACGAGACGCGGAAGGGCGATGGCCTGCATCCCGTGTATTCCAGCACGGAAAAGCTTGGGCGGCATGGCTTGCACAGCCANGGTCTTTCGAAACTGATCCGGAATGTGGCATCTCAAGTAGGGNCTGCTTTGACGGAGANGTTGCCGGAGAGGGTTCGGAACGAAATGAGGCTCTTGGGCCGTGCGGATGCGTTGCGAAAGGTGCACCAGCCCGCCTCACCTCTCGAGGCGGAGCAGGCGCAAACCAGGTTGAGGTTCGAAGAACTTTTTTTGCTCCAACTCACCCTTTTGAAGCACAAAAAAACGGTGACTCAAGATCTCCCAGGAGTTCGATTTGAAGAAGTAGGTGATGCGTTCAATACGTTCTACCACGAGCAATTGCCGTTTGAACTGACCGACGCCCAAAAGCGCGTGCTCCGGGAAATCCGAAGCGACCTCAACACGGGATGGCATATGAATCGACTGCTCCAAGGGGATGTCGGGAGCGGCAAGACGGTGGTGGCGCTGCTTACGGCGTTGCTTGCCATAGA
>JGI26086J50260_1000102_pt1 | contig 52919 bp, 52 predicted proteins | sample SaaInl3SG_22_DNA_FD_50260 | JGI IMG/M metagenome (IMG submission 50260)
AAGAAATAAGTAACGCCTCACCAGGGGCTGGTTTTACAAAATTAGAATTGTTAGAAGCCAAGACATTGGTTTTCCCATCAAAAGTAGAATAGCTGCGGTAGGTTGTTGCCCAAGCCCCCGAACGCTTTCCCTCTCTGGCGTAGGGATCTAAATACCACAGTCCAATATGCGCTCCTGTCTCTTTATTTGTAACTTCCCATACCTTAACATCTTCGTGGAAAACAGGAACTGAATTTTCTGGTACAGGCGAAAAAGTATACCCAAATAAGCGTCCTGCTACATAATGCATTGCATCGGTAAGTTTGTCCAGTTGCAGGTATTGTTTGACTTCGTCTGAGTCCAAATCATATTTGGCTTTACGCACTTTTTCTGCGTAAAAACGATAATCCCATGGCTCGATGGTAATGTTGTCCCCATTAGCATCTGCTACAGATTGCATATCAGCAACTTCTTCTGCAACACGAGCAATTGCCGCTGGCCAAACAGCTTCCATAAGCGCCAACGCATTTTCAGGATTTTTTGCCATGCGATTTTGTAAACGCCATTCGGGGTAATTACGATGACCCAGTAACGCTACACGCTCTCGGCGTAATTTCAATATTTCAGCAATAAGGGCCTTGTTGTCATATTCGTCATTGTTGTCTCCACGAGCATAGTAGTTTGTCCACACGATTTTTCGTAGCTCCCGCTCAGTCGAATAGGTCAAAAAAGGATCCATAGAAGAACGCGTATTGGTAATGGCATACCCACCCACTTTACCTTTGCTCTCGGCAATACGTGCTGCAGATTTTATAAAGGCATCAGGCAACCCATCTAATTGATTTTCAGTTAAATACGTAATATAATTTTCTTCGTCATGAAGTACATTATTAGAGAATTTAGTATAGAGGGTAGAAAGCTCTTTATTGATAGCGGCATAGCGCTCTTTTCTTTCATCATCTAAATCTGCACCGTTCATGGCAAAACTTTGATAGGTAAGCTCCGCCACACGTTGCTGATCTGGAGGAAGCGGTTTTTCCATGGAGTTTACGTAGACCGTTTTGATGCGCTGGAAAAGCAATTCGTTTTGGGTGATTTTTGAGGTAAACTCCGAAAACAATGGTGCCAGTTCCGCTTGGACTTCTCTAAATTCGGGCGAAGACATATTGCTGCTAAAAATACCGTAATAGGCAAAAGCTCGATCTAGGGGAGCTCCTGCACGTTCCATTTCTTCAATGGTGTTTTCAAAAGTTGGTGACTCAGGGTTGGCAGCTATAGCTTCTATCTCCTCCAGGTTTAGCGCCATGGCTTTAAGCATTGCAGGCTTTACGTCTTCCACCTTCATTTTATCAAAGGCAGGCGTTCCCATATATTTACCACTCCAGGGTTTTAGCAGTGTGTTTTTAAAATTGGTCTTTGTGTCACAACCAAAAATAAAAACAGTAGCCGTGAGTAATAAAAGAAAAGGTTTTAGTTTCATAACAATTACAATTTATGCTTTGCTGAGATTTTCATTAAAAATAGTAAAAACAAGTCGAAATAAGTTCAAAGACGATTGTAAAGAGATTCTTTACATTGCTTGTTAAAAGCTAAAATATATAAAAGGGGATAGGTTTCCCTATCCCCTTTTTTTGTGGTTGTACTTATTAATTCTTTTTGATCAAGTTAATAATAAAAAGGAGTATTACTGCACCTAAGAAGGCCTTAATCAGAGTTCCTAGCAGTCCGCCGCCAAACGACAAACCAAGGATTCCGAAAAGCCAACCGCCCAACAGTGCTCCTCCAATACCAACTAAAAGATTAATAAGGAGTCCGAATCCTTTTCCTTTCATCATTTTCCCGGCAAGGAATCCGGCTACTATACCAATAACGATAAACCACAATAAATTAGAGTCCATATTAAATAGATTTTAGGTTAAACAAATTAATTGGTACTAATATAGGCTTATTTTAATGGTATTCTTATTTTTAAAGGATATTATTTATCATTTTTTATTAAAAATGAGGTTATAAATGATTATATACGAAATATTATAGTAAATAAATTAGGCCAACGCTTTGTTTATCTGCTTAACCAAACTTGGGCCTTCATATACAAAACCGGTATAAAGCTGCACCAATGATGCGCCTGCATCTAGTTTTTCAAGTGCGTCAGAGGGAGTGTGAATACCGCCAACTCCAATAATGGGAAACGCGCCTTTGCTATGGTCGTGCAAATACCGAATCACTTCAGTACTACGACTTGTAAGGGGCTGACCACTAAGTCCACCTGCTTGTTTGGTAATATTCTCGGGGCTTTTTAACCCTTCTCTTGATAGTGTCGTATTTGTGGCAATAACACCATCAATTTTTGTTGTGATTACAATATCAATAATATCCGAAAGTTGCGTATCAGTAAGGTCAGGTGCTATTTTTAGCAAAATAGGCTTGCGTTTGGGCTTGCTATTATTTCGCTTTTGAAGCGTATTTAATAATGCGGTTAATGGTTCTTTTTCTTGCAGGTCACGCAAGTTGGGTGTGTTGGGCGAGCTTACATTTACCACAAAATAATCTACCACATCAAAAAGCGCATCAAAGCAAATAAGGTAATCCTCTTGTGCTTGTTCGTTGGGGGTAGTTTTGTTTTTCCCAATGTTTCCGCCAATAATCACGTTTTTGTTGCGTCTCAACCGATTGACCGCAGGCACTACACCTTTATTGTTAAAGCCCATTCGGTTGATAATTCCTTTATCGTTTTTCAATCGAAAGAGACGAGGTTTGGGGTTGCCGTCCTGTGGCTTAGGCGTTACCGTACCTATTTCAATAAACCCAAAGCCGAAATTGGAAAGTTCACGAAACAAGATGGCATCTTTATCAAAACCAGCTGCCAAACCCACAGGATTCGGAAATGTAATACCAAACACTTCACGTTCCAGTTTAGGGTTTTTTGTTTTATATAATCCGCGAATAATCATTCCCGAAAACGGAAGGCGATTTACAAACCGGATAGCTGCAAACGAAAAATGATGCACCCATTCAGGGTCAAACAAAAAAAGTAGGGGTCTAATTATGCGCTTATACATGTACGTAATTTAAACTCTTTCTAGCATTTAATCCGAGAGCTGATATGTCTCAGTTAATTTGTTCAACATAAAAAAAGCACTTCTTTCGAAGTGCTTTTAGGTGTTATTTTTTTGGGCTCGTTGTGCGAAGTTTACTCAATTCGTGAGAAATAAAGCTACGCTCAATTTTGACTTTGCCCGCCATGGTTTCAATTACGCAGGTGTCGTTGGATTCATTAACCTCAATGACTTTGCCATGAATACCCCCTTTAGTAACTACCAAGTCACCTTTCTTGAGGTTGTTTTTAAAGGTGCGCTCTTTTTTGGCGCGGCGTTGTTGCGGCAATATCAAAAACAAAAACATGACCGCAAACATGAGTAGTAGAAAAGGAAGTTGGTTTCCCATAAGGATTGATTTAATTTATTGTTTATTACGAGCAGCTTGACGCTGTTTTTCTTTTACGGGATCTGGCGTTACTACGGTTTTGATGCGCAAAATTTCGCGTCCGCGTTCTGTATTGGTAGTCAATGTTACCGTTTTGGTTTGGTTTCCAGGCTTGTTCGCAGAGTCAAATTTTACACTGATTTCGCCTGTTTCACCCGCAGCAATAGGTGTGTTTTTTGGGTAGTCAGGAACAGTACATCCACAGCTTCCTTGGGCATCCAAAATTATTAAATCGCTGCTTCCAGTATTGGTGAATGCAAATACTGTTTCTACCACATCACCCTCGTTTATGGTACCGAAATCGTGTTCAGTGTTATCAAAAGACATTGCGGGCAAATTGCTCTCTTGCTCTGCAATAGCTTCTGCTTGCGCAACGTTTTCTTGTTTTACTTTTTTTGAGGCACTATTGGTGCAACTGATTACGAACAACCCAGTTAGGGCAAGAATCCATGTTTTCATAATGTTGAATTTTTACAAAAATAAACATATTACTGCATTCCGCGTAAATTTTTACGGATACGTTTTTGTGCATTTAATTCTTTTATCAATTTATCTAAAACTCCATTGATAAACATACTACTATTGGGTGTGGCATATTCTTTGGCAATTTCCAAATATTCGTTTATGGTAACATTTACAGGAATAGAAGGGAAATACAAAACTTCTGCGAGTGCCATGAGGAGTAACGTATAGTCCAAATCTGCAATGCGTTCAGGTTCCCAATTTGGCGTTCTGCCGGTAATTTCACCAACAAGGTCTTTTTTGTTTAGCGAAACTTTTCTGAACAATTCTAGAGAAAACTTTTGGTCATCATCGTTTTTATACAATTGCGTAATTATAGCATCTGGAGCATCGATACGTTTAAGGCTATTGCGAACGATGGTGTTTGCCAGAGGAATATCATCCATCCAAGAGATATTTACCTCTTCCATAAATTCAGACAAACGCTCAAAAGGTGCAATTACGTCAGTAAAAAGCGTAACCAAAAAGGCTTTATCCTGCTCAATTGAACTCGTTTCTTCAGCCAAGTACGCATGGTATACTTCGCTTTGCGAAACAGCATCCCAAACAAGGCGAACATACTCGTCATGTTTTTTCCAATGTTTCAGTTTGTATTTTGTACGTTGTTGTTCGAGAGTAGGATTCTCCATGAGTGCTTTTAAAGCAAGATTTTCGAAGAATTTTGGATTGACATCATTGTTATTTGTCGCCAAATGTCTTTTGATGTTTTTTTGATATAGATCATACCCACAAGCATGGAGCTCTACAAATAAGTCCAGAAGGGTGATGTATAATAAATAAAAATCTTGACTGCTTTTAAGTATCCATGATTCACCTGCTTTTAGGTTGTCGTTTGGGTCAAGTTGTTGGGCATAAAGAGCTTGCATAACCTTTGTGCGAAGATGCCGACGTGTAATCATGAATAAGAACGTTTAATGATTGTACAAAAGTACGATGTTTCACATTAGATTTGATACAACCCGTTAAAAACTTATCTTCGTAAAAAAATAGCTTGCAAGCACTACAATACCTCAATCGTTACTTTTACAAATACCGACACATGTTATTGTTGGGATTATTCTTTACAGTTTCTTCTCGCATTTTTGCTGTACTTGCTCCTAGCTTAGTTGGCGATTCCATCACAGAAATTGAACATTTTATTCAACGTGGTGCCACAGACCTTACTTCGATAAAAAAAATATTACTAACCAATATTGCCCTTATCGTTGGGGCGGCGTTTGTTTCGGGTGGATTTACGTTTGCCATGCGGCAAACAATCATCAATGCTTCTAGACACATAGAATTTGATCTGAAAAACACCATATACGCACACTATCAAAAACTATCCCTTAGGTTTTACAAACAAAACCGTACAGGAGATTTAATGAGTCGCATCAGTGAAGATGTGTCTCGTGTGCGGATGTATGTGGGGCCAGCGCTTATGTATAGCATCAACACTGCTACGCTTTTTGTTGTTGTTATTTCCTATATGGTAAGTGTAGCACCGAAACTGACGCTTTATACACTGCTCCCCTTGCCTATTCTTTCTTTTTTAATATATAAATTAAGTAGGGCCATTCATGAACGTAGTACTCTAGTACAGCAATTACTGGCAAAACTTTCAACTTTTGCGCAAGAATCGTTTAGTGGTGTTAATGTGATAAAATCCTATGCTATTGAACCCAATCGTGTGGAAGAAATGCAACATATTGCGGAAGATAGTCGCAATAAAAACATGTCATTGGTACAGGTACAAGCATGGTTTTTTCCTTTGATGATTTTGCTTATTGGGATTAGTAATGTTTTGGTGATTTTTATTGGTGGTACCCAATACATCAATGGACAAATAGAATTAGGTGTTTTGGCAGAGTTTATCATTTATGTAAATATGCTCACTTGGCCAGTAGCGACAGTGGGTTGGGTTACGTCAATTATTCAACAAGCTGAGGCGTCTCAAAAACGAATAAATGAGTTCTTGGGTCAAGAACCAGATATACAAGACAAAGAAGGCGATCGTCTTGCGTTGCAGTATGTTGATATTGCATTTAAAAATGTTCGTTTTACTTATGATGACACGGGAATATCTGCGCTTAACGACGTTTCTTTTAACTTGAAAGAAGGAAAAACCTTAGCCATAATGGGGCCTACGGGTTCTGGAAAAACCACCTTGTTGCAGTTGTTATCTAAAACATATTTACCACACTCAGGTGAGGTATTATTAGGCGGAAAGTCTGTCAATGAATATGCACAGAGCGATATTCGCGAAGCGATGGGTGTGGTACCACAGCAGCCTTTCTTGTTTTCAGATACCATTGCCAACAACATTCGCTTTGGGAAACAAGATGCTTCTCAAGAAGAAATTGAGGCGGCTGCGAAGCAGGCCGCAGTACATGAAAATATTTTAGATTTTAAAGAGGGATACAACACCATGTTGGGCGAGCGTGGAATAACCCTTTCGGGAGGGCAAAAACAACGGGTTTCTATTGCGCGTGCACTTATCAAACAACCCAAGTTATTACTGCTTGACGATTGTCTATCAGCAGTAGATACCGAAACTGAAGAAGCTATTTTAGAAGCCTTGAAAACACATAAAAACACCACTACCCTTATTGTGTGTCATCGTGTTTCGTCAGCAAAAAATGCAGACCATATTCTTATTTTAAAAGATGGAAAAGTTGAGCAATTTGGGACACACGAAAATCTTATCAACTCAGCAGGATATTACAAAGAGCTATACGCACAGCAGCGTTTGGAAGAAGAATTTCCTACAATCGCTTAAGATTTGTTACTTTTAACGTAACAAATCTTATTATCATGATTGAATTTGATCCCACCAAAAGCATCTTAGAACGTTGCGTGCAGGCAGGCTCACGAACCTATTATTTCGATATCAAGCAAACAAAAGCCAACGACTATTTCTTAATTATATCAGAGCGCAAGAAAGACACCAAAGGCAAACTACTAACAAAGCAAAAAATCTTCTTATACAAAGAACATTTTGATGCCTTTAGCGAAGTTCTTCATGAAATGACGGACTATATTATTGGTGAAAAGGGAAAAGAAGTACTCCGCTAAAATATTCTCCGTATTTTTGAAAATCAATTAAACTAATTATGGCGCGAACTCCATCCAACATGCTTGATTTAGGCACCAAAGCACCTGATTTTTCTCTTCCCGATACGGTTAAGCAGCAAACCCTATCGTATACACAAATACAAGGCAAAAACGGCACGGTAGTGATGTTTATCTGCAACCATTGCCCTTACGTCAAACATGTTTTTAAGGGGATTACCGATCTCGCAAACGAATACCAAAATAAGGGTATAGGCTTTGTAGCCATATCGAGTAATGATGTGGAAAACTACCCTGATGATTCCCCTGAACTCATGCAACAAACCGCCATAGATCAGGGTTTTAGTTTCCCTTATTTATATGATGAAAGCCAAGAAGTGGCCAGCGCTTATGACGCAGCCTGCACACCCGATTTTTACCTGTTTGATCAAAATCAAATGTTGGTATATCGAGGACAAATGGACGACTCAAGACCTGGAAATGGAATTCCCGTTACAGGGAAAGACATTCGCACTTCATTAGATGCGTTGCTTTCAGGAAACGCCATTGATCCGTTGCAAAAGCCAAGTTTGGGCTGCAACATCAAATGGAAGCCTTAGGCTACAGCAACCAATTCTACATCAAAAATAAGCGTAGCATCTGGTGGAATAACACCTCCTGCACCTCGTGAGCCATAAGCCAATTCGCTAGGAATCACAAAACGGGCTTTGTCACCTACAGAAAGTAACTGAATTCCTTCGTCCCAACCTGGGATTACCTGACCCACACCTAAAGCAAAATCAATAGGTTGATTGCGTTTGTATGACGAGTCAAAAACAGTACCATCTAAAAGTTGACCTTTGTAGTGAACACTTACGGTTTTACCTTTTTCGGCTTTGATGCCTTCACCGCGTTGGATAAACTGATAGCGCAAACCAGAATCGGTTTTTTTAAAGCCCGCGGCTATCTTTTCCATTGCTTTTTCTTGTGCTTCGATTTCTTCTTTCAAGCGTTGCTCTCGACTACCCTCAAAGGTTCTAAAAGCCTCAACGGCATTCCATACTTTGGCGGTCTCACCTATGCGTTCGATACCAACCGATTCTATCGCATCGCCTTGTGCAATAGCGTCAACAATCTCTTGTCCTTCAACAACAAAACCAAAAACGGTGTGTTTCCCATCAAGCCAAGGGGTTTCATTGTGTGTGATAAAAAATTGACTACCATTAGTTCCCGGTCCAGCATTTGCCATTGACAACACACCAGGTCTGTCGTGTTTTAAGTCAGGATGAAATTCATCATCAAATTGGTAGCCGGGGCCGCCTGTTCCTGTGCTTAGCGGACACCCACCNTGAACCATAAAATCAGCAATTACACGATGAAATGTTAATCCATCATAATAAGGAGTTCCTTGTGGTTTATGCGTGTTTTCTAAATTTCCTTCTGCCAACGCCACAAAGTTTCCGACCGTTCCCGGCGTTTCGTTGTGAGTTAGGCGTACTTTAATTGATCCTTTGGGTGTAGTGAAAATGGCGTATATACCTTCGTTCATAAGACAATTTTTATTGCGTTGCGAAAGTATATAAAAAAGATTAGTTTGCTACCTCACTTATAAATTTAATCCGAAAAATACGTAGGTCATCGTCTTCATAATCCCCATCAAATTCTTCCACTGCAGCTTGAATATCATCGTTTTCGGCTTCCAAAAAATACTCTTGTAATTCTTCTTGCTGGTCTTCATCAAAGAGTTCATCAATGGCATATTGAATATTAATTTTTGTGCCTGAAAAAACGATGGTTTCAAGTTGTTCTATAAACGCAGGAAATTTCATTCCCTTTGCATCGGCAATGTCTTGTAACGGAAGTTTTCTGTCAATATTTTGAATAATAAACAGCTTTAGTGCCGAATTGGCACCTGTGCTTTTAATGATTAAATCTTCGGGGCGAGTGATGTCATTATCATCTACATATTGCGCAATCAGCTCCACAAAAGGTTTTCCAAATTTGTTGGCTTTCCCCTCGCCTACTCCATGTATATTTTTAAGTTCTTCAATTGTAATTGGATATTTGACAAGCATGTCCTCAACAGAAGATTCTTGAAAAACGGCATAGGGCGGTACCTCAAACTTTTTGGCAACCTCTTTTCGAAGTTGTAAAAGCATTTTTTGGAGTTTAACCTCAAACTGAGCCGTTTTGGTTGGTGTAACTATTGGCGCAGAAGAATCATACGAATGATTTTCGGTCATCATAAAACTGTATGGACTTTCCAAAAACGACTTCCCTTTATCGCTTAATTTGATTATCCCATAAGACTCAATTTCTTTAATCAAGTAACCCGCAACAAGCAGTTGTGTGAGCAATGCTTTCCAATATTCAATAGGCTTGTCACTACCACGTCCAAAAAGAGTATTTGCTTTAATGCTATGTGAAACGAGCATAGGCGTCTCTTTTCCAATCATAATATGGATAAGCTCTTTGATTTTGTATTGTTCGTTGGTTTTCAAAATCAAATTAAGCAGCAACACTACGTCTTCTTTAGCTTCTTTTTTGGGCTTTGGGTTTCGGGTATTGTCATCCATCTCTGCCCCGTCGCCATTAATTTCGTCAAATTCTTCTCCGAAATAATGTAAAATAAACTTACGTCTTGAAACAGAGGTTTCGGCATACGCCACCATTTCTTGCAACAATGCGTAGCCAACTTCTTGCTCTGCAAGGGGTTTTCCCGACATGAATTTTTCTAGCTTTTCGATGTCTTTGTAGGCATAAAATGCCAAGCAATGCCCCTCGCCACCATCACGTCCTGCACGTCCAGTTTCTTGATAATAACTCTCAATACTTTTTGGGATGTCGTGATGAATAACAAAACGAACATCGGGTTTATCGATTCCCATTCCAAACGCAATTGTGGCTACAATAACGTCACAGTCTTCTTTCAAAAAACTGTCTTGATTAAAGACTCGTTGTTTATTGTCTAATCCTGCATGATAGGGTAATGCGTTTATACCGTTTACTTGCAATACTTGCGAAAGTTCTTCTACACGCTTGCGTGACAAACAATACACAATACCAGATTTTCCGCTGTTTTCTTTGATGAATGAAATAATATCACGGTCAACATTTGTGGTTTTTGGACGTACTTCGTAGAACAAATTAGGTCTGTTAAACGAAGCCTTGTAAGTGGTGGCGTTGGGGATATTAAGGTTTTTAAGAATATCCTCCTGAACTTTAGGTGTGGCCGTAGCGGTAAGTCCAATGAGGGGGATATTTTCTCCAATACGTGCAGAAATGGCTTTTAAATTACGGTACTCAGGTCTAAAATCGTGTCCCCATTCGGAAATACAATGTGCTTCGTCTATTGCTAAAAAGCTTATTGGAACCGTCCGTAAAAACGCAACATACTCTTCTTTGGTTAACGATTCTGGTGCTACATAAAGCAACTTGGTAGTCCCAGAAACGATGTCATCTTTTACAAGTTGAATTTGTGTTTTACTCAAAGAGGAGTTGAGTACGTGCGCAACTCCATCGCTTTTTGAAATCCCACGAATGGCATCTACTTGATTTTTCATTAGGGCAATAAGCGGAGATACCACAATTGCTGTTCCTGGTTGAATAAGTGCTGGAAGTTGATAACACATTGACTTTCCGCCACCTGTAGGCATTATAACAAAGGTGTTTTCTTTGTTTAGCACGCTATGGATTACTTGCTCTTGTAGTCCTCTAAACTCATTAAATCCAAAATATTTTTTAAGTGACGACTTTATATCAAAGTGTTTTTTTGAATCCTCTGGCTTCATGTTAGGTTTTGTACATTTGTAACCACAATATACGTCAAAACTCACTATCAATCAATAAAGTTTGAATAAATCTATTTCAATAATAAATACGGCGCAAAGTGTCATATCACAACAGGCTGAAGCCATTGAGGGCTTAATCCCTCAACTCAGTGCTGATTTTGAAAAAGTAGTTACTTGGATTCATCAAAACAGAGGTCGTGTAGTACTTACAGGAATTGGCAAAAGTGCCATTATTGGTATGAAAATAAGTGCAACGCTAAACTCTACTGGAACCAAAAGTATATTTATGCATGCTGCCGACGCCATTCATGGTGACTTGGGAATAGTTGAACCTAACGATCTTGTGATTTGTTTGTCTAAAAGCGGTACTACTCCAGAAATCAAAACATTGGTTCCGCTACTCAAAAACCGAGGAAGCAAACTTGTAGGCATGACTGGAAATGCAACTTCTTATCTGGCACAACAATCTGATGCAGTTCTGCATGTGGGAGTTGCGAAAGAAGCAGATCCAAACAACTTAGCACCCACAACAAGTACCACGGCACAACTCGTTTTGGGCGATGCACTTGCTATTTGTCTTATGGAGCTAAGCGGATTTAAACCCGAAGACTTTGCACGATCGCATCCTGGCGGTGCACTTGGCAAGGCGTTGAACGTGCAACTTGAACATTTGCTTCAAGAGCACAAAAAACCAGCCGTGCAGCCCACCACCCCAGTTGCANAAGTGATATCTGAAATTTCCACTAAACTTGTTGGCGCAACAGCGGTATTGGAAGGCAAAACAGTTGTGGGCATCATTACTGATGGTGACCTCAGAAGGATGATGCAAAACCAACATCATTTTGCCACGCTTATCGCCAAAGACATTATGAGTACAAATCCGTTTCTACTTAGCAGCAAAACCCTTGCAAAAGAAGCATTGACACTTATGCAGCATAAAGAGATTAATCAAATACTTGTAGAAAGCAACGGAGCTTATGCTGGCATAGTACATATTCACGACATACTTAACGAAGGTATTTATTAACATGGAAGACAAAAACATGTCTTTTTTAGACCACCTTGAAGACCTCAGATGGCATCTCATTCGAAGTATTTTAGCTATTGTCATNGCTGGAGGCATAGCCTTTATTGCCAAAGATTTTATTTTTGATTATTTGCTTTTTGGNCCTAAAAAGCAAGACTTTCCCACCTACAAATGGCTATGTAGTGCTGCGCAAGCCCTTGGTTTTGATGAAGGTTTTTGCTTGGATGAACTTCCTTTCAGAGTGCAAAGCAGAACGGTTGCTGGGCAGTTTTCAGCACACATTTGGACATCCATAACCGCTGGGTTTATTCTTGCTTTCCCTTATGTTATTTATCAACTTTGGTTATTTGTTAGTCCTGGGCTAAAGAAAAGCGAGCGCAAACAAGCACGCGGATTTATCCTTATGTCTTCGTTTTTGTTCTTTCTTGGCGTGCTTTTCGGCTATTATGTTATTACTCCATTATCCTTACGCTTTTTGGGAACGTATAGTGTTAGCTCTGAAATCTTTAATGATTTTGATTTGAGTAGTTACACTGCACTAGTACGTGCATCTGTATTGTCCGCTGGATTTATTTTTGAGCTCCCCATATTGGTGTATTTTTTAACTAAAATTGGACTCATTACGCCCGATTTAATGCGCAAATACCGAAAAATATCACTGGTGTTGGTACTTACGCTTTCGGCCATTATTACCCCTCCCGATATTGCCAGTCAAATTATTGTGGCAATTCCGATTATGATATTATACGAAGTCAGTATATTTATCTCTAAAACAATTTATAAAAAGAGTTTACGCTCCGAACAAACCCTTGCAAAAAAAGAATGAAACTTCACGCCAAAGACATCACCAAAACATACCGAAGCCGAAAGGTAGTTGATAAAGTATCTGTTACTGTAGAACAAGGCGAAATTGTAGGGCTTTTGGGGCCTAATGGTGCCGGAAAAACCACCTCGTTTTATATGATCGTAGGGCTTATAAAGCCCCTAACGGGACATATCTATTTAGATGACATGGATATAACCCGTTTTCCCATGTACAAACGTGCTCAAAGTGGTATTGGGTATTTGGCGCAAGAAGCCTCTGTATTTAGAAAACTTACCGTGGAGCAAAACATTAAAAGTGTATTGGAACTCACCGATTTGTCGACTACTGAACAGCACGAAAAAACAGAGGCGCTTTTAGAGGAATTTGGGCTTACGCATATTCGTAAAAGCCGAGGAGATTTACTCTCTGGTGGCGAGCGTCGGCGTACCGAAATTGCCAGAGCACTTGCGACTGACCCTAAGTTTGTACTGCTAGATGAACCCTTTGCTGGTGTTGATCCCGTTGCTGTGGAGGACATTCAAAAAATTGTAGCGCATCTTAAGAAACGAAACATCGGTATTCTTATTACTGACCACAACGTACAAGAAACCCTTGCCATTACCGACAGAACGTATTTGATGTTTGAAGGAAAGATTCTAAAAACGGGAACGCCCAAAGAACTTGCCGATGATGAAATGGTACGCAAAGTATATCTTGGACAAAACTTTGAACTGAGAACGAAGAAACTCAGTCTTTAAAGCGCATATAAATTACCCCGATCACAGCATACGCCAATACAACAAAAGACAACGCCTCTGAGCGAAACCAAAGCAATACAGGGGTACCAATTAAAGCAAAAGCCAGTGCAAACCGAGTGGGTTTTCCATTGACAAATTTTTGACTAGGCAACATCCATTTAGACACCATCAGCAGGGCCAATAGTGCAACCAATGCTATAATTATTGTATAATCAAACTCCCACGGAATAAACGGTATACCCACCACAAAAAGCGCAAAAGCTGGTGTAGGCAATCCTTCAAAATCAAGCTGACTTGAAGAAGTGATGTTAAAGCGCGCCAAGCGGTAAATAGCTGCTAGCGTAATCAAAAAACCCAACAACGACAGGGGAACAAGGTGATAAGGCAAGCATTGATACAGGTATTGATACATGATAAATCCAGGGACAAGACCAAAAGAGATAACATCACAAAGCGAATCGAGTTGCTTTCCGATTTCAGAAGTTACCTTAAAGGCACGGGCAACCATACCGTCTATAGTATCAAAAAACACCCCGACAAGCACCCAAACTAAGGTCATAAGTGCGTTGCCTTCAATGGCAGAAACAAGAGCCAAACAACCCGAAAAGCCATTAAGGAGCGTAAGTGTGTTAGGAATATAGTTAACAATTCTCATGTGTAAAGTTTTGGTTAAGCACAAACAAACTTATACAATAATTGTAATTTCGCCTCATGCCAAACAAACTTTTTCTTGCCGTACTTTTTGGACTGCTTTTGGGACTTTCGTGGCCCACAGGTGGATTTACTCCATTGCTTTTTATTGCATTCGTTCCGTTGCTATTGCTTTTTGAACGCAGTAAAAACGGTAAGCGGAGCACCTTTTTTTGGTACTTTTATTTAGGCTTTTTTATCTGGAATGCCATTACGACATGGTGGCTTTGGAACGCCACTGTTTTTGGGATGTTCTTCGCTATGCTAATCAACAGCTTGTTGATGACGCTGGTGGTAATGTTTTGGCGGCGCGTAGACCGAAAATTAGGACAGAAAGCAGGGTTTATTTTTATCCCGCTTGCTTGGATTTGTTTTGAAAAGATGCACTTGGTTTGGGATTTTTCATGGCCGTGGCTAAATCTCGGGAATGGGTTTGCCACAAATCCAAATTGGGTACAGTGGTACGAATACACGGGTAGTTTTGGCGGAACACTGTGGATTTGGGTGGTAAATATTGCAGTATATAAAGCGCTAAAAAGTTTTCAGTCTCAGAAAAATTATAAACTGTTTGTAAAACCACTTGTGCTTGTCGTGATTCCTTTACTAATTTCAGCATTGATTTTATATTCGTTTGATGAGGAGCAAAACCAGCCTTTACGGGTTACGGTAGTACAGCCCAACATTGATCCCTACAGCGAAAAATACAACCTGTCCCATCAAGACTTATACCGGGATTTGCTCACGCAGATTACACCCGAGATTACTAAAAACCCTACGCTTATTGTTACCCCAGAAACCTATTTTTCGGAAGGGTCGGGCGAGCAACTATCTCGTTTTGAACAAAGTGAACTTTATCAAGAATTATTGCGTTTTTCATCTAAAAACAACATGCAGTTTTTACATGGTATCCAGTTTTATGACATATATAAAACCGCAAATAAAACCAACACCGCCAATAAGTTAGAAAACGGTTTTTGGGCAGATTTCTATAACAGTGCCTTTTTAACCGACAGTACAAATATTCATGTCTATCACAAATCCAAATTGGTGGTCGGGGTTGAAACACTACCCTACCGAAATATCTTTGAGCCTTTATTGGGGAACGTTATGCTCGACTTTGGCGGTACATTATATGGTAGAGCTACACAAACAGAACGCGAGGCTTTTCCGCTTTACGGGGGAGCAAAGGTAGGTCCTATCATTTGTTACGAATCGGTTTATGGGGAGTTCGTTACCGAATATGTTCGCGCAGGTGCAACCGTTTTGGCTATTATGACCAACGATGCGTGGTGGGGCAACACTCCAGGGTACAAGCAACATATGGCCTATGCACGCTTGCGTGCCATAGAAACCCGAAGACCTATAGTCCGGGCGGCAAATACTGGAATTTCTGGGTTTATTACTCCCTTAGGCGACATAACTTCGCAACTTGAATACGATCAAAAAGGCGTGCTCACATCAACAATTGTTCCGCAGAAAAAAACTACTTTTTATGTGCAATACGGCGACTATATATTTCGTCTTGGTGGTTTTTTAGCCGGATTAATGTTGCTTTTCACATTTGGACGTAAGAAAAATTGAAAAGTTTTGAAAATGAGCAATTTAGCTTAAAAATATTTTTCTCAATCCGTGAAGTTGTGTACTTTTGAAGGGTAATTTAAGCTATGAAAATTTACACTAAAACAGGCGACAAAGGCGATACCTCACTTATTGGTGGCTATCGCGTTTCTAAAAGTGACCTTCGCATTGAGTCATACGGCACCGTTGATGAACTTAATTCATGGTTGGGATTGGTTGCTGAGTACATGCCTAAAAACCGTGTTGATGAAATTCATCAGATTCAACACCTGCTTTTTTCGGTTGGGGCACAACTTGCCAGCAAATCGACAGAGCAAAAACGCCCTTTTGCACCAATAAATACTGAGAACGTTTCTACTTTAGAACAACTTATCGATACGTACGAAGCCTTACTCCCTCCTATGACACATTTTATCCTTCCTGGCGGTTCTAAGGCGTCCGCGCAAGCGCATATTGCTCGTTGCGTATGTCGCAGAGCTGAGCGCATTGTGGTTCAGCTAAGCCGTGTAGAGTATGTCGATAAATTGCTTTTAATGTTTCTCAACAGGTTATCAGACTATTTATTTTGCCTTGCCAGAGCCCTAACACATTGGGATGAAAAGGACGAAATCAAGTGGATTCCAAACACCTAAATTTTTACTTGCATAAATGAGATAAAAATTTATTTTTGCAAGACTTTAAAAATATAAACTTTATGTACTGGACTCTAGAACTTGCATCCTATTTAAGTGACGCCCCTTGGCCAGCCAATAAAGATGAACTTATTGACTATGCCATACGTACCGGTGCTCCGCTAGAAGTAGTAGAAAATCTACAAGCTATTGAAGATGAGGGTGGGGAGATTTANGAAACCATTCAAGAAATCTGGCCGGATTATCCTACAGATGAAGATTATCTGTGGAACGAGGACGAATACTAGTATCTCGTTACAAATAATACCCGTTTTTTGCTTACTTTTGGGATCCTATATTCTTTCCTATGAGTGTATTGAGTGGTATTCTTAAAACCTTTGTTGGCGATAAAGCCAAAAAAGACCTTAAAGCTATATATCCCCTTGTTGATAAAATTCACAAGGCTGCATCCAGTTTAAGTGGGTTATCGCATGATGAATTACGCGCTAAAACAACTGGGTTTAAACATCAAATTGCTGAAATAAGGAAGCCTTTTTTTGATGAGATAGATCAGCTCAAAAATAAAATTGAAGCACTCACAGATATTGATGAGAAAGAAGAACTGTATACTTCTATCGATCGTATTACGGCAAAAGCCAAAGATGAAGTTAGCGCCTATTTAGATGATATACTCCCCGAAGCTTTTGCTGTCATAAAAGAAACTGCGTTAAGGTTTAAAGAGAACGAGCAGCTTGAAGTTACCGCAACCCCTTTTGATCGTACGCTTTCTGCTTCTAAAAAAAATGTAAAAATAAAAGGTGAAAAGGCGTCTTGGGCCAATGCTTGGGATGCCGCAGGAAAATCCGTGACCTGGGATATGGTTCATTATGACGTGCAACTTATTGGCGGTATTGTACTGCATCAAGGTAAAATTGCCGAAATGCAAACAGGAGAGGGAAAAACCTTGGTGGCTACCCTTCCCGTTTACCTTAATGCGCTCTCTGGCGATGGGGTTCACTTGGTTACAGTAAACGATTATTTGGCAAAACGTGATAGCGCTTGGATGGCACCTATTTTCGAATTTCACGGACTCTCAGTGGATTGCATTGACTACCATAAACCCAATTCCGAAGCCCGTAGAAATGCCTATAAGGCAGATATCACCTACGGCACCAACAACGAGTTTGGCTTTGATTATTTAAGAGACAACATGGCGCACTCTATGGACGATTTGGTGCAGCTCCCACATCATTTTGCCATTGTGGATGAGGTAGATTCTGTTTTGGTAGACGATGCCCGAACGCCACTTATTATTTCTGGACCTGTTCCCGATGGTGATCGACATGAGTTTCAGGTATTAAAACCTAAAATTTCGGCCCTAGTTTCCCAACAGCGACAACATCTTACAGCGGTTCTTGCCGAAGCAAAGAAAACCATCTCAGAAGGAGATGCCAAAGAAGGAGGATTGTTGTTGTTGCGCGTATTTCGTGGTCTTCCAAAAAACAAGGCACTTATTAAGTTTTTAAGTCAGGAAGGGATTCGTCAATTGCTTCAAAAAACCGAAGCCTTTTACATGCAAGACAACAACCGTGAAATGCATAAAGTAGATGCAGATTTGTTGTTTGTCATCGATGAAAAAAACAATCAAATTGAACTCACTGACAAAGGTGTTGAGTATATATCTAAAGATGGAGAAGACCCTAATTTCTTTGTGCTTCCAGATCTTGGAGGTGCCATTGCAAAAATTGAAGCTAAAGGACTAGAACCAGAACAAGAAGCTTCAGAAAAAGATACGCTTTTTAAAGAATTTAGCATCAAAAGTGAACGGATTCATAGCATGAATCAATTGCTAAAGGCATATACACTTTTTGAAAAAGATGTGGCCTATGTGGTCATGGAAAACCAAGTTAAGATTGTAGACGAGCAAACCGGGCGTATCATGGACGGGCGTAGATACTCGGACGGATTGCACCAAGCCATTGAGGCAAAAGAAAATGTAAAAATTGAAGCTGCCACACAAACTTTTGCTACAATAACACTGCAAAACTATTTCCGTATGTACCGCAAACTTGCAGGTATGACAGGTACGGCAATTACAGAAGCAGGTGAGTTTTGGGAAATATATAAATTGGATGTTGTTGAAATTCCAACCAATAGACCCATTGCGCGTAAAGATGAAAATGACCTCATTTATAAAACCAAACGCGAAAAATACAATGCCGTAATTGACCATGTAACGGCACTTTCTCAAGCAGGCCGACCAATACTAATCGGAACAACATCTGTAGAAATTTCCGAATTGTTGAGTCGTATGCTTAACATACGAAAAGTACCGCACAACGTTCTCAACGCCAAACTACACAAAAAAGAAGCTGACGTTGTTGCAGAAGCTGGAAAAGCTGGCGTGGTAACAATTGCCACCAATATGGCGGGGCGTGGAACAGATATTAAAATCAATGATGCGGTAAAAGAAGCTGGTGGACTTGCTATTATTGGAACAGAGCGTCACGACTCTAGACGTGTTGACCGCCAGTTGCGCGGTCGTGCAGGGCGGCAGGGTGACCCAGGAAGCTCACAATTTTATGTGTCTCTCGAAGACAATTTGATGCGTTTATTTGGATCAGAACGTATTTCCAAAATGATGGATCGTATGGGGCATAAAGAAGGTGAAGTCATTCAGGCGAGTATGATGACTCGCTCTATTGAACGTGCTCAGAAAAAAGTAGAAGAAAACAACTTTGGTATTCGTAAACGTTTACTGGAGTATGACGATGTGATGAATGCCCAGCGTGAGGTTATTTATAAAAGACGATACAATGCACTAAACGGCGAGCGTTTACAAGTTGATATTGCCAATATGCTCTATGAGACCTGTGATCAAATTTGTGCAACCAATCTTACCAACAAAGACTACAAACAGTTTGAGTTTGAATTGATTCGATTGTTTTCACTCACAAGTCCTGTGTCGGCAGAAGTTTTTGAAAATCAATCTGTTGACCAGCTTACTGAAACAGTATATCAAGCTGCACTGTCACACTACCAGCAAAAAATGGCGGAAAATGCTACGCGTGTGTTTCCAGTAATTAAAGATGTATACCAAAACCCAAGCAATACCTTTAAGCGCATTGTAGTACCCTTTACCGATGGTGTGAAAACCCTAAACGTAGTTAGCGATTTAGAAAAAGCCTTTGAAAGTGAGGGTAGGAATTTGGTACGTGATTTTGAGAAAAATATAAGTCTTGCCATTATTGATGAATCGTGGAAAGACCACCTTCGAAAAATGGATGAATTGAAGCAATCTGTACAACTTGCAGTACACGAGCAAAAAGATCCATTGCTGATTTACAAATTTGAGTCATTTGAATTGTTCCGCGCCTTTATGGACAATGTGAACAGAGAGATTATTTCTTTCTTGTTTAAGGGAGAATTACCTACTCAAGACCCTAGTACTATTCGCGAAGCTCGCGCCACTCGACGCAAGGAAAGTGTCAATATTTCTAAGGAAGAAGTCTTGAACCAAGATCAACAAGCCATGCGTCAAGCATCAGAACAATCAGGCAGAGCAACCGCTACAAAAGCAGAAACCATTGTGCGTGAACGCCCAAAAATTGGACGAAATGAACGTGTAGATATCCAACACGTAGTAAGCGGAGAGCGAAAATCAGTAAAGTATAAACAAGCAGAACCGCTTCTTGCCAAAGGCGAATGGGTGCTTATAGAAGATAACTAATATGGTTGTCGTTGTAGGTCCTGTATCGCCGTATCGGGGTGGCATTGCAGACACCAATAATGCATTCGTACAAACGCTACAACAACAAGGCGAAGAAGTTGCTGTTTTCAGCTTTTCTCTCCTCTACCCTAGCTTACTTTTCCCTGGAAAAACTCAATTTACAGATGCTGATGCTAAACTAAATTTTACTTCTTACAGGGTTATCAATACACTAAATCCACTAACATGGTGGAAAACAGCTAAACGCATCAATGCCCTTAAACCCAAGGTTGTTGTTTTTAGGTATTGGACGCCGTGGCTGGCGATTTGTTACCGCGCCATTTCAAGTCGGGTAAGTTGTAAAAAAATAGCATGGATTGATAATGCGCTACCACACGAACGAAAGGCAGCAGACAGAGCCTTACTGGGTAGTTTTCTAGAAGGGATTGATGAAGTGCTTTGCATGTCTAGTGCGGTAGCGAAAACAGTAAAAACCCATACAGTAAAACCCATTCACACCTTCTTTCACCCAATAAATACAGCACTTCCAAAGCCCATGCAAAAAACTGATGCTATTAAGGCATTAGCATTGGATGATTCACTTGAATACCTCCTCTTTTTTGGATTGATCCGCCCTTACAAAGGATTAGATTTGCTTATAAAAAGTTTGCCTCAACTTCGTGATCAACGCCCAAAAGCGCGCATTTTAGTTGTGGGGGAACCATATGAACCTTTGCAAAAATATCGGCAATTGGCATCGAAACTGCATGTTGATGACATGCTTTTATTCCACGATCGTTTTGTACCAATAAAAGAAATCACGCTGTGGTTTTCGGCTTGCGATTGGGTGATACAACCCTACACTAATGCAACGCAAAGCGGTATTACACCCATGGCAATACACTTTTCAAAACCAACTCTTGTAACCCATGTAGGAGATTTGGCATCAGGAGTAACACCCCTAACTGGGCTCGTTTCAGAACCCAATCCAACTGCTCTTGCAAACACTATGTTACGTGCACTTGTAGAAACCCAAAAATTTAGTTCACCAAAAGCGTATGCTGCATTAAAAGAAGAAAAGAGTTGGCATCGTTTTTGTAAAATGTTTGTCAACACATACAAATAAAAAAAATCGCGATGCACTCTATTTCACTAAGTCTATTGTTTGCCGCTTGCTCAATAGCGGCACCTAAACCCGTTAACAACCCCAATCCTGTTGCCGAGACCACTCACGCGGTTGCTCAAGACCATGAAACTGCCTATTTTGCTTCGGGTTGTTTTTGGTGTGTAGAGGCTGTTTTCGAACAAGTCGAAGGGGTAAAAGAAGTCATTTCGGGCTATTCTGGAGGAGAAACCATAAACCCAACGTACCGCCAAGTAATCAGCGGAAATACAGGGCATGCAGAGAGCATAAAAGTAATTTATAACCCTAAGGTAGTTTCGTTTAAGACCCTTGTACAGGTGTTTTTTGGCTCACACGATCCAACTACACTGAACCGACAAGGACCCGATAAAGGAACACAATACCGTTCGGTGGCGTTTTACCAATCAGATGGTGAAAAGAAAACAATTGAGTCAACTATTGAAAAACTAACTTTAGCGAAACGGTTTAAAAATCCTATAGTAACCGAAGTGAAAAAATTTGAAGCCTTTTATCAAGCGGAAGACTATCATCAAGACTTTGAAGCTAGCAATCCAAACCACCCCTATATCAAAGCTATTTCAAAACCCAGAGTGAGTAGGTTCCTACAAGCGTATCCAGAACTGGTTAAAGCGGGTTTGGAATAAATTCATTGCTTAAATAGCTTTTTTTTTTAAATAGTTTTACAAAAAGTATAGTATTATTACTATATTTGATGTGTTGAACCAGTGCCCCAAACGATGAAGTATAGTGCCTTTTTAAAACTTATTAAAAAGAATGGTTGGCAATTGTTACGTCAAGGAAAGGGAAGCCATGAGATTTGGGAAAAGCAAGGAATAAAAGTTTCTATCCCTAATCATGGGGCTAAGGAAATGCCAAAAGGATTAGAAAAAAAACTAAAGAAGGAAATGGGGCTTTAAAACCCTATTATTAATACTAATTTGAAAAATGAAAACATTAAAAATAGTTATTGAAAAAAGTAGCGACTCTTTTGGGGCATATGCACTAGACGTGCAAGGGGTATATGGTGCCGGAGATACTTTAGCCGAAGTAAAGCAATCTATAAACGATGCTATTGAAACCATCAAAACATTTGACAGCAAAGACATTCCAGATATTTTAAAAGGAGATGTTGAATTGGTTTTTATTTTTGAAATACAAAGTTTTTTGGAATACTTCGATAGTATTTTTACCCGCGCAGCCTTAAGTCGTTTAACAGGTATAAACGAAAAACAGTTGGGGCATTATATGCAAGGACTGCACAAGCCAAGAAAGGATAAAGCAGAGAAAATAGAAAAGGCACTTCACAATCTAGGCGAGGAGCTCTTATCGGTAGAACTTGTGTAAAATAATGCTTTATCTAATCGGGTTTGGAATAAACCGCAAATAAAGTTTAGCAAACAACCATCCGCCAAAAGCACCAAAAAGCGCACCGCTTACCACATCTAACGGATAGTGCACCCCAATGTAAATACGGCTATAGGCAACCAATGTCGCTACCCCAAAAAGTAAATACATTACTCGAAAACGCTTCGCGAAAAGGGTGACAAAAAGGGTTGCAATGGCAAACGAATTTGAAGCATGCCCCGAAAAATAGCTGTACCATCCGCCACAACTCGGCTTTACACGGCGCATCAGTCCCTCAAACTCGGGTTCGTGGCAAGGGCGTAAACGCTGAAATCCATTTTTAAAGGCATTGGTAATTTGATCGGTAAATGTGATGAGTAAGGCTATGGTTAACAACAACCAAAGCGTATTTTTCCAACCAAGCCATTTGCTCGAAAGAGCAGTAATGGCAACATAGAACACGATTGTAAGCTTTTTATCAGTAATCGCCATCCAGAAGGCATCAAATTGGGGAGAACCCAAATTATTGAGCCACAAAAAGAGTTCCTTGTCCCAATATAAAAGCGTTTCCATCAATCCGTTAACTTACTTATTTCAGCATCATAAAATGCGGTAGCGCGCTCAACCCATTGGGTTATTTCTTCCGTTGCTTGTTCTTTGTCTTCTTTTGAAAAAGTTTCCCACCATTCCAACTCATCATTGGCTAGATTAAGAATAAAACGTGGAAAATGGGTATGCACCACAAACACGGCATCGGGAAAATCAGTGTTGTCGGCAAGTAAAAATTCTGGAAAAGTCTCAGACATGAATACGTGTTAATTTATTAGACAAATACTTAAAGCGAAGATACAACAACAATGAAGAAACAAAGAGTCCAAGGCATAAACCAATCCATACGCCTTGCGCCCCCAAATTGGCTTTTAGACTTAAATAGAGCATAACAGGAACCCCAAATAGTCCATAGGCGAAAAATGTAATCCACGTAGGAATACGCACATCTTGTAGTCCGCGAAGACTGCCAAGCGCAACTACTTGAGCACCATCAAAAATTTGAAAAAAGGCAGCAATAAAGAGTAATGATGCAGCCAATTCTGCTACCGCAAACGTATCAAGCCCAGTTGAGGAATCCAGATAAAGCCACGGAAAAACAGTATTACAAAGGATGAATAACACCGCAAAAAGAATATCTATGAGAAACATGAGTAAAAAAACAGAAAGCGCAATGCGCTTGAGCTCTTTAAACGCACCCAGTCCTTTTTGGTTACCTACTCTAATGGTAGCAGTCACACTAAGCCCTATGGCCACCATAAATGTCATAGAAGACAGGTTAAGCGCAATTTGATTTGCTGCCTGCGCATCCTTGCTTAAAAAACCACAAACCCACACAGCAAAAGTAAAAAAGCCCACTTCAAAAAACATTTGTAACGATGAAGGCAGACCAAGATTTATGATTTGGCGTAATTCCTTTCTGTGGAATGAAAAAGGAAGCAACCCCCGAATAAATTCTGCTGTTTTTTTGTCTTTATAGAGAAGTATAAAAATAAATATAAGCATTACAATGCGAGAAGTCAAAGTACCCACAGCAGCTCCTGTAACACCCCACTTTGGGAAAATCCAAACCCCAAAAATGAAAAAATAATTGATTATCACATTTACGACATTTGCCAAAACCGTAGCGTACATGGAGTATTTGGTAAGTGACATCCCATCTGAAAACTGCTTAAACGCCTGAAAAATCACGAGAGGAATAAGTGATATCGCTACCAAATTAAGGTACGGAAATGCCAGTTCTACTACCGATGCATCTTGTCCCATATTAAACAGCAATGGCTTAGCAACATAAACAGCTAAAAAAAGCACAATCCCCAAAATGGTACACAAACGCAATCCCTCACGAAGCACTTTTTGTGAAGTTGATTGTTTTTGTGCGGCATCTGCTTCGGCTATAAGAGGCGTTATGGCAGTAGAAAATCCAATGCCCAGCGACATGGCAATAAACACAAAACTGTTGCCTAGCGAGATGGCAGCCAATTCGGTTGTTCCCAATTGTCCAACCATCACATTATCAACAAATTGTACAAGTGTATGACCTAACATACCCAACATTACAGGCCAGGCCAAGCGCAAATTGGTTTTAAATTCTTTGGTATATTGTTGAAGCATCGTATACTGCTTACTGCTTTAATGTACTAGGAATGGCATTGATCAAACCGTATTTATCATACAGATATATGAGTGAGGTCATGGTAGCAGCACCCAACTCTAACTCGCGTTTGTTTACTGCGTCAAACGTATCGTTTTCGGCATGATGATGGTCAAAATAACGCTGTGAGTCGGGGCGTAGTCCCGCCAAAACATTGTATTTGTTTTTCAAAGGTCTAATATCAGCACCGCTTCCACCTTGTTCAAAATAGTGAATTAAGTAGGGTTTAAATAGTGGTTTCCATGATTCTACTTGCGCAAACTCGTCATCGGAACAGTTAAATGAAAATCCGCGGGGAGTAAAGCCACCCGCATCGGACTCAAGTGCAAAAATGTGTTTTTCCTTATTGGCCAAGGCGTTGTCAGCATACGCATTTCCACCACGCAATCCATTTTCTTCGTTCATAAATAGTACAACTCTTATGGTGCGTTTTGGTCGATAGCCGGTTTGTTTAAGTACCCGAAGTACTTCCATAGATTGCACCACACCTGCACCATCGTCGTGCGCACCATCGCCCAAATCCCACGAGTCTAAATGTCCACCAACGACAATAATTTCCTTAGGGAATTCGCTTCCTGTAATTTCACCAATAACGTTATTTGACCACACATCGGGATAGGTCATGCATTGCTGGCGAAAGAGAAATTTGAGATCTGGTTCTAGTTTAAGTAAGTCGCTTAATTTTTCGGCGGCATTAGTGCTAATCGCAGCAGCAGGAACACGCTTAGAAACGGCTTGATCTCCGTAACTCATGGCTCCTGTGTGTGGAAAGTCGTCTAATCGCAAATTCATAGAGCGCACAATAACACCCACAGCGCCGTATTCGCTTGCCTCACGCGCACCATCGTATCGTTGGTCTACACATCCTGAATAGGCAGCAAACGTACTGATAAGATTTGCTTGCATAGGGCGATTGTAAAACACAATTTTGCCTTCTATATTTTTACGTCCCAGCTTGGCCAAGTCTTCAATACCCTGCACTTCTACTACTGGCGCTTTTAGTCCAACAGAGGGAGTTGCCACCGAGCCGCCCAAAGCGGTAATGGGTACATTGAACGTAATGCCAGGAGCTGTTTCGATTAGCGCAAACTCTTTTGCTCCACGCACCCATTTAGGCACTTTTACAGGTTGTAAGTACACCCTGTCTAATCCTAGTGAATCCAATTCGGCTTTTGTCCATTCCACAGCACGTTCTGCACCCAATGAACCCGATAATCGGCTACCAATGCGACTTGTCAAATAATAGAGCCATTCATATGAATGACCTTCCAACAAAGAGGTGTCATAAAATTGCTTGATACGCTTTTGGTCGTCCGGATTTGGCTGCGCATGCACTAAAGCAGTGCATAACAAGAATAACAATACTTTTCTCATAAAATTTAGGTTAATGTGTATGAAGATACGTCTTGGGCAGAAATTTCGTGTCCACCCAAAATATGAAGCCGTTCCATTACATTGCGTAACTGGCGAATATTCCCTGTCCAGTCAATTTGTTGCAATGCCTTAATAGCATCGGGATGGATTTCTTTTAAGGGAGTTAAAGTAGATAAAAAATGAGCTACCAAAAGTGGTATGTCTTCTTTACGGTCGTTTAGTGGTGGCACATAAAGCTCAATTACAGCAAGGCGATGATATAGATCTTCACGAAAGCGATTTTGAGCAATTTCCTCCTTTATGTTTTTGTTTGTGGCAGCCACTATCCGCACATCAACGGGGATGGATTTGTCACTACCAACACGCCGAATTTTATGCTCTTCGAGCGCACGTAATACTTTTGCTTGTGCGGCCAAACTCATATCCCCAATTTCATCTAAAAACAGGGTTCCACCATGGGCTTGCTCAAAAGTGCCTTTTCGGTCTTTATGCGCTGATGTAAATGCGCCTTTCATGTGTCCAAAAAGCTCACTTTCAATAAGTTCAGAAGGAATAGCAGCACAATTTACTTCTATAAAAGGAGCATCTGAACGATTGCTTTTTTGATGTAATGCTCGCGCAACCAATTCTTTTCCACTTCCGTTAGGTCCCTGAATGAGAACTCTCGCCATAGTCGGAGCAACCTTATCCACCATAGTATGTATGGTTTGGATGGCAGTCGAATCACCTACCATGGTGTATTTTTTAGAAATTCTTTTTTTTGCAATCGCTTTAGGAGGTGTCGAAACATTTAGGGCAGCTCGTACAGTTTGAAGAAGATGGTTTAAATCGGGGGGTTTGGAAATGTAATCATAAGCTCCCAAACGCATCGCTTGAACGGCAGTTTCCAAATCACCGTGTCCTGAAATCATTACCATTGGGGTTTGTGGACTTTTTTCTTGCGCATAGCGCAAAACTTCAATACCATCTTTTTTGGGCATTTTAATATCACATAATACAAGATCAAATGCTGTTTTGGAAATAGCAGCAATTGCTACAGCACCATCTTCAGCATCACTTATTTGGAAAGATCCATCTTCATCTGCCAAGATTTTGCGAAGCACACGTCTAATATTCGCCTCGTCTTCTACAAGTAGTATATGTGCCATTTAGTTTGCGGTATGAACAACCCGTTGCGGAAACGGAATTACGATGTTGTTTTCTCTTAGACATTTATCTATTGCGTAGCGTATATCACTCTTAACCAATTCGGTTTTAAAACCATCTCTAAGTGTAAACACCAATTTAAAATCTAAGCTACTTTCTCCAAAATCTTTAAAAACCAAATCTGGAGGAGGTGTTTTAACAACTTCCTCATGCTTGGCTGCAATACCAATAAGCAAACCGCGTAGTTTATCTAAATCTGTACCATAAGCAACGCCAACAGAAACATATTCTCGTGTTTGCTTTTCGTTTTCAGTCCAATTGTACAAGGTGGTTGTCAGATACATATGATTGGGAATAATGAGTACTTTATTATCAACTGTTACCGCACGAGTGGTACGAAGTGTAATATTCTCCACCCTACCTACTTTACCGTCAAGTTCAATAATATCACCAACATGAACAGTTTGATCTACAAGTATAAAAATACCAGAGATTATATCTTGGAAAAAGGTTTGCAATGCAAAACCAACTCCTACCAATAGTGCTGCAGAAGCGGCTAATAGTGCATTAAGGTTTACCCCCGCGTTCTGTAACATCAATAATAAAATAACGGTATATACCGTATAATTGAAAAAAGAAAAGACAGGCCTAAATTTTCCTTTTCGTTCAAAAGACAACTTACGCGTTAAAATTTTGCGTACAAAACGCAACACAAATGAAAGGGCAACAATAAAAATTACCCAAACCAAAAAAGAGCCAACACTCATTTCAGCGTCGCCCAGACCAATATTGTATTGAAAGATTGATTTGATTTTTTCCATATTCGAATATAGAAAAAAATACATCGTAAAAAAGAAAACCCACCCTCAAAAAGAGGATGGGAAAAAATTGCTATGAAAAAGAAAAATAACTATAGATAAATCTATTGTTAATCCAAATATATAAACTTTATGTTAATATCTACTATAAAATTAAGAAAACATATCTTTTACTCTGTCAAAGAATGACTTATCACCCATTTTTGGATTGGGTATAAAATTGTCATGTTTCCCATTTTGCTCAAAAAACTGACGTTGTTCTTTCGTGAGTTTTTCGGGTGTCCACACGTTTACGTGAACAAGTAAATCTCCGGTACCATAGTTGCTTAAACTAGGAATACCTTTTCCTTTGAGACGTAAAATTTTACCCGACTGAACGCCCGGCTCCAATTTTATACGCACCGATCCACTTACGGCTTCAATTTCTTTGTAGGCGCCAAGTGCCGCTTCAGAAATAGAAATGTATAAATCCAAATGCAAGTTGTTCCCTTCTCTTTTAAGGTGTGGATGGTCTTTTACGGAAATCTGTACAATTAAATCGCCAGAAATCCCTTGGCCTGGTGCTTCATTTCCTTTCCCCGAAACTTTAAGCTGCATGCCGTCTTCAACACCAGCAGGAATTTTAATTGATACGGTTTCTTCTTGCGAAATCATACCGTAAGCATCAGCTCCCGTAGGACGGTGACGTAATGTTTGTCCTGCTCCATTGCAACTAGCGCAAGTTGTTGCCGATTGCATTCTACCCAAAATCGTATTGGTGATACGCATCGTCTGCCCTGAGCCTTGACAGGTTTTACAAGTGGCATAACTCACACCAGGAGCTTGCTTTTTGCGTTTTACCTTTATTTTTTTCTCTACGCCGAGCACCAATTCTTCAAGAGTAAGGGTAACACGAACACGCAAGTTTGTGCCTTTTGTTCTACGCTGACCACCACCAAAGCCGCCAAAACCACCACCAAAAGCACCCCCAAAGATATCACCGAACTGGCTGAATATGTCGTCCATATTCATGCTGCCGCCACCAAAACCTTGATTTCCTTCAAAAGCAGCATGACCAAACCGATCATATTGTGCCCGTTTTTGCTCATCGCCTAGCACTTCGTATGCCTCAGCAGCTTGCTTAAACTTTTGCTCAGCTTCAGGATTATCTGGGTTTTTATCGGGATGATAAGCGATCGCTTTTTTTCTGTATGCCTTTTTTATTTCTGCCGCAGAAGCCGATTTGCTCACGCCTAATATGTCGTAGTAATCTTCTTTCATAGTTATTGTGCTACCACCACTTTTGGGTAGCGAATAATTAAATCTCCAAGTTTATACCCACCGCTTACAACATCAATGATGGATCCTTTGGGGAACTCATCAGATGCAGGCAACTGGGTTATGGCCTCGTGAACTTCGGCATCGAATGCAACTTTAGGCTCAATCTCCATCTTAGTTAGCCCTTGCTGCTTTAAGGTATCACTAAATTTGTTGTAAATAAGTTTAACGCCCTCCAGTTGTTCCTCATTCTTGTCTAGCTCAGCTAGGGCGCGTTCAAAGTCATCCAAAATGGGCAAGAGCGCCACCATTAATTCTTGGGAAGCCGTTTTAAACAATTCTATACGTTCCTTGGCGGTGCGTTTTTTGTAGTTCTCAAACTCGGCAAACAATCGTAAAAACTTGTTTTTTTCTTCTTCCAATGCAGTTTGTGCTTCTGCTATGGGATCTATTTCAGCTTTAGCTTGTGACGCTTTCGCTTCTTCAGCTACTTCTTCCGTATTGATTTTTTCTTTCTTTTTGGCTGCCATATACGTTTTTATATTGCGAGGCAAAAGTACTGCCAAAAAAGTTTCTATGTCATAATGGCACTATTTTTTGTGACGCAAGGGTAACAATTCACTTAATGCAGCTGTTATTGTTGGAAAATGGAATCTAAAACCTTGTGATTCTGCAAATTCACTTGACGCCTGAATACTATCAAATAGTACCGATGCCATACTGCCCATAAAAAATTTGATGACAAATTTTGGTACGGCAGGTAACCATTGTGGCATACCATAAGTTTTTGCAATGGTTTTTACCAATTCTTTTTGGGTTACTGGATTTGGAGCAACTCCGTTATAACAACCTGGGTGATCAAGAGCAAAAACAAACAAACGTACTAAGTCTTGAATGTGTATCCATGACTGCCACTGCGCCCCATTGCCAAACCAGGATCCCAGACCAAAAGAAGTAGGAATTGCCAATGGCTGTAATGCTCCTCCTTCTTTGGCAAGCACCAATCCTATTCTAATTTTACTACAGTTTTCAACCACCATGCTGGCTTTATCTACTTCAGCTTCCCAAGCACGCACTACCTGACCGGGAAAAGTTGTAGCGACCGATTGCTCATCTTCTTTGTACAGTTTAGAACTGGATGAAGGATAAATACCAATGGCAGATGCTGAAATAAAATGAGTAATACAATGCTTTTCATTAGCCTTTAATGCGTCTACAATAAGTTTTGTTCCCAAAACCCTACTGTTCATGATTGACACTTTGGCTGTAGCGGTCCACCTTTGGGCGATTTTCGCACCCGCCAAGCTGATGATTGCATCTATATCATTAAGTATAGCACTATCAAAAACCCCTTCCTCAGGGTTCCAATAATGGGTTGAAATATCTCCTGAAAAAGAAGTGCTGTTCTTTTGGGTAGTAAGCACAAGTATTTGATGTCCAGATTGTTGCAAAAGAGGAATAAGTGCTTGCCCCACCAAACCACTTGCGCCAGAAATTAAAATGCGCATTTTTTTTTTGTAAATGTACATCAGATGAATTGCGCACCCAAGATTTTGCTACATTTGTTTTATGAAACAACAGATAAAAATCACTCCAACGGTTGCTACCAATATTGCAAGTGTAGATTTTGATAACTTGTCGTTTGGTTCAACGTTTACCGACCACATGTTTGTTTGTGATTTTAAAAACGGCGCGTGGGGAACCCCAGAAATTGTTCCTTATGCACCGATGCAACTATCGCCTGCTGCAAGTGTTCTTCACTATGGACAAGCAGTTTTTGAGGGCATGAAAGCATTTAAAGACAATGCGGGTAGTGTTTGGCTATTCCGCCCTGAGGAAAATGCTAAACGCATCAACAAATCTGCCGAGCGACTTGCGATTCCAACCTTTCCAGAAAATATTTTTTTAGAGGGGCTTAAGCAACTTATTTCACTTGATAAAGACTGGGTCAAAGCTGGAACAGGCAAATCGCTTTATGTACGCCCTTTTGTATTTGCTTCTCAGGCAGGTGTTCAAGCGTCTGCAGCGCAAGAGTATCGTTTTATGGTTATATGTGCGCCTGTAGCGAGTTATTATGGTGGTGATGTAAGAGTAAAAATTGCTGATCATTACAGTCGTGCACCTCAAGGTGGAACGGGATATGCAAAAGCGGCTGGAAATTATGGTGGTCAATTTTACCCCACACAACTTGCAAAAGACGAAGGCTACCAACAAGTAATTTGGACAGATGCTGCTACTCATGAATACATTGAAGAAGCAGGTACCATGAATTTGTTTTTTCGCATTGGCGATACGCTTATAACGGCACCCACCAGCGATAGTATATTGGATGGTGTTACCCGAAAAAGTATTTTGTCCTTAGCCAAACATATGGGCATTAAAACTGAAGTTCGTGTACTAAAAGTTTCAGAACTCATTGAAGCCAAAAAATCAGGGGAATTACTTGAGGTTTTTGGTAGCGGAACAGCAGTGGTTATTCAACCTATTATCGGCTTTGGCCATAAGGGAACTGATTATAACACCCCGTTGCCTCAAGATAGCTTTGCTGAAAAACTTAAGAACGCACTGGTTGATATTCAATACAACAATACTGAAGACCCATTTGGATGGCGTTTTAAGGTTTGTGATTAATCTAAAAACTGGCCTAAGTTAGGCTTCCTATAATTAGGACCCTTCATTACTTTTCCATCTTCTCTGTAAATAGGCTTTCCGTCTGCACCGAGCTTACTCATATTGCTTTGCTGTATTTCATCAAACACATCGATTATAATATCTTGCATTCCGTGAGAAAGTATGGTGCCACAGAGAATATAGAGCATATCGCCAAGGGCATCGGCAACCTCAACAAGATCCTTATTATTGGCAGCCTCTAAATATTCGTTGTTTTCTTCTGCCATAAGTTTATAACGAAGTTGATTTATCTCTTTTGACAAGTTTGCAGTAGGCTGATTTGCCATATCTACTCCAAAAGCATTGTGAAATTTTGCTACAGCATCAAGTTGGTTTTGCATTTTTCTTTAGTTTCGCTAAAAATAACGCTATGTTCTCCACGGGTCAATTAATTTTTGCACTTTTTTTTGTTATTGCATTTACAGTTGCAATACTATACAGTTATAAAAAGGACAAACAAAAAAGTCAAACGTACTTTAAAGGAAGCTTTTGGGTGCTGATTGGTTTTTTGCTATTTGTTGGTTTACTTGTAACGTTAAAAAGTCTCATATAAATGAATGTACAATCCTTGATGCTGGTTTTTGTTGGAGGTGGACTTGGAAGCGTTCTGCGCTATGGCATTTCAAAGGGGTTGCATCATTTTTCACTAACCTTTCCGTGGGCAACGCTTTGCGCTAACGCCTTAGGTTGTTTTATTATTGGTGTGCTTATGGGAGGGTTTGCCGAAAACGAAATGCTTACACCGCAACAAAAACTATTACTGGTAAGTGGCTTTTGTGGGGGGCTGACCACCTTTTCTACTTTCACTTTCGAAAACTACTCCTTTATTAAAGGGGGGCAACTGCTACATTTCTTTGGTTATTCACTTTTGAGCTTTGGATTATGCCTAGGATTTGTCTTATTAGGACATGTTTTGGCAAAATCAGTCTAAACTTTAGCTTCTTTTTACATATTAAACACTTAGACCCCTATTTCATAAGGGTCTTTTCAATAAAATTTATATAATTTAAATAATAACCCTATAAATTTAGGGGGTCTATTGTGTTATATTGATAAAAATAATGATATGCCCCATCATTTTAGGGGTGTGGCTGCAAAATATCTATACTTTAGCCGCAAATAAATCATTTAATTATGAAAAGAATCGAAGCAATCATTAGAAAAACATCCTTTTCGGATGTAAAAGCTGCCCTATACGAGGCAGGCGTTACTTTTTTCAGTTACTGGGATGTAACCGGAATTGGTAATGAAAAAGAGGGGCATGTATATAGAGGAATCTCTTACAGCACCTCAGAAATACAACGTAGAAAAATATCTATTGTAGTCAATGACGATTTCGTTCAGCCTGCCATAGATGCCATCTTAAGCTCTGGGGCTACTGGAAAAGTAGGCGATGGAAAAATATTCATTCTTCCTGTTGAAGAAGCCTATAGAATTAGGACAGGTGAAAAAGGAGGAAAAACTTTAAACTAAAACAATGGAACAAGCATTACTTACAACAAACAACGTATGGATGATGATCTGTACAGCACTGGTATTTTTCATGCACTTAGGTTTCTCTTTTTTAGAGATCGGCTTAACGCGTCAAAAAAATACCGTCAATATTCTATTTAAAAATTTCTTTGTCATTACCATGGGGCTTTTGGTGTACGCACTTGGCGGATTCAATCTTATGTACCCAGGTTTTGAAGAAGGAGCAACTGGCTTCTTAAAGTTTGCTGGATTTGGCATTGCGCCGCCTGAAAACGGGATGACAGCAGCTTATGCTGATGGGGGCTACACCTGGTGGACTGACTTCCTTTTCCAAGGAATGTTCGCAGCAACAGCGGCCACTATTGTTTCTGGAGCGGTAGCAGAGCGTATTAAGCTAGGGAGCTTTATGTTATTTGCAACAATTTATGTTGGATTGGTATATCCAATTGTTGGCTCATGGCAATGGGGTGGCGGCTTCTTAAGCAGCTGGGGGTTTTATGACTTTGCAGGATCAACACTAGTTCACTCTGTTGGAGGTTGGGCTGCATTGGTTGTTATTTATTTTCTTGGAGCACGTTATGGAAAATATGATGCCAACGGAAAAGCAAACGCTATTCCCGGTCACAATCTTCCATTAGCCTCTGCAGGTGTGCTTATCCTTTGGTTAGGGTGGTTTGGGTTTAACGGTGGATCTGTGCTTTCTGCTGACCCAGAATTGACTTCATTGACTTTAGTGACTACTTCTTTAGCAGCTGCTGCGGGAGGTCTAGGAGCCATGGTATTCTCAACAATTCTTTACAAAAACTATGATCTCACCATGTTTATGAACGGAGTTCTTGGTGGTCTTGTAGGAATTACGGCAGGTGCTGACCAAATGAGCCCGCTTGATGCTGTTTTCATTGGAATCATTGGAGGTGTTATAGTGGTATTGGCTATTGCGCTCATGGAAAAATCAAAACTCGACGATCCTGTTGGGGCAGTTGCTGTACACTTATTTAGTGGTATTTGGGGAACGCTTGCCGTAGGATTGTTCGGTGCTATGGCTGGATTCGACCAGTTTATGACGCAGTTAGCAGGAGTAGGTATCGTAGGTGCATTCTGTGTGCTATCAACATTAATTATCGTATTAATTGTGAAAGCTGTTGCAGGGCTCCGAGTGGATAAAGAAGAAGAGTTGCGCGGACTTGATATAAGTGAACACGGTATGGATGCTTACGCTGATTTCAGGCTAAATCAACACTAAAAATTATCATCTATTAATATTTAACTAAATTTGAAATAACTTTTAACTATAACAATTATGAAACTATTTAATAAATCACTCTTAATTTTAGGTCTTGCTCTTGCAATGACTACTACTGCGCAAGAAGCGCCAACATTTAGTGTGTCAGGATCAGTTGACACATACTTTAGAGGCAGCGAATATGCGCCAAGCACATCTTTTGCAAACCTAAACGGGTTTTCTCTTGGTATGGCTAATATTGTACTTGCATACGAAGGTGAAAAGCACGGTTTTGTTGCTGACTTGGTATACGGACCTAGAGGTGCGGATGCGGTTTTCAACTCAGGAGGTTCTTCTAGTATTGTAAATCAACTATATGTATACTACAACGTAAGCGATAGTTTTAAACTTACTTTGGGTAACTTTAATACCTTTTTGGGGTATGAAGTAATTTCGCCAGTAGCCAATTTTAACTACTCTACATCATATATGTTTTCAAATGGTCCATTTTCACACACAGGGATTAAAGCTGACTTTACCCTTTCTGAAAATGCTTCATTAATGCTTGGAGTATTAAACTCTACTGACTATACAGAAGCACAACCGGCTGCTGACGATTATATGATTGGTGCGCAGCTTGGCCTTTACGGACAATATGTAAACTTCATCACAGGAAATGGCGTTACACAATTTGATTTCACAGGTGGGCTTGATATCTCTGACAGCTTCTTCTTAGGTGTAAATGCTACTACTTATGAAGATGATAATGGTGAGTGGTCAGGATTAGCACTATATCCTCAGCTTGCAATGTCTGATAGTTTTTCCTTAGGATTGAGAGGTGAAACTTTNGANATCAAAGACACCAATACATTCACAGCGTTAACCATTACTGGAAGCTTNACTTCTGGAAATCTAATCATCAAACCAGAGGTTAGAATTGACAGCGCTGATAACAATGTAAGCACTTGGAGTGCCGATGGAACAGCAGACAATCTTTCATCATTTCTTTTGGCTGCCATCTATTCTTTCTAAAAAAAGTTAATTAGTATTTGTTTTATTATTATTCCTCCAACGGATCAGATCCGTTGGAGGTTTTTTATTTCGAATTAATTTAAACCCTATTTTTGAAAAAACTTTAGCATGCGCTTTACGCTAGTTATTAACTGTCTTGATCAAAAAGGAATTATTGCCTCAGTGACCAATTTTATACACCATAACAATGGCAATATTCTCTACATCGACCAATATGTAGATCGAGAAAATGGCGCATTTTTTATGCGTCTAGAAGCTGAATTTAACAGCAGTTCGTCTTCCGATGGATTTCGTGAAGCCTTTGCAACAGGGCCTGCCGAAGAATTTTCCATGACATGGAGTTTACGATCGTCTGACTATAAGCCAAAAATGGCGGTATTTGTTTCCAAATACGATCATTGTTTATATGATTTATTAGGAAGGTTTAAGTCGGGAGAATTGGCGGTAGAAATACCTTTTATTTTAAGTAACCATACTGATTTAGAGCCCATAGCAAACGCATTCGGAATCCCTTTTTATCATGTTCCTGTAACCAAAGAAACCAAAGCCGAAGCTACGCAAGAGCAGCTTAGATTATTGGAAAAGCATCAGATAGATTTTATCGTATTGGCGCGTTATATGCAAATTATACCTGCCGAACTTATAAGCAGGTACACAAGCAAAATCATCAATATTCACCACTCTTTTTTACCTGCATTTCCAGGAGCAAAACCCTATCACTCAGCATTTGAGCGCGGTGTGAAAATCATTGGCGCCACCAGTCATTATGTTACAGAAGAGCTGGATGCAGGGCCAATTATTGAGCAAGGCGTGGCGCATGTGTCTCACAACCATAGCGTTTCGCAACTTATAGCCAAAGGGCGAGACTTGGAAAAAATTGTTCTTGCCAATGCCGTAAAACAACACATTGTCAAAAAAGTAATGGTATATGGCAATAAAACAGTGATTTTTAACTGATTATAGCGTACGCAAGTATTGCAAGGTTGTGGTGTTAAATTGCTGCGGTTGCTCCACATTGACCACGTGTCCACATTGGGGTACAACTGCCAGAGTAGCTGAACCTTGTGATGATGCTAATTGCTGCACACTAGGTAAAAACATATAGTCTTCCTCTCCCATAATATACAACGTAGGGATTCCGACATCTACCTGACGAAAAAAGCGCAAAAGTGGACTGAGCTCTGACGTTAATTTGTACCAACGCAAAAATTCTTTGTGGTATAATTTTTTGGCCTCTCGAACAAACAGCAGCCTAGACTCACGATGGTTTTTTTTAGGCATAATGATAAAGGCGAAAAAACGATAAAGCCACAAATATGGAATAATAGATTTTACCACATTGCCAAAACGCATCAAAATTTGAGACCGAAGGTTGAGCTTAATAATCGCACCCCCCATAATCATGCTTTTTACACGTTCAGGGTGGTTTTCTGCCAATTGACGAATAAGTATTGTTCCCAATGAAATTCCAACAAAATGAGAAGTTTCAATTTTTTCATGATCTAGCACTTCTAAAATATCATTAACAATAACATCAAACGTATAGCGCTGATCAAAGGCTTGCTTCAGGCTTGGTTTAGAATTGCCATGACCTCGCAAATCAAGTAATAGCACATTGTAGTGCTCGGTATATGCTCGAATCTGCTTGTACCAAATAGATGAGCTCCCCCCTGCCCCATGAACAAATGTTACCCATTCTTGAGAAGTTTTGTGCGGATATAGCGAATAATGCAACATTAACTTAAAAGTTTTTGCATGTGTTGTTGGAGTTTATTTGCTGCGGCAAGAGCGGCTTCTGTATAATCTTCGCCGTTTCCAGCATATAAAATTCCTCGTGAAGAATTGACCAATAATCCAACTTGATCGTTTGCACCATTGGCATACACCTCTTCTAAGCTCCCCCCCTGAGCACCAACTCCAGGAACAAGTAAAAACGAATTGGGCACTAATTCTCTAACGTCCCTTAGGTGTTCCGCTTTGGTTGCTCCTACCACATACATCAATTGTGAGGCGTTCTCCCAACCTTGAGAAGTCGTTAATACTTGCTTGTAAAGTGCTTCTTCACCGTTAGTCTGTAGTTGAAAATCAGCAGCACCTGCATTTGAAGTTAGCGCCAACAAAATGGCATGTTTGTTTTTATACGTTAAAAAAGGCTCTACCGAGTCTTTGCCCATGTAGGGTACAATCGTAATCGCATCGAACGGCATAGTCTCAAAAAAGGCTTTGGCATAGCGCGATGAGGTATTTCCAATATCTCCGCGTTTGGCATCGGCAATGGTAAACAGATCGGGGTAATGAGCGTTGATGTAATTAATGACTTTCTCGAGAGATGCAAACCCTTCTACTCCGTATGCCTCAAAAAAAGCTGTATTGATTTTAACGGCAACGCATAAGTGCTGTACGTGATCAACAATAGCCTTACAAAAATCAAAAAGTGGGTCTTCACTAGAAGCTACTAAATGCAAAGGGATTTTATCCAAGTCTGGGTCTAGCCCCAAACACAAAAAGGACTTTTTCAATTTAATTTGCTCAAAAAGTTTTTGGTGTGTCATATCACAATAACTCGTCAGAAAATTTTAGTTTTTCAGTATTTTGATGCAATTGTATCTCGTCAACAAGTTTTTGAATGTCGCCATTAATGATGTTTTGCAAATCGTAAAGCGTAAGTCCTATGCGATGATCGGTTACACGTCCTTGAGGGTAATTATAGGTTCTGATTTTTGCTGAACGATCACCCGATGAAACCATGCTTTTTCGTTTCTCTGAATCTGCGGCTTGCTTTTTGGCAAGTTCCATATCATACAACCTAGAACGCAATACTTTTAATGCCTTTTCTAAATTTTTATGTGAAGATTTTTGATCTTGACAACTCACAATCATTCCCGTGGGCTCGTGGTGTAATTTAATTGCCGAATAGGTGGTGTTTACAGACTGTCCGCCAGGTCCAGTTGAAGTGGTGCGTTCAATCCTGATTTCGGTCATATCTAGCTCAATATCAAACTCTTCCGCCTCAGGCAGAACCATAACTGTTGCTGCAGAAGTATGTACCCTACCTTGGGTTTCGGTTTGGGGTACACGTTGTACTCGGTGCACTCCCGATTCAAACTTAAGTGTGCCGTAAACATTGTCTCCGCTAACTTCAAAAATGACTTCTTTAAATCCGCCCGAAGTACCTTCGCTCATGTCGACTACACTAACCTTCCAGCCTTTACTTTCGCAGTATTTTGTATACATACGGTACAAGTCGCCGGCAAAAATACTTGCCTCATCGCCCCCTGTTCCAGCGCGAAGTTCCATCATTACATTTTTAGCATCCTCAGGGTCTTTGGGAATTAGCATAAAACGTATTTCTTCCTCAAGTACGGCAAGCTTTTGGGTTGACTCTTCAAGTTCTTCCTTGGCCATCGCCAACATTTCAGCATCTTTTTCTTCAGACACCAATGCTTGTGCCTCACTTTTGTTGCTCAATACATTTAGATACTCCGTGCGCTTTTCCATTAAGGCACTTAGATCTTTGTATTCACGATTGAGCGAAACGTAACGCTTTTGATCGGAAATAATATTGGGTTGTATGATAAGGTCTGCTACCTCATCATAACGCTGTTTAACTATTTCGAGTTTTTCTTGTAACATAAATTATGGTGCAAAGGTACGCAACTCCAATCGAAAGCGGATATGGATTTTGTCACGCATCTTTATAAGCATAAAGGACGGTAGCTTTATGTCAAAATCTGAGGGCTTAACATCAAATGAGCCCTCAATAAACCAAGTGTCATTGTCTTTTTTCCAGCTTGCATTTGTGGACAAAGGGGCTGAAATACCGTGAAAACTCAACTCTCCTTTAAGAGATAAAAAATCTTCTTGTAGGGATATATCTTCAGTGTAAAAAGAGACTTTAGGAAATGAAAGTGCATCCAACACCTCAAGTGCGTGAGCATCACGATTACTGTTTTTTGAGTTGAACGAAGCAACAGAAGCTGCAATGGCTATTCTGGTTGGAAGATTATTTTCCAACACAACAACACCTTGCACTTTTTCAGAAACACCTGACCAATCATGAGCAGGATGAGAAGCCTCGTATGAAATAAACGAAGTTTTGGTGTTTACGCGCAGTTGCTGCGCACCAACCCCGATAGCACAAAAAAGAAAGAGAAAAAGAAAATACTTCATAACCTTAAAATTTAAAAACCAATACAGCCATTGCATAACTTCCAAAGGCGGTATACGCAGCAGCTTTATGTATGTTACGATCTCGTTCACTATACACATTTGTGGCAATCATCGCTGATAAATGGACGGTAGCTAGAATTTTATGTGCTTTTGCAGAAGAAAATCCCTTTACTTTTTTGTTGATTAGAGGAGGGGGTGCAAAAAGGGAAAGACCAGCCGTAGTAAAATATCCTACATTCACAACAGTCGCCATGTCTTTATGCAGGTCGTAGAGATCATGCGATCCATTGTATAACTTACCACCTATAATACCTTGTGCTACCATAGCTGCCAAAGTTGCATATCCCAGTACTTGGTGTGATGTGAGCATAACGCGGCGAAGCTTTAATTCTTTTTGACGCTGCTCCATAGAAAGTGGTGCTATGCCTGTTTTTCTAAGAAGTCCATTCTCGCCCCAAAGCAAACTTTGCGTAATGAGCATACGCTCTGGAAGCAATTGAGTTGTTTCAGACGAATCTTTAAGTAAAGTAAATAAATCTTGACCTTGTTGGGCAAAACTCATGGGGCCCGTCATAACCCATAAACCCATTAAACATAATACTCTATGCATATTCGAATGTTCCATAAGGTGTTGTTATCGTAAGTTTCTTTTTTTCGCTAGTTTCAACATTGCCAATAACTTGCGCATCTATTTTGAATGTGTTTGCAATTTGAATAATCCTATCTGCAAATTCAGGTTTAACATACAGCTCTAACCGGTGTCCCATATTAAACACCTTATACATTTCACGCCAATCTGTTTTGGATTCGGCTTGAATCATTTCAAAAAGTGGTGGGATAGGAAAAAGATTGTCTTTAATAACATGAACATTATCTACAAAATGCAGGACTTTGGTTTGTGCTCCACCACTACAATGTACCGCACCATGAATTGATTGATTTCCCAAATCGGATAGTATGGCTTTCATCACAGGGGCGTACGTTCGCGTAGGAGATAGCACCAATTTTCCCGCATCTAGCGGAACGCCCTCTACAGCATCAAGTAGTTGTTTAGTCCCCGAATAAACCAACTCATTAGGAACCAGCGGGTCATAACTTTCTGGAAATTCAGCTGCCAACGATTTATGAAAAACATCGTGTCGCGCAGAAGTAAGTCCATTACTGCCCGTGCCACCATTATATTCTGTTTCATAAGATGCTTGTCCATACGACGCAAGACCAACTATAACATCGCCTGCCTGAATATTGGCGTTATCAATAACATTTTTACGTTTAAGACGCGCCGTAACGGTAGAGTCCACAATAATGGTGCGTACCAAATCGCCGACATCGGCGGTTTCACCACCTGTTAGAGTAAGCTTCAAGCCGTGGGTGTTCAGTTCGTCAACCAAAGTTTGCGTTCCTTCAATAATCGCCTTAATCACCTCACCTGGAATTACATTTTTATTGCGCCCAATAGTTGAGGAAATGAGGATTTCATCCACAGCACCGACACAAAGCAAATCATCAAGGTTCATAATAAGTGCATCTTGCGCAATACCCTTCCAGACCGACAAATCGCCTGTTTTCTTCCAATACATATAAGCCAATGAAGACTTGGTTCCTGCCCCATCGGCATGCATTACAAGACAGTAGTCCTCATCGTGAGTGAGGTAGTCAGGAACAATTTTGCAAAACGCCTTTGGAAAAAGGCCTTTGTCAATGTGTTTTATGGCTGCGTGAACGTCTTCTTTGTCGGCAGAAACACCACGCATTTGGTAGCGTTCATTAGAAGGATTTTTTGGCATACTAACGTAAAAATAAAAGTTCTCGATACTTAGCTAATGGCCAAGTAGCGTCATCAACAATAAGTTCTAAACCATCGGCCGCTTCGCGAATATTATCAAACTGCGGAAGCATGTTTTTGACATACATCTGAGACCTATCATCGAGTTTACTCATGCTGTTTGCTTTATCTCTGGCTTTTTTTAATGCAGTACATGCAGAGGTCAGCGCATCTATTAATTCACTCATTTGCTCAATGGTTTTCATAGCAACAGGTGCATGTTTGGAAAAATCATCTTGATAAATGGCTTTGAGGCCGCTTACATTTTCAATCAACACATTCTGATATTTAAAAGCCGTTGGCAAAATTTGATTATTAACCATATTTTCCAACACAAGGCTTTCAATTTCAATACATTGCACATATTGCTCTAATTGAATTTCGTAACGTGCTTTTTGTTCAATAGGATTCATCACCCCCATAGAATCAAATAAATCGATGCTACTCTCTTGAACGCGAACCGATAAGGCTTCTGGTGTTTTTTTAAGGTTTGAAAGCCCTCTTCTAGCAGCCTCTTTTTGCCACGAATCGCTGTATCCATCTCCATCAAAAAGAATGTTTTTTGTGGTTTTGATATACTCGCGAAGGACATTAAAAATCGCGTCGTCTTTTTTGAGTTTTTTTGTTTTAATGAGTTTATCTACCTCGGCTTTAAAGTCTTTCAGTTGCTTCGCCACAATAGTATTAAGAACTGTCATGGGAATGGCACAGTTTTGATTTGACCCTACGGCTCTAAACTCAAATTTGTTGCCCGTAAAAGCAAACGGAGAGGTGCGGTTTCTATCCGTATTATCTAGTAACACATCTGGAATTTTACCCACCACATTGAGTTTTAAATCCGTTTTTTCTTGTGGAGAGAGTTTCCCTTTAGACACATTTTCCAAATCGTCTAGCACAGAAGAAAGTTGCGACCCAATAAATACCGAAATAATCGCTGGAGGTGCTTCGTTTGCGCCCAAACGGTGGTCGTTTCCAGCGCTTGCCACAGAAGAACGAATCAATGACTCGTAATTATGTACGGCTTTTATGGTAGTGATAAAAAAGGTTAAAAACTGCAAATTGCTCATCGGTGTTTTACCAGGACTAAGCAGATTTACACCTGTGTTGGTTTGCAACGACCAATTGTTGTGCTTTCCGGAACCGTTAATTCCCGAAAATGGCTTTTCGTGCAACAGTATTTTAAATTGGTGTTTGCTTGCGATCTTACCCATGATATCCATAAGCAAGGCATTGTGATCTACTGCAAGGTTGGCTTCTTCAAAAATTGGAGCCAATTCAAACTGGTTGGGTGCCACCTCGTTGTGGCGTGTTTTTACAGGAATTCCCAAAAGCATACATTCATACTCTAATTCACGCATAAAATTAATGGCGCGTGTTGGAATAGAACCGAAATAATGATCATCTAACTGTTGTCCTTTTGGCGGTGGGTGTCCCACAAGGGTACGACCTGCAAGCATAATATCGGGGCGTGATGCTGCCAAGGCTTTATCCACCAAAAAATATTCTTGCTCCCATCCCAATGTTGCCTGTACGTGAGTTACGTTTTTATCAAAAAACTTTGCGACTTGTGTAGCTGCATCGTCAATGACGTTAAGTGCTCTTAGCAATGGTGTTTTGTTGTCTAAAGCTTGCCCCGTGTAGGAAACAAAAATGGTAGGAATACACAGCGTAGACCCATAAATAAATGCAGGAGAAGATGGATCCCATGCAGTGTAGCCTCTCGCCTCAAAAGTATTTCGAATGCCTCCACTAGGAAAACTCGATGCGTCTGGTTCTTGTTGCACAAGTTGCGAACCGTCAAAATATTCTAACGCATCTCCGTTGATGTCCATATCAAAAAAGGCATCGTGTTTTTCGGCAGTAGCTCCTGTAAGGGGTTGAAACCAGTGCGTGTAGTGCGTTGCACCCATAGAAATGGCCCAATCTTTCATTGAAGCAGCTACATGGTCTGCCACAGAACGGTTAATTTTTGTGCCTTTTTCAATGGCTTCTACCACTTCCTTGTACGCCTGTTTTGTTAAAAACGTACGCATGACTTTTTTGGTAAAGACATGACTCGCAAAAAGGGTGGATTTCTTTTGGTCAGATTCAAATGATTTCGGGTGGCGGTTGACCGCGTCCTGAATGGCTTGAAAACGCAGTTTATTCATGTTGATAAGTGTTTTGGTGTAAACAAATATACATTAAATCTAAAGACGAAAATTGCAATTTTATTTTTTTGAAATTATCATAATAAAGATGATTTTTTCAATAATTTGCAATAAGACCCCATATAAAATAAGGGTTAAACAAAAATTGTAGTGTTGTTCACAAAAAAACACCCATAAATGTATAGGGGTGCCATAAAATTTTATTTTTGTGTATCATTATTATATAACATGAATAAATCAAAACTTGAATATATTTGGCTGGACGGTTATAAACCGACTGCCAATTTACGTAGTAAAACAAAAGTTGTAAGCGACTTCTCAGGAAAACTAGAGGATGTTGAAATGTGGTCTTTTGACGGGAGTTCAACCCAACAAGCAGAAGGCGGTGCTTCAGACTGTTTGTTAAATCCTGTTGCTATTTACCCAGACCCTGTACGCAGCAATGCCTATTTGGTAATGACTGAAGTACTTAACGCAGACGGTACTGCACATGTTTCAAACGGTCGCGCTACCATTGAAGATGACGATGACGATTTCTGGTTTGGATTTGAGCAAGAGTATTTCCTTTGGGATCCTGAAACAAACTTGCCATTAGGATTTCCAAAAGATCAAACGCCACAAGGGCAGTTTTACTGTTCTGTAGGTGCAAAAAACTCTTTTGGTCGTGAAATTATGGATCGCCACTTGGACATTTGTTTGGACGCAGGCCTTAACGTAGAAGGTACCAACGGAGAGGTTGCTCCTGGACAATGGGAATTCCAAATTTTTGCCAAAGGTGCTGCCGAGGCTGGAGACCAAATTTGGATTGCTCGCTATTTATTAGAGCGTTTGGCAGAAGACTATAATTTGGCTATTGATTATCATCCAAAACCACTTGGTGCTACCGACTGGAATGGTTCAGGTATGCACGCAAACTTTTCTAACACAACACTTAGAACATGTGGTTCTAAAGAAACGTATGATAAGATTTGTGAAGCTTTCCGTCCTGTTGTAAAAGAGCACATTGAGGTATATGGTGCGTATAACGACCAACGCCTAACGGGAGACCATGAAACGCAATCTATACATGAGTTTAGCTATGGTGTTTCTGACCGTGGAGCTTCTATTCGTATTCCAATTATGACAGTAGAAAAAGGCTGGAAAGGTTGGCTAGAAGACCGTCGTCCTGCTTCAAACGGTGACCCGTACAAAATTGCGGCGCGCATTATTAAAACTGTAAAATCAGCTGACGTATAAGTCTTTCTGATTTTTATCACACAAAAAAACCTGTTTCTCGACAAGCTCGAAAAGCAGGTTTTTTTATGGCTTAATATTAAAACACGGTCTTAGTCGAATAGTGGTTTTTGATATATGTGTCACTTCGATTAAAATTCTATAAGGATTTTGTTTAGAGAAGTGAATTTAATAAAAAAGTCTTGTTTTAGATACAAACTTTACTCCTAATAGGCGTGAAAATTCACCCCATTGCTGGCGCAAGGCTGAGCCTTGTGACTTTGTAAGGTATAGTATAATTTTAAATAAAAGCTAGTGAAAACCGCCCAATAAATGTTAAAATTCATCGAAAACAGCAAAAAAGTGGAAAAAAGAGCTAAAATTTAATAACTATAATTATTAAATTTTTTTAGGTCAATGTAAGGGTCATATACGCTGCATAAGCAGCTAATAAAATAAGCCCTTCGCGCCAAGAAAGCTGTAATCGTGTAGGGAAAAACACCAGGGGCAATAGCAAAAAGGCAAACCCTATCATCACCCAAATATCTAGGGTTAAAAGTTGTTCGTCTACTAATTGCAATGGGTGTATTACTGCCGTAACCCCCAATACCGTAAGGATGTTAAACAAGTTAGATCCAATAAGATTTCCAATCGAAATACCTTGCTCCTTTTTAAGAATTGCCATACCAGAAGCAACCAACTCGGGTAAACTAGTGCCTATAGACACAACCGTTATGCCAATAATGCGCTCACTAACGTCATAGGCACGTGCCAAGCCCACTGCGCCCTGCACCAGCCACTGTGAACCAAATGCCAAACCCAACGACCCAAGCCCAGCAAAGGCTAGAATCCACAACCACGTTTTGGTCTCTTTAGGAGCAGCTTCTTCAACCAAAAGCACTGGCGGTTGAAATTTTATTAAATAGACCATAACCGCTACCAAAAGCAACAGCAACAGTACGCCGTCTGAATGACTTATTTTGCCATCATAAAGCAAAAACAAAAGCAATAGCGACACCCCGAAAACCAATGGCCAATCGAAGCGATAAAAGCTTTTTTCTACCTGAATGCGACCAAACAAAAGAATGACACCCAACACAAAACCTAAGTTGGCAATATTAGAACCCACTACATTGCTAAGCGACAAGTCGGGATATCCCTCTAACGCAGCGCGAATGCTCGTAATAAGTTCGGGCAAAGAAGTAGCAAACGACACAATGGTCATGCCCACAACTACCTTTGGGACGCGCCAACGTGTAGCGGCAGCCACAGCAGCGCGCAACAGCCATTCGCCCCCCAAAAGCAACACCACAAGTCCGGCCGTAAGATAAAGTGTGTTCACAACTACTTTTAAGCGAATATACGGTCTATGAGGATTTGTATCTTTGTGTATGCAAAAAATTATTTTCAGAACATTAGCACGATGCAATAAGTTACTCTTGCCTAGCCTTACCAAAAGGCGGGTAGATTTAGCAAAAGCAACCAAAGGGCAATTATTGCTCATTGCATGGCGAACTTATGTGACAACACGTGCACTTTAGTTTTGTTGCGTTAGTAAAATAAGATATATTTGCAGCCTTAAAAGGCCTCGTGGCGCAACTGAATAGCGCATCTGATTACGGCTCAGAAGGTTGCAGGTTTGAATCCTGCCGAGGTCACGAATAAATCAACAAAAAGTTGAAATAAAGCAAGCTCAAATAAAAAGCTTGCTTTTTTATTTGGGTAAAACTGACATTTCTTTTGTTGATTTTCAAAGCGAAGCTTTGTGAGGATCACAGCGTAATCCTGTTTTTTTATGTGATTTTCAAAGCGGAGCTTTGTGAGGATCACAGCGTAATCCTGTTTTATATGTGATTTTCAAAGCGGAGCTTTGTGAGAATCAATTAACACCCAACATCTTAGTTTTATAAAATTTCAGAAGCTTATTAACCTGGCTGTAATCTTCGTTTTTTGTATTAACATCTGTTAATCTTGGAAGGTGCTCGGCAAAGAAAATTTCATTATTTGCCATTTCGAATAAGTTGCTAGCAAATGAATGAGGGTAAGGGAACGTAGGATTTATTTCAAGAATTACATCCGCTACTTTTTGAATAAGTGTTTTATAGCTTGCATAAAAACCCTGTTTATTCTCATTATCAATATTTTTGGTATGATATGATTTTGCAGATTCAGAAATCATAACTCTATGCAAGATTCTTTCGTTTATAAACTCAACAGAAGGGTTTTCTTTAGTTGCGTCCACAAAATTGTCTATAATAAGATCTAATTTAAGATTAGGATCTGTGATATTTTTGGTGTTATACTCAATTAGATAGCTAACCCAATTCCAATACCATACAACTAAATAGAGAAGTAAAAAATGTTTGTTTTCAAAATATCTGTATAAAGATGTTTCGTTTGAGTTCATTTTTTGAGCCAATTTTTTGAATGTAAAAGACTCAAAACCAATTTCATCCAATAGCATGACACTATGAGTAAGTATATTTCTTCCTAACTCACTTTGCAAGGGGTCTCGAAGAGATAAACCCTCTGGTATTGATATGTCAGTGATAACAAACATTGGTGTAAAAGTAAAAAAAATAGGAATTCAAATTACCCTCTTTATTTAAGTTTATGTGTTTATTTTATTTATTTAACTAATTTATTTGTAAGTAAAACTTACTTTTGTATTTTAGCAAAAAATTTGAAAAATGAAAAATTATTTTACTCACTTAAAATCTGATATCCCTGCAAGTATAGTAGTATTTTTTGTTGCAATCCCTTTATGTTTAGGAATTGCGCTTGCAAGTGGTGCGCCACTGTTTTCTGGTCTAATTGCTGGAATTATTGGGGGTATTGTGGTCGGTTCAATAAGTGGCTCTGAAGTTGGTGTAAGCGGACCAGCAGCAGGTCTAGCGGCTATTGTTTTGGTTGCCATTACAAGTTTGGGCGGATTTCAAAACTTCCTTCTTGCTGTTGTGCTTGGAGGTATCATTCAAGTCCTTTTGGGCGTTTTTAAAGCTGGTATTATTGGATATTATTTCCCTTCATCCGTAATTAAAGGGATGCTAACAGGGATAGGTATCATTATTATTCTGAAGCAAATACCACACTTTTTTGGTTACGATTCTAGTGTAGAAGGAGACTTTTCGTTCATACAAGTTGATGGTGAAAATACTTTTTCTCAAATTATAAACAGCCTTAATTATATTAGTCTAGGCCCAACAGTAATTGCGCTAATCGCGCTGGCTATTTTGATTTTATGGGACGCTGTGCTTACCAAAAAAGCCAAGATTTTCCAATTGATACAAGGGCCACTCGTTGCCGTTGTTGTTGGAATTATATTTTATGCCATTTACAAAAACAGTGGCGTTTTTGGTTTAAACTCCAATCAATTGGTTGCTGTACCAGTTCCGCAAGACACATCGTCTTTTTTATCACAATTCAGCTTTCCCAATTTCGATGCAATTAGCAATCCGCAAATATGGGTAGTTGCTTTTACTATAGCTATTGTAGCAAGTTTAGAAACGCTGTTATGTGTTGAGGCAACAGATAAATTGGATCCTGAAAAAAGAGTAACGCCAACGAACAGAGAGTTGTTTGCTCAAGGTATAGGAAATATCATCTCAGGTTTAATTGGAGGACTCCCAATTACGCAAGTAATCGTACGAAGCTCTGCGAATATTCAGTCAAAAAACAAAACCAAAATGTCAGCGATCATTCACGGGGTGCTCCTATTGACTTCTGTCGTTCTTATACCTCGGTTATTAAATATGATTCCGCTTTCGGTTTTGGCTGCCATACTATTTATAGTTGGCTATAAGCTGGCTAAACCAGCCCTATTCAAAACGATGTATAATCTAGGATGGAAACAATTTGTTCCTTTTATCACAACAATACTGGGGATTATATTTATTGACTTGCTTATTGGTCTTGGCTTAGGATTAATGGTCGGAATTGCCGTAGTACTCATAAAAAGCTATCAGAATTCTCACTTTCTTCATATTGAAGGTGAAGATATAAATGACGGCAAAATCAAAATGACATTGGCTGAACAAGTAACGTTTTTCCACAAAGGAGCAATTCTTAAGGAATTAGACAACTTGCCTGAAAATTCATTTTTGGAACTTGACGTTAGAAAAACGCATTATCTAGATAATGATATCATTGAAATTCTTGATGATTTTTCGCACAAAGCAACACTTAGAAACATTACCATAAAACTCGTTTCTGAACGTGGTGTGGCTGAAAACATACCCAATTATCTAGATTTTTTTAAAAACACACCTAAGAAAGAAATTTATCAAACATTATAATTTATTAAATCAGAAAAATGGAACATTTATTAAAGCATAATACACACACAAAAGAATCACAAGCAGCTGTAACACCTGAGTTGGCACTCCAACTGTTAAAGGATGGAAATCAACGATTTTTAAACAATGCTGCAACATCTCGTTCTTTTGACAAACAAATTGAGCTAACCACTTCAGGGCAATATCCTTTTGCTGCGGTAGTAAGTTGTATAGACTCAAGAATTCCCACAGAAATAGTTTTTGACCAAGGAATTGGTGATGTTTTTAATGCGCGTATAGCTGGTAACTTTGTTAATGAGGATATCTTGGGAAGTTTAGAGTTTGCTTGTAAACTTGCGGGAGCCAAGCTTATTGTTATCATGGGACACACCTCTTGTGGTGCTGTTAAAGGTGCGTGTGATCATGCAGAACTTGGTAACCTTACAGCTATGCTGGATAAAATCAAACCGGCACTAGAAAGCGTTAAAACAGAAGAAGGTGTTGATCGAAGTTCTAGCAATATTGATTTTGTTAATCAAGTTGCCATTCAAAACACCCATCTCACTGTTGCTAAGCTAAAGAAAGACAGTCCTGTTTTAAATGAAATGATAGAGAACGGAGAAATTCAAGTTGTTGCAGCTATGTATGATGTAGCTTCTGGCAAAGTATCGTTCATCTAAAGGATAAGTTAAACGCTATTGTTTTTATTAAAAATTAGCAGTGCTTTCATATGATAAAATTGAAACGTTTGTTATCAGCGATTTGCTGTGATAAAAGAGTTGAAAAAAATTCGAAATCGAAAAATAAAAAGGAAGAGCATCAACCGAGTTGGATGTATAGAAACGATTAATTTAATTGTTCTGTATTACATTTGATCCGCTTGGTTGATGTTTTACAATTTAGTGTTGTTTTTTAAAGGGAACTTGGTAGGGCATAAAACCCTGATGAGATTGCTATAAAAGCGCAATGCTGTGTATATAAGCTACTCCTTTTTAAGCTTATCTCCTTCTTTGACGATAATAACAGTAGCTTTTGAACGAGTAGACAAGTTCCATCTATGATTGACGAGCGGCAACCCCAAATCATCATATATACGTAATTCTGCCGTATTGGGATATAATGCTCCTTGATTTAAGGCCTGAAATTCAATTTTGTTAAAGCCATCTTGAAGCGGAAGTTGAATGGAAAAATACTTATTCTTAAGTATAATGTTTGGAATAACCTCTTGTTCATTTACCAATACACGAACACGATCGCCGTCTTCTTGTCCAAAATCTCGCAATAAAATTTGAGCATTATTGGAAACCGTAATTAAATCACCCAAATAAACATCGCCTAAATAGGTGTCCTTGGAAACAGATCCTTCTTTCTTTAAATTTTTTAAATACTTTTTTCCAGGATCAATAAAATCTTCCTTGTCTAGCATGGGGCTAATGTTCGCATCAGGCTTATTTAAAAATGAAAAGTCATCTGCTTTTTCCTCTGGAGTAATCAATCCATAGTTTGGTTTAGCTTTTTCTAGCACTGGAAACGAACCGCTTCCCTTTTGCTCTTGAGCAAAAAGAAAACCACCTCCTATCACCAATAGAGAAAGGATTATTTTTTTAATCGAAGGATAACCGCTCCTGCTACCAAACATATTCCTGAATTAACTAGTATTAACGCACCTGTACCAACCAAAAACCATGCCCTGCCACTACTTTTAGCAATAATGGCTTCACCTAAAACACTTAATCCTGCACCAATGAGTACCAATCCGCCAACGGAATATAACCACCAGCGAAGATTATTTTGAGAAGTATTTTTTTGCTTTTCCATAGGATAAAAGTGCTAAAAGTGCTACAAAAGCAATGCTATAATACACAAAATTTGGTGTAATAACCTTGTCGCCACTGGCGTAGGAATGCAATCCTGTAAGATAAAAGTTTACACCAAAATAGGTCATCATAATGCTGGCAAACGCCACCACAGAAGCCAAACTGTATATCCATTTTCCACGCAACCCAGGGACCAATCGCATGTGTAGCACAAATGCATACACCAATATACTGATCAATGCCCAAGTTTCTTTGGGATCCCAACCCCAATAACGTCCCCAACTTTCGTTTGCCCACTGTCCGCCCAAAAAGTTTCCAATGGTTAACATAATAAGACCAACAGTAAGTGCAAGTTCGCTTACTACTGTTAGTTCAGCAACGTGAAGGCGCATTTTTTTGGCAGATTTTTCTGTGGTAATCAACATGAGTAACAATGAAATTATACCCAAAATTATCCCTAGCGCAAAGGGACCATAGCTTCCAACAATGACTGCCACGTGTATCATTAACCAATAGCTATCCAAGACTGGAACCAAATTGGCAATTTCAGGATCCATCCAGTTCCAATGGGCTATCATCAAAATCATAGATGTAACAAAAGCCGTTGCGGCAATGGTAAGGTTGGATTTTCGACCAAAAGCAAGTCCCATACCCATGGTTGCCCATGCCACATAAATCATAGATTCGTATGCATCACTCCATGGAGCATGTCCAGAAATATACCACCGTGCTGCAAGTCCTGCCGTGTGTAACACAAAAAGCAATGAGATGATGCCCACAAAAAAATAAATCACCCCACGAAGCAAGCGAACATCGTAAAGCATTTGCGCGATTAGCACAAAAAACATTAGCGTTCCGGCATACATATACCAGCTAAATAGGCGCTTAAAAATGTCATATTTATTATACAAAACCTCTGCCTTAATCTGTTTTTCAGCAGGAATAATGGCAGCGCCATATTTTTGCTGATAGCCTTTAAGGCTTTCTAACAATTGATCGGCTTGGGTATAGTCCTGAGTAGCTTTGCCTTGGCGCAAAGAACTAAAATAAAGCGGGATTACGTTATTCACATACAATGAGTCCACTCCTTGTAGCTCGATTTCGCGTACCTCAGGAAGGGAAATCCAGCGATTGCCTTCATCATTAGGAATAGGAAAAATGCGTAATACTTTCCCTTCCAATGCTGAAAATAAGAGATTTACCTTTCGATCGGTTTCTATAAAATCTTTTTGAAATTGGTTTGGAGTAGCAGACTTATAAGCCTGCTCCAAAAGTGGGGCCAATTTGTAGTTCCCTTGCGTGTCAAAAAAGTTAGCAAACGCAGCGTACTTTGCTTTTTTGTCTACACCAATAAGTGTACGTAAACTGTCATTTCCCCGCTTTAAATACACAAACGGAACTTGATACCACAGTATCGGATTTTGCATCATTGAAAGCAAAACTTGATCCGCATTTAACGATTTATATTTGTCTGATTTGCTCACTTTCCGCACCAATTCGGACGAAAAAGTGTTGGCAGGTTTCATACGACCACCTGTATCTTGAATAATTAATGTGCCAAACTTAGCAGCTTGTACTTTATCGATTGCTTCAGCTTGCAACAAAGAGTCTGCGCTAAATATGGATTTGTTGTGCTGATGTTGTCCAAACGATAAGGCACTACCCAAAACGAAAATTAGACACATCGTCGCTTTTTTGAGGCGTATGTCCTCGAGCATTTTTGCGAGTTTCTTAAAACGTGTTTTACCAAAAAACAGCAAGCCCATCAGGCCAATATAAAGCAAGAAGTACCCCGCGTAGGT
>JGI26086J50260_1000105_pt1 | contig 52750 bp, 47 predicted proteins | sample SaaInl3SG_22_DNA_FD_50260 | JGI IMG/M metagenome (IMG submission 50260)
TATTGTGTTTAACACAAACATAATGGCCGTTCCGATAGCAGCAAACAGGTTTGAAATACCCCTGCCTATGGCATTAAACAAAACGCCCAAGTCTATTTCTTCGTTTTCGGCAGGTTTTTTTGGAGTAGATGTGCTCATATTGTGTTTTTTATACATTTGCTTCTGGAAGCAAAACGATGGTTTTATAGTTTTATTTTATCTCGACTAATTTATTTAACCCTTCTGCTATTTTTCTGTCATTGGTTAATCGTGGCGTTTTGTTTTGACCCCCCAGCTTGCCAATATTTTTCATATACTGTTCAAAAGCGTCTGTTGGTAAAGGCCTTACTACCAAAGGGCGTAACACCCCTCCAGAAATTAAATCATCATAATAGGTGTTTTGCTTGCGCATGGCAACTTCTAATGTTGCTGCAAAGGTAGCCAAATCTTCGGGTAATTTATCAAATGCGACCCACCACTCGTGGTGCGGAAGACCCTCTTTTGGNGTTACCTGTGGTGCTACCGTAAATTCGGTNACGTGAGCGTTATGCGCCTCTAGGGTTTCTTGCATAGCAGACTCCACCTCTTTTCCTATTACATGCTCACCAAATGCCGAAATAAAATGCTTAATCCGTCCAGTTACGATAATGCGATACGGATTTAAGCTCACAAAAGATACCGTATCCCCGATATTATAGCCCCAAAGTCCAGCGGAGGTGTTTAACATTATTGCATAATTTACGCCTAATTCTACCTCCTGTAGCGAAATGCGTGGTGGGTTTTCGTCAAAAACAGCATCCGCTGGTATAAACTCGTAAAAAATACCCGCGTCTAGCTGCAACAACATGCCTTGTGCGTCTAATTGGTCTTGAAAAGCAATAAAGCCCTCCGATGCTGGATAAAGTTCTACGCTATCTATCTTTTTTCCCATCAACTCCTCCAAAACCCCACGGTAAGGNGCATAATTTACCCCACCNTAAACNAACAAAGAAAAATAGGGGAAAAGCTCCGATATAGGCTTGCCTGTTTTGGCTTTTAACCTTTCAAAATACATTTTTACCCAGGGGGGTATCCCGCTAATTAGCCGCATATCTTCCTTGTAGGTTTCTTCTACTATAGCATCTACTTTCTGTTCCCAATCTTCGATGCAATTGGTCTGCCATGAAGGCATGCGATTACGCTGTAGGTACGACGGAATATAGTGGGCAACAATGCCAGAAAGTCGTCCGGTATCAATCCCGTTTGTTTTGGAAAGTATAGGGCTGCCTTGCAAGAATATCATCTTTCCGTCAACAAACGAGGCGTCTCCTGAGTTATGAATATAATGAAACAATGCGTTTTGTGCCGCTTTTATATGTGTGGGCATCGACTCTTTTGAAATAGGAATGTATTTCACNCCAGAAGTTGTGCCAGAGGTTTTGGAAAAGTATAAGGGTTTGCCCGGCCACAGGATATCAGGTGCCCCTTCAACTGCTTTATCAACATAGGGCCGCAAGCCTTCATAATCACGAATAGGGACACGAGATCTAAAATCTGTATAGCTTGTAATACTNCCAAAATCATGATCGCGACCAAAAGCCGTNTTTTTGGCCATCTGAACCAAAGACATCAAAACATTGTGCTGAGTCTTAATCGGGTTTTGCGCCCATTTTTGGGTGTTTTTTACTGCGCGCCTTGCCCAGCGTTTTGCTATAAGCTGCTTAATACTCATTATTCAAACTCTATAAATTCTGTGGGGTTAAGCGCATAGCCGTCACTCCATAGTTCAAAATGTAAATGCGGACCTGTAGTCATAGTGCCCGTATTCCCGGCTATGGCAATCACCTGTCCAGGCTCTACGGCATCTCCCTGACCAACGTTAAGTGACGCGTTGTGTTTATATACAGAAATGATATTGTATGGGTGATCAATAATAATTACATATCCCGTTTCGGTTGTCCATCCAGCAAAAACAACATTCCCTTCTGCGGCCGCTTTTATTGGGGTGCTCCTCGGGACAACAACATCAACCGCATAGTGTTCCACGTTGGGATCATAGCCATGACTGATGGTACCCGTAACTGGTGGAAACAAAACAAACGGTACAGTTTGATTAGCTGATTCCAACACATTGTATTTATCGTCTTTTGCAACGTCCGCACGAAGCAAAGAGTCTGCGTTAGACGTAGGAAAATCAACGTCAAAAGTGCCTAATGGAAGGGTATCCCGTTGCATTTGTNTTTCTAATTCCTGNAAATTTAAGTCTCCGCTGAGCACTTTATTTACTGACATTATATANCGTTGATTNCGTAGCAATGCCTGCTGAAGCGAATCAAGTCGGTCATTGTTTCGAATCGCTTGTCGGCGAAGCTCCGAAGAGTCATAGCCTGGAATATATTCTTTAAGGGGGGTGCGTGAAATTACCAAAAATGTAGTCGCAATAAGAAGAAGAATAGAGATGCTTACCGCCAAAAAGACATTTAGACGATTGAGTTTATATGAAAATCGCTCCTCAAAGGTTTCGTCGTTTAGGATGACAAAACGATATGTGGCAAGCCACTTTCTCCAAAAATTAGATTTTTTGTTCTTTTTATTGTCCATCAGTTACAAAGATAGTCAGTTGATCGGTACAAATGGATTTGAGGTGTGCAAATCATTTTCTTTATTACCTTTGTTGAAAATATATATTATGTTTCTTGCCATAAGTCCAATTCAAATTCTTGTTATAGCACTCGTTGTTCTATTGTTGTTCGGGGGACGAAAAATTCCAGAACTCATGAAGGGGCTAGGAACAGGAATCAAAGAATTTAAAAACGCCACCAAAGAAGAGGAAGAAAAAAAGGATAAGCAGGAAAGCTAGTTCTTTATACTTTTTCTAAAGGAGCGTATAATTGCTTCCGTTTCAAAGATATAGTCGCGTTTTGCCACAGACGGGGCAAACACAAATCCTTCCAAAACAAGATAGCGGTCATTCTGGGCGTCGTCCAGCATAAATTGCACAAAAGGTCCTGCCATAAAATCCCCTTTTACTTCCCAAGTACCTCGTGTTTCAATTGCGGGAATATTCGCAATTTTTGTGTTGTAAACATACGGCTCATAAGCATCTTCCGTAATTAAATGTCCGCCTTCAAGTCTTCCTGGCACAAAGGCATTGCCAACAGAGTCGCGGATGTGAATAATGTCTTGCAAGGGATTGTCCCAATCTAATTTTGTGCTGCGCGGAAGTGTATAAACCAAAAGGTTTACATGTCCTTTTCGCACTTCGCGTTGAAACCAAACAGTGGCTTTATCTTCCTTAAAAAGGGTGTAGGCAGAGGGGATTGTAAGGTCTATGCCAAACCGCTTTTGAAGCGCNTTTTGCTTTAATGTAGATTTACCGATTCGTCGTTGTCTTTCAGCAATTTCACCTTCTTTNAGCGATGCTATTGCAGATGTTGATTGAGAAAGTATAATTTCAACCAATGTTTCGGTGTCTGGGGCGCTTAAAACGGTCATTTGCTGAGGTGTTGCGTAGCGGTTTTTGTCTGTTCTAATGACTATCTCATCGCTAAATCCTACCCACAAAATGGCGCGGCTAGAGCGCGCAAATCCTGTAAACACTTCGGGGGGCATTTGTTTTAAATCAAATAACGGCTCTTGTTGGGGAAGGCCTTCCGCTGGAAAGGCAAACGCCGCACGAACAGCCTCACCTATCTCTGTTTGCCAAAGCAGATTGGGCATCACAACCGTAAGGGTATTGATGTTTCCGTTAGAAAGTTTTACCAATGGGGTCGCGGTACGCTTGCATCCCGCAAATACCAACACACAAAAAAGAATCCGTAATTTCATACGTACGGTTAGTCAAAAATTACGCCAAAATTGCCGCTATCCCAGGAAGTGTTTTTCCCTCGAGGCTCTCAAGCATTGCTCCCCCACCCGTTGAAACATAACTTACCTTGTTTTCTAAGCCAAATTGCTTAACTGCTGCAACAGAGTCGCCTCCGCCAACAAGTGAAAATGCGCCTGTTTCGGTCTGCGTCACAATACTGTCGCCAAGTGCGCGTGTTCCCTTAGAGAAGTTTGAAAACTCAAATACGCCAAGNGGCCCATTCCATAAAATGGTATTACACTGTTTTACTACTGCGTCAAATTTTGCTTCAGATGCNGGACCTGCGTCCATACCCTCCCAATCATCTGGAATTTCATTTATAGGAAATACTTGTTGNGGGGTGTCATTTGAAAACGCTTGACCAGCACGAACATCAACTGGTAAGTGTACCTCAACCCCGTGCTTTTTCGCTTGTTCCAAAATAGACAATGCCAACGGCATTTTGTCATCCTCACAAATCGATTTTCCAATCGTTCCGCCCTGCGCTTTAACAAACGTAAATGCCATGCCTCCTCCAATAATCAAATGATCTACCTTGGATAAAATATTTTCTATGATGGTGATTTTAGAAGACACTTTTGCTCCACCCAAAATAGCCAATACCGGTTTCTCTCCGGTAGACATTACCTTATCTATGGCTTCAATTTCTGATGCTAGCAATTTTCCAAAACACTTCTTTTTAGGAAAAAACTGCGCGACAATTGTGGTTGAGGCGTGTGCGCGGTGAGCTGTGCCAAAAGCGTCATTTACATACACTGTCCCCAGTTTNGCAAGTTCAGCTGTAAAGGCCTCATCGCCTTGGGTTTCTTCATCGTGGTAACGAAGATTTTCAATCAACAATACTTCTCCAGGCTGCAACGCTGTGGCTTGGGCTTGAGCTTTCTCTCCAACAACCTCAGAACAAAAATGAACCTGTTGCCCCAAAAGCTTCTCAAGTGTAGGAAGTATGTGGCCTAAACTTAGTTTTGGGTCATTCCCTTTAGGACGGCCTAAATGAGACATTAGTACACAGCTCCCTCCAGCTTGCAAAATATATTTAATGGTTGGAAGGGCTGCAGCTATTCTCGTGGCATCTGTAACTTTACCGTTTTCGTCTAATGGCACGTTAAAGTCCACGCGGATAAGCGCGCGTTCTTGTTCAAAAGAAATGGTTTCTAAGGTGTTCATGTAATCTATTTATTTNCACAAAAATACAATAACAAAAGTGTTTTGCGTCTTGTCGNTTAATTATCGTGCGGTTTGTATCTTTAGGCATGCGATTTAGCGATCTAATAGGACAAGAAAATCAGAAGAAAGCCTTACACGACAACCTAGTAGCGGGAAGAATTCCCCATGCGCAACTTTTCGAAGGATCAGATGGACAGGGATTACTTTCTATGGCAATTGCTTACGCCAACGCCGTTGTTTGTGGTGCAGAAGAAACGGAGCAAACGCCCGCACGAAAAAAAGCAGCAAGTCTGGTACATCCCGACATCCATTTTGTTTTCCCAACAGCCATCACTGCAGAGGTAAAATCGAAACCAACATCTGCTGCATTTGGTGTGCAATGGCGCGAGTTTGTCAAAGCGCATCCCTATGGAACACTTTATGACTGGTCTCGTTTTCTAGGGGTAGAGAACAAGCAAGCATCGATTAATGTAACCGATGCGCTTGACGTAATGCAAAAAGTGGCTTTTAAATCTTTTGAAGGTGGATGGAAATGTGTCATCATTTGGCATGCTGAAAAATTAACCCTCGCAGCGTCTAACAAATTACTGAAAAGCATAGAGGAACCTCCGGCAAAAACCTTGTTTTTGTTGCTCAGCCCAGATGAAAATCAACTTATATCTACCATCCGTTCGCGATGTCAATGCACACGCTTAGAGCGTATTACAAAAGAGGAGGTTATTAAGTGTCTCCTTAAAAAAGGAAGCAATAAGGAAGCTGCTGAACGCATTGCCGAACAATCAAATGGTAATCTCGGAGAGGCCCTTTCTCTTTATGAGCAGCAAGAAGAACAAGAGGCCTATGAAATGTGGTTTATTGATTGGGTGCGTACCGCTTTTCGTGCTAAGGGCAACAAAGAAATCGTAATAGAACTTTCCAAATGGAGTCAAGAAATGGCTTCAAAAGGAGTAGAAACCCAAAAGCAGTTTTTGGTATTTGCGATATCATTTTTTAGAGCTGCTCTTATGAAGCATTATGCACTAGAAGGTGTTTCAGCCTACCGTCCTATTTCCTCTTTTGAATTAGGAAAATTTGCGCCTTTTATACACGGTGGTAACATTTTACCCATTATTCAAGCACTTGAGAAAAGTATTTATCATTTGGGGCGAAATGGAAATGGCTTGATGATTTTTACTGACCTCTCTTTTACACTAACACGATTACTGCATCAAAAATCGGCATAGTTTTTTCTTATGAGCTTGTAGAAAATCAATAGCTTTGCGTTATTGTTTTTGTTTCGTCCAGCTGCGTTTTAAGCTGCGTTTTTGCTTTAACCAATAACTAAGGGGCTGTTTGCGCAAAACCTTTCTTAAATTGAATTATTTGGGCTTTTGTAAAATAAATGTTAGCGACGAAGTGTTTTTTTTCATCCAACCCACAAGGGTTGAGTACATGCCTTTAAACAATGCCCTTGTCCAAGGAAATTTAGCATTTGCATATTGCTCAGACAATAACGAGATATAAAATGCGTCCCAGAACATATTATGAATTTTGGGGTTGATAAAACCCGCTTGATTAGCAAGGCGCAGTATAGACGCTTTGTTGTAATGCCACAAGTGGCGTGGAACATCATAAGCTGCCCAATTCCCTTTGTAGTGTTTTGCATCCCAAGCATCAATATTTGGAAGGGCAAGTACTAAAATCCCACCAGGCACTAATACATCAAAAAAGGTAGAAAGCTTTTCTTCAGGATTAGGTAAATGTTCAAAAACGTGCCACAACGTAATGACATTATAGTTCTTGCCCTCAAACGGAGTGCTTGTGTGTTTAATTCCTTTTTTTTCGATTTGTGCAATTGCCGAAGGTGCCATTTCATGGGCATAGGCATCCCATCCTTGCTTGGTGGCTGCACTCACAAATGCGCCGTTCCCTGCGCCAACGTCTAATAAAACTCCCTTGACACAAACTTTGTTTATCCACTTTAATTTTAGGCGATTATTATATGATTTTATCGCTAAATAAAGGGCTGTTTTAATATTTGTAGCCTTTGTTTGATGAGAGGCATAGCTGTCTTTAGGATAATACTCTTTTAACGCTTCTTCCGTAAGTTGAGGCGTTGTTTTCCAAGCGCCCAGACTTTGGTCAAACGCTATGGTAAAAACCTCTTTACTCACTAAATGGTCAATAACTGAAATTGGTTTCACGTGGAACAATTAACGCCCCATGTACACAAGCAAGACCGACAAATCACTTGGCGATACGCCGCTAATTCGCGAAGCTTGAGCAATGGTTACGGGTTTGATTTCTGTTAATTTTTGTCTTGCCTCAATAGAAAGCGACTTCACTTTTTCATAGTTAAAATCTTCAGGAATGGACACATAATCCAATTGTGTAAGCTTATCTGCTTGGGCTTTTTCCTTCGCGATATAACCCGCATATTTGATTTGTATTTCTGTTTGCTCTAAAACCGAACGATCCATGTTATGCTTGGCAACAAAATCTGAAATCGGCGTAAGTGATAGAAAATCATCCATGCTAATGTTTGGGCGAGACAACACCTTGCTCATCTTTAGAGACTGCTTTACAGGCGCGGAGGATTTGTTGCTCAAAATAGGGTTGATTTCTTCAGGGCGAATACTCGTTTTATTGAAAAAAGCAAGAAGATGATTCGACTTTTCTGCCTGGGCTTCCATTTGGTGGAGACGTTCGTCCGTTGCCAAACCAATAGCATGAGATTTCGGTGTAAGACGTGCATCTGCATTGTCTTGGCGCAAAAGCGTGCGGTATTCCGCGCGTGAAGTAAACATACGATAAGGCTCCTCTGTGCCTTTAGTAATAAGGTCGTCAATGAGAACACCTATATATGCCTCATCACGTGAAAGAATAAGTGGGTCGGCTTGTTGTACACTCAAGTGTGCATTTATCCCTGCCATTAATCCCTGCGATGCCGCCTCTTCGTAGCCTGTTGTACCATTGATTTGTCCTGCAAAAAACAAACCTTTAATTGTTTTTGTTTCTAGAGTATGCTTAAGTTGAGTAGGAGGAAAATAATCGTATTCAATAGCATAGCCTGGACGAAAAAACTTGACTTGCTCAAACCCTGCTACAGCACGAAGCGCGTTAAACTGCACCTCTTCAGGCAATGATGTAGAGAAGCCATTCACATATACTTCAACCGTATTCCACCCCTCTGGCTCAACAAAAATTTGATGTCTTTCTTTCTCTGCAAAACGATTTATTTTATCTTCAACTGACGGACAATAACGAGGGCCTATACTCTTAATTCGCCCATTGAACATCGGTGATCTATCAAAACCTTCGCGCAACAAATCATGAACCAAAGGGCTTGTATAAGTCATATGACATGAGCGTTGTGTTGATAAGGGTTTGGTTGTGTTTAGGTACGAAAAGGTTGAAGGCGTATCGTCGCCAGGTTGCTCAACCATCTTCGTGTAATCTAATGAACGTCCATCGACCCTTGGTGGGGTTCCCGTTTTCATGCGTCCAGAAGCAAAACCCATTGCAGTCAATCGTTCTGTGATACCAAAAGAAGCGCTTTCGCCAGCCCTACCGCCACCAAATTGCTTTTCACCGATGTGAATAAGACCATTTAAAAATGTGCCGCTCGTCAAGACGACGGTTTTTGCTTTAATCTCAATGCCAAGCGTAGTAACCACGCCAGAAATCGAATCTCCTTTAAAGCGTAAATCGGATACCATATCCTGATAAAAGTCAAGGTTTGGGGTCTGCTCAAGCATCAGGCGCCATTCAGCAGCAAACATCATTCGGTCAGATTGAACACGAGGACTCCACATAGCAGGCCCTTTTGAACGGTTCAACATTTTAAACTGTATTGCTGTTTTATCCGACACAATACCACTGTAACCGCCAAGCGCATCTATTTCACGCACAATTTGTCCTTTTGCAATACCTCCCATAGCAGGGTTGCAAGACATTTGGCCAATATTTTGAAGGTTCATTGTAACCAACAGCGTTTTGCTGCCCATATTAGCAGCAGCAGCAGCAGCCTCGGCGCCTGCGTGGCCGCCACCAACAACAATAACATCATAGGTGTTATCAAACATTGTTTTGAGGTTTTTGTTCCACGTGGAACAGTTTTATACATTGCTCTTCTGCTAAACGCATGGCTTTCACTTCATTTTCTGTTTTATCTCCCAACCCTAAGCAGTGTAACAGGCCGTGTGACATAACGCGTAACAATTCGTTTTCGAACAGCTGTGCATATTCCTTTGCATTGGCCTTAACCCTTTCTATTGAGATGGCAATATTTGCTTCTATATCAAGACCTACAGAATCATCAAATGTTATGATATCAGTAAGCGTATCGTGATTTAAGTGTTTTATGTTCAAGTCGCACAAAGAGGCGTCATCCATAAAAGCAAATGCAAGGATTAGTGATTTTGTGTCATACAAACTAGCGCAACGGCCAAGCCATTCCGCGTAGGCGTTCTCGTCACTAAGCTCAAAATCTGTTTGATAAATAAATTCGATCTGTGTTTTCACGACGCAAATATATTCATTTCGTCATGCTTTAGAAGGGTTGTGCATTGTATCTTTGTAGAAAAGAATTTATGTCTGTTCGTGTACGTTTCGCGCCAAGTCCTACGGGGCCACTTCACATAGGCGGTGTCCGCACCGCATTATACAATTATCTTTTTGCAAAGAAACACAACGGTGTCTTTATCCTGCGCATCGAAGACACCGACCAAGCGCGATACGTTAAAGGAGCGGAAGAATACGTTCTAAAAACACTCAAATGGTTAGGCATCACACCTGACGAAAGTCCACTTTCTGAAGGGGGATTCGCCCCATACCGCCAAAGCGAGCGTAAAGAGCTGTACATCAGACACATAGATGAGATTTTGGCCTCAGAAAATGCCTATATAGCTTTTGACAGCCCTGAAGCTTTAGATCAATTAAGAAAAGACGCTGAGGCAAAAGGAGAAACTTTTATTTACAATTGGAGAAGCAGAGAACACTTAGTGAACAGCATTTCATTAGGGGCTAAAGAAACTGAAAAGCGTTTGGCAAATGGTGATCCACATGTGATACGGTTTAAAACCTATGCAGAAGGACAAGAGGAATTGCTTGTTCTCAAAGATGAGGTCCGTGGAAATGTTGAAATAAATGTGTCACTTTTGGATGATAAAATTTTAATTAAGCAAGATGGTATGCCTACCTATCATTTTGCAAATGTCGTTGATGATCATCTGATGGAAATTACACATGTCATTCGCGGTGAAGAGTGGCTTCCGTCAATGGCGTTGCACGTATTGCTCTACAGGGCATTTGGGTGGAAAACCCCTGCGTTTGCACATGTTCCATTGATCCTAAAACCATCTGGAAAAGGAAAGTTGTCTAAGCGAGATGGAGATAAATTTGGGTTCCCTGTTTTTCCGCTTACTTGGGATGAACAAACGCCTGGTTTTAAAGAAAGTGGGTATTTGCCCGAAGCCCTATTGAATTACCTCGCGCTATTGGGATGGAATCCTGGGGGAGAACAAGAACTCTTTTCGCTTAATGAATTGGTTGCTGCTTTCTCTTTAGAAGGGATCACAAAAGCAGGAGGGAGGTTTGACCCTGAGCGCTGTAAGTGGTTTAATCAACAATACTTACATGGCGTTTCCGCAAAAACTTTAGTGCCAATACTCGAAAACGAACTGTCTGTCAGGGAGGTTGAAGCGTCGGATGTTTCTCTAATTCGTGTTGTCGAATTGATTCAAAAGCGGCTTACGCTACTCTCAGATCTTTGGGAAGAAGGAGTATTCTTTTTTATACCCCCAAATACATATGACGAGGCTGCGGTAAAAAAGCAATGGAAGGAAAACACAGGCGACATCTTGGAAAAGGTCGCCATACTTTTAGCTAATTCTAATGAACAGCGTCCAGAGGCGTTAAGTATGCTCATAAAAGAATGGGCAAGCAACAACGGCGTTGGTTTAGGCAAAATCATGGCACCGCTTCGAATTGCTTTGGTGGGTAGTTTGCGTGGCCCTGATGTCTTTGAGATTTGTAGTGTTTTAGGCACTTCCCGCTGTGCAGAAAGAATTCGTGCAGCCATACAGAGGATTTAGTGGAATTTCACTAATTTTAGGGTTCTCTCTAAATTTATAATTATGTCTTATATTTTCATCTTGCTTATCGCCTTTGCTGGGTTTGTACTCATTACATCGGCAATTTTTATTGTCAAACAACAGACGGCTGCTATTATTGAGCGTTTTGGTCGTTTCCAAAGCATCCGCCAATCTGGGCTTCAACTGCGTATCCCTATTGTAGATCGTATTGCAGGAAGGTTAAGTTTAAAAATTCAACAACTCGATGTCATTGTGGAAACAAAAACCAAAGACGACGTGTTCGTCAAGCTTAAAGTTTCTGTGCAATACATGGTTATCAAAGAAAAGGTCTATGATGCCTTTTATAAGCTTGATTATCCGCACGATCAAATTACTTCATATGTGTTTGATGTTGTGCGCGCAGAAGTGCCTAAAATGCGCTTAGATGATGTGTTTGAGCGCAAGGACGATATCGCTATTGCCGTAAAGTCTGAGCTTAATGACGCTATGATTAACTACGGATATGATATCATCAAAACACTCGTCACCGATATTGACCCAGACATGCAAGTAAAAGAAGCCATGAATAGAATTAATGCTGCTGAACGTGAAAAAATTGCAGCCCAATATGAAGGTGATGCCGCGCGCATTCTGATTGTAGAAAAGGCAAAGGCCGAAGCCGAGTCAAAAAGACTTCAAGGACAGGGTATTGCAGATCAGCGTAGAGAAATAGCACGTGGTTTGGAAGAGTCTGTAGAAGTGCTGAACAAAGTAGGCATCAATTCACAAGAAGCCTCGGCACTTATTGTTGTAACGCAACATTACGATACGCTACAATCTATTGGCGAAGAAACCAATTCAAACCTAATCCTATTGCCAAACTCGCCTCAGGCGGGCTCAGATATGCTTAACAATATGGTGGCTTCATTTACGGCTAGCAACCAAATTGGTGAGGCAATGAAAAAAGGCAGAGAAAAAAACAAAGAGTAATTTCTATTACAACTTCTATTAAAGCCTCGGAATAACCCGAGGCTTTTGTTTAGAGGCTAATGTTGTGCGAAAGAGAAAGCAAAAACACCCATCGTTTTAGGGTTGGAAATTGCCAGTGCATAACTCCGGTGTTTATTTGCAATGCATCTGATATTTGATGAGAGACTTGAGCGGTTACACGGTTTTGATTAAAGCTTGTGTCCGTGTTTTGTAAAAACACTTCTTCCGTTAAGCTAAGTGCTACTTTTGGTGTAAGCGGTATTTTTGCCGTAAGACCAAAACGATAGCGCAACTGAAAATTATCTCCCAACCACCGTTCTTCTAAAAAAAACGCGTTGGTGAATTTTACTTTATTAAGTACTGTAGAAAACGCTATTTTTTGATAAGCCCCATGTTCGCTCAGTGCTCCTATTTTTCTATACCCTGTAGAAAGACTAACATTTGGCAAAATAATATGTGTAATCCCCGCGGTAATAAGTGCTTGATCTTCAGCAAAATCTAAGTCAAAACTACGGTGTTGATATTGCGTGTCTATACTGGTTTTTTCATTGATTTTAAGTTTGTTTTTATAGATCAACCAAGAACCTACATCGGTTTGGGCAAAACCACTTATTGACAAAAAAAGAAAGAGTGTAAATAAATTATACTTGAACATGTGATGCTGTGCTTGATAAAAGTTGGTTGTTGTCTTGTTGTGCCTTCTGAATGAATTCTGTAGCGGTTGGGCTCGGTTTTAATCCGTTTTTGATCTGCTCGATTAAGACCAAAATGGTAACTAGCCGAGTCCCAGTTTTTTTGATTGCCGTTCCATATAAAGGCTCCAGTTCTGTCGATTCAATTTGTGTGGCAAGTGCTGTAATTTGCCCTTTGGCTTCTTCTTGTTTTTCTGCAGATAAGCCTATAAACTTTTTGCCCAATCGCTTTAGTTCTTCTATGGGCTTAACCGCATGTTTTACTTGCTGCGGTTGTGGTTTTTGTTGTTGCTTTTCCCATGTATCACGAAGACCTACCGTTTTATTAAAAATCTTGGTCTTGGCGCTACTATCTTGGTCACATACAAAGTATCCTAGGCGTTGAAACTGAAAGCTATCGCCCGGATGTGCTGTTGAAAGCATTGGTTCGGCTAGCGCAGACCTCACAACAAAGGAGTTTGTATTTATGTGCGTCATAAAATCGACTGCCTTATCTTCATCTGGACTTGAGGTTTTGAATAATCTGTCGTATTCTCGGACTTCAATTTGTGTGGCGCTCGACGCTTCTACCCAATGAATGGTTGCTTTTACCTTTCGTTGGCTTTCGGGCGTTCCGCTTCCACTAAGGCTTTTCGGGTCGTACGTACAAAAGATAGTCGTCACATTCCCGTCAGCGTCTTTTTCCATCATTTCTGCCTTAATAATATATGCGCTTTTTAAGCGCACCTCACCTCCAAGTTTAAGTCTAAAAAACTTGCGGTTGGCGTCTTCTTTGAAATCATCATGCTCTATGTACAATGTTTTTCCAAACGGAATCGTGCGGGTGCCCGCAGTAGCATCTTCAGGGTTGTTCTCTGTCTGAAGATCTTCTTTTTGATCTTCTGGATAGTTTGTGATAATTACTTTAACGGGGTTCAGCACTGCCATAGCGCGTGTGGCAGACTGATTTAAGTCTTCCCGTATACAAAACTCCAACAATGAAGCGTCAATCACATTTTCTCTTTTGGCAACGCCTACCGTATCGGCAAACTTGCGAAGCGATGCTGGGGTATAACCCCGACGGCGCAATCCACTAATGGTGGGCATACGTGGATCGTCCCATCCTGAAACGTGATTTTCTTCAACCAATCGCTGTAATTTACGCTTACTGGTAATGGTATAATTTAAGTTTAATCGGGCGAATTCTCGCTGTTTTGGGCGCGTCCCGTCCTGAACCAATTTGTCTAAAAAAGCATCATACAAATCACGATGCGGCTTAAACTCAAGTGTGCATAACGAATGTGAGACTTGCTCGATATAATCAGACTGACCATGCGCCCAATCGTACATGGGGTAAATACACCATTTATCGCCTGTTCGGTGATGGGGTTTGTGTAAAATTCGATACATGATTGGGTCACGCAACAGCATATTCGGAGAGGTCATGTCTCCCTTAAATCGCAATGTAAGTGAACCCTCAGGGTGTTTACCTGCTTTCATTTCTTCAAAAAGACGCAAGGCTTCTTCGGGGGGTTGATTGCGATATGGGCTTGCTATTCCGGGGGTAGATGGCGTCCCTTTTTGTTCTGCCATTTGCTCAGGGGTTTGTGGATCAACATAGGCATTTCCACTTTTGATTAGTTGAACTGCCCATGCATAAAGCTGCTCAAAATAATCAGAGGCGTAACATTCTTTGTCCCATGAATACCCCAACCAAGACACATCGTTGCGAATAGCGTCTACAAAATGCTGTTCTTCTTTTGCGGGATTTGTGTCATCAAAACGCAAGTTTACGGGGGCGTTGTATGTCTTGCCCAGTTCAAAGTTTACGCAAATTGCTTTGACGTGGCCAATGTGCAAATACCCATTTGGCTCGGGAGGAAACCGAAAGCGCAACGCAGCGACATCTAGTCCATCAACCAAATCCTCATCAATAATATGTTCTATAAAGTGCTTGGACGGCGTATTGCTCATCAAAAATAATTTACGGCAAAGGTAATTATTTCGATTCGTCTGTTGTTATAGTTTCTATATTTGACGCACTATGGGAACCGTATATTTAGAAAATGTCAACGTATATGCCTATCACGGCTGTTTATCAGAAGAAACACTCATTGGAAGCGACTATCGGGTAGACTTGTGGGTAGAGGCCGATTTGTTGCCTTCCGCTGCTTCTGATGCGCTAGAAGACACCGTAGATTATGTTACGCTTTGCGCATGCATTAAAGAAGAAATGGCGGTGCCGTCAAAGCTACTAGAGCATGTCGGAAAACGTATTTTAGACCGTGTGTTTGATGCCAGTGCGTTGGTGACCTCCGCAACCGTGCGGGTGGCAAAAATAAACCCCCCTATAGGAGGGCATGTCGCTGCTGTGGCAATTGAGCTAACACAAAAACGATAGTGCTCTTTTGGCGGCACGCTGCCACAACACAACTCTAGCTTTGTATTATAAATGCTTAAAAAAGGCTATCGAACATTTGATTTTATAAAATATGAGTGATGCCTTAAACCACTGGTATTCTGAAAAAGAAGAACGACTTAACATCCTGACGCATGGGTTTGGATTGGTGATGAGTTGTGTTGCTTTTCCGTTTCTTGTTGCTAAATCCGATGTCTATGTTGGGTTTTGGAAGCCTGCCAGTTTGTTTATATATGGTCTAAGCCTCATTGTATTGTATACCGCTTCTACTTTATATCACAGTGCTAAAGAACCAAAGCGCTGGAGAAAATTAAATATTTTTGATCATGCGGCTATTTATGTTTTGATTGCAGGGTCATATACGCCTTATTGTCTTATTGTTCTTGGCGGATCTTTGGGGTGGGTTGTTTTTGGGTGTACGTGGACGTTTGCCTTATTGGGGATCATCTTAAAATTGTTTTTTACGGGGCGATTTGATAAACTGTCCACGCTTATGTATCTCCTAATGGGATGGCAAGTTGTTTTTGTGATCAAAACGTTAATTGAAAATGTTCCCCGCCAGGGTGTGCAACTCCTTTTTTTAGGCGGTTTGTTTTATACGGTAGGGGCCGTGCTCTATTCGCTGAAAAGAATCCAATACAACCACGCCATCTTTCATGTGTTTGTGTTGTTGGGCAGCCTGTGCCACTTTCTAAGTGTATATTGGTTTTTATAAGATTTCGTAGCGAACAAATCGCTGCTGTGGTAATTGAGCCGAAACAAAGACGGCAGACAGGTGCAACGCATGACTAACCTTATTTAATTAGGTGCGCGCACCAGAGGGGTCTTTTAGTTCATGTATTTTTTCATTAGGCCTATTTGCAGTATCATAAAACCGCATATTATCATTACAAAAATTGCAGCTTTCTTTATATCGCTTAAATCTTTTCCTTCTTTTAAAATTAGTCGCCTAAACCCTTCTGAAATCAAACTGAATAAAGCTGTCAAAAATAAAAGTCCGATTGCTGTCAAAACTCCGTTTCCAATTGGAATTCCTTCTCTTTCTCCAATAAAAAAAGCAATAATATCAATAAGAAAGAGTGCGTTCCAAACTACGATTGCTCCAATTGTAAATTCTTTTCTTATTGGAAATCCACCTTTCGCTTGTTTTTCAATTATCGTTCTGTCTGTCTTCTGTTTTGTTTGATTTTCATTAATTAAAAAACCTGTTTTTTTAATTTGTCGAACAACGGATTTTGGGTCTTTAAATGTCCAAAAAATCACGCTCTCCTTATAAGTAGAAACCTGATGATTAATTTTTATTCCTTGCCCAAGAATTGGAATCATTGTATATGGTTCGATTGAAATTATATCGGACGGTTGAAAAGTCAGATTTCCAATTATTGAAGCATTTAACACCAGTCTATCTTTATTAACTTTCAATGTGGCAAATGGAAATGTGGCATTCGCCATTCCAATTCTTGCTCCTCCTGTTAATTGTAATTCGTTCATTTTATTTTCCGTCTGATTTTAAATGCTACACAACCATTGAATACACGCAATGCGTATATCCGCTCTGTATGGTTATCATATATCCAAAACCCTAAATCTGTAAAAATAAAAAAGCGAAATCGGCTAATTCGGTTTAAACAATTTGGGGCTTGTCTAGTGCTAAGGTAATAAAATATTTTACTCGTGTGCCGATTGGTAATAGCCCATATATAAAACGGTTGGTCGCTTATTCGGTAGTGGTGTAAAAAAGTAGTATTTTTGCCATCCAACAGGCACCGTGGCCGAGTGGCTAGGCAGAGCTCTGCAAAAGCTTGTACAGCGGTTCGAATCCGCTCGGTGCCTCTACTTTAATCGCTCTTCGAGCTTGTTTTCCAGTATTTGTTTCTGTTCTGGAAACACCCCCTGAAAAATAAAAAACAATCCAAATAGGATTAAAATTAGGTGTACAAGCTGCTTAAGTTTATAAATCACTCGTGGGGTAAGCACATTTTTTAATTGCTTTGCTAAGTATATTTTAAATATATCTACCAAGAGATAGAGAATCAGGATATACCCAAAAAAGGAGATGAGTTTTATGTAGTTCATTTGATATTTGGCGCTGAAAACAACCACCAACCCCAGCCAAAACAAAAACACTCCAATGTTGATGATGTTTAGCAAAAATCCTTTTGCGATAAAGAAAAAATAACTCTCTTTTGACAACTGTTCGGAAGCAAAAACAATATTATGCTTACAGCTGCGTGTTAAAAAAAAGGAAATAACCCCAAAGATAAAAAGCACAACTCCGCCCAATAGGAACCAGTACGGGTTGCTCTCAAGGCTGTGATGAAGTCTTTGTGCGCCCAACAAGGCAATAAGAATAAAGACAATATCCGCAATTACGGCTCCTATTTCTACAGACAGAGCACGCCGTGCACCATGTGATATACTTGTCTCAATAATAACAAAAAAAACCGGTCCGGTTGATACTGCCAGCAACAATGAAAAGGGAATTGCGGCTAAAAATTCACTCATCGGTCGGCGATTCTTCAGGGTCTTGATTAACAAGTGAAATGTTTCCGCCAATAGCAACTTTCTTCACTAGTTTTTTGGGTTTTCCATATACCTTAACTGTTCCGCCAAAAGCAACGCTTATTTCTGCAAGTTCGGAAGCACTAACCGCAGCATTACCGCCCGCTTTTACCCGTACCTCTACCTGCTCCGAGTCAAGTGTTTCGGCTTCAACAACGCCCCCTGTACTGACTTTATGGCTTTGTGTTTTGGCAGCCCCTTTTAGGCTTACAATACCCCCAGATGTTGTTTTGGTGGTTACTTTTTGTACGTCAAGTAGGGCTTCAATTTCTGCGCCTTCTTGTGCTTTTAGCAAGATGCTTTGCTGAAACAATACATCTTGACATGAAACAAAAGCGCCTTCGTTAGCGTCAATAACTTCTAGTGGGTTTGAACTGAACAAAGCCACGGTTGTGTTAAATCCGCCTAATCGTTTTTTTAAATTCATTCGAAGACACAATCGTCCATTTTTGTTCTTAATCGATAAAAATTCTTTATTTTTTCCTTCAACAACCAATGAGTCTGCATTGGCAGGAATTACCGTTACGTGAATGCCATCAAATACTTTTATTTCGTCAAATTGTCCAAGACGAAATGATTGAGCGTTCGCTACAGTCGAAAATAGGATAATAAATAATAGTGCGCGCATAAGTTGGTTTTATCCAAATATACGGATTATTCTTCGTGTCCAATAAGTGTGAAATCTAAATGGCGCTTAATAGGATCGGCTGCATCTACCTCTATACGAACACGATCGCCAAGCTGGTAAACGGTTTTGTTTTTTCTACCTACAAAAGAATAATTCCTTTCATCGAAATAAAAGTAGTCGCCGGGAAAATATTGCGGGCGTATCATACCCTCACATTTATTTCCTTCAATTTCAACATATATTCCGCGCTCTACAACACCCGAAATTACACCTACAAATTGTTCTCCTATGCGGTCTTCCATATATTTTACTTGCATAAACTTAATGGAGTCGCGCTCGGCTTTTGTAGCAAGAATTTCCATGGCTGAGCAATGTTTCATGACAGACTCATAAGGCTCTTGCTTTGGTGCCTTTTTGCCATCTAAATAATGTTGTAGTAAACGGTGTGCCACCACATCTGGATAGCGTCTAATGGGTGATGTAAAGTGAGTATAATAGTCAAAAGCCAATCCGTAGTGTCCTATGTTTTTTGTTGAATACGTTGCCTTACTCATACTACGTATAGTCAATGTATCTATTAAATTTTGCTCTCGTTTATCCCGAATGTCTTTTAGTAACTTGTTTATAGAATGGGCTGTGGTTTCGGGTGAAGCCAAATTTAGCGAATATCCAAAACTGCTTATTACGCGCTTTAGTTGATCCAACTTTTCTTCATCAGGCTCATCATGTATGCGAAAGACAAATGTTTTGTTGGTGTCTTGTTTGGCAATAAACTCCGAAACTTTTTTATTGGCAAGCAACATATATTCTTCAATAAGTTTATTGGCGTCTTTACTGGTTTTTACAAAAACTTCGATTGGTTTTTTGTTTTCGTCTAAACTAAACTTAACTTCTTCTTTATCAAAAGAAATCGCACCGCTATCCATGCGTTTTTTGCGTAAATGTTTTGCCGTTTGGTTTAACTGTAAAATAGCATTGACTACTTCTTCACTGGCGGTATACGTTTGTTTTGAAAGTGAAATTTCTGCAGGTATTTTACCTTGTTGTGTTTCAATGATATGCTGCGCTTCGTGATAGGCAAATCTATAATCAGAATTGATCACCGTTCGACCAAATTTTTGGTCTTTTACATTTCCTTTTTTATCTAACGTAAATATAGCTGAAAACGTAAACTTTTCTTCGTTCGGACGCAACGAGCAAACTTTGTTTGATAATTGCTCGGGTAACATCGGAACTACTCTATCTACCAAATACACCGAAGTTGCACGTTGGTAAGCTTCATCATCTAAAAGGGTGCCTGGTTTTACATAATGCGATACGTCCGCAATATGAATACCTACTTCGAATAAATCTTCATCAATTTGTTTAAATGAAAGCGCATCATCAAAATCTTTTGCATCTGTGGGATCAATAGTAAATGTAAGCACATCTCTATAATCCATGCGCTGCGCTATTTCTTTTTGATCTAAATGAAGATCAATTTGATTTGCTTGTGCCTCAATGTGCGCATCAAATTTATACGGCAAGCCATATTCAGCTAAAATGGTGTGGATTTCCGTTTCAGCCTCTCCCGGTATTCCTAATACTTCTACTATTTCTGCTTGTGGAGATTTGGTCTCATTCCATTTGGTGAATTTTATTAAGACTCTATCACCATCGTTCGTTTGCACTTTTGGTTGTTTGTCTATAAAAAAATCAACTGATGCAATTTTTGAACTTACACGAACGAACATGGTGCCATTCTTTTTTTGTAAAGTTCCTACAAACTGAGTTCGTTTGCGCTCAACAACTTCAAGTATTTTACCCTCATTGCGCTTCTTCCCCCTGGTTGGATAAACGTAAAAACGCACGGTATCTCCACCAAAAGCTTTGTTAAACTGATTAGAAGAAACTATAACATCTTCTTCAAAATCCTCACAAATAATAAAACCAACTCCTTTACCTGATAAATCTAAAACTCCGAGGTGGTATTTTTTTTCCGATTTAGCCTTGTAAGATCCTTGTGTTGCTTGTTCAATCAGTTTCTTCTCAGCTAGTGTTTTTAAACTTTTAATAATATGATTCCTCCCACTTGGATCATCTATTCCTAATTTTGCCCCTACTTGCTTATATGTAAAAGTTTGATTAGGGTATTGTTCTAGTATGTTTAGAATACTTTTCTGAACAGATAGCGAATTCTTTTTCTTACCCATATTGGCAAAGGTACATTATCTATTTGCACGGCTTGTGTTATTCACATGTTAATTAATTATCATTTATTTTCTTTTAATTTAAATTTAAAATGATGTTTATGATAGGCTGTTTATAACCGTAACAACTTTTTTTAATTTCTTTTAAAGTATTAGAAATAAACGATTTAGATCTAAATTTAGATTNTTTTTTGGTGTTAACAACGCGTNACACTTTGTGAATTATATACCAACAAACAGCAATAAAATTTATTGTTTGTTTTTAAATTTCTGCCTAANGTAATTTAATGTGGATTTTATATTAATTATTATGAAAAGAAATAAACAATACTATTTACAAAATTGATTTTTTCACAACCNGTGAACAAAGCGTTTATCAACACCAATAAAATTGTAATTTAGATGTAAAATTTAAGCATGCATATATCCATTGGAAACGACCACGCAGGACCCGAGTTGAAAAAAGAACTTTTTACGGTTTTAAAAGAGTTAGGCCACACCTATCAAAATCACGGAACGGATACAATAGAAAGTGTTGACTACCCGGATTTTATACACCCAGTTGCAACAGATGTCCGCGACGGAAAAGCGGATTTAGGTGTTATTATTTGTGGAAGTGGAAATGGTGCCAATATGACGGCTAATAAATACCCAGAAATCCGTTCTGCCCTCTGTTGGACAGCAGAGCTAAGCGCATTAGCAAGACAACACAACAATGCTAATATATTAAGTATACCAGCTCGTTTTGTTTCAACAGAAGTTGCTGTTGAAATGGTAAAAACTTTTTTAAACACTGATTTTGAGGGAGGACGTCATCAGAAAAGGGTAGATAAAATTTCTCAATGTCGTTAAGATGGTACACATATTCTTGGAATGATTTAACAAAAGAAGCGCTTTATACTATCTTAACACTTCGCGCCGATGTTTTTGTTGTGGAGCAAGAATGTGCTTATTTAGATTTAGACGGAAAAGATCAAGAAGCGGTTCATTTGGTGGCTTACGAGGGTGAAACACTTGTAGGGTATGCGCGGATATTTCTAAAACAAAACCCCTGTGTTATAGGTAGGGTTGTGGTGCACCAAAAATTTAGAGGTAAAAACTTAGGCAGAACACTCATGGAAAAATCTATTCGTGAAGTATCTAACGAAACGCCCATTTTTATTTCAGCACAGGAACGATTAAAAGCGTTTTATGCATCGCTCGGGTTTAATCAATCTGGAGAGGGTTATTTAGAAGACGGTATACCACACATTCCTATGATCCTTCCGCCAAGGCATACCAACGGCAAATTAAGTCTGCCATAGGTTTTTCCAATTGCGCAAGCGTTGGTTTTTCTTTACCCGTATATATAAAAAAACCACTTCCATAAAAAACAGCGTAATCTGCTTTAGCTCGTTGCTGCTTAAATTGCTCGCGCATCAATCTTTTTATACGATTTCTATCTACGGCACGATTAAAGTTTTTTTTGGATACACCAAAACCCAACGCCAATGTTTCAGCGCCAGATGAGCACACCAATTTTATAGGCATTTTAGTAAGGTGGTTTCCCTCAGCGAAAAGCGCAGCAATATCGGCTTTGCTTTTTAAGCGACGAACTTCATTGTTGGTTTTCGAAAACATTATTATCAAGATCTATATCAGCAAGAAGCTCTAAAGGGTCTATAACCATAAACTCAATTTCATTAAATGGGACATCAACAATTAAGGAGTAGGTTGGTCTAGCCCACGCCCAATCTTTTTCTGTTCTCCAGTCAGAAAAACCTTTTATCGGAGGCTTTTCCCCAAACATCATTTGAAGCGGAATATTATACATTGTTTTACGGCCGTCTTTTAACACTACCCCTAAATCAATAGGCATGCCCATCTCACCAATGCGCTCTAGGACTACTTCGGTTTGGTCTCCTTTTGCGGTTACACTTTTTATAGCATAATCAATTGTTTTTGTGGTGCGCGTCCAGTCATTGAGATACCACTCCAACTGAATACCAGAAACTTTTTCAGCAATACGCTTAAAGTCGTTGGGAGTAGGGTGCGTAAAGGCAAAATGATAGTAAAAAAGCTGTAGCGACTGAACCAAGGCATCATAGCCAATCACATACGCCAATTGGCTTAAAAACACACTCCCTTTGTTATAACTACCACTTCCGTAAGCCCTATTTGTGGCAAATCTGTCTGCGTGTGTTGTTAAAGGCTCTTCTAATCCGCTTTTTACGAGTGCTCGGTAACCAGCATAGGAAGAGGTAAGCGCATTAACACCTTTCAGGTTTTGTTCACCAATAGCATCTAAAAAAGATGTAAATCCCTCGTCCATCCACGCATATTTAGATTCGTTGAACGCCAGCACATGTTGAAACCATGAATGCGCCAACTCGTGTGAGGTTACGCCATATAAGCTTTCGTAACTGCGCTCACCTGTGATTAGGGTGCACATGGCGTATTCCATACCCCCGTCTCCTCCTTGCAAAATGGTATATTGCTTGTATGGATATGCTCCAATAGCACGATTAAAAAACGACAATAATTTAGCGGTATCAGGTTGTAATTTCTTCCAGTTTTCTAAAATATTGGGGTTGTTTTTATACAAGAAATGAAGGGTTACGCCACTTTCTGTTTCTAATACATCATGTATGTAGTCAGGATCAGCTGCCCAAGCAAAGTCATGTACCTCGGGAGCAACAAAATGCCAAGTTAGTGTTTTGCCCTTGGTTTTTTTGGTTTTCTCGGCATAACCGTGACCCACCTCTTCAGGATTTTGCAAATAACCAGTTCCGCCAACCACGTAGCTTTTATCTAGGGTGAGTTTTACATCAAAATTACCCCACACCCCGTGAAACTCTCGTCCAATATACGGATTGGCATGCCATCCTTCGAAATCATACTCGGCCAATTTGGGATACCATTGCGTCATAGAAAGCGCAACACCCTCTTTGCTGTTGCGTCCGCTACGGCGAATCTGTTTGGGTACTTGTCCTTCAAAAACCATAGAAAGTGTGGTGTTTTCACCTGGGGCCAAAGGCTTTGCTAAAGGCACAAACAAAATGGTTTCTTCCTCTTGAAAACGCAACGCTTCACCGTCTTGGGTAAGGCTTGTAGTGTGTAAAAACCCGATTTCGTCAGGAGTTAATTTTTCGATTCGGGATCCTACTCTTTTGTCGGGGTCAGAAATAGTTCTGGAGCGCACATCCATTTCGCTTCCTGGCTGAAAAGCATTGAAGTACAAATGATAAAATACATGCGATAGCGTATCGGGCGAATTATTTGTATACACCAGCTCTTGTGTTCCGGAATATCGAAACGTTTTTACATCAATTTCCACATTCATGGTATAGTCTACATGTTGTTGCCAATATCCTGGCCGGGGTTGCGCAAAAACAGTAAGACTAGCAGCTAAAAAAAAGAAGGTTTTCATAATTTAAAAGGAGTTTAAAGATTCAATAGGCAGTGATTCTGACAGGCGCACCCCTTTTTCAGTGTGTTTTACTGTAAGTAGCGGATGATGCGCATCGTGTTGCATAAAGATCAAAAAATTTTCATCTGCAGCACGAGTCAAAAAGGCGTTTTTTTCTTTTAATGTTTCTAAGGGGCGCACGTCATATCCCATTACATATGGAAGGGGCAAATGACCTGCTGTTGGTAATAAATCTGCCGCAAAGACAACGGTGTTACCACGATAGATAATATGTGGAATCATTTGCTTTTCGGTATGCCCATCAACAAATAATACACCGAAATTAAGCGGGCTTTTTTCTAAAAAAGAAGTTGTCGGTTGAGGGATAAATTTAAGCTGACCACTTTCTTCAATTGGCAATAGATTTTCTTTTAAAAAAGAAGCTTTTTCTCTGGCATTTGGCTGTATCGCCCAGTCCCAATGTGCTTTGTTGCTCCAATAGGTTGCTTTTGGAAAAGTCAACTCATATCCAGTTCGGTTTTTGTTCCATTGCACTGCACCGCCGCAATGGTCAAAATGCAAGTGCGTTAAAAACACATCTGTAATGTCATCATGAGAAAAACCAATATTCTGTAATGACTGATCTAATGAATGATTTCCCCAAAGCCCGAAATGGTTAAAAAACTTTTCATCTTGTTTGTTTCCCATCCCTGTATCCACTAGAATAAGGCGATTTCCATCCTCAATGAGCAATGAGCGCGCAGCAAGTGCAATTCGGTTTTTTTCATCGGCTGGGTTGGTACGATTCCACAAGGCTTTGGGCACTACGCCAAACATAGCGCCGCCGTCAAGTCTAAAGTTGCCCGTTTCTATTGCGTGTAGCTTCATGGGTAACGAAGGTACAAAAGTTTTATCCGTCTATCTTTTTCTTGAGTGCTAGCCCAAATTCTATCATTGCCGAAGCCTCTGCAGCCGAAGCAGGGCGTAAAAATTGGCGTACCAGTAACTCCTTTCCGTTACACAGGATGTGATAAAAACCGTATGCCGAAAAGAAAGAAATAAGTGCTGGCGTGAAAAATGCACGGACACCCTCAGGGTCATTTCCACGTACATAAAAGTCGTCTGAAAAGGCCGGATAGTCGGGAAAGTCAATATCATGAAACCCTGCTAAATGGGATAATTTTTCTAAAAGCATCTCTCTGTCAAATGAAAACACAGGAACTGGAGCGTTTAAACGAACCCGCAACAAGGTTGTTTGCACACTTTCTTTTGCAATAAACACACCTTCGCTAAACGTAATGTCAAACAAAGACAGGTTTTTATTTGAGTTTGAAAGTTGATTGTACATGCGTTCTACCGATGTGGTTTCGTGTCCGAGATAATCTCGTAAGAGGCGTTTCTGGGTGTTTGGATTTTCTTCATAGGACCACCCTTTTTCTTGCGCAAGTGCTTCTAACTGTTGTTGACGACGTGTTTTTCCTCGTCCAAAAACGCGAAGCGTTTGCACAGGGCGCAAGGTGCGTACAGCAAACGGGTGACTAGAATCGGTTTCATGAATGTCTAACCCAATGATTTCAACCATTCCTCCCTTTCGGATAAAAAGTTCTTCATAGTTGTGTAAGCTTTCCTGCACGGTGTGGTCAACAAAAGCGCAAAGCGAGAAATCAACCACCACCTTTTCGGTTTGTGGAATTTTATCCAGTTTAGCTTTCAGCTTATAAAAATTCAAAAAGGTGCAAAAATGAATAACACTAACATAATAGCTATTGGTTTCATTTTCTTTATACATTAATACATTAGGCTTAATCAGGTTTCGAGAAAACAACCAAAAAGCCTTGTTGAGCACTACATGAATCACAAATGTGGCAAACAGCCCCGTCAATATCCCCGTGATGAGATCTGTTAATAGCGTAGCAATAAGCGTGGTTAGGAAGATGAATAATTGCTCTTTTCCGATGCGATACATCCGCACAAAAATAGCTGGAGCAGTCAATTTATAACCCGTGTAGACCAATATTGCGGCAAGAGACGTAAAGGGTATACGGCTCAATTGATCTTGAAAAACAATTACGAATAGCAAAAGGAAAAAGGCGTGGAAAAAATTAGAAGATCGATTCGTAGCATGGTTGTTTACATTGACCGAACTCCGCGAAATAACGGTGCCGACATTCATTCCGCCCAAAAATCCACTTACAATAGTAGCAACACCAAGAGCTTTCATATCTTTATTGATATTGGATCGCCGCTTTTCGGGATCTAACTTATCTACGGCTTTTATACTCAACAGCGACTCAATGCTTGAAACAAGGGTTATAGACAATACAATTCCCCAAAAAGCAGGCTCTTGCCATTTCGAAAAATTAGGGGTTGGCATTGAAGTTAACATGTTGTCTGGCAATGAGATAAGCAATGTTTTGCTTATTGGGTTTTCACCACCAATAATGGAGAAATACGCATCAAAACCAAGCGCCAAAAGAATGACCCACATAGGGGCAGGAATAAGCCTAAAAACACGATTTGTTATTTTACTGTACGAAAACATAATCAGCAAACTCACGACACCAATTCCTACCGCATAAAGTTGCCCATCCGAGACATGAGGCAAGGATTTCAGCAAATCAGGAATGCCCACAAGAAGATCTAAAACAGTTCCTTTTGTTTTCATGTCTCCGAACATTACATAGAACTGTTTTACCAACAACGTTACTCCTATTGCGGAGAGCATACCCTGAATAGCCGTTGCAGGGAAAAAGTCGCTCAGTGCCCCAAAACGCAAAAACCCAAAAAGCAGTAATACCCCGCCTGAAAGAATTACAGCGGATAGAGCATACAAATATCCAGCGTGTATATCACCATCCCCTAATACTGAAACGGCACTTAATAACACCACGACCAAGCCATAACCAGGGCCTGTAATGGTAACGTAAGAGCCGCCTAAAATGGAAACAAGCACCCCCCCCACAACTGCCGTAATAATTCCTGCTACCATTGGGAAACCAGAAGCCACCGCCAGCCCTAGGGCTAAGGGTAAGGCAATGAGCGATACCACAAATCCGGCGAAGATATTGCTGCGAAGTCCAGTAAATACAGAAGCTTTAGCCATTAACGCACAATTAAAACATCGGTGGGTAAATCAGACAAAATATATTCAAGGTCGTGTGGGAAAATGCGATCCCAAACCGAATGAGCCTGCGGAGCATTCATTACCAAAAGATCTGCACGCTTAACACGAGCAAAATGCCCAATGGAATAGCCGCGCCTTCCAAAAATAGGCTGAATGTTGTGCTGTACGTTTGCCTTCATCTGAGGTGGAATATTAGCCAAAATCCGTCCTACACGCGTTTTTTCACGTAGGGTTATACGCTCCTTAACAATCGTCGATTTGCGTAAACTTCTATCATCATCAACCTTGACAGCAACATCGTCTTCTGGAATTTCTTCTACAATGGTAAGACGATTTGCGCCAAGAGCATTTAACACATAAAATGCACGAGTAATAGCCACTTCAGTTTTTTTATGCGCCAGTCCATTTACTACAGCATGAGAGCAGGGTATTCTTTCTACTGAAGGTTTTATAAGGAGCAGCACATCACAAGGACATTTTCGAGTAAGCTTTCTAGCCACAGAACCTACGTAGTATTTTAATAACTCTTCGCGTTGGATAGCTCCTAAAATAATGAGGTCTGCATTTTCCGAAACACAAGCGTCAAGCAATACTTCGACAGGGTGTCCTGCTTTCCAAAGGACTGAATATGGCGGAAGTGTATCAGGAAAAGCGGCAACTAGTTTTTGCAGTATTTTCTCTTTTTCACCACTTTTTTCGCCAACATGCACCATAATAAGCGAAGCATTGAAAAGAACACTCATCCGAAGGACCTCAAAAACATTAGCCTTCAAATTGGGCGAAAACGCAACTCCGACCACAATGGTGTTGTATTCTTTTTTGTGCATACGCTAAAATATAGGAAAAAGTTGGTTTTACACAAGTGGAACAATTCAATGCCCTTTTGTTTGACAAAAACAACATAGGCACCCACAAAAGGCGAGGTGTTTTATGATTAAATTTGGAGAAAAAGGTTTAAAAATACTAGTCGTTAAGTTTCAATACAGCCATAAATGCTTGTTGTGGAATTTCTACATTTCCAATTTGACGCATTTTCTTTTTCCCTTTTTTCTGGCGCTCTAAAAGTTTTCTTTTTCGTGAGATATCTCCTCCGTAACATTTGGCGGTGACGTCTTTTCGAACGGCTTTTACCGTTTCGCGGGAAATAATTTTTGCACCAATTGCAGCCTGAATAGGAATATCAAATTGCTGACGGGGAATCATTTTTTGGAGTTTTGCACAGATTTTTTTCCCCAAACCATAGGCGTTATCGGTATGCACAAGTGCCGATAGCGCATCTACAGCACTCCCATTGAGCAGGACATCTACACGAACCAATTTTGATGGGCGCAAACCAATAGGGCTGTAATCAAAAGAGGCATACCCTTTAGACACGGACTTTAATCGGTCGTAGAAGTCAAAAACAATTTCGGCTAGCGGCAAATCAAAACTTAACTCAACGCGCTCTGGCGTTAGATAGGTTTGATTGGTAATAATGCCGCGTTTTTCAATACACAAACCCATTACATTGCCCACAAAATCGGATTTGGTAATAATCGTTGCCTTAATAAAAGGCTCCTCCACACGGTCTAACACCGAAGGGTCGGGCAAGTCGGAAGGGTTGTTTACGGTAATAATATCGTTCGGATTCTTTCTGCTGAAGGCGTGATAAGACACGTTGGGTACAGTAGTAATTACCGTCATATCAAATTCGCGCTCTAACCGTTCTTGGATAATTTCAAGATGCAGCATTCCTAAAAACCCGCAACGAAATCCAAAACCAAGCGCAGCAGAGCTTTCTGGTGCAAACACAAGGGAAGCATCGTTGAGTTGTAGTTTTTCCATAGAGGCGCGTAGCTCTTCATACTCCTCTGTATCAACGGGATAGATGCCTGCAAAAACCATGGGTTTTACTTCTTCAAACCCATCAATAGCGCTGTCCGTGGGCTCTGCCACTAAGGTAATCGTATCGCCGACCTTAACTTCTTTGGCTTCTTTTACACCCGTAATGAGATATCCAACATCCCCAGCAAGCATTTGATTCCGCGGTTCTTGTTTTAGCTTGAGTGCTCCAATTTCATCCGCGTTATAATTTTTACCGGTTGCCATAAAGCGCACCTGATCTCCCTTGTTGATTTTGCCATTAAGGATACGGAAATAGGTTTCTACTCCACGAAATGGGTTGTAAACGGAATCGAAAATAAGCGCTTGCAGCGGCGCATCTACATCCCCTTTTGGCGCAGGGACACGCTTCACAATGGCACGTAAAATATCTTCAACCCCTAAGCCTGTTTTGGCTGAGGCATGAATGACTTCATCCGCAGAGCATCCCAACAAATTCACAATGTCATCGGTAACTTCTTCTGGGTTTGCCGAAGGCAAATCTACTTTGTTAAGTACAGGGATGATTTCTAAATCATTTTCAAGAGCCAAATACAAATTCGAAATGGTTTGGGCTTGTATGCTTTGCGCGGCATCTACAACCAACAGTGCACCTTCGCAAGCAGCAATAGAACGCGATACTTCGTAAGAAAAATCAACGTGGCCAGGCGTGTCAATTAAATTAAACACATAGTCTTCACCATCAAGTGAAAAAGCCATTTGAATGGCGTGCGACTTAATGGTAATGCCGCGCTCGCGCTCCAAGTCCATGTTATCTAACAGTTGGTTTTGTTTTTCTCTGTCGGTCACGGCACCGGTAGCATCAAGCAACCTGTCAGCAAGTGTACTCTTGCCGTGGTCAATGTGTGCTATAATGCAGAAATTACGAATGTGTTTCATGGTGAAAAAATCGCCTAGTCCACAAAGATACACTAAGCATTCATCAAGAAACACAATTACCAACAAAAAAAAGTATTTTTGAAAAAAGGAAACCATGGCACATTTACGCACGTTATTGCAGATTTTTTTGGCGGCAACCTTTTTGTTTTCGGCATATACCAAAGCCGTAGCCCCTGGGTTTTTTGAGGTTTTGCTCGAACAACAAGGCATCGTTCCCAATCGCCTTTATGGCGCATGGGCAACGCGCGCCATTATCGCGTTTGAAATCTGGTTAGGCCTTGGATTATTTTTTAATGTTTATACCCGTTTTTTACTTCGTATAAGTTTTGGGCTGCTTATCGTTTTTTCGGCTCATTTGTGTTATCTAATTTTTTTGGGCGAAACAGGCAACTGTGGTTGTTTTGGCGAGATGATTAGCATGTCGCCGCTTGAGTCGTTGGGGAAAAATATTTTTTTGTTAGCGGTAAATGGATTTTTACTCTGTTACAAATACAAAAGTAATAAAAAACCCTGGTGGGTTTGGGGGCTTTTTCCTGTACTTTTTGTTGCTGCGGTTGTGGTATGGCCTGTGCAAAACCAGCCCGATGAGGTTGTTGCAAAATTCCCCGCATTTGACGAGACTCCTGAAATAGATATTTCTACTGGCGAATATATAGTGGCGATCCTCAACCTGAGCTGTGAGCATTGCCAAGAAGCTGCAAAAGAACTCGCGGAAATGCAACGCAACGGCGTGGATTTGCCACAAGTGGTTGCACTATTTTTTGAAGAAGGAGACACTACGGTTGCGCAGTTTAACACCAAAACGAATTCAGATTTCCCATATCAAATGATTGACGTGAATGCGTTTTTTGACTTTATCGGAAGCGCACCCCCGAGAGTATACTGGGTAAAGAACGGTGAAGTCAAACAATTTTGGGACGAAGCCATTGGTGAAGGAATTCAAACTACTTTTGCACCCTGATGGTAAAAATTGGCAACATTGCGTTAGGTGAGTTTCCGCTGTTGTTGGCACCCATGGAGGATGTCAGTGACCCACCCTTTCGTGCCCTTTGTAAAGAGCAAGGTGCAGATGTGGTTTACACGGAATTTATATCAAGCGAAGGACTAATAAGAGACGCTGCAAAAAGCCTTATGAAACTTGATATTTACGAGGCGGAACGCCCTGTGGGCATTCAGATTTTTGGCGCAAATATGGACTCTATGCTACAGTCGGTGGACATTGTGGCGCAAACCAACCCTGATATTATTGACATCAATTTTGGATGCCCCGTAAAGAAGGTGGTATCTAAAGGAGCTGGCGCGGGGATTTTAAAAGACATCCCGTTGATGGTATCACTTACCGAAGCCATGGTAAAGCGGACACATTTACCGGTAACCGTAAAAACACGCCTGGGTTGGGATCACGACAGCATACATATTGGAGAGGTTGCCGAACGACTGCAGGATGTGGGTGCGAAAGCCATTTCGATACACGGCAGAACCCGCGCACAGATGTACAAAGGCGCCGCCGATTGGACGCATATTGCGGAGGTAAAAAACAACCCTCGTATGCATATTCCCGTATTTGGCAATGGAGATGTAGACTCGCCTGAACGTGCTGTTGAAATGCGCGACCAATATGGGTTGGATGGCGCAATGATAGGCAGGGCGAGCATTGGTAATCCGTGGTTTTTTAATGAAGTTAAACACTATTTCAAACACGGCACACATGCCCCACCACCAGGCCTTCCGGAACGCGCTGCTATGGCTCGCCGCCATTTGCAAATGTCCATTGACTGGAAAGGAGAAAAATTAGGCGTTTTTGAAACGCGCCGCCATTACACCAACTATTTTAAAGGCATTCCTGACTTTAAACCCTACCGCCAGCGTCTGGTTACCGAAGACGATTCTGCAGATGTGTTTGCTGTGTTGGATGAGATTGAAGCACTTTTTGGGGTTACGGCTTAATCACCACCGCCTTTACCACTGCCGAAGTTAGCCACGCCACGACGATACTGAGCCCTCCCACTACAAGCAATACCGTCCATAGGGAAGACCACTCCAGTGCTACGGGGTAAGGCAAATACGACCCAGGAATACGCACCAGCGCATAGGTTTTTTGCACCCATACAAAAGTCATTGCAAGCAACAGCCCAATGCCGCCCCCTACAAGGGAAAGCAGTAATCCTTGCATAAAAAACACGGCGCGTAGCGTTCCTCGTGGTGTACCCAATTGGTGTAGCGTTTTTATGTTTTCTTTCTTTTCCAAGAGTGTCATAATAATAGCCCCAACAACGTTAAAGAGCGCAATGAGCACCACGAGTGTAAGAATGGCAATCACGGCAATACGCTCAGTTTGAAGCATTTTGTATAATGCAGGGTTACGTCCTGTTTTGGTCAACACACGATAGTTGTTTCCTAGTAATTGCTGCAGTGTGTTTTGCACAGNGGTATCGTCGGCTTCGGGATGCAGTTTTATATACAGCGCCGAAGCCTTATGAGTAGATACCTGTAATACGTCTTGAACCATGGAAAGGGGTGCAAAAGCAGTGGTTTCGTCTAGAGTCTCACCAAGTTGAAATATGCCACGTACGAATGCCATTTGTGCCCGAAAGGGTTGTTGATTGAGTACACTTTTGTTTTTTTGATTTGGCACAAGCAGGGTTACACCCTCTGGGTGGTCGTAGGCAGCGCCATCAAGTTGCGACAACACCCCGATGCCCAGTACGAGTTCATAGGCGTTGGGCTCAACCCATTCGCCAACCATCGTTTCACCAGCAACCACGGCACGAAACAAACTGTCTACTCCAATGATATTAGCAAAAGCGGTGCGGTCTTCAAAGCGAAGCATCATTTCTTGTGAAAGTGTAGCGGAAACCAATGCGATTTCCGAGTGGGTTTTTAGCACATCAAGCGAAGCATCTTTTGTGTTTATATAAGGTTCTTTTGTAGATTCAATATATATGTCGGGATCAAAAGCATGCGTAAACTCCAACCCAAATTCTCTTAGCCCACCAAACACCGAAAGCACAATAAAAAAGGCAAAGACTGCAACACCTACCACAAAAGCTGCAAATCGGCTAATGAGCGTAACTGCCACTTTTTTTTGTAGCCCAAAGGTGTAGCGTAACGCAAGTAAGCGGATAAAGCGCATTTTATGATTTCAGAGGGTCATTTTTTTGTGTCAGCGATGCTTCAATGGCATCGATATATTCTAGGGAATCGTCTAAATAAAAAATCAAATCTGGAATTTTTCGCAAATCGTTGCGGAGGTGTTGCGCCAAATCGTGCTTAACCACATTTTTATTGCTTTTAATACCCTCCAGCACCTCCTTTGCTTTGTGGTGCGGAAAAATGGATAGGTATACTTTTGCCACGCTTAGGTCAACGGTTATGATGACTTTAGAGACGGAGAGGACAAGGTTTTTAACCCCTTGTGCGCGTATGGCACCTTGCAATAAGGTGGTAATTTCTTGTTGTAAAAGAGCATTAATCTTTTTCTGCCGTTGTGTTTCCATGCATCAAAAGTACTAATAACACAGGCAAACCTGTATTTTTACGTATGGATTTTCCTGTTCGAAAGATTGTACACATCGATATGGATGCGTTTTTTGCATCGGTAGAGCAGTTGGACAACCCCGAACTTCGAGGGAAACCCATTGCTGTGGGCGGTGGTTCTGAACGAGGTGTAGTGGCAGCGGCAAGTTATGAGGCGCGTCCGTTTGGAGTGCGAAGCGCTATGTCGGGCAGACAAGCAAAAAAGCTATGTCCCGACCTTATTTTTGTGTCGTCTAATGGGGCGCGATACCGCGAAGTATCGGAGCAAATACGCGAAATATTCTATGAGTATACCGATTTGGTAGAGCCACTATCTCTGGACGAAGCGTATTTGGACGTAACCCAAAACAAAAAAGGAATGGTTTCGGCAACGCAAATCGCTGCCGAAATTAGGGCTAAAATTCACTCAAAAACGCAACTTACCGCCTCTGCGGGAATATCTATTAATAAATTTTTGGCGAAAGTAGCAAGCGACTTTAACAAACCGAATGGGCAAAAAACCATTCCGCCCGAAGAGGTATTATCGTTTATGGAGTCACTAGACATCCGAAAGTTCCACGGAATAGGAAAAGTAACTGCCGACAAAATGTATCGCCGTGGAATTTACACGGGCGCAGACTTAAAAAAGAGAACACTTGAAAAGCTAACCGAAGAATTTGGCAAGTCGGGGGGCTATTATTATAACGTGGTGCGAGGAATTCACACGAGTAAAGTGAAACCTACTCGTATTGCAAAATCGGTGGGTGCAGAACGCACATTTTCTAAAAACCTGTCTAGTGAAATTTATATGGAAGAGCGCCTTGTTGAAATCGTTACGGCGTTACAAAAACGAATGGGTAAAAAGAAAGTCGCTGGAAAGACCGTCACGCTAAAAATAAAATATGCTGATTTTGTGATTCAAACTCGAAGTAAGACCTTGCCGCTTTACATTTCTGATACAAGTTTAATTTTGGAGGAAGCCAAAAAGTTGTTGTATCAAGAAAAACTACAGGATTCGGTTCGCTTGTTAGGCGTATCGTTATCAAATTTTAAAAACGAAAAACAGCAAGCCCCTATAGAAGAGCAGCTCCGCCTAAAGTTTTAGACCGTAGACACGCGGAGGGTATTTACCATACCACGCTCTGCTACGGGCATTGCCACTAAATTAATAAGAGAATCGCCCTCAACCACATAGCCTTTCTCTTTGGCAATTTGATTAACCTCTTTCACAGTATCATCTGTAGAACCAATCCCTTCGTATAAAGATCCTTTTACACCCCAAATAAGATTGAGCTGCGCAAGAATTCGTTTATTAGAAGTAAAGACTAAAATGGTTGCTTTTGGTCGCCACGCCGAAATCTGATATGCGGTGTAGCCACTATTTGTGAGTGTACAAATGGCTTTGGCTTCAATTTCGTCTGCCATTGTTGCCGCATGATAACAAATAGACTTGGTAATAAAGCGTTCGTTTTTATTTTGAGGAGATGTAAGCGGGATTTGAATAAGCGGAGAGTTTTCAACACCGACTACAATTTTCCGCATGGTTTGAATGACCTCTACAGGATATTTACCGACAGAAGTTTCTCCNGAAAGCATCACTGCATCTGCACCGTCCATGACGGAGTTTGCCACATCGTTTACCTCGGCNCGTGTGGGCGTAAGCCCATCAATCATGGANTCCATCATTTGNGTTGCTACAATCACGGGAATACGAGCTAATTTGGCATGACGCACCAACTCTTTTTGTACTAGCGGAACTTCTTCGGCAGGCACTTCAACGCCTAAGTCGCCACGAGCGACCATAAGCCCGTTACTGACTGCTACAATTTCTTCAATGTTTACAAGTGCTTCGGGTTTTTCTATTTTAGAAATGATAGGAATATCATACTTGCCATGTTTTTTAATAAGTTTACGTAAGTCCTCAACGTCTTGTTTATGTCTAACAAATGAAAGCGCTATCCAATCTACATTTTGGTTGATGGCAAAAATGGCATCTTTGATGTCTTTTTCAGTTAGCGCAGGCAGCGATATGTTGGTGTTGGGAAGGTTAACCCCTTTTTTAGATTTCAGAATTCCGCCCTGTATTACACGGGCAGTTACGTTAGCTTTTTTGTCCGTGTTAACGACTTCAAAAATAAGTTTTCCGTCGTCTAAAAGAATCCGCTCTCCAGCACTTACGTCTTTCGGAAATTGCGCGTAGTTCATATAGATGGCTTCGGCAGTTCCTTCTTCCACTTTTTCAGTAGTAAAACGCACCTCTTGCCCGTCTTCTACAAGAGTGTCGGGTGCCATGTTACCAACGCGAAGTTTTGGCCCTTGCAAGTCAGCAAGGATACCTACGTGAAAGCCCAGTTCTACGTTAAGATCTCGTATAGTTTCAATGCGCGCTAAAACGTCTTCATAGTCCGCATGAGAGAAGTTTATTCGAAAAACATTAACGCCACTTAGCATCATTTCTTTCATGATTTCTCGGCTAGAGGACGCAGGTCCTAATGTTGCTACAATTTTTGTTTTTTTATTTTTCAGCATGTTAAAAAGTCAGATGTTCTTTGATATTGTTAAATTGGTTTGGTAAGCGATTACATGAAATGACACGCCCAATAGATTGAATTTTTTTTATAATTGTGTCTGTTAATCCGTTAACACAAACAAGCAAATCCGTGCGGCTAAGCTCCGGAAATAATAATACTCTTTTTTCGGTTTGTTCAAAAAGGCTGTTTGCCTCAGTACTGGCAGTTGTGGTAAAATGATTTTCAACTACCCGCCACGACTGTTGCAACACCTCGCAATCATATTCGTATACAGCAAAACCTTGATTAAAAGCACCTTTAATTATATCTTCTTGGCTTCTAAATAATGAAAGACCCAAAAGGCGATTTAGATTAAACACAAATAAATAGGCTGGCAACACGGTGTGTACGCAAAGGACATCTTGGTCGTGCGCTTCGGGTTCCATGCTAAGTTTGTGTGTTAACATCATTATTGGTACTGCTAATATAGGCAACAAAACAGAACAAAGTGCTTGTTTTAAGCAAGTACAATATCTACTTAATGTCTACTTTGGATGGACTTAATTTTGTGTTGAAATTGAAAATATGCGCGTTTGGAAGCCTTTTCAACTGCCTTTTTTTTGTTAGTTGCACGTGCAGAAGCAACAATCTTATTGTCAATCCAGAGTTTAGCCTTGTAATGAGTGGCCTTTTCTATGCCGTTGTCTTGTGCAATTTCAAAGCGATATTGCATGCGGTTTTTCTGAAACCAATCAACGAGTAGGCTTTTATAGCTCAACACTTTATTGTGCAACTCACTTAAGTTTACGTATGGCGTAATCATACAAGTGTGTACAAAACGAGAACAGGTATCGAATCCGGTATCCAAATAAACAGCTCCGACAAGTGCTTCAAAAAGATTTCCGTGAACATCAGCGCCATAGTTTTTTTGTGGGACATTGGACACCAAGTGATGAATAAGCCCCAAACGCTCCCCCATTTGATTAAGAAAGTTGCGGCGCACAATTTTGGACCGCATTAGCGTTAACGAGCCCTCACTGTTATAGGGGAGTTCTTTAAAAAGATGTGCAGCAACAATGGTGTTTAGGACAGCATCTCCCAAAAATTCTAGACGCTCGTAGTTTATTCGTTTTCCACTTGCGTCGGTTTCTTCCATAGAAGTATGTGTAAAAGCCCGATGATATAACGATAAATCTTTTGGAGAAAAGCCAGTAATATTTTTAATAGTACTATATAATGGCTCTTGCTTGTTGGAACGTTCCTTGCGCAAAAACCGATGAAGCTTCATATCAATCCATTTTGGCAAACAATACACAAGCATTGTGCCCACCAAAACCAAAGGTATTGCTCATGGCCATGGAAACGTTTCTTTTTTGAGCCGTATTAAAAGTAAAGTTAATCTTAGGGTCTATGTTTTCGTCAGGGGTGCTATGGTTAATTGTTGGCGGGACAATGCCGTATTTGATACTCAAAATAGATGAAATTGCTTCAACAGCACCTGCTGCACCGAGCAAGTGACCAGTCATAGACTTAGTAGAGTTTATATTAATTGAATACAGCTGCTCACCGAATACTTCTTTTAGCGCCTTTGTTTCTGCCACATCCCCTAGGGGTGTAGAAGTTCCGTGCATATTAACCGCATCAATATCGGCAGCACTAACGCCAGCATCTGCCAAACAATTTTCCATTACACTGATAGCACCAATACCTTCGGGGTGTGGTGCCGTAATGTGGTGTGCGTCCGCAGAAAGCCCACCTCCAGTAATTTCAGCATAAATGGTTGCTCCTCTAGCCTGTGCGTGTTCTAGGCTTTCAAGTATGATTGCTCCCGCGCCTTCACCCATAACAAAACCATCGCGGTCTTTGTCAAAAGGTCTTGAAGCCTTTGCAGGATCATCGTTTCGGGTAGATAATGCATGTAGTGCATTAAATCCGCCAATACTTGCTTTGGTCACGCCAGCTTCTGATCCGCCGGTTACCATTACATCGGCATAGCCCAAACGAATATAGTTTAGCGCATCAATAATAGCATTTGCTGAAGAGGCACATGCCGAAACAGTAGCAAAATTGGGACCTCTAAATCCGTATTTAATAGATATCATTCCAGGAGCGATATCAGCAATCATCTTAGGAATAAAGAATGGGTTGAATCGTGGGGTGCCATCACCATTTGTAAAATTCACGACCTCCTCTTGAAATGTTTGCAAGCCCCCAATTCCAGAGCCCCAAATAACACCAGCCTTAGCCTTATCAATGGTGTCAAGGTTTAGGCCAGCATCTTGAACGGCTTCATCAGCGGCGACCATGGCATATTGCGTAAAACGATCCATCTTACGCACCTCTTTTCTATCAAAATGCGCGAGAGGATCAAAATCTTTGACTTCGCACGCAAATTGAGTTTTAAATTTAGAAGCGTCGAAATAAGAAATAGGAGCCGCTCCACTGGTACCCGCAATAAGCGCATTCCAATACGCTTCTCGAGTATTTCCTATGGGGGTTAGAGCTCCAATTCCGGTAACGACAACTCGCCGCCTAAACATGAAAAATGATTATTTGTTTCCTTCAATATATTGAATAGCCTGACCAACAGTAGCAATGTTTTCTGCTTGGTCATCAGGAATTTGAATGTCAAACTCCTTTTCGAACTCCATAATAAGTTCTACAGTATCTAATGAGTCTGCGCCTAAATCGTTAGTAAAGCTAGCTTCTGCAACTACTTCATTTTCGTCAACGCCTAGTTTATCTACAATAATGGCTTTTACACGTGATGCAATATCAGACATAATTTTGGTTTTTAATATTTGGGGCAAAAATAGAAAAACTTTAATGGTTATGCATTTTTATTTAAAAAATATTGCGTTGTATTAGATATAAACAAAAGCGAGTTTAAATGTGTAATTTTGTAAAAAATCTAAAACATATTGAAAACCATAGTCGTTTTCGCTTCGGGGTCGGGGACTAATGCGGAGCAGGTTATTAAGTATTTTGATTCGGTTGACGACGCCACCGTAAAGAAGGTATTTACCAATAATCCTAACGCAGGAGTGATTGAGCGCGCAGCGAAACTTGGTGTAGAAACTAGGGTCTTCAATCGCAACGAATTTCAACACGAAATCCTTAATGAATTAAAGAAATTGGCCCCGTCACTATTAATACTTGCTGGGTTTTTATGGAAAATACCAACTTCGTTTATCGAGGTTTTTGAGCGTAAAATCATAAATATTCACCCTTCATTACTGCCAAAATACGGCGGAAAAGGAATGTATGGCGCACATGTTTTTGAAGCGATAGTTGCCAATAATGAGTCCGAAACAGGCATTACTATACATTATGTAAACGAGCATTACGACGAAGGAGGAATTATTTTCCAAGCCAAAACCCCTGTTTTACCCTCAGACACAGTACTGGAGGTAGCCCAAAAAACCCACCTTTTGGAACACAAACATTTTGCAGTGCAAATCCACCAATTGCTCGATAATCAATGAAGCAAGTGCATTTGTATACCGATGGAGCAGCAAGCGGAAATCCGGGTCCCGGAGGTTACGGATTGGTTTTGGAACTCCCAGGGACAATATACAAAAAAGAGTGGTCAGAAGGGTTTACGCACACCACAAACAATCGCATGGAACTCTTGGCGGTCATCGTTGGATTGGAATTACTTAAAGAAGCACCTTTAGATGTTACGGTATTTACAGATTCCAAATATGTTTGTGATGCAGTAGAAAAAAAATGGCTTTTTCGATGGAAGCGAGAGGGCTTTAAAAAGCAAAAAAATCAAGATTTGTGGCTTCGCTTTCTTGAGATCTATAAAAAGCATCAGGTGAAAATCACATGGATAAAGGGACATAATCAACACCCTCAAAATGAGCGATGCGACACATTAGCGGTAGCAGCCTCTAAACAAGAGATTAAAAAAGAAGACACAGGGTATTTAGCAAGTAACACATGAAAAACAACAAAGTATTAGTGGTTGGAACGATGGCATTTGATGAAATCATTACGCCATCGGTAACATCGGGGAAAATGTTAGGAGGAGCAGCCACATATATTGGGCTGGCAGCGTCATTTACTAGCGCACAAATAGGAGTAGTTTCTGTAATTGGAGAAGATTTTCCACAAGAATACTTGAATCTGTTAACAGATAGAGGCGTTGACGTTTCTGGCGTTGAGCAAGTAAAAGGGGGGAAATCGTTTTATTGGAAGGGTAAATACCACGACAACATGAATAAGCGCGATACGCTTGACACACAATTAAATGTATTGGCGGATTTTAATCCGAAAGTTCCCGAAACCTATCGCGATGCTGCAGTAGTGATGTTGGGAAATTTGGCGCCAGTCGTACAACAAAAAGTTTTAGGTCAATTGATTCCAAACCAAGACAGGGTTATTCTTTTAGACACCATGAATTTTTGGATGGATGTTGCGCTTTCGGAACTTTTAGATGTGATTAAGGGGGTAGACATCATAACTATAAATGACGAGGAAGCCTTACAATTAAGTGGAGAAAACAATTTAGTTTTAGCGGCAAAAGCCATTCAGCAGATGGGTCCAGAATATGTCATCATTAAAAAAGGAGAGCATGGTGCGTTAATGTTTTGCAAAGATCATCCGTTTTATGCCCCAGCCTTACCGCTAGAAGAAGTTGTTGATCCCACGGGTGCCGGTGATAGTTTTGCAGGAGGGCTTTCGGGCTATTTGGCAGCCCAACAAACGGTGACTGCTGAGGACATCAAAGAAGGAATTTTACGCGGCACAGCGACAGCATCGCTTTGCGTAGGCGCATTGGGCACCGAAGGATTAATCAATGCAAGTAAAGAAGATTTTTCTGCACAACTAAAGAAACTGGACCGTTTACGAACGATAGCTATAAAATGAGGCATACTAATGTAATTTTGGTTAATTTTGCACAATGAGTGATGCCATCAAGCACGAATGTGGAATAGCCCTTGTGAGGCTTCTCAAACCCCTAGACTATTATCAAGAAAAATACGGAAGCTCGTTTTATGGGCTTCAGAAAATGTATTTGATGCTTGAAAAACAGCATAATCGCGGGCAAGACGGCGCGGGATTTGCGAGTATAAAATTAGATATGGATCCTGGTGAGCGATTTATGAGCCGTGTACGCTCGTGCGAACCCCAGCCCATAAAAGACATTTTCGGAAAAATAAATAGACGCATTAACAGCGTTACGCAATCACTTGATACTCCGATTGCCTCTACAAAAGAATTAAAATCTAAATATCCATACGTGGGCGAGGTCATGTTGGGGCACCTTAGGTATGGAACGTTTGGAAAGAACACGATAGAAAACGTGCATCCGTTTTTGCGCCAAAACAATTGGATGCACCGGAACCTTATAGTGGCAGGTAATTTTAACTTGACCAATGTAAACGAACTGTTTGAAAATTTGATTGCATTGGGTCAGCACCCAAAAGAAAAGGCGGACACCGTAACAGTCATGGAAAAAATAGGACACTTTCTTGACGACTCGGTATCAAAACTGTACAAGAAGTTGAAAACGGAAGGGTTTGACAAGAAAGCAGCTTCTCCTGAAATCGCAAAACGGCTAAATATTGCTAAAATTTTACGCAAAGCTTCCAAAAACTGGGACGGCGGTTATGTGATGGGCGGTATGTTGGGGCATGGAGACTCCTTTGTCTTTAGGGATCCAGCAGGTATTCGCCCGGCGTTTTATTATCAAGATGATGAGGTTGTGGTGGTTGCATCTGAGCGCCCAGCGATTCAAACAGTTTTTAATGTGCCTATTGAAGCGGTTAAGGAAGTGATGCCTGGCTCAGCGATTATTATTAAAGAATCTGGAGAAATTGTCCACGAGCAAATAAATACGCCTACCGAGCGTCGCGCCTGTTCATTTGAACGCATCTATTTTTCTAGAGGAAATGACGCAGACATTTATAAGGAACGCAAAGCCTTGGGTCGTTTGTTGTTTCCAAAAATATATGACTCTGTTGGTGGAGATTTACAAAATACGGTGTTTTCGTATATTCCAAATACAGCTGAAACTTCGTTTTACGGCTTGGTGCAGCGTGTTCAAGACTATATGTTGGAAGAATCCGAAGCAGCTATATTAAAAGAGCCAAATTTATCGCCCGAACGGTTAAAACAATTGCTATCGCCTAGGCCACGCATTGAAAAGGTAACCATTAAAGATGCAAAGTTACGTACCTTTATTACTGAAGACAGCAGTCGTGATGACTTGGTGGCGCACGTATACGACATCACGTATGATTCGGTAAGGCCGAATGATAATTTGGTCATTATTGATGACAGTATTGTACGCGGAACGACTCTTCAAAAAAGTATACTGCGTATTTTAGACCGGCTAAAGCCAAAGAAAATCACGGTGGTTTCGAGTGCTCCGCAGATTCGCTATCCCGATTGTTATGGTATAGACATGGCCAGGCTAGAAGACCTGATTGCATTTAGAGCCATGCTTGCACTTTTAGAGGACCACGGCAAAACACATCAACTTAAAGAAGTGTATGAGCGTGCAAAAGCATCGATTAACAAAGAGCTTCACGAGATAGACAATTATGTGCAACCGCTGTATGATCAATTTACAGACGAGGAGATTTCTCAAAAAATAGCTACTATGCTCCGTACGAAAGATATATCTGCTGAGGTTGATGTTATTTTTCAGTCTGTTGCGAACTTACACGAAGCATGTCCACACAATTTAGGGGATTGGTACTTCACGGGGAACTATCCAACACCTGGTGGAAATAAAGTAGTGAATAGGGCATATATGAATTTCTACGAAGGAAAAAAAGACCGCGCGTACTAGCGCATAAAAAAAAAGCAGTTTTTTTTTCAATTTATTAGGAAATATAAAAAGAGGTCGTATATTAGCAGAGCCATAACATAAGTAGGTTAAGTTCATGGTAAGATTTGGGGCAAAAAAGGTGGATTCTTTCCACCTTTTTTATTTTACACAAAAAAAGAGGGCAANTTGCCCTCTTTTTGTTTTATGTAAAAGCCTGACTATTAACGCGAAGCGTACAGTTTGCTCACTTCAGACCAGTTTACCACACTAAAGAATGCCTCTATGTAATCGGGTCTGCGATTCTGATAATTTAGGTAGTATGCGTGCTCCCAAACGTCTAATCCAAGTATGGGTGTACCACCACAGCCGACGTTTTTCATAAGCGGATTGTCTTGATTGGGTGTTGAACACACTTCCAAACGACCATCTGCATGTACACAAAGCCATGCCCATCCCGAACCAAACTGCGTGGCGGCTGCCTTAGAGAAGCTATCTTTGAAGCCGTCAAACGATCCAAAGGCGGCATCAATTGCACTACTAAGCTCCGAAGACATTTCTCCAGCATCTGGACCCATTATTTCCCAAAAAAGGCAATGATTGTAATAACCGCCACCGTTGTTTCGAACAGCTGCGTTGTTCATATCTAATTCTGATAAAATTTCCTCAATGCCTTTACCTTCAAGGGATGTACCCTCAATAGCGGCATTAAGTTTTGCGGTATAGCCGCTGTGGTGTTTTCCATGGTGGATTTCCATGGTACGTGCATCTATGTGTGGTTCCAATGCATCTAAAGCATAAGGAAGTGAAGGAAGTTCAAAAGCCATTTTTATAGTTTTAATTTCGGCAAAGTTAGGTATATATTCCTATATTTAAAGTGCGTTTACATTATACCTGTGCCAAAAACCGCTTCTTCTTCTTTTACTATATTTAACGCCTCTGCAGGGGCGGGCAAAACGCATACCTTAGTTAGTTCTTTTTTGTTTCGCTTGTTAAGCACTCCATACCCTAATCAAATTCAACGACTTCTCGCCATTACGTTTACCAACAAGGCGGCACAAGAAATGAAAGGACGCATCTTGGAAAGGCTTGAATTTTTTTCCAAAGACTTGGAAACAGCCAAAAATGACGCTATGTTTTTGGAGCTTGTGGAACGATGCGACATCTCAAGTGACGAGCTTCATATCCGCGCAAAAAGAGCATATCTGTATATTCTACATCATTTTGGGCAATTCAACGTGTCAACAATAGACAAGCTAACACATCAAATTATACGGACTTTTGCACGTGATCTGGGTATAAACGCTCGATTTGATGTTGCCATTGACGGCAAAGCCTTTATGGCGGAGGTCGTTTCACTTGTGTTAAGCAAAGCTGGAGAAGACGAGGCGCTGACCAAAATTCTTGTGGATTATGTTTTGCAAAAAGCAGATGCATTAAAATCATGGGACATTTCCAAAGAAGTGAGCACCATAGCAGAGATGTTCATCAATGAAAATTATATGCAATCATTGTCGGCACTAAGCGAAAAACCCATGGAGGCGTTTGCTCTATTGGACAGGAAAATTGCAGATCAAATAAAGATGTTAAAAAACCCGATTAAAGAAAAGGCCACAGCTGTTCTTGTGTTTTTTCGGGAATCGGGAATTGATGATGAGTGGTTTCCCAGAAAAACATTACCCAATCTGTTGAGAATGTTACAAAAGGGGGAGTGGAGAAAAGAACCCATGAGTAAAACAATGCTAAAAAGTGTGGAAACAGGGATTTTTCTAAAAGCAGATGCAAAAAAACATCAATCACTTATAGATCCTCTTACAGATGATATTGTTGAGTTACTCCGCACATATGACCGTAATTGGCGGCAGGTTATGTTATTAACGTTGCTTCGCAAAAATGTTGTTCCACTTTCGCTAATGCAACGAATAGGACAAGAAGTAAACAACCTGCAAGAGGAGCGGAATATGCGCCTGCTAGGCTTTTTTAATAAACAAATTTCAGACAGCATAAAAGACACCTCAACTCCTTTCATTTATGAACGGATGGGGGTTCGCTACCAGCACTTTTTTGTGGATGAGTTTCAAGACACATCGGCATTACAATGGGCAAATCTGCATCCGCTATTTTCACATGCTCTTGAAGACGATCAACGCAAAGGGTCTTTGGTTTTGGTTGGAGATGCAAAACAGTCTATTTATCGTTGGCGCGGTGGATATCCAGAACAGTTTATGAAATTGGCAAACAAAGAGGTGCCATTTTCTGTTGACCCCGTTGTAGCGGATTTACCCACGAATTATCGTAGTGGGGCAGAGATTATTTCGTTTAACAATGCGTTTTTCACTAAAGCCGCCGCATTTTTACCTGTTAAAACGCAACAACAACTATACGCATCCTCGTGCAATCAACAGTCAAACACAAAAGACGGAGGCTATGTTACGCTTTCTACTATTGAGGGGAAAAACAAACAAGAACAGGTGTTATCATATCAAGAAGCGGTTGTTTCTAGGGTAAAAGATTGTAAGGAACAAGGCTATGATTGGGAAGATATTTGTGTATTGGTAAGGAAAAACGAACAGGGGGTACAACTTGCCAAAGCCCTTACCGAAGCGGGAATTTCAATTACCTCCTCAGAGTCTTTGTTAATAGGGCAAAGTCCTGAAGTTCAGTTTTTGATGCACCTTGTTAAACTGCGAGTAGAACCAAATAATAAGGATTCAAATTACGCGGTTTTAGAGCCCTTTGCCATGCATCATAAAGACCCATTTTCGTGGACACTAGAGCAGCTTTCCCGCCCTTTTGGTGAGGTGCTTGACGAACTAACGCATGGAAAATTTAACTTAGCCACATTTCAGCAGCTTACCTTATACGCCGCATTAGAGTATGCGATTTGGGCATTTTCATTATCAAACGAACTTACAGCACACATTCAAGCGTTTTTGGACGAGGTGCTTAAGCTTGAAGCTAAAAAGGAGGCAACCACGACTCAACTTTTAGCGCAATGGGACCAGCATAAAGATTATTGGAAAGTGTCTCCACCTGAAGGCAGAAATGCAGTACGAATCATGACAGTTCATAAAGCAAAAGGATTGGCGTTTCGGGTGGTTATTCTTCCGTTTGCTGACAGCAATTGGACCGATGGTCACGCCAAACTTGCTTGGTTTCCATTACCACAAGAAGATTATGCGCCTTTTGAGGAAATGTTACTCCCCATTAACGGCAGATTAACAGCACTTGGCGAAGGGGCAAATGAAGTGTATAAAACCCATCACGCACAAGCGATTTTAGATACGCTGAACACCCTTTATGTTGGCATGACGCGCCCTGTAGATGAATTACACATAGTAACACTGCCAGGAAATGCTAATGAACCACCTAAAGGATTACCAGACGTTTTTACCCATCTTTTCCCGAATCTTAAGGAACAAATGATAGCTGTTGGAAATCGAAAAACCCCTAGTGTAAAGATTCAATCGAATTTAATGACCACTAAAACAATGTGGAATTTTAACAGCACTCGTGTAATAAGCCCTATTTCAAGTGGAAAACCCAGCTCAGAGGAAGCTCAATATGGGCTACTTTTTCATGAACTTATGGCACAGATAGAGGTGCCTCAAGACGTTGAACGCGTGTTGACTCAGACAAAAGCAAAAGAATTGCTATCATTAAACGCTTATATACGTTTAGAGAATCAGATAAAAAGAGTGGTAAACCACGAGCAACTCACAGCTTTTTTTGATCCTGCTCATACGGTTTACTGCGAACGTCCATTGCTTACTGAAACTGCTGAAATTGTGCGCCCCGACCGATTTGTTGTAACAAAGAGCAACGAAGTATTGTTATTGGACTATAAAACAGGAACCTATAAAGAAGACCATAAAACCCAAATTTACGAATATGCCAAGCTTTTAGAAAAAAACATGTTAAAAGTTAAACAAATATTACTTGTTTATGTAGAAAAAACAATTTCTTTAAAAGAAGTTTAGTATTTTTGCACAAATATTTAATCTACTTAATATTATGAAAAATTATATATCTACCTTAATACTGCTGTTTGTAGTATCAATAAGTGCTTATGCACAAAATGAGGCTAATCCTTGGAAAATTACTGTTGGAACAAACGCCGTTAACTTACTGCTTGATGGAAAAGACAGGGAAGCACAAATTTCGCCTAACTTTTCGTATTTAGAAATATCAAAGTACATCGGTGCGGGATTTTCTGTTGACCTTGCAGGTACAATTAACAATATTGACCGCCAGTCAGGAGCTGACGACTTGTACTACGGAATTGATTTAGGAACATCTCTTTCTGCAAATCAAATTGTTGATCTTGGAAAGTTTGAGCCTACACTACGTGGAGGTGTTGGTCTTGCGGGTGGCGTTAGTGGAATTGCAATTAACGATGACGACTTTTTTGTTACCTACGCTGGTGCAGGGTTAAATTACTGGTTTAACGATGCATTGGCACTTACGCTTAAAACTACATATAAAATATATTCCAGAGAAGTTGATGGATTGGTTGGAAATGACAATGGAGGCGAGAGCCATTTTCAACACTTAGCCGGACTTTCTTTTGCTTTTGGAAAAGGAAATGACGTGGATAAAGATGGGGTTGTTGATAGCGATGATGCTTGTCCAAACGTAGCTGGCCTTGAAAGCCTAAATGGATGTCCAGATGACGACGGCGACGGCATTAGAAATGGCGATGATAATTGTCCACTTAAAGCAGGATTGGCTGCACTTAATGGATGTCCTGACGCAGACGGTGATGGCATTAAGGATGCAGACGATGCTTGTCCAAAAGTAGCTGGAGTTTCTTCTTTAAGAGGATGTCCCGATGCAGACCGTGACGGTATAACCGACGCAAATGATAACTGCCCAAGAAAAGCAGGTCCTGCTTCAAACAAGGGTTGTCCAGAAGCGGCGGCTCCTACCGAAACAACGCAGAGACCAAAACCAGTGGTAAAAACACCAGAATATCCATTGTCTTTATTAAACGGGTTTACCATTTATTTTGACTCAGATGAGCATAATGTGGATTCGCTGTCTGCGCTAAAGCGTGACTTGAATACAGTTGTTAATGTGTTAGCGGCTCATCCGAGTACTAATGTTAGCATTGAAGGACACACTGATAGCACGGGTCCTGCTTCTTATAACAAAACACTTTCTGACAAACGCGCGAAGTTTGTTCAAAAGCATCTTAAGGATGCAGGCATCAACGCGAACAGGTTAAGTACAAAAGCACTTGGTGAAACCAATCCAAAAGCAAGCAACTCAACCAAAGAAGGTCGTGCAGCTAACAGAAGAGTAGAAGTAAAAGTTGCCAACTAAATAAGTAAGCACATAATTAGTAATATCAAAAACGCGGTGATTTCACCGCGTTTTTTTATTATTTTTGCACAAATATGAACTACAAATGAAAAATTATTTTTTTACTATACTAACAGTAATTCTGTTTTCTGCTAGTGCACTAGCACAAAATGATGCTAACCCATGGAAGATTACTGTGGGAACTAACGCAATTAATTTACTTCTTGAAGGGGAAGATAGAGAAGCGCAAGTCTCTCCAAACTTTTCGTACTTAGAAGTATCTCGTTACATAGGTGGAGGATTTTCTGTGGATATTGCAGGGACGCTTAATAACTTAAACAGAGAGTCTGGAGCATCTGATCTTTATTATGGGATTGATTTGGGTACATCGCTTTCTGCAAATCAAATTGTTGACCTTGGAAAATTTGAACCCACGCTAAGAGCTGGAGTTGGTCTTTCTGCAGGGATAAGCGGTATTTCTCCGCTTACTGACGATTTCTTTGTAACCTATGCTGGTGCGGGATTAAACTACTGGTTTAATGATGCAATTGCACTTACGTTAAAAACGACATATAAAGTATATTCAAAAGAACTTGATGGTCTTATTGGTAATAAGGATGGCGGAGAAAGCCATTTCCAACATTTGGCTGGATTTTCATTTGCAATTGGTGATGGTGATTCAGACAGAGATGGCGTAAAGGATAGCGTTGATGCATGTCCAGAAGTAGCAGGTCTTGAAAGTCTTAATGGATGTCCTGATGATGACGGCGATGGTATTAAAAATAGTGATGACGATTGTCCACTTACAGCAGGATTGGCAGCGCTTAACGGATGTCCAGATGCAGACGGCGATGGCGTAAAGGATTCAGAAGACAATTGTCCTAATGTTGCTGGAGTGGCTGCACTTAACGGTTGCCCAGATGCAGACAGCGATGGTATTACAGACGCTGATGACGCTTGTCCTAACGCAGCTGGAAGTAAAGAGTTGAATGGATGTCCTGACGCAGATGGCGATGGAGTTGCTGATAAAGACGACAAATGTCCTGCAGTAGCTGGTCCTGCCTCTAATAACGGCTGTCCTGAGTTCCCATTATCTATGTTGGTAGATTACGATATCAATTTTGATTTAGAAAAATACAACATCGATTCTCAAGACGTACAACGCCTTTCGACTGTAATTAAAGTATTGTTGGCTAACAGCGATGCAAAAATTAGTATTGAAGGCCACGCAGACAACACAGGAGAAGAGTCTTTTAACAACCCACTTTCTAATAATCGTGCGAGTTCTATTAAAGATTACCTTGTAAATGTTGGAATTGATGCGAATCGCTTGAGCACAAAAGCATTTGGCGAAGCTAACCCTAAAGCAAGTAATGATACGGAAGAAGGCCGTTCGATTAACCGTCGTGTAGAGTTCAAAGTTGTTAACTAATTACACAGGTAAAATAAAATAAGAAAAACGCGGTGATTTCACCGCGTTTTTTTATTTTAGAACATGACTCATTCTTTTTTGGGAAATGTAGTACAAGAGCTTAAAGCACAAAGCCCCAATTGGGAAAAGTTGTGCTTTGTACTCCCCAACCGTAGAGCAAGATTATTCTTGCAAAAAGAACTTGCCAATGCGTTGGAGGGACCATTAATTCTTCCAGAAATGGTGAGTATTGATGATTTTGTGAATGCCATAGGCACAGTTATGCCTGCCACGGAGTTGCAGCAGCAACGAGCGCTCTATCAAAGCTATCGCGCTACAGCGCAACCAACACCCACAGATACATTTGAAACCTTTTTAGGGTGGTCTTCTCCTCTATTGAAAGACCTCAATACCATGGAGCAGTACCTTTTAGATAAGGATGCACTTTTTTCCTACCTTACTTCTTTGCATAAAATTCGGGCGTGGGGAGACGACCAGAACAAAATCGTAAAAAGCTATGTTGCCTTTTGGGAGCATCTCCCTAAAATGTACGATGATTTTATCAATCGACTAGCGCAAGAGGGGCTTGCTACTCCTGGTATGTGTTATCGCGCTGCGACGAAGCTGTTGGAAACGTATATTCAGCATAAAAAAGAAGCTCAATTTATATTTTGTGGATTTAATGCGTTAAGCCCCAGTGAGGAACAAATTGTTCAAGAACTTTTAGCACAAGGACGCGCCCAGGTATTTTGGGATATAGATAAACAGATGTTTGAAAATGAACTTCATCAAGCAGGGGTGTTTATTAGAGATTATGCCACGCGTTGGCCACAATACAGGGAAAACATATTTACACAAACACATGAATTGTTTTGGCAACCCAAGAAAGTTAAGGTTATAGAAGTACAACAACAGGTGGGTCAGGCCAAGCAGCTGGGCGCATTATTGGCTGAATTACAAGAACCCAAAGACTGGGCTAAAACAGCAGTAGTGTTAGCAGATGAGTCCTTACTACTTCCACTTCTTTATTCATTACCACCCTCTGTAAATCAGTTGAATATCAGTATGGGATTTCCTTTGGAAAAGCATCCGCTGGCAGTATTTGTTTCCGCGTTTTTGAATATGGTGTTTAGGCAAACCGCTAAAGGATTCTATTTTTCGGATGTGGAAACTTTACTGACTTTACCCGAAACGCATATGCTGTTTTCTGCTTGTCAGCCTTCGTTTTGCACGACTACAATCAATAGCGCAAAAAGGCAACACAGAAGCTATGTTAGCACATCTTTTATTTTAGAAGAAGCACCAGTTTCTGTACAAGAAATAGGGAGCGTATTGTTTCGTGAAAAGCGCACTCCAGAACAATGGATTGACGACGTGTTAGCATTATTGCCCCGATTTTTAGATGCGCAACAAACAAAACCTTTGACTACTGTCTATGGGGTTGCTGTAGAGAAATTTTTGGAACTTTTTCATCAAATTAAAGAGGTTCTCACTGAATTAAATCAGGCTGTATCGTTTACGCTTTTGCGGGGGTTGTATCGACAACTAAGCGCAGGGCAAAAACTTAATTTTGTGGGAGCTCCGCTCGAGGGACTTCAAATTTTAGGGGTATTAGAAACGCGAACAATAGATTTTGATCGAGTACTTATGGCAGGTGTGAATGAAGGAATTTTGCCAAGCCAAGGCGGGCAGGCCTCGTGGATTCCGTATGACGTAAAAAAGGAATTTGGCTTGCCAACACAAGAAGAACAGGACGCTATTTTCACCTACCATTTTTATAGATTGATGTATCGAGCAAAAGAAGTGTATTTGTTGTTTAACGGCACTACCGATGGTATGCAAGTGGGTGAACGGAGTCGATTTATACGCCAGTGGGTATTTGAACGCCCTGCATCGCACGATTGGGAAGAACTGATACAAGAAGCAACCTTCATTCCGCCCCCGAATCAAATCAAAACCATTCCAAAAACGGAAGCGGTACTACAAAAGCTGAAGGCATTAGCCGAGTACGGATTTTCGCCTTCTGCCCTAAATATGTTTGTAAAAGATGGGTATGCATTCTATAAACGCTATTTGCTTGGTCTTAAAGAAGAAGATGAGCTAGAAGAATACGTTTCGCACAAGACCTATGGTACACTCATTCATAACTGTCTTGAGGCACTTTATACGCCTTATGTAGGTAAAACAATTACCCCTACAGATTACGAACAGATGAAGGCGAGGGTTAGTGATGTTGCCGACGCGTTGATTTCTAAAATATATACGCAACAAATTACGGGCAAAAATGTACTTGCTCTGGCTGCAATAAAACGCAATATCCAAAATATCATTGCTACGGAACAACAGGAAGTTGAAGCAGGCAATACGATTCAATTGTTAGCACTTGAACAAAAACTAGAAACAACAAGGACAATTTCAAGGATACACACACCAGTTAAAATTAGAGGAACCATAGATCGCATAGATTGTTATAATGGAAAAATTCGGGTGTTGGATTATAAAACGGGTAAGGTAACTAAGGGTAAACTAGGGATTTTTGACTGGTCTTTGTTGGCTACTGATTCAGCGTACGGGCAGGCACGTCAATTGGTGCTTTATACCATGCTTTGGAACGATGCACACCCCGAGCAGCAAGCAGATTATTCGGGAATTATTGCGCTTAAAGAATATAAAGAAGGGGTGTTGTATATTGGTGAAAAAACTACTGAAAACGGAAGGGCTGTCAAAGCAAATATTGCTGAACACTTGGTAAAGGCAGAAGAAATGCTTGCACAACTCTTGCACAACTTATTTGATACCAAAACTCCGTTTAGCGAACCAATCCCCTAGCGAGTGTAATTTCGAACTACTGCCAGCCCGTATCCCATATAAGCGACAGCCTGAATACCAATGGCTAGCGTAATTACAGGCATTAGTGTAGGAAGCCATCCCATAACCTGATTTAGGACTGTTAATTCTTCTTCACTAAAATCGTCGTAGTTGGGTTGTTGTTCAATGGCAGCTTGAATTACTTCCGGGTCAACAAGAAAAAAAGCAATTGCGGCAATTAGACAACAAATGGCGACAAGGGCTAAAAAACCTCCGTAAATGACCAGCGCATAAGCGGCGATGCCTTCAAGTTGACTGACAGTGGATTCTTGTTTCAATTTTTGATAGGTTGCCCAAAACCACACAGGGATGATTCCCCAAAAAACACCAGCGATAATTGAACCACCACCAATAACAAAGAGAAATTGTATCAAACCCAGGAAAAACCCAGCGAAAAATGAAAATCGTACAAAGGAAGACATAAAACAGATTTTTACGAAGATATAAATACTTTGTTTGAGTTATTACTAAAGAAGGATAATTATGTATTTTTGCCAAATCTAGGTCCTATAGCTCAGTTGGTTAGAGTAGCTGACTCATAATCAGTTGGTCCCTGGTTCGAGCCCAGGTGGGACCACCAACA
>JGI26086J50260_1000107_pt1 | contig 52588 bp, 55 predicted proteins | sample SaaInl3SG_22_DNA_FD_50260 | JGI IMG/M metagenome (IMG submission 50260)
TTACGTCATAGAAAAAAAATTAACTAAATGATTTATTGTGTATCTGAAAAAGACTGGCGTGGCGCAATTAATTTTCTTTGATATACATTTTACTTCCTATGGTGTGCTCAAAGTGTGATTTTAATCAGCCCTCGTAACACACAGTTTCTGCAAGAATACTGTGNGTTCGCTTGTCCTCTGTGGATTCTATGGCATTCGAAGAATGGCGCCCTCGGCACGAATCGAACGTGCGACCCTCCCCTTAGGAGGGGGATGCTCTATCCACTGAGCTACGAGGGCATTAAACAATTACTTGATTTATCTTACTACCGTCAAGATTGAAAGATAGTATTTTAACGCGAAGAGGATTGCATCGACAGAAAAATTACCATAAAGTAAATTAATACCAATTATAAGAAAACTAAACAATGAACGAGTTGATAATTAAAAGCTTCCTAATCAATACATTCGCTCTAATAAATATTCTACCTGCTGAAATTAAAAAATTATCTGACACGACCAATCAAGAAGTAAACTCAGATCTTTTCAAAAGAACACTTCAAGACATAGAAGAGTTTCATCCTTTGTTTACTCCCCAGGCTTTTAAAGAAAGTTTTGATAATACTCAAAAATTAAATACGAACGAATGCAATATTTATTTAACCGCTTTAGAAGATAAATTTCAAAATATCACAAAAACTTATGGGATTATTGCCAAACACGACCCATTAATTATTGAAAGAATTGAATTATTAAAAAATGATTTATTAACAAACTCTGGGGTTTAAAACTCTATGATGCTGAGGTCATAATTTTGTTAAAATGCATTATGAAACTTTTAATTTTATTATTCATTACATTCCCAATTTTTGCTTGGGAGAAAATGTCTACAGATACAGATTCCCCATTTTGGGATAAAGATTCTTTAGAAGTTATGGATGATGGAAAAAGAAGAATAAAATGGTATGCAAATGACAGTAATAAGCAATTCTCACAATATCGTTATTTTGAATTTAATTGCAATGATGGCTCGTATAGAACGTTAGAAGCTACCGCTTATCAATTTCCTAATTTAACTGGAAAATCATTGAATGAGAATGCCGATCCAAAAGAAGTTAAACATTTGGATTCTAATAAAGATATGTATCTACTATCAAAAAATGTTTGTGGTTTGAAGTAATATGAAAAAAATAGTCTTGTATCTTTTATTTATACCCCTCCTCGCTCAATCCGAAGAGATAACCTTCCAATGCAATACAGATTTTGTCGATGGCCAGGGTCGATACAAAAATCCAAGCGAAACTGAACTTGAATATTTTTATCGCTATGATGATGAGAAAGAAGTGTTATATGAAACAAATGCTCAGATTCATTTTGCTTGCTCCAAAAATAATTGGGTAATGTCCTGCACTAAGATGCATAAAATTAATAACGAATCTGTATTTGATCTCATTAAAATCGGTAGAAAAGACCTTAACTATAACTTCAAGAGAGTAATCGATGATGAAAACAATAATAGGTTGCCAGATTTTATGGAATGGAAAGGCAAGTGCAGGATTATTGAGAACCAGTTCTAACAACCTTTAAGTCTTGTATGAACATCAACTGAACTTAAGGGTAAATAATGTTTATGAGTAATGATTTAAAAGAATATTTGCAGGATTTTGGAATTGAAATTACGGGCTCTGAAACCATGGATCAGCTTGAAGACTTATGGTACCGCGGAGCCGTTAGTTTTCATGACATTCATTGTCTTGAAGATGATGATGGAAATTTAATTTACGGGATTGTCGTAAAAAATCCCAATGGTGAAAACCGTTTAATTACGGATGAATCTGCCACTGATCTAGCAAACGGATTGACATCAATAGGTTTCGATGTCACTGATGTTTGTTTTGACTACAACATCCTTCCAGAAAATAACACCTATGACTATTGCATAAGTGAGAATAAGTACGAAAAAAAAACCGGATCTTGGATTAATAGACATAATCACTTCACTCACCAAAAAAGAACACAAACACTAAAATCAATTACATTAAAAGATAGATTAGCTTTAGCTCCTGAATTAGAAAAGCTTGCCCAAGCTCGGCATGACATGAAGCTTCGCAATACCAATAAAAAACTTAACTAATTATAAATATGACTGCTCAAAAATGTGAAGTGTGNAATACCCATGATCGGATTCTTTATCGCTGCAAATTTGACGGCAAAGATTGGACGATGTTATGCCAACAGTGCTTATTAGACATCAGATCTAAATACGCAGCATCATTTGAGTTTGATGAAACTTGGAAAACGTTTTAACTTATTTTTTTAATAAATNTTTAATTAACTCATACCCAAAACGNACACCAAANCCATTGACGTTTGACATTGCAGCTCCCAAACCACCCTTGGTGTTGCTGGAAGATAAATCTACGTGAAGCCATGGCTGTTTTTTATCTTGAAGGAATTGTAAGAGGAATCGTGCCGCATGAATATGATCAGGACCGCCCTCTAAAGTACACTGTTTAATGTCAGCAATATCGCTTTCAATATCCTCCTCATAATCTTCATCCATAGGGAAGCTTGATACTCTCTCACCAGCAGCTTGCCCAGCTCCAACAGCCATACACGCTAACTCTGGTCTATTACTAAAAATTCCACTGTAACGATCACCCATAGCAACGGCCATGCAGCCAGTTAGTGTGGCAAAATCTAAAATAGCATCAGACTTTTCTTTAGAAGCTAAAGTTAGAGTATCCGCTAACACCATTCTGCCTTCTGCATCGGTATGAATTATTTCAATGGTTTTTCCATTTAATGCCTTTACAACATCATTTTGCTTATAGGCTTTGGGGCCGATATGGTTTTGAGCGATTGCTAACCAGCAGTCAATTTTTACCGGTAATTTATTCATAGAAGCCGCTTGCAAAATTCCAAGTGCCGTAGCGGAACCATTCATGTCCTCATGCATGGAAAACATGTACTTGGATGGCTTTAAATTATGCCCACCTGTGTCAAAACAAATTCCTTTGCCAACCAAGGTAATGTGTTTTTTGAAATTCTTCGGCTGGTAGGTTAGGTGAACAATTGCCGCATCTTGTGGATCAGAGCCCTGCCCAACGGAAACAAAAGCGCCTGCGCCCATTTTCTTTAATTGTGGCATTGTAAATTCTTTAAATTTCCACTTGTTTTGAGCTGATAGTTTCTTAACCTGTTTTCTGTAAATTGTTGGCGTTAAATCATTGGGCGGTGTCATCGTCAAAATTCTTGAAAGAGTATTTCCTTCAACCAGGCTTTCAATTTCTTTTACAGACTTAGAATCCAGTTTTCCAAAAAAATTAATAACACCTAATGCGTTATTTTTACTTTTACTTTTTCGGCTGGGTAAATTTTGAGAATTGATTAGTGTTGTATATAGCGCTTCTGTATTCCAAACCGCATCCTCACTTTCACATATAATATTTAAAACTTTGGGATTTTCTTCCAGTAAATTTTTTAATGCTTTTCGGAGAATGGTTTGAACTTCAAATGTTGATTTCTGGGATGATTTTATTATTGTGATTGATGCATTATTTCCATCATCAACGGATAAGGATTTACTCTCAAGGTCAGTTAATTTTAATCCTAAGCGCTTTAATTTTCCTTTAACTGTATCAGATAAAAAACTTGATTTATCGGAATTAACGACAATTAGGTGATGTTTAACGGATTTTGAAAGCAATTTTGGCACATTTAAATCAACATTAATTTTAATTTTCATCAACAAACTCCAGCCTATAAAATTATTAGAAAAAACCTATTATTTCACGTAAAATCTTATTCTTCGAGATATTTTCTTAATAATAGTTCTTAAAACATTTAAGGCTAACCGATTTTGGAGTTTTTTTTATGGATTTGTTTCCAGATACCGATTTTCAAGAAACGCAAGAATGGATTGATTCACTTAATTCTGTGATTGATTCTGATGGCGCGGAAAGAGCACACTATCTTATTGAGATGATGATTGACCAAGCACGTCGATCTGGATCCAATCTTCCATACAATGCAACAACATCTTATGTAAATACCATCCCCACTCACCTACAACAAAAACACCCAGGTGACCCGGATATGGAAAGACGTATTCGAGCAATAGTCAGATGGAATGCTGTCATGACTGTTTTAAGAGCAAATGAAAAGTCCCCTGGAATAGGTGGGCACATAGCCAGCTTCCAGTCTTCGGCAACCCTATATGATGTAGGTTTTAATCATTTCTTTCGAGCACCCAATGGTGATTTTGATGGCGATCTAGTGTTTTTCCAAGGGCATAGCTCACCGGGCATATACTCTCGAGCGTTCCTTGAAGGACGACTCAGTGAGGATCAGTTAAGCAATTTCCGCATGGAGTCTGGTGGCAACGGTTTATCCAGTTACCCTCATCCATGGCTTATGCCAGAATTCTGGCAATTTCCAACAGTATCTATGGGACTGGGTCCCATCATGGGAATTTACCAAGCTCGCTTTCTAAAATATCTTCATGATCGCGGCATTGCGGATACAAGTGATCGAAAAGTTTGGGTATTTTGTGGAGACGGTGAAATGGATGAACCTGAATCATTAGGTGCGATATCCTTAGCCGCCAGAGAAAAGCTAGACAACCTAATCTTTGTCGTGAACTGTAACCTCCAGCGTCTTGATGGCCCCGTTCGTGGAAATGGAAAAATTATCCAAGAATTGGAATCCGATTTTAGAGGCTCAGGTTGGAACGTGCTTAAAGTGATATGGGGCTCTTACTGGGACCCTCTTTTTAATTTGGATAAAGAAGGTTTCTTAAAAAAACGCATGGAAGAATGTGTTGATGGTGAGTTCCAAAACTTTAAAGCAAAAGGTGGGGCATATACAAGAGAACACTTTTTTGGAAAGTATCCTGAATTAAAAGAGATGGTTTCCGCCATGTCAGACAGTGATATTTGGAGACTTAANCGTGGTGGTCATGATCCCCATAAAGTTTATGCAGCCTATGCAGCGGCTACCTCACACAAAGGNCAACCATCAGTNATTTTAGCTAAGACNGTNAAAGGTTATGGCATGGGNGATGCTGGAGAGGGGCATAATGTTTCTCANCAACAGAAGAGTATGGATATCGAATCACTGAAAAAATTCAGATCCAGGTTTGATCTACCTATTACCGANAAAGAGGTTGAAGAATTAAAGTTTTATAAACCTGAACCAGATTCTCCAGAGATGACATACATGCGNGAAAGGCGAGAAGCTTTAGGTGGATCATTGCCGCAAAGAAAAACGAAAGGTAATTCATTAACCGCTCCAAAACTCGAAAATTTCAGCAATCTCTTGACAAGCACAGGTGAACGGAAGATCTCTACCACAATGGCATTTGTTCGAATGCTAACCACGATGGTAAAAGACAAAGAGATTGGAAAATATATTGTGCCGATTGTTCCTGATGAAGCGAGGACTTTTGGTATGGAGGGTATGTTTAGACAACTGGGGATCTATTCATCAGTCGGTCAGTTATATGAACCTCAAGATGCGGACCAGGTAATGTTCTATAAAGAACAAAAAGATGGGCAAATTCTAGAGGAAGGTATTAACGAGGCAGGTTCATTCTCCTCGTGGATTGCATCCGGAACTTCTTACAGTACGACTGGAATTCAAACCATTCCTTTTTACATCTTTTACTCGATGTTTGGTTTTCAAAGAATTGGTGATCTTGCCTGGGCTGCAGGCGACTCTCGTACGAGAGGATTCTTACTTGGAGCGACCGCTGGCAGAACCACACTAAACGGTGAAGGCCTTCAGCACGAAGATGGGCACAGTCATATTTTGTCATCTACGATTCCCAACTGCGTTTCTTATGATCCTTGTTTTGCTTATGAACTCGCAGTGATTATCCAACATGGCTTAAAGAGAATGGTTGAAGATCAAGAGGATGTGTACTACTACATCACCGTTATGAATGAAAATTATACCCACCCTGACATGCCAAAAGATGTTGAAGATCAAATTATAAAAGGTATGTACGCTCTTCAAAAAGCTGATACAAAAGCCAAATTAAAGGTTCAGCTAATTGGTAGTGGTGTAATATTAAGAGAAGTAATCGAAGCTGCTCAATTATTGAAAAATGATTGGGGTGTAGATTCTGACGTATGGAGTGCTACAAGCTTTACTGAGCTTAGAAGAGATGCCTTAGAGATTGAGCGTCATAACTTACTAAACCCAGAAAATCAGAAAAAGTCGTTTATTCAAGAGCAAATTACGGATCAGGACTCACCCATAATTGCCTCAACAGACTACATGAAAGTTTTTCCCGAACAAATAACTAACTTTTTACCAAACCGTTTTATTGCATTGGGTACAGATGGATACGGAAGATCTGATAGCCGTGAAGCATTGCGAAGTTTTTTTGAAGTGGATCGATATTATATTGTGATAGCTGCATTAAAATCCNTGTCTGAACAAGGCAAAGTAGATATTAAAAAAGTCAGCGAAGCTATTAAAAAGTATGAAATTGATTCAAAAAAACTAAATCCATCAGTGAGTTAAAATTATGAACGATATTTTAATACCCGATATAGGAAATTTTGACAGTGTTGATGTCATTGAAATCTTGGTTAAGCCAGGTGATATTGTCAATAAAGACGACCCGTTGGTTACACTTGAATCCGACAAAGCTTCCATGGATATCCCATCCACTGCTAGTGGAGTCATAAAGGAAATCAAAATCAATGTTGGTGACAAAGTAAAAGAAGGTGTGGTGATTGCGTCCATAGAAGTTTCTGAGGAAAAAGCATTAGAGAAAAAAGTAGAAAAGTCTGAAGTAAAAAATGAAGTGAAAGATAAGATTATTTCAGAGCCATCAAGGCCTTCACCAGAACCCCCGAAAAAAATTCAGCCTGAAAACAAGCCGGTTCCTGTAGCGGAAAGTATTGTGGCTGATTCAGGTAAAAAATCACACGCCTCCCCTTCTATAAGAAGGTTTGCTCGAGAATTGGGCGTTGATTTAGCATTTGTAAAAGGTTCAGGAAGAAAAAATCGAATACTTACCGAAGACGTTCAAAATTATGTCAAAGGTGAATTAAGTAAACCAAGGTCCGAAAGCATGGGGGCAAGTTTTGCGCCAAGCGCTATGCCCGTTATTGATTTTAATCAGTTTGGTGAAAATGAAACCAAACCGTTATCAAAGATTAAAAAGCTATCCGGATCGAATCTTCATCGAAATTGGGTTTCTGCACCACATGTTACTCAATTTGATAATGCCGACATCAGTGATTTAGAAGCTTTCAGAAAATCCATGTCAGCAGAAGCTGAAAAAAGAGGAACTAAGTTAACCTTGTTAGCTTTCCTAATGAAGGCATCAGTTAATGCATTAAGGGCATACCCTAACTTCAATTCTTCTTTAACAGCGGATGGTGAAAATTTAATTTTAAAGAAATATTATAATGTTGGTTTTGCTTGTGACACTCCTGATGGTTTGGTGGTACCGGTGGTAAAGGATGTGGACAAAAAAGATGTGCTTGAAATCGCACAAGATTTGATGGAGTTATCATCTAAAGCAAGAGAAAGAAAGTTATCAATGGATCAAATGCAAGGCGGATGTTTTACTATATCAAGCCTCGGTGGCATTGGTGGTACTAAATTTACCCCCATCATCAATTGTCCTGAGGTAGCAATTTTAGGAGTATCAAAGGCTGAGATGCAGCCCGTATTTAATAAAAATACTAATGGTTTCGAGCCACGCTTAATCCTTCCGCTATCATTATCTTACGATCATCGAGTCATAGATGGTGCCGATGGAGCAAGGTTTACCTCTCATTTAAGAATGATGCTCTCTGACGTAAGACGACTTTTACTATAAATTATGACGAACAAATTTTTTACCATTCCAGATATTGGAAATTTTGATAGTGTTGAAGTGATTGAGATTCATGTTAAACCTGGAGACTCTATAAATAAAGATGATTCCGTGATTACATTAGAGTCAGATAAAGCTTCAATGGATATCCCCTCTTCAGTTGATGCAACTGTAGAAACCATCTTACTCAAAGTGGGTGACAAAGTCAGTCAAGGTGATCAGATTTTTAGCTACCAAGAAAGTAGCAATCCAACTGATCCGAAAACTAATAAAAACGAAGATCCTGTTTCTGATTCAAAAAAGGTATCGCCAGAAACTCAACCACAGAACGACTTAAGCTCGGAAATTATGACTATGATGTGGCTGTTCTAGGCTCTGGTCCAGGTGGTTATACAGCGGCATTTAGAGCAGCAGATCTTGGCCTTAAGGTTGCTTTGATAGAAAAACATAAAAATATTGGCGGGGTATGTCTTAATGTTGGATGCATCCCTTCTAAAGCTCTGCTTCATATGTCCAAAGTAATAACCGAAGCTGAAGAAGCAGGCGAACATGGCCTATCTTTCTCAAAACCAAAAATTGACTTGGATAAACTGAGAGAGTGGAAAAATGATTCAGTAGTAGGAAAATTGACTGGTGGACTAACCCAAATGGCGAAGCAGCGTAATGTTGAAATCATTGAAGGTTATGGAAAATTTGTTGGGGACCATCAAATAAGTATTATCAACGACCCTAACAAGCCAAGAACAATCTCATTTAATTCAGCAATCATTGCTGCAGGATCGAAACCAATAGAACTTCCGAATACACCAAGTCATCCAAATATAATTGACTCTACTGGAGCGCTTGAACTCAAAGATATTCCAAAGCGAATGTTAATTATTGGTGGAGGTATTATTGGGCTTGAAATGGGAACGGTTTATGATGCATTAGGAAGCAAAGTAACTATTGTGGAGCTTTCTGATGGACTGATTCAAGGGTGCGATCGTGACATTGTAAGACCGCTCCACAAAAGAATGGAAAAGCGCTTTGAAAATATTTTATTAGAAACAAAAGTTACCAAAATAGAGGTTTTAGGCGATGATCTTAAAGTCACCTTTGAAGGTAAAGATGGGATAACCGAAGATACCTTCAACAAGGTGTTAATGTCAGTGGGCAGAACGCCAAATGGAAAATTAATAGATGCTGACAAAGCCGGAGTTCAAGTAGATGAGCGTGGCTTTATTCAAGTTAATAATCAATTTAAAACAAACATTGCACACATATATGCCATTGGGGACATTATTGGGCAGCCGATGCTTGCGCACAAGGCAACGCATGAAGCCAAAATTGCAGCCGAAGTCATTGCTGGTGAGAAAGTGGAATATCAAGCAAATGTGATTCCATCGGTTGCTTACACTGACCCTGAAGTAGCCTGGGTTGGCGTGACAGAAACTATTGCTAAAGAACAACAGATAGAAATAGAAAAATCCGTTTTTCCTTGGGCCGCCAGTGGTAGAGCTTTATCAAACAACCGCACAGAGGGATCAACAAAGCTAATTTTTGATAAAGAAACTAAAAGATTAATTGGTGCCTCCATTGTTGGAGTTAATGCTGGCGAATTAATTGCCGAAGCTTGCCTTGCAATTGAAATGGGTGCAGATGCAAAAGATATTGGGTTAACCATTCATCCTCACCCAACGCTCTCCGAGTCAGTGGCAATGGCATCTGAAGTGTATGAGGGGACTATTACCGATCTATTTATCCGAAAACGTTAATTCTCGATAGATTTTAAGACCATTAATGACGCTATTTTGAATAAAGGTATGACTTTGAGAGAAGTTAAAATATCTTGAACGGGTAATACTTAATCCATCCCCACCAGAAATAAATACCATTAGATTATTTTTGTCTAATTCATAAAACTGAATAAATTTGTATATTGCCCCATTTACTGCCATAAAAAATCCGTGCATAACTGCAGAATCGGTATCGTTAATTTGATCAGAGATCTCAGATGAACTAAGACTAATTTTTTTAGTATTACGCTGAAGTGAGTTAAAAAACATATGCATTCCAGGCAAAATAACCCCAGCCTCGTAAGAATTGGATGAATGTTCTCCCATCTTTATAAAATCAATGGTTATGGCCGTTCCGGCATCAATTAAAATAGCATTCTCATCTACTTTTTTGGAAACAAACAAACAACCTAACCAGCGATCAATACCTAAGTCCTCAGAGTAACTGTAAGGAAGGAATTTCTGATTTTTTTGGGCAAAGAAAATAACTTCAGTAGGCACACTTAATTGACTTACTAACTGCTGATTAAACTGTTTACTGTTGACACTAGAGATAAAAACTTCATCCAACTGTTCTTTAATAACAAAATCGTTTATATCCGAATTATTAAAATTTCCAGATTTGATATCTTGGTTATTATTAGAAATAATCCACTTGGTTTGGGTATTTCCAGCATCGATATATAAAATCATATTTTGGTCAGTTTCTTAGAATAAAATACATAATATCACGCTCATTATTGCAGTTATTCAAGAATGATAAATCTTAATTTATTTACATATTTATGACAATTCTATGACATTAGCTAGATTTGGTCGGAACGGTGAGATTCGAACTCACGACCCCTTGCACCCCATGCAAGTGCGCTACCAGGCTGCGCTACGCCCCGATTATTTTTTTAAAATACTTAAAATATCTTGGAGTTGATTTTTTAAATTAGCAATTGGCTCTGCATTAGTTAAATCAGTATCTCCAAGAGGAAGCTCAGCCTGGGCTTTTTGGATTTGCTCTTGAGATGTTACATCTTTAACAAATTGTTTATTTTGTAATTTTTGTTTAGCTCCTTGAATCGTATAACCTTCATCATAAAGCAGCTCTCTGATTTTACGAATCAATAAAATCTCTTCTTGCTGATAGTACCTTCTATTTCCCCTTCTCGTGTTTGGGCTTAAATTCGGAAACTCCTGCTCCCAATAACGAAGCACGTGGGGTTTTACCTTGCAGAGAATGCTTACTTCACCAATTGCAAAATATCTTTTTTGTGGAAGTTGAGGAAATTGTTTGTCTTTATGATCCTGATAATCCATCATCAACACTAGACTTTAGTTTCTGACTCGAATGAAAGGTAACAACTCTTCGTGCTTTAATTGAAACTTCTTCACCGGTTTTAGGGTTTCTACCAGGGCGTTCAGATTTTCTTCTTAACTCGAAGTTACCAAAGCCAGACAATTTTACGCTTTCACCATTCTCGAGCGCCATCTTAATTTCTTCAAAAAAAGCCTCCACCAACTCTTTCGATTCAGTTTTNTTGAGTCCAACTTTTTCGAATAACAAGTCAGATAAATTTGCTTTAGTTAATGTCATTAAATTAATCTCAATTACCTTTGTGTGGCATTAAATTCTTTTTTCAGAAGATTTATGATGGATTGAACTGAATTTTCGACCTCATTTTCTTCAAGTGTTTTGTAAGTATCTTGTATAAGTATCAGAAATGCAAGGCTTTTTTTAGAATCATCAATTCCATCACCTTGATATAGATCAAATAAACTAAAGCTTGTTACATTCGATATATTAGCTTTTTCTACTGCTGAAATAATTTCACCTACCTGCACTTCCTGGTCAACAAGAATCGATATATCTCTTTTAACAGGAACAGTTTTAAGTTTTGCTGTATTGAGTTTCAATTTTTTATCAAGAATCTTCAATGCATCAAGTTCGAATAAATATACATTTCCATCAATATCAAATTTTTTCTGAATTGATGGATGCAATAAACCCAACGAACCAATAACTTCACTATCTTTGTAAATGAAAGCTTCTTGTCCGGGGTGATAAAAGTTGGTTGTTAAATCTGGTACTTTAAAGATTAACTTATAATCTACGATTGATTCAATATCTGACTTTAGATCATAAAAATCAAATTTACGTCTTTTGTCTGCCCAACCTCGCTCTATGGAATCCCCGTAAATCAATCCACTCAACAGTAATTGTTCATTAAATGATTCATCATTTTTAGTAAACGACTTGGCAATTTCAAAAAATTTAATACGATCTTGGCCCCGATTTATATTAAATTTTAACGCATCTAAATGACTTGACCATAAATGACTTCTCATCGCATTCATATTTTCGGCAATCGGATTTTCAAGTATGATTTGTTCGTCTATATTAAAGTGAATATCACGTTCTTTTTCAGCATCAATAAAACTGTAACTGACCAATTCATTAAACCCTAAATGAGAAATTTTATTTCTCACTTCATCAAGCGAATAAGTCGCAAAGTTTGTAGATAGAGGGCTAAGAGTAGTGATGGGGTCTTTTGCCTCAACGTTATCGTAGCCAATTATTCGAATCACTTCCTCAATCAAATCCTCTTCAATGGTTAAGTCAAACCGATAGCTTGGTGGATATACCTCAAACTCAGAGCCACTATTTTTAAACTCGAAGCCTAGATTAGTAAAAATGGACTCCATCTGCTCAATCGACACTTTTGTTCCTAGTATTCTTTCAACCCTTGATGGGCGCACTTTTATAAGACTTCTTTGCGGAAGGGTTGCTTTGTGTTCCTGGATATCGCTGACATCACCGCCACAATATTGCTGAATTAAATTTATCAATCGCATGAGCGCATTTTGACTATTAGCAAAGTCAACACCTCTCTCAAACCTGTGAGATGAGTCAGTATTTAACCCGTAATTTCTTGCCTTTCCTGCCATTGAAAGCGGGGTAAAAAAAGCTGATTCAATAAAAATATTTTTCGTATCATAATCCACAGAGGAGTTTTTCCCCCCCATTACGCCTGCTATAGCCAACACATTTTTTTCATCCGCAATGACTAAATCATTTTCTTTGAGTGTAACTTCTTGATCGTTAAGCAAGACAATTTTTTCACCAGTTTTAGACGGCCTAACATCGATACTTCCTGTTAATTTGTCCTTAGCAAAGGCATGCATCGGCTGTCCAGTTTCCAGCATTACGTAATTGACAAGATCCACAACCGGGTTAATAGAGCTTATATCAGATCTCGACAGGTAGCTTATGAGCTCTTTAGGAAGGTTAATAGTATTATTTAAACCGGCTATCTCAACGCCGTAATATAAAGGGCAGTTATTAGAGTCTATGACGTTGACTTTCTGATCACTTTTAAAATTTGACTCTATCTTTTGAATTTTTGGCAAATGAAAAGGATTTCCCGTCAAGGACTTAATCTCCCTGGCAATACCTTGGACGCTTAAGCAATCGGCTCTATTAGGGGTTAGTGATATATCTAATACTGAGTCATTAAGATCTAACGCATCTGAAATACGGTCACCTAAATTCAAATCCTGACTTAATTCAAGCAAGCCATCTGCACTATCACTTAAACCAATCTCTTTCGAAGAACATAGCATACCAAAAGACTCTACCCCACGCAGTTTTGCTTTCTTTATTTCAAATTGCCCAAACTTTGCCCCGATTAATGCACATGGGATTTTGATGCCCGCTCTCGCATTAGGGGCGCCACAAACAATTTGTAATTCTTTACTACCCACATCAACTTGGCAGACATTGAGCTTATCTGCATCGGGATGTTTTTCGATGCTGATAATCTTACCAACAACAACATTATCTAATGACGCCCCAAGATGCTCTATGGAGTCCACTTCAAGACCTGCCATTGTTAAGTCATATTCTAGACTTTCAATATTCAAAGGCTTATCAAAGTAATTATTTAACCAAGAAAAAGATACCTTCATTAAAACTGCTCCAAAAATCTAAGGTCATGATTAAAGAAGTGCCTTAAATCATCAATACCATACTTAAGCATAGTTAATCTCTCAACTCCTAATCCAAAAGCAAACCCCTGAAATTCTTCAGGATTAATATTTACATGCTTTAGGACATTAGGATGGACCATTCCACACCACCTATCTCTAACCAACCTCCATTCCAACTCATATCAATTTCTGCAGAAGGCTCGGTAAAGGGAAAATAGGAAGGTCTAAATCGTATAGTGAGCTTCTCATCCTCAAAATACTTTTGTAAGAAAGATTGAACAATGCCCTTTAAATTAGAAAAGTTTACATCTTTGTTGATCATCAATCCCTCAACCTGATGAAACATTGGTGAATGGGTTGCATCTGAATCTACCCGATAAACTCTACCGGGAGAAATAATTTGTATTGGGGGTGCATTATTCTCCATATACCTTATCTGCACTGGTGATGTGTGTGTTCTTAAAACATAATTCTTGTTAATGTAAAACGTGTCATGCATCGCTCTGGCAGGATGGGATTCTGGAATATTTAATGCCGTAAAGTTATGAAAATCATCTTCTATTTCTGGGCCGTCAGTCACATCAAACCCAATACTATGAAAAATTTTTGAGATGCTTGAAATAGTATTAACGACTGGATGAAGAGAACCCTTTTCAAATTTTCTGGAAGGAAGAGTGATATCAATCTTTTCTTCCTCTAATCTTTTATTCAGCTCTGCTGAGATTATTTCTTCTTTTCGAATATTGAGTAGGTCTTCTATCTGGCGTTTAATTTGGTTAATTTCTGCGCCTTTTTTGGGTCTTTCCTCTGCCGATAGTAAGGATAAAGTTTTCATTGCCTCAGCAATAGGCCCAGACTTTCCTAGGAATCTTGCTTTGATATGATCAAGCTCAGAGAGCTTGAAGCATCCCAAGAAGTCAGTTTTAGCTTGTTCAATTAATTGATCTAAATTGTCCATAAATCGAAAAATAAAAAAGGGGCTTTNATTAAGCCCCTTTTAAAATTAATAATTTTTAAATTAGGCTCCAATTTTGGATTTTGCCAACTCAGCATATTTTTGAAACGCTGCTTTGTCAAAAATAGCCAAATCCGCAAGAACTTTACGATCTACTTCAACAGACGCTTTTTTTAGTCCATTGATTAAACGGCTATAAGTCAGGCCGAATTCGCGAGCACCAGCATTAATTCTGGCAATCCAAAGAATTCTAAACTGTCTTTTCTTCTGGCGTCTGTCACGATAAGCATACTGACCAGCTTTCATTACTGCTTCTTTTGCTACGCGGTAGACATTACTTCTTCTTCCTCGATAACCTTTNGCGGCATTGAGGACTTTTTTATGTTTTGCTCGGGCTGTTACCCCTCTTTTTACTCTAGGCATTCTATTCTCCTTACTATTGAGTTGGCATCATTGAACGTACNCGTTTCACATCGGTTGGAGATATGATTTCAGTACCACGAAGATGTCTCTTTTGTTTGGTTGTTTTCTTGGTCAAAATATGACGAAGATGAGAATGGGTACGCTTGATAGCACCACTTCCTAGAAATTTGAAGCGTTTTTTTGCTCCACTTTTAGTTTTCATTTTTGGCATTTTTTTCTCCTATTATTAGAAACGCTTGGGCATGCCTAATTAGCCGTATCGTTTTCTTCTTTCTTCTTTTCAGCCTTTTTTGGTTTTTTGTTTGGTGTTAACACCATTACCATTTGACGGCCTTCCATTTTAGGGAATTGCTCAACTATTGCATATTCCTCTAAATCTGTCTCAACACGCTTTAATAAAGCCATGCCAAGTTGCTGATGAGCCATCTCTCTTCCCCTAAAGCGTAATGTCACTTTAGCTTTGTCGCCATCAGTCAAAAATCTAATTAAATTGCGGATCTTAACATTGTAATCACCGTCATCGGTTCCAGGTCTAAATTTGACTTCTTTAACCTGAACCTGCTTCTGTTTCATTCTCGCTTCATGAAGTTTTTTACTTTGAGCGTACTTAAACTTCCCATAATCCATCAAGCGGCAAACAGGCGGTTCTGCTTTAGGCGCAATCTCAACTAAATCAGTCTCAAACTCAGCTGCTTTATCCAATCCTTCAGACAAGCTTACTACTCCCAGTGCTTCACCTTCAACACCAACTAATCGAATCTCTTGAGCAGTTATATCCCCGTTGATTCTCGCGTCTTTTGATTGTGCTATGCTTTAACCCCTAAATAAAATAACCGTCTACCCACAATACTAATTTTTCTCATTGATCTTCGAAATTACTAGATCCGAAAAATCTGAAAGACTCATAACCCCTAAGTCTTCACCTTGTTGAGTTCTGACGGCAACTTGTTTGTTTTCCATTTCACGGTCACCAATAACTAATAAGTAGGGAACTCGCAAAATACTATGTTCGCGTATTTTATAGGTAATCTTTTCATTTCTCAAGTCCGAATCGCATTTAATCCCTTTTTTCTTAAGAGATTCAATTACTTCTAAAACATAGTTAGATTGAGAATCTGAGATATTTAAAGCCACCACCTGAGTTGGGGCAAGCCATACAGGAAATTTTGCTGCATAGTGTTCGATTAAAATACCAATAAACCGCTCCATTGATCCCACAATTGCGCGATGAAGCATNACTGGATGCTTTTTATTGCTGTTNTCATCGACGTACTCTGCATTCAATCGAACAGGAAGGTTAAAATCTANTTGTATAGTTCCACATTGCCACAGCCTATTTAGACTATCTCTTAAAATATATTCTATTTTAGGCCCATAAAAAGCACCCTCACCTGGTTGAATTTCATAAGAAAGACCAGTTGCTTTTAATGCCTTCTCTAAAGATTCTTCGGCTTTATCCCACACCTCATCTGATCCAACACGTTTTTCCGGTCTTGTTGATAATTTGACCTCAATATCTTTAAAACCAAAATCATTATAGGTCTCAGTCAACATTCTATTAAAATCAATCACCTCATCTAATATTTGCTCTTCAGTACAAAAAATATGCGCGTCATCCTGGGTAAAACCTCTTACACGCATTAACCCATGTAATGCACCCGATGGTTCATTTCTATGACAAGAACCAAATTCAGCAAGTCTTAGCGGAAGCTCACGGTAACTATGAAGGTTGTGATTAAAAACTTGAACATGCCCTGGGCAGTTCATTGGCTTGACCGCGTACTCTCTATTTTCAGATGAGGTAACGAACATATTCTCGTGATAATTTTCCCAGTGCCCAGACTTTTCCCATAAGGTTTTATCTAAAACAGTTGGGGTTTTTATCTCTTGATAATTATATTCTTTAAATTTGCTTCTCATGTAATCTTCAATTGACTGCCACAATGACCATCCCTTGGCGTGCCAAAAAACCATACCCGGTGCATTATCTTGAATATGAAACAAGTCTAACTGTTTACCTAGTTTTCTGTGGTCTCTTTTTTCAGCCTCTTCTAAGCGATGAAGGTAATCTTTAAGGTCATCTTTTGTCGCCCATGCCGTTCCATAAATTCTTTGAAGCATTTCATTTTCAGAATTACCTCTCCAATAGGCACCCGCAACCTTCATGAGTTTAAAAACTTTTAATTTACCAGTTGAGGGAACGTGAGGTCCTCTGCAAAGATCGGAAAAATCACCTTCATGGTAAATAGTAACTTCTTCTTCTTTGGGAATTGAGGAAATTAACTCAGCTTTATAGTGCTCACCTTGGTTTTTAAAAAAATCAATTGCCTTATCTCGCGCCATCACCTCACGACGGACTGGATAGTCATTTTTAACCAGTTCGGTCATTTTCTTTTCGATACTTATTAAATCCTCTGGAGTAAATGCTCGGTGGTATGAAAAGTCATAATAAAAACCATCTTGAATAGTTGGGCCAATTGTAACCTGAGCTTCAGGGAAAAGTTCTTTTACAGCGTAAGCTAATAGATGGGCAGTTGAGTGCCGAATAATATCAAGCCCCTCTGGGTTTTTAGCTGTAATAATGGAAACCAATGCGTCTTGATTAATCTCATGAGAAAGGTCAACTAACACCCCATCCACTTGACCGGCAATTGCAGCACGACCCAAACCCTCTCCGATATCAAAAGCAATATCAGACACTGAGACTGAATCATTAAATTCTCTTACTGATGAATCTGGTAGTGTTATTTTTATCATGTTATTAATATTTGGTAGGCGCGATTGGATTCGAACCAACGACCCCCACCATGTCAAGGTGGTGCTCTAACCAACTGAGCTACGCGCCTATTGTTTTAAAACAATCGCCTATTTTATATCAACCCAACTATATGAGCAACGAATTAACTTCTAATTAAAGCTCTTTAAAATGTGCTCATAGCCTGACTGATAATCAGGAAATTTGATATGTTTAATCATATTTTCTAGAAGAAATGATGATTTGATTTGTTTTCCACTAATATTGCCTGAGGAGTTTAATTCTATCCTCGATAAATTTAATCTTTCTCTTATGAAATTGAGAACTGAATATAAGTCACTCACCTGGGAATCTGTAATATTAATAACATTGGGAATCTTATAAAGACTGGATCCAGAATTTAATTGACTAATAATCAAGCCTATTATGTTGGCAGCATCTTCATCGTAGATACGATTAGTGAATCTATTCTTAGGCCAAGAGCTTGGGTTTTTAGCAAGCTTAATCATCATCTGACGCTCACAGCCATATATGCCTGTTAATCGAGCAATTAAGGTATTGGTTTTGTTTATTAAAAATTTCTCAGCCTCAGCTAAGATTTCACCATTTGCATCATTAGGTTTGGGCTGAGTTGAGTCATCGATTAAATTTCCTTCAGGATTGCCATTAAAAACACGCGTGCTTGAAGTAAAAATAAATTTTTTTAAATTTTTTTTATTTAAAAATGAGTATGCTCTAGTGAGTCCGTCATAATAAATTTTTTGATAGGTTTGTTTATCTTGGTTTCCAGGTGTTGCCGAGTAGATAACAAATTCTGGATTTATGTTTTGAGTAAAAACTTCAAATTCATCAGCAAATATATCAATTGCAAGCATTTGAAGGTTTGAGCCTTGAGCAGGATTTCTTCTAATTCCAATAGTCTCTAAATTTAAATTATTTAAACAATAATTTCCAATAAGATTCCCGAGCTTGCCACAACCAATAATTAAGATTTTAGGATTAGTTATTTCCACAAGACTTTAACAATAAAACCTGGTGAGCTTGAAACATAAAAAAGAGAAAGCAATGCAGCATAAAATTGCCAATCTTGACTATGTGCATTTCCGTAAATAGATAACTCCAGAAAAAATGTGACTACTCGAAATAATAAGAAATAAATAAGAATCTCACAGAATATAACTAATAAATTTTTTTTGATATTAATGAAAATTAAAAATTTATCATTCATCCAAGGTAAATTTGATAAAAATAACATTAATAAAATTGTCAGTAGTAGGGTCATTTAAAAAATCAATATTGATGTCAATGTAGTTATGTCTAGCAAGAATTCTGGAAACAAACCAATTAAAATAATAGCCATTACATTTATACTAAGCGTTATTGTAAATTCGAAATTTTGTTGTTTAACAAATTTTTTATCAGAATTTGGATCATCAAAATACGCAATTTTAATGATCTTCAGATAATAATACATCCCAATCAATGCTGATATTATTGCTATTACAGCTGGCCAAACCCACCCAAACTGAATAACGGACTGAATCACAGAAAATTTTGCATAAAATCCAATGGTTGGGGGAATCCCCGCCAAGCTGAGAAAAGTGATCAATAAAAGAAACGCCATCCAAGGCTTCTCTTTTGCTAGACCAGCCAAGTCATTAATCTCAATAATTTCATTTTTTTTCTGATTGGATAAAATGATAATAATCCCAAACGAAGCTAAGGTCATTAACATATAAGCTGAAACATAAAACAAAGCTGAGGCAATTCCTGTGACCGCGCCTGTCGCTAATCCTAAAAATATGAACCCGACATGAGATATGGCCGAATAGGCTAAAAGTCGCTTAATTTTTACTTGAGCAATTGCCGTTATATTTCCTAAGAGCATCGAAATGATAGCCATAATCAGTAACATGGATTGCCAATCGATAACATAGTAATCCATTGACTGATAAAGTAGTCTTATCAACATAGCCATGGATGCAAATTTTGGAACTGATCCAATAAACATTGTAATTGGCGTTGAAGATCCCTTGATAAACATCTGGTACCCACAATTGAAATGGAGCTGCCCCAAACTTAAAAGCGATACCCACTGTGATAAATACCAATGCAAATGAAAAAACAAAAGAACTTGCTTGCGCATCCATTAATTGTTGAGATATTTCATCTATTGCGAGTGTTCCAGTTAATCCGTATACCATAGAAAACCCATACAAAAGAAATCCTGATGCAACAGCACCAAGAATAAAATACTTTAAAGCAGCCTCTGATGCTTCTTTATTTTTTCTATCAATTGCAACTAAGGTATAAAGACTTAAAGATAACAACTCAATACCCATATATACAGTGAGAAGATTAAAGGAGGAAATAATAAGATTTATCCCCAATAAAGCAAAAAGAGTCAGCGAAAAGAATTCACCTGTTAATAATTTTTTTTGAAAGAGAAAATCTTTACTGTAAATTAAAACTAAGGATAAGCTAAAGTAACTCAGAAGTTTTAGATATATTGACAAGCTATCAGAAATAAACATACCACCAAAAGCCAATAGCTTAGAATCCATTGGAAGCTGAGCAGTAAAATAAGCTGACAATAATAAAGTTAATTGTGTAATTCCAAAAAGTGAAGTTGAATTTTTATTATTAAAGTAAACACCTAATAGAAGAACACTCATCGCGGAGATTAAAATAATTATTTCTGGAAGAGCGACTGAAAAAATATTTGTCATTAGACTTGCCTCATCATGGTAGCTTGGACTGCTGAATTAAGTCCATAATAACTGCTGAAGATTGATTGGTGATGTCAGAAATGATTGCAGGATAAACACCAATCAGAAGTGTTAAAATGGCAAGCAAGGCCATCACAAAAAATTCTTTTGCATTCAAGTCAAATAAGGCATTATTCTGCTCATCCTTCACAACACCGAAAATAATTCGCTTTACCAGCCATAATGAGTATGTTGCACCAAAAATTAGCGTTAATGATGCAAACAAAGCTATCCAAAAATTCTCTTGCATGGCACCAAGAATCACCATAAATTCACCAACAAATCCNGAGGTGCCAGGAAGTCCTGAATTTGCCATGGCAAANAAAACAAAGAACGCTCCAAAAATTGGCATTTTATTAATCACCCCTCCATAAGCACTGATATCTCTAGTGTGCATCCGATCATAAAGTACACCAATTGCAAAAAACAATGCTGCTGAAATAAATCCATGAGAAATCATTTGAATATAACCCCCCTCAAAACCTAGNGGATTGAGCATAAATAACCCTAGTGTTACAAAACCCATATGCGAAATTGAGGAATAAGCTATCAGTTTTTTCATGTCTGTTTGTACGATAGCAACTAAAGCAATATAAACAATCGCAATCAATGACAAAGTTACGAGAAAAGGTTTTAAATAAATTGCTGCATCGGGCGCAATAGGCAAAGCAAATCTAATAAAGCTATAACCCCCTAATTTAAGCATAATAGCCGCAAGAATTACAGACCCTCCAGTTGGAGCCTCAACGTGCGCGTCCGGTAACCAAGTATGAACAGGCCACATTGGTATTTTTACAGCAAACGCCATAAAAAAAGCTAAAAATATTAATACTTGATGGGTAAGAGTAAGAGTTTTGTCATAGTAATCTATTACAGAAAAGCTTCCTGTCTGAGTATAAAGATAAATAAATGCGATCAACATGAATAATGAACCTAGGACCGTATAAAGAAAAAACTTAATAGTTGCATAGACTCTATTAGGACCACCCCATATACCAATCAGTAAAAACATAGGTATAAGCATCGCTTCCCAGAAAATATAATACAAAATAGCATCTAAAGAAAGAAAAACACCAATCATTAAACCGGATAAAATTAAAAAAGAAGCGATATAAAAGGCTAATGATTTTTTAACTGAGTTTGAAGAAATAAAAATTACCAACCATGAAATTAAGCTAGTCAATAAAATCAATGGTAAGGAAATTCCATCCATACCAACATGGTAATTGATTGAATAGTAATTAATCCATGGAGCAAATTCTTGAAACTGAAATCCTTGAACAGATTTATCAAATAAAAAATACAAATAAAGTGTAATGAAGAATGAAATAAGCCCAAATAAATTACCAAGCAAATAAGTAACAGTATTAGAAATTTTGGTATTAATAACGAGTAGAAAAAATCCTAAAAAAATAGGTGTCCAAATTGCTAGTGATAAAAGACTCATTTAATCCACCCAATAATAAAAAAACTAGCAAAACCTAAAAGACCCAAGACCATAAAAAAGGCATACTGAGACACATATCCTGTTTGAATTTTTTTTGTTGTTTGTGAAAAAATATTTATTAAACGTGCAGTCCCATTTACTAAAATGTTGTCAATTATTTTAATATCGAAGAATTTCCACAAAATATTACCAAAAAATAAAACTAGTGGTGCCAGTACTTTTTCGTTTAGAGNNTCAAAACCATATCTCGCATTGATNATANTATTTATAAATTTTGGTGCAGTCAGCCTTATGTACTTTTTGTAAAAAATAAAATAGGCGGTAAAAAATCCAGCAACCATTAACCAAAAAGGCAGTGTTAAAAAACCATGGATTGACATCGATAAGGCTCCATGAAAATGATCAGCCAAATTAAGAAAAGCATCATGGCCGGAAGCAATAAAAACAGTTTTATTGATAAGATCAGTGGTAATCACCTGATTGATAAGTAAATAACCAATTATGACGGACGGTATAGCAAGTAGTATCAAAGGAACCGTTACCACCCAATCAGATTCATGAGGGTTTTGATTCGACTTCAGCCCGTGGTGTGCAATGGATTTTGAAGTATTATTTTTTTTCCAATTTTCTTTTCCATGAAAAACAAGAAGATAAAGTCTAAAACTATATAGAGAAGTAATAAAAACTCCGGCAACTGAACAAAAATAAGCAAAATTAGAACCGAAATGATTGCTTAACTTAACGGCATCGATAATGGATTCTTTGGAAAAGAAACCTGAGAAAAACGGCATCCCTACCAGCGCCAAAGTACCTATTAAGAAAGTTATCCAAGTTATAGGCATATATTTTTTAATATTACCCATATTACGAATGTCTTGATCATGATGCATCCCAATGATGACTGAACCTGCACCCAAAAATAAGAGAGCTTTAAAAAATGCATGAGTAAATAAATGGAAGATTGCAAGTGAGTAACTTGATACACCTAAGGCTATCGTCATATAGCCTAATTGGGATAATGTTGAATAAGCAACAACTTTTTTNATATCGTTTTGAAAAATACCCAATATTCCCATAGTCAATGCAGTCAAACTTCCAATAATTAAAATNAAAGAAAGGGCTGTGTCAGAGAGCTCAATGATCGGAGACATCCTGGAGATCATAAATATTCCAGCAGTTACCATCGTCGCAGCATGTATTAAAGCTGATATTGGAGTTGGTCCTTCCATGGAGTCTGGAAGCCAAACATGTAANGGGATTTGCGCTGATTTACCCATAGCCCCAATAAATAATAAAATTGAAATTAATGTCATTAACGATAATGATTGATTAAATAACACTACATTCTGATTGGAGAGGCTGTTAATCCTGCTGAAGGCTTCATAATAATCTAGGGTTCCAAACCAAAAAAGGATTAATGATATACCTAATAAAAATCCAAAGTCACCAACACGATTAACCAAAAAAGCTTTCATATTGGCATGGATGGCTGTTGGTTTTTGATACCAAAACCCAATAAGCAAGTAAGAGACTAAGCCGACCGCTTCCCAACCAAAAAATAACTGTAAGAAATTGTTACTCATAACCAACATGAGCATTGCAAATGTGAATAACGAAATAAAGCTAAAAAATCGGCTGTAACCAGAATCATCTCTCATGTAACCAATTGTATAAATATGAACCATTAATGAAACAAAGCTTACAACGACCATCATAATTGCAGATAAATTGTCAATTAAAAACCCAATTTTTAAATCATACTGACCAACTGTTATCCATCTGAAAAGATTTTCATTAAAAACATATCCATTAACGGAAATATAGAGTGCATATAAAGAGATAAGAAGGCTAACAAATACTCCAAAAATTGGAATAATGTGCGATAACTGCTTTGGTAACTTTCTTCCAAAAAGGCCAATAAAAACTGATGCCAACAATGGCGCCATAGGAATAAGTGAGTAAAGATTTATCAATTTCATTCTTTTAACCTATTTATATCAGCAACATCAATAGATTGATAATTTCTAAATATTAAAATAATAATCGCAAGACCTATAGCTGATTCTGCAGCTGCTACTGTTAATATAAAAAATACAAATACTTGCCCAGCTAAATCCCCAAGGTAATAACTAAATGCAATGAAGTTTATATTCACCGCCAGCAACATTAATTCAATAGCCATTAAAATTAAAATAATATTTTTTCGATTTAAAAAAATTCCTAAAATACTTATTGAAAATAATATTCCAGCTAAAAATAAGTAATGAGATAAGGTAACAATCATTTCGTTTTCCCAGAGCTCATTTTTACTATGCGAATTCGGTCTTTTTTATCTACTCTAATTTGATCTTTGGGATCAATACCTTTATGGGATTTCTTTCCATACATCGTTAATGCAATCGCAGATACTATTGCCACTAAAAGAATAACCGCAGCAATCTGAAAAGGAAGAAGGTAGTCAGTATAAAGTACAGAACCTAATAGTTCTGTATTGCTTGTCGCATCTTCACTTAGAACTTTCGCCTCATAGAAGAACTTATCAGTGACTACTAGATAAATTTCAAAGATAAATAATCCAGAAATTATTAGAGCTATTGGCAAATAATTCCAAAAACCTTTTTTCAATGTTTCCGTATTAATATCTAACATCATAACTACAAACAAAAACAAAACCATTACCGCTCCTACATACACAAGAACAAGGGCAATAGCCAAAAATTCAGCATGTAAAAGCAGCCAAATTCCTGCCGCGCTGAAGAAAGCCAGAACAAGGGATAATGCAGAATAGACTGGATTATTGGCAGTGATAACTCTTAAAGATGAAAGCACTAAAATACTGCTAAAAAAATAAAATAAATAATCAGTAAATTGCATCATCGGAATTTAGCCTCTTTTTTTCGATCAATAGCAATTTGTTTCTCATACTTATCGCCAACCTTTAGAAGCATATCTTTGGTATAAAGTAGATCCCCTCTCTCTTCTCCATGATATTCAAAAATTCTAGTCTCGACAATTGAATCGACTGGGCATGACTCTTCACAAAACCCACAAAATATACACTTAGTCAGATCAATGTCATAACGGGTTGTTCTTCTTGTGTTATCTGGTCTTTGTTCAGATTCAATGGTAATTGCCATAGCAGGACATACAGCTTCACACAGCTTACATGCAATACATCTTTCTTCGCCATTAGGATATCTTCTTAGTGCATGCAAACCTCTAAATCTAGGAGATTGTGGTGTCTTTTCTTCGGGGTATTGAATTGTAATTTTTTTTGCAAAGAAATATCTACCCGTCAAAGATAAACCTTTGATTAATTCAAAAAGAGATAAACTTTTAACCGTACTGATAAACCAATTCTTCATTAGTGGAAATACTCCGCGTAATCAGTTTGCATCATCGCCCCAACAAAAATTATCCATACCAATGTAAGTGGAATAAAAACTTTCCACCCAAGCCTCATAATCTGATCATAACGATACCTTGGGAAGGTAGCTCTGAACCATAAAAAGAAAAATAGTAAAAATGCTACTTTTGCTAACAACCAAATAATACTGTCAGGAATGAATCCGACTGGAGACAACCAGCCTCCTAAAAACATAATCACGGCTAAAATGCTGACTAAGATCATATTGGCGTACTCAGCCAAGAAAAATAGAGCAAAAGCCATTCCGGAATATTCTACGTGAAACCCAGCAACAATTTCAGATTCGCCTTCTGCAACATCAAATGGGGCACGATTTGTTTCTGCTACTGCGCTAATAAAGTAAATAATAAATAATGGGAAAAGTGGCCAACAGTACCACTGGGATATGCCTCCGGATTGTGCCATTACAATATCACCTAGATTCAAACTGTTAGCACACATTAAAACACCTACCAGCGTGAACCCCATTGCAATTTCATATGAAACAATCTGAGCAGCAGACCTCATGCTACCTAAAAATGCATACTTTGAATTTGATGCCCATCCAGCAATTATAACTCCGTAAACGGCAATTGAAGTCATCGCCAGCACATAAAGCAAGCCTGCATTTACATCCGCAAGAATCAATTCAGAATTGAATGGAATAACTGCCCATGCAGCAAGGGCTGGAGCAATTGATAATAGCGGTGCAAGAAAAAATAAGAAATTGTTAGACTTCGNTGGAAGAATAATNTCTTTGAACATCAGTTTGACTGCATCAGCTATAGGCTGCAATAAACCAAAATATCCAACACGATTTGGCCCAATCCTTGACTGCATAAAACCAATAACTCTTCTTTCAAAATAAGTTAAGTATGCAACCGATATCATTACAGGAATTACTATACAAATAATCTTGATAAGAAAAGATATAGTCTTTGCTAATTGTGGATCTAGATATAGTTTAAAAAATTCTTCCAACTATCTAGTACTCCTTAAATGTTCAATATCCTGAAGCGCCTTAGATCTTCTAACCATTGGGTCAGAATTGTTGATGCTAAATTTAAAAATTTTATTATTATTTTTAGACTGCTTGTTTATAAGCTCTAGATTATTATTTTTATTTGATAACAAACCTTTTACAGCGTCTTTTTTTACCGCAGTGCAGCTTTCATAATTAAAGTTATCGCACTCAACATAATTACCCAAAACTCTTAAAATTTTCCATAACGGTTTAGACTCATGTTTTGGAGGAATTACTTGTGTAAAAGTTTGAAGTTTATTTTCCAGATTTACAAAACTACCCTCATTTTCAAAATGTGAACAAGAAGGAAGAATCAGGTCATAGCTTTTATCCTGCTTTGTTTGATATGCAGAAATAAGAATGTTGAAGGAGGATTTTTTAATAATCTCTTTATGCAAATCTTCGTCTATCGAATCATGCTCAGGCTCATGATTGAATGTAATACTTGCTTTATATGACTTATTATCAACATCATTCTTATCGTTAAAAATTTGATTCAGCCCAACAGAATTAGCTCCAGTTGGAAGAAATCCGATCGATGTCGATGATTTTTTTACCAACTGGTTTAACATTTCTCCATAACCTAAAATAGATTCTCGGCTTACAAAGTCCTGTCCAATTAATATAAGTACATTTTGTGTTTTAAGCTTTTCTGCAAGTCCAGATTCCGTTGTTTGATTTTTTTTTGCTTTTTTATGATCAAGAGCAATCTCTAAAATTTCCAAAATAGATTTTTCAATTTTTTCAATAGGTTTAATCAACTTATGATCAAGTTGAAGCTGCAGGTCTTGATCTTCATAATGAATTAGATCAATTTTTTTATTATTTAGAGTCATTTTTCTTAATCTTTGTAAGATTAAGGGATTTTCATCTCTAAGGTTTGATCCAATCAATATAACTGAATCAAAACTTTCAATTTCATTTATTTTAATGTTTAGATGTGGATTGGAAACATAGTTTACATGTATTTTAGGATTGTAATTTACTTGGTTAGATGAGAAGTGTTCAGATATTTTTTTTAATAAAAAACCTTCTTCTAAGGTAAGTTGATCCGAGCCAAAAAAGGCAATATCATCCTCTTTAAAATTGTTTCTGATTGGATGAAGCTTTGACTCAATAATTTGAAGTGCATCCTCCCAATCAATTTCTTTTAAAACATTACCTTGCTTTACTAATGGTTTTTTTATCCTTGAGTCATGGTTAACGCCCAAATACGAAAATCTATCTCGATCCGAAATCCAACATTCATTTATATCTTCATTCTCCTTAGGTAGTATTCTCATCACATTGCCATCTTTTACATGCGCCTCTATATTAGAACCGAGACTGTCGTGTGGAGAAATCGTTGACTTTCTTGCCATTTCCCATGTCCTTGCCGAGTATCTAAATGGTTTGGATGTTAATGCTCCAACAGGGCATAAATCAATAATATTTCCTGAAATCTCTGACTCTACTGATTTTTCGACATAGGCTGAAATTTCCGCATGTTCGCCGCGACCTATTAATCCTAATTCTTGCATGCCGCCGACCTCTTGAAGAAATCTGACACATCGAGAACATTGTATACACCTATTGAGATCTGTCGAAACTAGTGGACCAAGGTTTTTATTCAGCACCACTCTCTTTTCTTCCGTATATCTAGATTTAGGGCTACCAAAAGACATTGCAGTATCTTGCAAATCACATTCTCCACCCTGATCGCATATTGGACAGTCTAATGGATGGTTGATTAATAAAAACTCCATAACGTCTTGCTGGCAAGCTTTAGTTTGTTTTGATTTTGTAAAAATTTCCATACCTTCTGAAACATAAGTTGCGCAAGCTGGTAATGGCTTTGGGAAATTCTTAACTTCAACTAGACACATTCTGCAATTAGCAGCGATGCTAAGTTTTTTGTGATAACAAAAACGAGGAATTTCAATGTCATTAGAATCGGCAACTTCAATAATAGTTGATTTCTTTTCTACCTTAATTGTTTTTCCATTTATTTTTACTTTAACCATCTTTAGCTTCTTTTTAACTCACTGTTTTTTTATGTTTAATGAAATCTTCAAAATCATTTCTAAAATACTTAATAAAACTCAATACCGGGGTGGCGGCGGCATCTCCTAAAGCACATATTGTTCTGCCTGATATTTTTTTACTTACATCAGTCAATAATTGGAGATCCTCCAAAGTTGCTTTGCCGTTATAAATTCTATTAATGATCCGATACACCCAGCCCGTTCCTTCACGACAAGGAGTACATTGCCCACAAGATTCCTCGTAAAAAAAATAAGACAATCGCTTGAGCGCTTTAACCATACAAGTCGAATCATCCATTATGATCATAGATCCTGCTCCAACACTTGAACCAAGCCTTGATAAACCATCATAGTCAAGCGTTGCATCCATGATAATTTCAGCAGGAAGTACTGGGGTTGATGGGCCGCCTGGGATGACTGCTTTTAGTTTTCGACCCTTCCAAACACCCCCAGCTTCATTAAGTAACTGTTTAAATGTCATGCCTAATTGTATTTCGTAATTTCCTGGTTTTTCTACATGCCCTGAAACTGAAAATATTTTGGTTCCACCAGAATTCTCTACACCATGGGCCATAAAAGCTTGGCCGCCATGTTCAATAATCCATGGAATGGAGGCAAAAGTTTCTGTATTATTTACATTTGTAGGCTGGCCATAAATACCATAGGTGGCTGGAAATGGAGGTTTATATCTTGGTTGCCCTTTCTTTCCTTCAATAGATTCAATCAATGCAGTTTCTTCTCCACATATATATGCTCCGTAACCGTGGACAGCATGAAGTTCGAAATCGAATCCACTACCTAAAATATTCTTGCCAAGAAAACCAGCTTTTCGAGCATCATCCAAAGCTTTTTCAAAAAATTTATAGTCTTCCCAAATTTCCCCATGGATATAGTTAAAACCAACTTGGGCATTCATGATATAAGCTGCAATAATCATTCCCTCGATTAGCTGGTGTGGATTATGACGAATAATATCTCTGTCTTTAAACGTTCCAGGTTCGCCTTCGTCACTGTTGCATACTATATATTTAGTTCCATCATAGTCCCTTGGCATAAATGACCATTTAATGCCTGTAGGAAACCCAGCGCCCCCTCTTCCTCGAAGTCCAGAAATTTTTATCTCATTGATAAGCTCTTGTGGATCAATTTTAGATTCTAAAATTTTAGCAATTTGACCATAACCACCCAAAGACTGATAAGTTTTAATTGATCCAGGATTTTTTAAATCCTGGGTACGTAAACATATCTTAAAAAAATCCTTAGTATCCATAAAGTCTATATTTTTATCGATTATTTCATTCATTATTTTAATTCTTTTAAAAGACTATCAATTTTTGGGATATCCAAATTTTCATACATTTTTTGATTATTGATAGTTAGAAGGGGAGCCCCGCCACATGCGCCCATACATTCACTCTCTTTTAAACAAAATTTTCCATCTTTAGTAACTTCATTAAAATTTATTTTTAATTTATTTTTTAAATGTTCAACGATTTCATCTGAATTTCGGAGCATGCAAGAAATATTTGTACATATCGAAATCTTATATTTACCCACAGGCTGTAAATCAAACATATTATAAAATGTTGCTACCTCTAAAACTGCAATCTCTGGCATTTCAAGATATTTAGAGACTTCAGAAATATCCTCTTCTGATAACCATCCACGACTATTTTGCATTATTGCTAACGCTGCAATTACGGCAGATTGTTTTTTATCTGAAGGGTACTTGGATATTTCTTTATTAATTAATTTTTTTAGTTTTTCATTCATACTTATCGATCAATCTCACCAAAAACAATATCTTGTGTTCCAATAATTGCCACCAAATCCGAGATCATATGTCCACGAGTCATTTCATCTAAAGAGGCAAGATGAGCAAACCCCGGTGCACGTATTTTCAGGCGATATGGTTTATTTGCTCCATCAGACACCATGTAAATCCCAAATTCACCTTTTGGATGTTCTACCGCAGCATAGGCCTCTCCCTTGGGAAGATGAAATCCTTCAGTAAATAATTTAAAATGGTGGATCATAGACTCCATATCTTCTTTCATATTTTGTCTTTTGGGTGGAGCATATTTTTGATTATCTGACATAACGGGTCCAGAATTTTCCCTTAGCCATTTTGTACATTGCTTGATTAAACTAACCGACTGCCTCATCTCTTCCATTCTCACCAGGTAACGATCATAACAATCACCCTCTACCCCAACCGGAATATCGAAATCTAATTTATCGTAGACTTCGTAAGGTTGTTTTTTTCTTAAATCCCATTCGATTCCTGAGCCTCTTAGCATAGGTCCAGTAAAACCAAGCTCAATAGCCCTTTCAGGAGAAACTACACCAATTCCAACTGTCCGTTGTTTCCAAATTCTGTTATCAGTCAATAACGTTTCGTATTCGTCAATATAATTAGGGAATCTCTGAGCAAAATCATCAATAAAATCAAGTAATGAACCTTCCCGGTTCTTGTTTACTTCTTTTACTTCTTTTGGTCGTGAAAATCTTGAATTTTGATACTGAGGCATCTGATCAGGCAAATCACGGTAAACACCGCCTGGCCTATAGTAGGCTGCGTGCATCCTAGCCCCAGATACTGCTTCATAACAATCAAAGAGGTCTTCTCTTTCTCTGAAAGCGTATAAAAAAACAGTCATAGCCCCTACATCAAGCGCATGACAACCTAACCATAAAAGATGATTCAATAACCTTGTAATTTCATCAAATAAAACTCTAATGTATTGCGCTCGAATTGGAACCTTAAGGTCTAACATTTTCTCGATCGTCATAACGTAAGCATGTTCATTCATCATCATAGAAACATAATCTAACCGATCCATGTATGGGACTGATTGAATGTAAGTNCTATTTTCTGCTAACTTTTCTGTAGCGCGATGTAAAAGACCAATATGAGGATCTGCTCTTTGAATGACTTCGCCATCTAATTCAAGAATTAGTCTCAACACTCCATGAGCTGCTGGATGCTGAGGNCCGAAATTCATGGTGTAATTTTTTATTTCAGCCATTACGAAATCCTAAATCATCTGTAACTCTAGGAACNTTGTTACGTTCTTCAATTGTGACGGGCTGATAAATAACTCTTTTTTGTGCTGGATCGTATCGCATTTCAACATTACCAATCATGGGAAAATCTTTTCGAAATGGATGGCCAATAAAGCCATAGTCAGTCAAAATTCTTCTTAGATCAGGGTGATTTAAAAACATAACTCCAAATAGATCAAAAGCTTCTCGCTCATACCAGTCTGCATTAGGAAAGATTTCGTTAGCAGTTTCAATAGAGGGAAATTGATTATCATTAATAAAAGCTCTGACTCTTATTCGATGGTTCTTTGTCGTTGATAGCAGATGATAAATAACTGCAAATCTACAGCCTGCAAACTTTTTTTGGGGAAATTCAGAGAAATCAACAGCTGCAATGTCAATTAGTTGATTAAACTGAAGTTGTATATTTGTTTTTAATTTTTTTAAGACATTTATAACACCACTGGATGGAATTGAGACTGTCAATTCATCAAACTGTTTGTGGATATCACAACCAGGTAGAACCTTCTTAACATGTAAACTGAGTTGATTAATTTCTTTCATCTTGCAATAGTATTGGTTCTTTTAATTTTCTTTTGAAGCTGCATTAGTCCAAACATTAGAGCCTCGGCCGTTGGTGGACATCCTGGAACGTATACGTCAACCGGCACAATTCGATCACACCCCCTAACAACGGAATAAGAATAGTGGTAGTAACCACCACCATTTGCACAGGACCCCATTGAGATAACCCATTTTGGGTCCGGCATTTGGTCATATACTTTTCTTAGTGCGGGGGCCATTTTGTTTACCAGCGTACCTGCTACTATCATTAGGTCAGACTGTCTTGGACTTGGTCGAAAAACCATACCAAAGCGATCTAAATCATATCGAGAAGCACCAGCATGCATCATCTCCACTGCGCAGCAAGCCAAGCCAAAAGTCATGGGCCATAATGAGCCTGTGCGGGTATAATTGATTAAAGTATCAAGATTGGTAGTAACAAATCCTTTTTCCATTAAACCGTCAAGACTCATAAAATAATCACTCCCAATCTAATGCTCCTTTTTTCCATTCGTATATAAAGCCCACTACTAAAATTCCTAAAAAAATCATCATTACGGTAAAACCGTACAATCCCAATTTATTAAACACTACCGCCCAAGGAAAAAGAAAAGTAATTTCTAAATCGAAGAGAATGAAAAGAATAGCTACTAGGTAATAACGGACATCAAACTTCATACGCGCATCTTCAAAAGCTTCAAAACCGCACTCATAAGGGGAGTTTTTGTGTTCATTAGGATTATGAGGAGATAAGATTTTACCTATTATAAGTGGNCCTATTCCAACTCCTAGGCCAACAAAAATAAATAACAGTACTGGAAAATATGAATCTAACATTTATACCTATCGAATAATTAAATGGTGCCGTCGGAGAGACTCGAACTCTCACGACTTTCGTCACTACCCCCTCAAGATAGCGTGTCTACCAATTCCACCACGACGGCAAATACTAGTCTGGTATGTCTGAGAGCTGCTCACCGCCTTCGTCTGACTGACTAATGTCAGAAGAGTTTCCTTCTTCGTTTAATTGTTGAATCTTTGACTCATCAACTACGCTTCGATCACCGTGTTTGTTACTTGCAACCAATGCTAAGCTTATACTGGTAATAAAAAACAGCGTTACACATAGAGCTGTTGCTTTGGTTAAAAAATTGGATGATCCTTGCACTCCAAAAACACTTCCTGAGCCTCCGCCACCAAAGGCAGATCCAGCATCAGCACCTTTACCGTTTTGAATAAGAACAAGACCAATCACACCAATACTGGCTAAAAGGTGAATAATTATTAATATTTTTTCCATTATTTATTCAATCTATAAAATTTTAAGATTACTAATTGCGATGGGCTGAATGGCATATGTCTGAGAATTTCTTAGCATCTAAAGAACATCTTCCAATTAGAGCTCCATCTACATCTTCTAAAGAGAGTAATTGTAACGCATTTTTGTCATTTACGCTGCCGCCGTAGATCACTTTTATTAATTTTTTTAAGGTCTTCTGCCCCGTTTTGGAACCTAAATTTCCACCAATAAATTCTTTAATAAAAGCACACATGTTCTGGGCCTGATCAGGTGATGCTGCCATGTCACTTCCAATCGCCCAGATGGGCTCATATGCAATGATCGAATTCTCAAAAATATTTGTTCCATGTTTCTCAATTAAAGTTTCGAGCTGAGACCGGACAACCTTCTTTTCCATCCCAGCCTCTCTTTCAATTAAGGTTTCACCAACACATAAAACTGGGCACATACCATTTTCTTTTACTCTTAAGAATTTTTCAGCAATATTTTGATCAGATTCACAATATGCTGTATTTCTCTCTGAATGACCAATGATTACGTATTTAGATTCAAATTCAAGTATCATTTCAGCGCTTACCTCACCAGTGAAAGCACCCCTTTTGTCTTTTGCTACATTTTGTGAGCCCCACTTGATATTAGTATTGCTTAAGGAGTTTTTAGCCAAGAATAAATAAGGATAGGGAAGACATAACCCAATATCAACATTATTTGGGTCTATTGACCTGAGCTGCTCTTTTAGATTAGTAAACAACTCATTGTAAAAAGCAATTGAGCCATTCATTTTCAAATTACCAATAATAAATTTTTTACTCATTAACCAATCTTCGAATATTTAATGAAATGTATTCTTTGTCCATGAAAGTATTGTCATCGATAGAATATAAACATTTTATTTTACCAAAAAGCGGCTCATTAAAATTAAAAAAAATGGCCTCATAAACTCTATCTTCATGAAGCAACATGAGTTTAGAATGTTTATCCTTTAAAATCGTCTGATCCATGCATTCAAATTCATCGACGAAAATAGGTTTTGAGAATCCATTGCCCCATACTGACTGATTGATTAATTTAATATCATTAAAATTTAAATTGTTATTAAGAATGCTTTTGTCATATTCAATAGATTCATCCAAGTCTTTTATAGTAAGCAAATCTGATACAACTTTCTCAAAAAGATTTTGAAATTGATCAAAGCTCGTTTTCATAATACTCAAACCCGCAGCCATTGCATGCCCTCCAAATGAGAGAATTAACTCGGGAGCAATTTTTGATACATGGTCCAGAGCGTCTCTTATGTGAAGATTGCTGATAGACCTGGCCGAACCTTTAATTTTTCCATCGACATCGTCAGCAAAAATAATAACTGGACGATAAAATTTTTCTTTAATTCTTGAAGCAAGAATCCCAACAACCCCCTGATGCCAACGCTGATTATAAAGACATATGGTAAATTTATTCTTGTTAAAATCCTCTAATTGAATAGCTGCCTCATCCTTCATATCATCTTCAGCTATTTTTCTTTTTACATTAAAATGGATCAGTTGATTGGCAAAAAAATGAGCATCTGACTCATTTTCAGCAACAAGGCATTTGACACCTAGGCTCATATCAGACATTCGGCCTGCTGCATTAATTTTGGGAGCAATTAAAAAAGATAAATCCTCCGATTGACAAAGGTGGTGATCTTTTTTTGCAAGATGAAACAATTTTTTGATTCCAAGATTACAGTCATCGGATCTAATTTTTTTTAATCCATAATAAACAATAAGTCGATTATTAAAATCAAGTTGCACCAAATCAGCTACAGTACCAAGCGCAACTAAATCAATAAGACTCATTAAATTAGGTTCTTTATTAAATCCGTTATCTTTAACAAAAAAATTTCTATTTCTTAGGCATTTTCTTATTGCAATTAAGAGATAAAAAATAACTCCAGCCCCGCATAAGTTTTTGCTTTCAAATTTGCAATCTCTTTGATTCGGGTTAATAATATATTTAGCTTCAGGAAGATTTTCAGCTTGAAGGTGATGATCAGTAATAATTACATCCATGCCTAATTCATTAGATCTTTTTACACCCTCAAAACTCGCAACACCATTGTCAACAGTAATGAGAATTTCAGCATTCTGTTGTTTTGCAAGATCCACAATTTCAGGAGATAATCCGTATCCTAATTTAAATCTACTGGGAATTAAGAAATTTACTTTTAGCCCTAATAATTTAAACCCAAGAAGCGCTATTGAGGTTCCTGTGGCACCATCCGCATCATAGTCACCAATTATCATAATTTTTCTTTTTTGCTCAATAGCATCCGCTAAAAAATTTGCTGCATCGTCACAATCTTTTAGGTCTAGTGGGTTGAGTAGTTTTTCAATCTGATAATCGACTTCATCTATATTTTTAATATTTCTACTTGAGAGAACTTGGGCGAGAGCTTCGTGAAAATTTGCATCCACAAATTTCATTACTAAATTATGATCAACTTTTCTTTGAACTAATTCCACGCAAGAATTCCTTTTGTTTTTTTTTATTAATCACCGATTTAAGCCAATTGTTTTTTTTAAGGTAACCTGACTATCCTCCATTAATAAAATAATTTCACATAAACTGTTAATATTATTTTTTAAAAATGAATTAATATTTTCTTCATCTAAACCATTAAAAAAGAAAATATCTGAAGACTCGATAGTTTGAGGTAAGCTTTTATTGTCAAATTCGATTCCTGGAATTGCTGGATCATTAGAAAATAATTTAGTTTCCCAATTTTTCGTTTGTTGCCCAACTTTAAAAAAGATCAGATTGTTAAAATTCGTGGCATTCTTCTCAGAAAACTCGTGTATCACCATTGAAATATTATTCAAAAAGGAACGGGTAAACCCTGGCTCCTGATAGTTAATTACCAATGAATTTTTAATTAATTCGTCTAAAGACTCATACTGAAAAGTAATTAAATTTTCAGTTTTCAATAGTATTTGACCTTTGTGGACAAAAAATTCTTCTCTTGAATCAGAGAATGAATCATTTAAATGATCGGTTAACTTAATTTTCAAATTTTCGCTAATTTCAACAATATCTCTAAAAGCAAAGGAATCCCTTAAGAGATCAAAATTAGCCGCACAAACTAAATATACCCAATCGTTATTTATTTCTCTATTGTTAGGTAAAAATCCATGAGCTACATTATTGCCGTTAACATTCAATATAATTCTTATAAATTGATAATATTTTTGATCTATATCATTTTTTGTTGCATAAAATTTTGAAACTTGACCTAAAAATTCTAGAGTCGAAATTTTGGGATTAATGATAATAGTTTTTTTTTTCAATTAACCAAAGAAAAATACAATCAGTAATGAAAAATANAGCAGGGCAAAAAAGGCAATCANAAAGAAAACGATGCGAAGTGTTTTTAAAATTAATTCCAAATTCTTATTAATTTTTTTTAATTCTTTATCATTCATGATTAATTAAAATTGTGGTGCCCGGGGCCGGAATCGAACCGGCACGATCGTAAGATCGAGAGATTTTAAGTCTCTTGTGTCTACCAATTTCACCACCCGGGCAAAGACGTTATTCTATCACCATACGTCAAAAAAAAGAATGGAGGCGCGTGCCGGAATCGAACCGGCGTCTAAGGCTTTGCAGGCCTCTGCATAACCACTTTGCTAACGCGCCAAATAACAAAATAAAAAGGGGAGTTTGCTTCTCCCCTTTTTTTAAATATTTGGAGCGTGAAACGAGGTTCGAACTCGCGACCTCAACCTTGGCAAGGTTGCGCTCTACCAGCTGAGCTATTCACGCAAACAGAAGCAGTATTTTAGCTTTTTTTTAGTTGATGTCAATGAGGTAATGGAATAAGGATTAAATTAACTTCTGTTAATGGCTTGATTTAAATAAAAGATCATTGAAATTACTGTTAGTAATGCTGCAATCCAAATTGCTATTTCTCCGATCAAGGCTGTTGGTATGAAATATATATCATAGTGAAACAACAATAATGAGATAGCAATAAATTGCAGAGTTGTTTTTAACTTGCCAATAAATGCAACTGCAACACTACTGCTATTTCCTAGTCCCGCCATCCATTCTCGTAACGCACTAACAGCAACTTCTCTACCAATAATGATAATTGCAATAAAAGCTGCCAAACGATCTAATTCTATTAAGACAACCAAAGAGGAAACGATAATCAATTTATCAGCAACTGGATCAATAAAAGCACCAAATTTTGACTCTAAGTTCATTTTTCTAGCCAAATATCCATCTAACCAATCGCTCACTCCAGCAAGAATGAATAATAAAGTAGCAGTAAGGCTTTTATTAAAATCACTTATTAAACTCTCTGGTAAATAAAACACCAAAACAATAAAAGGAATGATCGCAATTCTAAAAAAAGTTATGTAGTTTGGTAAATTCATATCTCAATGATAAAAGTTATATATCGAGTCAGCAAGTTTTTGATTGATACCATCAACCTGAAGTAATTCTTCGACTGATGCATTTCTAACCCCGTCAAGACCACCGAAATAAACGAGCAATGACTTTCGCTTCTTGGCCCCAATTCCCTCAATTTCTTCAATTGAAGAGGACAGATTAATTTTTTGTCTTTTTTGGCGATGTCCAGTAATGGCAAATCGATGAGCCTCGTCACGTATGTGTTGCAACAAATGAAACCCTAAATTATTTTTTGGGATATCTTGAATAATTTCACCATCATCAAAAATTAGTGTTTCCAGACCAGATTTACGTCCCTCGCCTTTGGCAATCGATACCAGTCTGATTCCAATGACGTCAAACTCTTCGAATATCTCCATGGCCATTTTAAGCTGACCTTTACCCCCATCTATTAACATCATATCTGGCTTTGTTTGTTCTTCACTTATAATTCTTTTTATGCGTCTTTCAATAACTTGTCGCATTGCCGCATAATCATCACCGGGCGTTATATTTGATATATTGAATCTCCTATACTCCTTGTTCTGCATAGTTTGCTCATCATAAACCACACAAGAAGCAACCGTTTGCTTTCCCATTGTGTGACTTATATCAAAGCACTCAATACGCTTCAGGTTAGGTATATTTACAAGCTTCCTTAACGATTCAAGCTTGTCTGCTTTACCAGACTCTAGAAGATTTTTTTGTCGAACATTGATAGCAGCATTTCTTTTAGCCATTTTAAGCCACATACGTTTATCACCAATAGCTTTTGAAATAATCTTAATATTTTTGTCTGGAAACTTTAAATTCAAATAAGATTTGAATAATTTTGAATCAAAAACTCCTTCTGCGACAATTACTGGTGGAGGAACCTGTTCATCATAATGTTGGTGAATAAAAATATCCAAAATATTAACTTCATCATCCAAATGATTTTTTGGATAAAAGGTTTTATCTCCAAGGTGTCGTCCTCCGCGAATCATCACTAAATTTACACATGCAATCCCGCCCTCTTCAGCAAAAGCGATAATGTCGGCATCATTTTCACTAAAATCACTAACAAACTGCTTTAGCCTCACTTGTCTTAAGCTTTGAATTCGATCTCTATATATTGCAGCTCGTTCAAACTCTTCCAAATCAGCAGCAGAATTCATGATCGTTGTCATTTGATCTACAACTTCATTATCCTTGCCTTGCAAAAAAAGCTCCGCCTGTTTGCAATCTTGTGCATAATCTTCTTTTGAGATTAAATTAACACATGGTGCAGTGCATCTTTTTATCTGATGTTGAAGACATGGACGTGTGCGATTTAAAAAAACTGAATCTTCACAGTTCCTTAATAAAAAAACTTTCTGCAACAACTGTATACTTTCTCTAACAGCATTTGAATTTGGGAAAGGTCCGAAATACTTATTCTCTTTTTTTTGGACGCCGCGGTGAAACCTCAGCATTGGAAAATTATGGGAAGTCATCATTAGGTATGGATAAGACTTGTCATCTCTGAAGATGACGTTATAACGCGGCATGTATTCTTTGATAAGGTTATTCTCTAAAATTAATGCCTCTGCCTCAGTGTTAGTAACCGTGAATTCAATATTGGCAATATGCGATATCATTAGCCTGGTTCGCGGGCTTGGGATATTTTTATTAAAATAACTTGAAACTCTTTTCTTTATATTTTTAGCTTTTCCAACATAAATAACTTTCTGCCCCTTATCCAGCATACGATAAATGCCAGGATTGGATGGAAGAGTTTTGAGAAAGTTTTTTACGTTATCCACATTCCTAACCGAGTAAATTGCCTCCAATTGCCCAGTCTTCAGTTTTTACTTCATCAAAAACAATATAGGTATATGACGGAGGTTTATTTGCAACCCTAGTCATAACGTCTGTAATTTCTTTAGCAATTTCAGCTTTTTGTTCTTTATTTAAAGTTCCAGCAAGTTTTACATTTATGTATGGCATCTATTTCTCCATTTCTTTTTTTATTTCAAAAAAAACACTCTGAAACATCCTCTCAGTAAGACGCTTGGTTTGAGTGTTATATCGACTGCAGTGATAACTATCATACAATATTCGTGATTCGGATAGTTGATGTCTTGCTCCGTGAGTAAATTTGAATTGATTTTTTGGAGTATTTGCTGACATTAAAATAGCATCATGCGCTATTTTTCCTAATGCCAAAATGATCAGACTATTTTGATGCTGGGCTATCTCATAGGATAGATATTTATTACACTCCCTAATTTCTTGAGTATCGGGTTTATTTTGTGGAGGTAAACATTTAACGGCATTAGTAATTCGTACGTCCTCTAAAACCAACCCATCGTTATCACTTAAAGACTCTGGCTTATTTGAAAATCCATACTTATAAAGTGTTTTGTATAATAATACTCCGGCATAATCACCCGTAAAAGGTCTTCCTGTTTTATTAGCCCCGTGCATACCTGGAGCAAGACCAACTATAAGAAGCTTAGGTTTTTCACTTCCAAATGCTGGGACGGGTTTGCAAAAATAATCTTTATTTTCACTTTTAACATCCCTAAGAAAACTTGAAAGTCTAGGACAGTCTCTGCAATTTTCATCAAACTTCATCTGCTTAAATTAATCTACAGATGCAATACCAATAACTTTTTTACCTTGTTGGTACTCATCCATTTGATGAAAATTCAAATACTGGTAAATATTGTCTTCAAATGATGCGATTTTTTCTTCAACTACTTTAATATACTCATCATATGTTGGAATTTTCCCTAGTAGCGCACAAACAGAAGCAAGCTCTGCAGAACCCAAATAAACCTGAGCCCCCTTACCCATCCTGTTGTCAAAATTTCTAGTGCTGGTTGAAAATACATGGGCATCATTATCAACCCTCGCCTGGTTGCCCATACATAAACTGCAACCCGGGAGCTCTGTTCTTGCTCCGGCCTGACCAAAAATTGAATAGTAACCTTCTTTTCTTAATTGGGCCTCATCCATCCGAGTTGGCGGGGCAACCCATAGACGAGTGGCAATAGCACCTTTACCCTCTAACACTTTTCCTGCGGCACGATAGTGTCCGATATTCGTCATACAACTTCCAATGAATACCTCATCAATTTTATTCCCTGCAATTTCTGATAGTTTTTTAACATTATCTGGATCATTCGGGCAGGCAATAATTGGCTCTTTAATATCATCCAAGTTAATTTCGATTATGGAGGCGTACTGAGCATTTTCATCAGGTTCGAGAAGCTCAGGATTATTTAACCAGGATTTCATCGAATCAATTCTTCTCTCTAAAGTTCTTTGGTCTTCGTATCCTTGTTGGATTAAATTTTCCATCAATACAATGTTTGACTGAAGATACTCTTTTATAGGTTCTTGATTTAACCTTACCGTACATCCATTGGCAGACCTCTCTGCTGAAGCATCAGCAAACTCAAAAGCTTGCTCAACCTTTAAGTCAGGAAGTCCTTCAATCTCAAGAATTCTTCCATTGAATACATTGATCTTTCCTTTTTTCTCAACCGTCAATTCACCATTCTGAATAGCTTGGTAAGGTATAGCATTAACCAAATCACGTAAGGTTATTCCGGGCTGCATTTTCCCCTTAAATCTGACTAATACGGACTCCGGCATATCCAACGGCATTACACCTAAAGCCGCCGCAAAGGCAACCAACCCTGATCCTGCCGGGAAAGAAATGCCAATTGGGAAGCGTGTATGAGAGTCTCCTCCGGTTCCCACAGTGTCCGGAAGAATCATCCGATTCAACCACGAATGAATTACACCGTCTCCGGCTTTTAGTGACACTCCCCCTCGGCTGCTAATAAAATCAGGTAATGAGTGTTGCAATTGAATGTCAACCGGTTTTGGGTACGCTGCTGTATGACAAAAACTTTGCATCACTAAGTCTGCAGAAAATCCTAAGCAGGCAAGTTCTTTTAATTCATCACGGGTCATTGCCCCCGTCGTATCTTGAGAGCCAACCGAAGTAATTTTCGGCTCGCAGTATGTTCCAGGCAATACACCCTTTACGCCACATGCTCTACCTACCATTTTTTGTGCCAACGAAAATGCTTGATCGTTATTTGATTTTTTTTCTGATACACCACTAATAAATATTGTTGGTTTCTGTTGCTCTAAAACTTGTGCCGACTTATCCGATAGACCTCTGCCAATAATTAATGGGATTCTTCCTCCTGCCCTCACCTCATCTAAAATAGTAATTGGATTGGGTTTAAACTCAGAAACAATATTTCCATCGATGTCTGTAATTTTTCCTTGGTGTGGCATCAAGACAATTTGATCACCATTTTGCATTGATGAGACATCACATTCAATCGGAAAAGCTCCAGAGTCTTCTGCAGTATTAAAAAATATGGGAGCAATTTTACTACCGAATACATAACCGCCGGTATTCTTATTAGGTATGTAAGGTATCTCTTTACCCATATGCCACTGCAAGGAGTTAATTGCTGATTTTCTTGAAGACCCGGTACCGACAACATCTCCAACATAAACTAAAGGGTTACCTATACCTTTCAATTCTTCGATCAATTGAAGGCCATCAGGCATTTTATTTATCAACATCGCTTGAGCATGTAGGGGGATATCAGCTCGAGACCATGCATTTTGTGCAGGCGACAAATCATCGGTATTAGTCTCACCATCCACCTTAAACACCGTTAACTTTATTTCTTCATCGATAGGTTTTTTATTGGAAAACCATTCGGCATTTGCCCATGACGAGAGTAACTTGGTGGCATAAGAGTTTCCTGAATTATGCTTTTCGACCACATCATGAAAAGATTCAAATATTAGAATTGAATTGGATAAGGCTTTAAAAGCCTCTTCAGCCATGTCGGTATCCAAAAGTGGAATTAAGGCCTGGACATTATAACCACCTAGCATGGTGCCCAGTAATTTCACTGCCTCACTCGGTGATATTATAGATGACGAGATTTTTTTGATAGCGACATCATTTAAAAAGGCAGCTTTAACGTAGGCGGACTGGTCTACCCCGGCCGGAACTCGATGAGTCAAAAGCTCTAGCGCTAAATTTACATCATTATTATTTTCGTCTTTTAAATACTCAATTATTTCTGCGGTCTGCTCAGGAGAAAGTGGAAGTGCTGGTAAACCCTCATTACCTCTTTCATTCAGGTGGGATTTATATTCTTCAATAATCATATAGCTTTCTTTATTTTAATATTATTCAATATGCTATTTTAGATCAAAAAAAATAAATTCCCAAAAAGTTTCATGCGAAAGGAAGTAATGTAAAATATAGCTACGAAAGTTTTTTAATTGAATAGAAAGTGAATTATGACATCAACCTTATCCAATATTTCACCTTTAGACGGTCGATATCAAAGCCAAGTCGATGAAATTCGGCCTCATTTAAGTGAGTTTGGACTCATTAAAAATCGAGTGAAGGTTGAAGTATTGTGGCTAATCAGCTTGAGTGAAAATAAAAATATTAAAGAGATCCCTAAATTTAAAAAAACAACCGTAAAAGAATTGCATGACCTAGTTAAGAATTTCTCAGAGAAACAAGCATCTCAAGTAAAAACAATTGAAAAAACAACCAATCATGATGTCAAAGCCATTGAATATTGGCTTAAAGAAAATTTAGCAAAAAATAATGAGGTTAAACCTTATCTTGAATTTCTTCATTTTGCCTGCACCTCTGAAGATATCAATAATCTTTCGTATGCCTTGATGGTAAAAAATTCAATTGAACATGTTATTTCTCCACACATCAACTCTCTTATAGAAGAAATCAATGCAAAAGCTAAAGAATATGCCACTATTCCGATGTTAGCCCGAACTCACGGCCAGTCCGCAAGCCCGACAACAATGGGTAAAGAGTTTGCTAATGTATCGTCAAGGCTTGCTAGGCAACAAAAGCAGTTAGATAAACAAATGTATTTAGGNAAAATTAATGGNGCGGTTGGNAATTTTAATGCGCATGTAATTGCCTATCCGGANGTTAATTGGGAGCAGCATGCAAAAACTTTTATATCNTCACTTGGTCTTGAATACAACTCCATGACTACNCAGATTGAACCTCATGATTTTTTAGCAGAAATTTTTAATATCATNGCGAGGGTAAATACTATTCTAATTGACTTTAATCGAGATATTTGGAGTTATGTCTCCGTTGGTTACTTTAAACAGAAGTTAAAAAAGAATGAAGTGGGCTCATCAACTATGCCGCACAAGGTAAACCCGATCGATTTTGAAAATTCTGAAGGTAATCTGGGTATCAGTAATGCGATATTGAATCATCTTAGTGAAAAATTACCCATCTCGAGATGGCAAAGAGACTTGAGTGACTCCACTGTTTTAAGAAATATTGGGGTTGGCTTTGGGTATCAATTGTTAGCAATTAACTCCTGTATGAAAGGCTTAAAAAAATTAGAAATTAATTTGGCTACAATAGCAAATGACTTAAATAATTCATGGGAGGTTCTAGCTGAGCCGATTCAAACGGTCATGCGAAGATATGGCATCGAAAAGCCTTATGAAAAACTAAAAGAATTAACCCGTGGTAATAAAAATATGGACCAAGAAACATTACAATCATTTATAAGCAGTTTAGATATACCTGAAAAAGCAAAGAATAGTTTGCTTAACCTGACTCCAGAAAAATATACTGGTATTGCTGCAAAGCTCGCCAAAAAAATATAACTCGCCATGTTGAATATTCTAGTTTTATATTACTCTCAAGATGGATCCGTTCATCAATTAGCTCAACAAATAGGTCGTGGCATAAATTCTATCGACGGGTGTGAAGCCGTCTTAAGAACAGTTCCTAATATAAATCAAAAAAATAATCCGGACTTTGCTCCCGAGGTAGAACTGAATGAGATTGAAGAATGCCATGCTTTGGCGCTTGGAAGCCCAACTCATTTTGGCAATATGTCTGGGGTAATGAAAACATTTATTGATAGCTTAACGTCCATCTGGATTAAAGGTTCATTGGAAAATAAACTGGCCACGGTATTCACATCTACCAGTTCAATTCATGGAGGCAACGAAGCTACTTTATTAACAATGCAAATTCCTCTTCAACATCTTGGGATGATCACCTTAGGTGTGCCTTATTCCGTAAGTGAATTAAAATCTACCCAAACTGGAGGGACTCCTTATGGAGCCTCTCACACAGGGAACGATATCAACTTGAGTAGTGACGAGCAAAAAATTGCTTTTGCTCAAGGTAAACGGCTTGCTGAATTAACCATTAAATTGAACGCATGATTTTTCTCGTCAACCAACTAGCCTTCATCAGCTTGATTTTACTCAACCTAATATGGGAATTATTTTTTACTATTAGCGGAGAACCATCATGGCTTGTAATCAAATCACTCATACTAATCATTCCGTTAGCTAACATCCTAAAAAAGAAGGTTTATACAATTCATTGGGTTAATTTTGTTATCATTCTTTTCTTTATTGAAGGAGTCGTCCGCTGTTGGTCTGAAACATGTCCGTCAAATATTTTTGCATTAGCTGAAGTATTATTAACATTAATTTTTTTCTTTTCAAGCGTGTTAATTTTTAAAAAATGAATTTTCTCTTATCAAATGATGATGGTTATCAAGCACCGGGGCTAAAAGTTCTAGCCGAGGCTTTGTCTTCTATTGGAAAGGTTGTGATCGTCGCGCCTGAGGAAAATAAAAGTGCATCCAGCAGTTCGCTAACATTAAAGAAACCCTTAACCATTAATGAAGTATCAAAAGATATCTATTTTATCGATGGGACTCCAACAGATTGTGTCCATATTGCTCTGTCTGGACTACTTAAATTTAAACCTGATATGGTTATTTCAGGAATTAATGACGGTCCCAATATGGGTGATGATACGATTTATTCTGGCACCGTTGCTGCAGCCATGGAAGGTTACCTCCTCGATATCCCGTCCATAGCCGTATCAATGTCACGGTATGAGCCGAAAAACTTTCCAACCGCTGCTCAGGTTGTGCTGGATTTAATCCCGAAGTATATTAATTTAAAACAGCCATTACTGTTAAATATTAATGTGCCCGATCTTCCTTATTCATCTATTGAAGGTACAAGAATAACAAGACTGGGAAAGCGTCACAAGGCAGAGCCTATCATTCATCATCCCAATGAAAATAATAAGGTAATGTATTGGGTAGGCGCAGCTGGAGAACCAAATGATGGCGGGGATGGTACTGACTTTTTTGCGATTAAAAACAACTGCGTTTCAATATCGCCTATAATATCTGACTTAACCAATCATGAAAAATTAGATTTATTAAATAGAGAGTTAATATGACTTTGTTAAAATGGTTTGTAACGCTTACGGTAATAATCATCATCCAAGGCTGCGCATCTAAATTTCCAGCAAAAGTAGATAGCTCGCAAAATAAAATCACAAGATGTCCCGACGTGTATATTGTAGAAAAGGGAGATACAATTTTTAGTCTCAGCTTAAAATGCGGATTTGATTATAAGCAGGTTGCCCTAGCAAATAACATAAAAAAGCCCTATAAAATAAGTCAGGGCGAAGAAATCCGATTTGATTTATTGAGAGAAAATAGCACATCATCAAAAAATAATTCCGATCAAGAGGTCCAAATCAATACACTTGATGATTCATCATCAAACAAGGTTTCAGAAAAAATAGTCACACAAAGCGATATTGGGGAACCCATCGAAATCAATGAGCCAATTGCCTCAAGGGAGCCTTACAATAAAAATTCGATTAAGAAAACTAAAGAGGTGGTTGCAAAAAATACCCAGGCACTTTCAAATCAATACATATGGCCTACCGAGGGAGATGTAACTCAGGCCTTTAATCCAGAGGCAGGGAAAAAAGGCATCAGTATTCAAGGTATGCTTGGACAAGAAGTAAAATCCATCGCCAAAGGTAGGGTGATTTATGCTGGAGAAGATCTAAAAGGTTATGGAAAATTAATTATCATCAAACACGACGATAATGTTTTGAGTGTTTATGGGCACAACCGCGAATTATTAGTTATTGAAGGTCAAAAAATAAGCGCAGGAGAGATTATTTCCACAATGGGTCAGACAGACGCAAATGAGGTGATGCTTCATTTTGAGGTGCGTAAAAATGGATTATCCGTTGACCCTATGAGTTACTTTAAGAACAAATCTTAATTAAATTCACCGCGCTCTTGTTTGTCCATGTAATCCCGAGCAGCCGTCATGTCATACTCTCTAGCCCACTTCAAAATTTCATCAAAAGCTGGTCCACCAATTTCACCAACTTGAGCATGAATCGCTGCTTTTTCCCTAATAACCAATAGGCCAGGAATTTTTTCAACTTCAAAATATTCACCAATCTCTGGGTATTTTTCAACATCAACCATGCCGAAAACTATGTCTTTATTATCTGATGCTGCCTTTTCAAAGACGGGTGTGAAATCTTTACAAGGTTCACACCACGGAGCCCAAAAGTCAACGACGACAAAATCGTTCTTTTCAATGGTCTCTTTAAAATTTTCTTTTGTTAATTCAAGTACTTTTGCCATCATTATTCCTTGCTAATTATTCTTTAAATTGATTAAAACTAAAAATTTGTTCAAGCGGTAAACGGGAGCGTTCATTTAATTCCCTTTCCTTCTGATCTTCTCTTAACTGATCCATTTCAAGTGGTTTACCAATTGCAATAAACGAGAGAATATCATAATTATCTGGAACGTGGGCTACTTCACGCGCTTTGTCTTTACTAAAGCCTCCCATTTGATGAGCCGCTAAATTTAATGAGGTTGCTTGTAAGCAAATATTTTCCGATGCCGCGCCCGTATCATAATGAGCATAACCATTTTCTTGACCGTTATGTCGATAATGCGGGTTAGCACAGCTTAATATTAATAATGATGCATCCATTGCCCAGTCTTGATTAGAAACGGAGAGGCAGTTTAAAGCTTGCGAAAATGCTGTTGCATCACTCTTATTAAATAAAACAAACTTCCAAGGCTGCTCACCCCGGCATGAAGGAGCCCATCTAGCAGCCTCCATCAAAGAAGTTATTTGTTTGTCTTCTAAAATATATTGGGGATCAAAGGCGCGAGGGCTCCATCTCGATGCAATGACCTCATTAATAGTTACTTGTGTTAGTGCTTTTTTTTCCATTATTTTTTCTTACCCTCAACCAGTAAATTAATTTCAATTTTATCACCTAATGGGCCATTTTCTTTTAAACCCCATGAGTATCCAAAGTCGGATGCCTTGATAGCTACATTTCCCTCCAAGCCAATCCGATAGCCTCCCCATGGATCATCACCGAAACCCAAAATGGTAAATGGAATATCCATTTGCTTTTCTTTACCCCCCATTGTTAAAACTCCTGAAACAATTCCTGATCGCTCATCTTTCATTTGAATCCCAGAACTAATAAATTGAATGCTGGAAAATTTTTCAGTATTTAAAAATTTTTCTTCTTGAATGTGGCTATCTCTTTTTTTATGATCACTATCGATATCCAGCAAACTCATCGTTACATTAATCGTTGACCTGCGCATGTCCTCAATATTTATCTCCATCTTGCCACTCATGTTTGGAATGGTTCCAGAGGTTTTGGATACCACATGACGTATTTTCCAATTAGCGAAACTGTGCTCCGGATCAATTTCATAAGTTCCTGACTGAGCAAAAGCCATATTACAGACGAATATAACTAACCATAAATAATTTTTAAACATAAATTAACCTGAAATTAAAAGACATTGTTATGATTGAAATAATTTTAATAAATTCAATTGATTATGCATATTACAACAGATCAACAAAATTTCATGCGGGAGGCATTAAAAGAAGCAAATAAAGCTCATGAAATTGATGAGGTCCCCATCGGTGCCGTTGTGACGTTGAATAATGAGATTATTGGCCGTGGTTTTAATTCAGTCATCAAACAAAATGACCCCACATGCCATGCTGAAATAGTTGCCATCAGAGCGGCTGGGCAATATCTAAATAATTATCGCCTTCCCCATGCCCATCTCTATGTAACACTTGAGCCGTGCGTTATGTGTTTAGGAGCAATTTTTCATGCAAGAATTGAGCATGTTTTTTTTGGAGCGAGTGAACAAAAATTTAACAGTTGTGACGAAAAAAATAATTTAGTCAACAATAGGCTAATCAATCATCAAACGCTATTTTCCGGAGGCGTCCTCAGTGAAGAATGCGGTGAAATGTTAACTAACTTTTTTCAAAAAAAAAGAAGCACTTAGGTTGGCCTCAGCCAAACTAAGTGCTCAACTTTTCAACTGCATTACTTCATGTAAGAAGCTAAGCGGGTACCCTCTGACATTTCAATGACAATTTTTTTATTGGCATAAAAATTAGACTTATGAAGTTTGCGTCCCTTAACGTGATACTCGCAGGACCAATTATTATTATTGATTAGATTGCAGTTTTTTAAATTTACTTTATCTACCAATTCATTTTGGTCATCGTATTTTAGAAGTGCCACATTTTTTTGCTCTTCATTGATACTAAACTTGTAAGCCAACTTTTGGTCAGCATCTTCACAAAAGCTTTGACCAAGCACCTGATTGCATTTAAATGACTCGGCATTTGCTGCTCCAGCCAGTAANATAGTTGCGGTTAGAATAAACTTTTTCATAATAATCTCCTCTTAAAATTATGTTGTNTNAGTATTATGGAAAAAAATAAGTAAAAGGTAATGGGATATCATCCCGAAAAAATAATTAATATACTTTTTTCATAAATCATCATTAGAATTAACCTTATGACGAATTTTTTAATTGTTGATGATCACGACATCATTCGTGATGGCATTAAAACCCTATTGGAGACTAGGCCGAATTACACGGTATTAAATTCTTGCTCTAGCGGTGAGGATGCTTATCGATTCGTGTCACAGCATCCAGAAAATATAGACATCATATTGATGGATATTACCATGGATGGATATGGTGGACTGGAAGCATCCAGGCGAATTTTAAAAAGAAATCCCAAACAAAAGATCATCATCATGACCATGCATGACAATCCAGTTCTTATTGACCAAGCGTTCAAACTTGGATCGTTGGGTTTTATTTCAAAGAATGCACTTACTCAAGATTTATTTAATGGCATCGAACATGTTCTTAATAAGCAAATATTCATCAGCCCTAAGTTAAAATTAAGTGTTAAAAATAAAAAAGATTTTGATAAAAAATTAACTCAATTAACAACCCGGGAGCTTGAAATATTAAAGTTGGTGGCCTCTGGCAATAAAATGGATAAAGTGGCTGAAACTCTTCATATTTCCAAGAAGACCATTGCGAATAATATATCCATAATCAAATCAAAGCTTGATATTGAGTCGGATTTTGAATTATTTTCAATTACCATAAAAAATAATCTGATTATCTAAAAATGAGTCTAAAAAGAAAATTAATAATCAATTTAAATATCATTATCCTGATTGGAGTCTTATTCATTATTTTTTTGGGCTACTTTAAGGCCAGAGATAATATTCGGGAAGATATAAATTCTTCGATCGACCTCGCTGAGTTTGCAATAGGTTCAAGGCTGAGCAATCGCCCAAACTCAGATAATCTTACCCAAAGTAAATTTGTACAGGATCTTAATAATTTAAAAAAATTGCACCATCTTAAGATTGAACTCCTGGACGCAGAGGGCAAAGTTAATCAGTGAAACCAGTGATAAATTGAATACTAAAATTCAACCCCCTCTCTGGTTTAAACGCCTATTTGATTACGACGATCATGAAGAAAATTTTATCCGTATTGTTAACATTCATAATCAAGATCGAAACATCCCCATTGGGGCTTTCGTCATTAAGAGTAATCTAGATTACGATCACCAAACGAAGTGGGTTGAGTTTCTCGGTTTTCTCGAGGTTTTTATTTTTACCACCATGTTCTTAAATCTATCCATTCTTATTATCTTTACCCAAACCTTAGTTCCCATCAATAATATCATCAACGCACTTACGGCGATGAGCCAAGGTCGATTTAATGTAGCACTAAAGAAAATACCAATCAGTGAACTTGAAACCATTCGCTTTCATCTCAACAAGGTTATGAAAAAACTAAAATTAAATGACCAGGCGATCAGCAAGCTCAATCAGGAAATACTGGATGTGCAGGAGCGTGAGAAAATTATGATCTCTCATGATCTTCATGATCATCTTGCACAAGACCTTGCCTCCATTCAAGTCCAGTCAAGAGCGGGGCAACTTTCAAAAACCAGCGCCCAGAAAAATAAAGTATTTGATCAGGTTATTCAAATCTCACAGAGCATTAACGAATCGATCAGAGAAATCATCAAAAAAATGAATTTATCCATGATTGATGAATTAGGATTTCAAGAAGCTTTAGAGGACTTAATCAAACAATCATTCACCCAGTTAAAATTAAAAAAAACTGATCTCAATCTTAAGTGCTCAATAATCCCAAAAAAATTGCATACCGATTTTTACCGGATTACCCAAGAAACCTTAACCAATATCAAAAAACATGCATCGCCCTCCTTGGTTAAGATTCATATCTTTGCGGATCGAAATTACTTTCTCTTTTTAGTCGAAAATGATGGAATGCTTAATAAATTTAAATCGAATACAAATAATGGAATTGGTTTGTTAGGGATTCAACAGCGGGTCAAAAAGTATAACGGAATCGTTGAAATTAAAAGCCAAAAAAATACATTCAGAATTAAAATCAAAGTCCCAAAAAAAAACCTGGCCTAGGCCAGGTTTCTAAAATCATAGGAAATTTTAATTAGCTAGAACTAGATAGCCCATTGAGCACGAATAATAAATTGATCTATATCGTCAGCATTACTACCGTCGGCTTTTGTAATCTTATCTAGATCATAAGTTCTCTCTAGACCTGCCAAGACCCTAATGTTCTCGTTAAGGTACCAGTTAAGGTTTAAGCCTACACGCTTTGCTTCTCCACCTGTGATATCAGCATCATTTAAGTCAATGCTATCGTGACGCAATGCAACCTCCCAAGCCCCCCAAGTCCCCTTGTCCGGATCAAAATTTTTCGAGGGTTTTAGGCGCTTAAACTCACCGTCTGTTGCTTTGTAAGTTCTGGTTTCACCGGTAAGTGTCCAAGCCACTTGAGCATAATACGCGCTTACGTCGTAATCAGCTAAGCCGTCATCACGATTAACGGAGCCTTTGGCATATTCAGACTGGAATGAGAATGGTCCATTCATGGCACTGAATTCCAGTAATCCCATCTGAACATCATTAAATCCCGATATATTTCCAGAATTAACAACTTTCAAGCCTGAGAAATTGTTTGTCGCGATACTAAAACTTGGACTTTTACCGTTGTTGATTTCACCACCATCACTCATTTTTCTATAACCGTAGTTAGCGCCTAAGTGGATCATGCGGTCTTTTTCTAGGATCGGGTTCCAAGTGCCGCGAATTCCAAAACCCTTACCTTCGGTCTTTTCTTGGCTCGCACTTGCAGCGGCATTTCTAGTACTCGCATCATTAGTTTTTGCTACACCATCACCATAAAAACCACCCTGGATATTCCAGTTTTTACCCATGGCTTTTAAATTAACACCAATGGCTCGATCAAAATAAGGTACAGACAAACCGTAGACCAATGATCGTTCAGCAAACATGATATCGTTCGAACTTTCTTGAACTTCCATACTGAACGCGTGCTTTTGGTTACCCACTGTCAAATCCCAGCTTTTGTTTGGTTTGTAAACTGCAAAGAAATCTTTTATCGCCACCTTGTCTCCAGCAAAGTCAACTTCCGCCATGTAGCCGAAATTTTTATAGAAGTGCCCTTTAGCATATAAACGTGCTCGTCTAATTTCAGTTCCATCTACCGGATCACTTGTTGACCCAAGATCGCCATGATCGTGATTAGCAAAGGTAGCATGTAA